>Ga0255128_1000353_pt1 | contig 21088 bp, 19 predicted proteins | sample Law_Miss_RepC_8d_FD_188562 | JGI IMG/M metagenome (GOLD analysis project Ga0255128, IMG submission 188562) | Freshwater microbial communities from St. Lawrence River, New York, United States - Law_Miss_RepC_8d | ecosystem: Environmental > Aquatic > Freshwater > River | place: USA: New York... | reverse complement strand
CACCACGTCGATGGCAGGCTTGGGACTTCCCAAAGCGGTGACCACCACAGGGGGCTGGTATTTGGCAATCAGCGCCAAGTCTTCAGGCAGTCGGCTGTTGGAGGAGTGGGTGATCAGGTTGGCGCACCAGGGACCAATGGTTTCAGGCGGTTGCTCATTTTGCATGCGCGCCAGCCCCTGGGTGATCTGCTTCATCCAGTCCTCCAGCACTTCAATCGGTCGCGCGTTGGGGGTTGGAAAGGCACCGACAATGCCTGCGCGACAAGCGGCAAGCACCAGCTCAGGCCCAGAGACCAAAAACATGGGCGCAGCCACCACCGGCAAGCGCAATCGAAAGGCCAGGCGCTCACTCATTCGGTGGCCTTGAAGCCGGAAATTTTGACCGCCTCGGCCCAGCGCGTGTAGTCAGCGGCAATAAAGCTTTTGATCTGTTCCGGGCTCATGGCCAGCGCATTGAAATCCATGGCACGCCATTTCTCCCGAACCTCGGGCGTCAGCATGGCTTTGTTGATCTCGACATTGAGCTTCTGAATCACAGCATCCGGCGTGCCTGCGGGAGCAGCAATTGATGACCAGATGAAAATTTCCAAGCTGGGGAAACCTTGCTCTTTGAATGTGGCAACTGCCGGTAAAAGTGGTGATCGGGCGGGGCTGGTAATGGCGATCACTTTCACCCGCCCTGCCTCCAGATGCGGTTTGACCGCCAGCAGCGGCAAGAAAGCGGCATTGACTTCGCCGCTGATCAAGTTTTGCACAGCGGGCGGTGTACCGTTGAAGGGCACATGCAACATATCGATGCCTGCGCGCTGATTGAGAATGACGCCGGCGAAGTGAGACGAGTTGCCTGCCGTGAAAGACGCGTAGGCCACCTTAGGCTGGGTCTTGGCCCATGCCACAAACTCTTTCAAGTTGTTGGCGGGCACGCTGCTGTGCACGGCCATCACCATAGAAGCGCCCACAAAGCCGGTCACCTGGCGAAAACTGCGCTCAGGGTCATAGGGCAAACGGCTGAAGGTATGGGGGTTGATAGTCAGCATGCTGGTGTTGGGCATCAGCAAGGTGTAACCGTCGGGTGCCGCATTCATGACAGCCTGAGCCGCAATGAAACCTGAGCCGCCAGGTTTGTTGTCCACGATCATCGATTGCCCCGTGCTTTTTTTAAACTCTTCGGCCACTTGGCGCAAGGCTGCATCCAGAGTATTGCCCGCGGCAAAAGGGACCACCACACGCACGGGGCGATCGGGGAAAGTTTGAGCAAATGCTCTGGAAGCAGGCCATAAGGCAGTTGCGGCAGCCGTGCTGGCGAGCTTGAGAAAATGACGTTTTTGCATGGTTTGTCTCCGTTGTTTAAGAAATGACTATTCGCTGCCAAGCAGCATCTGAGGAAAAACTGCCCCATTGGCGCGAGGATGCGCCAGCGTTAGCATGTGGCCCGCATCGGCAACCCATTGCAAGTTGGATACGGAAATGGTGTCGGCCAGCGTCAGCGACAACGCAGGTTGTGTGATTCGATCTTGGCGACCAAAAATGACGTGCACAGGCAGTTTCAAAGTCCCCATTGCCTGTCGAGGGTCGAAACGGCGACTGATCCTGGCACCGTTGAGCGTGCTGGGGATCAGAAGAAGCAAGGACTTCATGCGGTTGTCTCCGCCAGAGTGGGGGGTACGTTTGAGAAAAGTTGCTCGCGCAGCTTTCGCTTAAGCACTTTACCCACTGGATTACGTGGCAGTTCGGGCAAGATCACCAAGCGCTCTGGCAACTTGAAGGCCGCCACCTGCTCCACCTCTTTGAGGTGTTGCAACAATTCGGGCAGCTCCAGCTCCTGGCCATTCAGGATCACCACCACAGCACACAAGCGCTCGCCCAACAAAACGTCAGGGCAACCGATGACAGCCGCCTCGCGCACCTTGGGATGGGACAACAGCAAATTTTCGACCTCTTCGCAGGAAATGTTCATGCCGCCACGCACCACGATGTCTTTGTGCCGGCCAGCAAAACGGTAAAACTGGCTGCGCTCGCCTGCGATCTCAAATAAATCTCCGGTTCGGTAATAGCCCTTCGCGTCAAAAGCGCGAGCAGTCAACTCGGGCGAACGGTAGTAACCGCTAAAAATCGTTGGCCCCACAAACCGTAACTCTCCAATTTGACCCGGCGTGGTGATGTCGGTTTCGGTGTCCAAGCTCACCAGCCGGGTGCGAATTTTTCGGGAATTCGAGAGTGACCAATTAAAACCGTCCACCCCAATACGCGGAAAATAATTGGCCCGCTGACGCCGGTTAGGTACATCTTGCGGAGCTGACGAAAGCGCAGCCCCTTCATTGGAGCCAAAATAGTTCACCACCTCGACGCCCAGTTTTTCAGCGCATTGCTCCACCAGCCATTCAGCAACAGGGCCTCCGCCCGAGCCCACGCGCTTCAAACGGGACAGGTCGATGCCTTGCAATTTTTTCGGCTCTTTAAGCAGCAAACTTAGCACCGCTGGTGCCGCCACGGTGTAGTCCATCGCGTCGCACCGCAGTTGCTCAATGAACACATCCAGGTCAAACGGATGATGGTGGTGCAATTCACCCCCCACTATCAACCAAGCTGCCAGGCTGGTTGAAAGCCCGGCCATGTTGACGAAGGGAAAAGGAATGAGCAGTCGGGCTCCTGCCTGCAGTTGCCCAGCATCCACCACCGACTGACCCACAATTAACCATTCGTTGTGGTTGCGTGGTACGCCCTTAGGAGAAGCTTCTGTACCCGAAGTCCAGCAGATGGTCAGCACATCATGAGCGCTCAGGCTGATGGCCAGCATGTGCTGACGCATGTCCTCTGCTGTCCATGCACTGGTGTTATCGAGTTCAGGCTGAAGCGGTAAAACGCCTAACGGCCAATCGGGGGCGTTGGCATTGCCCAGCGCCCAGACAGGCGGCACCTCATCCTGGGCTTCAGCCAGATTCGCCCACACGCGCGCTTGATCAAAACCATTGACCCTGAGGGTTGTGATGGCCATCCGTGCCTGCGTGATCTGCAACACATGCGCGAGCTCGTGAGCCCGGTATTGCACTGGAACGGGGGAGACCACAATGCCACTCACCGCACAGGCAAGATAAATCGCATGCATGTCCACACCGTTGGGCAGCTGCATGACCAGCACATCGTCCTTGTGCAGGCCCTGCGCCTGCAACCAGGCCGACCAGCGCCCCACTTGCGTCAACAGCTCCAGCCAGCTCCAGCGCTCCGGGGCCTGGTCACTGATGGCCAGCCGATTGGGCGGATCGGCAACGGCCAGCGCCTGTGGCTGCTGCTCAGCTATTTCAATAAAGCGCTCAGCCAGAGTCAGCTCACCCCACCAACCCAGCCTGACATAGTGGTCTATGCGCTCTTGTGGGACCAAAATCATGACGAATCCCTTAATTCCAACGGTCCATCGTCTTCTGGCTAACAAAAGTGGCGTGAAAGCCATGTGGCACACGCCTTGGCAGCAGCACCCGCGCCACGGGGCCTTGCGCCAGTCGTGCATCTTTGCAGTCGAAAATCTGGATCTCTGAACGCTGGTCCTTGGGATTCCAGACGAAACTGACCAGATAACCGTCGTCTTCAGTTTGTGCGTTGTCCCTTGGCGCGAAGCCCGGTTCGTTGTAGAAATACTGCGGGCCAGCGCTGAACGCAATGTAGCCCCCGGTCTCTAAGTCGTACTTGACCAGACCGGGGAAACGCGGTTCTTCGCGCCCACCTTGCGGAAAGAGCACATGGTAGGAATACTGATTTTTCCGTCCCTGATACAAGCTGTTGATGACTGGAAACTCGGTGTTCAGCACATCGTCTATTGCGCGTTCATGGGTCTGTCCGGTCTTCAAGTTAAAGCGCCATTCGTAAAGTAAAAAGTCGCGCTGGCGCAGGTGAATGGTGCGCTCCAGTCGGCGTGCATCGGGGCGCCCCTGGTCGTCATGGTGTAAGCGGTAAGGGGTGCCCAACATCACCACCTCATCGCCATCCTCCCAGGCGTTGACGACATGCAGCATGTAGGCGGGCTTGGCCGTGAACCAACGGATTTCGCTGGCCTGGCCATAGCGGGGCACGACCGCAAAGCGGCTTGGTTGGTCCTCAAAGAAGCGCACTTTGTAGCGACCAGCGGCCAGGGCTTCCGGATCGGGTTTAAGGGGAAAGTCGTGCAAGATGGTGTAGTGCTCGGTCAAGGCCATGTCGTGCGGCAGACCTGGGCCATGGAGCGGTATCTCTATCTTGTGCCGTAACTTGCGGTCTGGGCCAATCACCCCATAGGTCATGTAGGGTGGCTTGAGGTCATAGTCAAAAAATAACAATTCGCCAGTGTGCTCGTCTGGCCGGGAATGGGCAGATATGCGGGAAATGGCCCCATCGTAGTCAGCCTTGCCCAAAGTATCGAGCGTTTCGGGATCCACCGCATAAGGCAGTCCTGAGCGGTACCACATGCTGATCAAGCGGCCCGCATGGTATTTCACATCGGTATTGGCGGTGTTTTTTAGTGGCTCATCCGGCCTGTCTTTGTTCCAGGGCTCTTTCAGACCTTTCCAAATTGAATGACCGGCAGCCTGCTCTTGTTGCAAGGCACTGGTTTGCACCCAGCGGTTGCGGTAACTCACATGGCCATTTTTGAATCGAACGGCATGCAACATGCCGTCGCCATCGTAGGCGTGGTAGCGCCATTCAGGGGGGTAGTAGGCGTTAGGACCATTGCGGACATAAAGACCGTTGAGGTCGGCAGGCACCTGCCCTATGACAGTCATGTTCTCAAAGGTATCTTCTTGCTGAACCGGGGCATTGTTGCCACTGAGGGCCGGAATGTCGTGCAGGGGCAGATCGATAATTTGCATTTTTGTCTCAGTTAAATGTCTTATGAAAGACATAACAGTCATGTTAGGAGACACCGCACTTGATGCCGCCACAGTATTTCGATATATTGACATTCGTTTCAATATGACAAACAAATTAAAAACCTCCAGCCCGATCTACCGCACGCCCATCACCTTGCTTGAGCACGCGGGTGATCGCCAGTTCGCCACAACTTTGGCGAGGGGAATGGAATTGTTGCGCTGTTTTACGCCCCTAGATCCGGTCCTTGGTAACCGTGAACTTGCGCGAAGAATGCAGTTGCCAGCCGCAACCATCTCGCGCCTGACCTACACCTTGGTGACCATGGGTTACTTGGCGCAGGACGAACACCAAGGCAAGTACCGCCTTGGTTCGGCAGTTATCTCTTTGGCTCACCCAATGCTTGAGTTGTTCAACATACGCCGACGTGCACGGCCGTTGATGCTGGATCTCGCACACAAAACGGGCGGGTCGGTATCGATCGGTATCCGGGATCGATTCAACATCGTCTACATCGAGGCGATCCGGTCTGACAACAAACGTATCTATCCTTTGGATGTCGGGACCTCACACTCCATGGTCGGTACAGCCATTGGCAGAGCTTTCCTGATGTCGTGCACGCTAGCCGAGCGCGAGGCCCTGCTCAACCAACTGCGTCTTAAGGTGCCGCATGAATGGGAGCGCCATGAAGACGAGTTGCTTCGCAATGTGGCCGAATATCCGCGCCATGGCTGCTGCGTATCTGTAGGTGAAATTTACGAGGATGTGCAGGCCGTTGCAGTTCCGTTGGGGCGAATTGATCGAGGAGAACCCGCTTCAGTAAATTGTTCATTTCAAGGCAAAGCGCTCAACCGCGAATGGCTGATTACACAGATCGGCCCTCAGCTACAAACGCTGGCACGGCTGTTGCTGTGAGGCGGTGTGAAGGCGGTACGACCGATGGCATTCACCTTGACAGCGCCAATCCAACATTGACGCCATGAGGCTTCGGACAATCACCTGAACTTCTTGGAGTTAGTTCCTGGCCCCATCGTGGGCCGACGGCACGAGAAACTGTTTGGCCTCAGGCCACGTAATGGGTGAATTTGGTGTCCAGGAAAGCGTCCATGCCCTCAAGGCCGGATTCACTTCCGTACCCGCTGTCCTTCACGCCGCCAAAAGGCGCCTCCGGCACCGAAACGCCCATGCCGTTGATCGCCAAACTGCCCACCTCAAGGCGCTCTGAGACGGCCAAAATGTTTTTAGCAGAGTCGGTAAACAGGTAGCCCGCCAAACCATAGGGGTTGGCGTTGGCCATGCCAATCGCCTCTTCCAGTGTTTCAAAGGGCATGGCGCAGGCAACAGGGCCAAAAGGCTCCTCGATGAGCACGGGGGCATTTGGGGGTACATCCGCCAACAAAGTTGGCGCAACGAAACTGCCGCTCTCTGGCGCGGAGCCCACCACCGGGCGAGCGCCCATCGCGGTTGAACGGTCAATCAGGTCCAACACAGCCGCCTTGCGGCGAGCGCTGGCGACAGGTCCCATCTGAGTGCTCTGGTCCAGACCCGAACCCAAACGCAAAGACTGGCTGGCAGCACCAAAGGCCTCAACGAAATCGCCGTAAATACGACGCTCAATAAAGAAGCGGGTCGGGGCCAAACAGGCCTGCCCTGCATTGCGGAACTTGTGTTGCACCATCAAATGAACCGCGCGCTGCACATCAGCGTCACCACAGACAATGACCGGGGCGTGCCCGCCCAACTCAAGTGTGATGCGTTTGAGGTGTCTGGCGGACATTTCGGCCAAGTGGCGACCCACAGGGACCGAGCCGGTAAAGGTGACCTTGCGCACAATGGGAGAGCTGATCAAGGCCTCTGACACTTCGCTGGGGACGCCGAAGACCAACTGCAGCACACCAGGTGGCAGTTCTTGGTTCAGGCAGTCGACCATGGCGGCCACGCTGGCTGGCGTTTCTTCGGCGGCTTTCAAGATGATGCTGCAACCGGCGGCCAGAGCGCCACCCAATTTTCGCGCAGACAAAACCAGGGGGAAATTCCAGGGCGAAAAGGCCGCCACAGGTCCGACCGGAAACTTGAGTACATCCATGCGGCTGTTGGGCATCCGGGCTGGAATAACCCGACCATAAACGCGACGCGCTTCCTCTGCATACCACTTGATCAAGTCGGCTGCCATCGCGCATTCGGCACGCGCTTCTGCCAAAGGTTTGCCTTGCTCCATGGTCAACAAGGTGGCGATGCGTTCGGTGCTCTCGCGCAAACGGGCGACGCCGCGCTCCAGCCGAGCGCAGCGCTCATGCGCGGGCACCTGTCGCCAATGTTCAAACGCCTTGTGGGTTGTTTGTAGCGCCAGATCTAGGTCGTCGGCACTGGCCAAGCGCAATTCATCCAGCAGTTTACCGGTGGCAGGGTCTCGCACCTCCAGCCTTTTTTCATGCCGACCGGCACGCCATTCACCCCCCAAAAGCAAGCTGGGGCAGCGGTAATCGATGGTGTTCATATGTTGCGTCCTCCGTCCACGTCCAAGCAGACACCGGTCAGAAAACTGGCGTCCTCAGAAGCCAGATAGGCAACGGCCGAAGCCACGTCCTCGGGTTGGGTGAAGCGCCCCAATGGGATGCGCGCCAGAAAGCGCTCACGGTTTTCAGGCGTGTCCTCCATGCCCATGAAGTCGGCCATCATGGGGGTCTCGCCAATCATGGGGTTGACCGCATTGATGCGGATCCCGGAGCGGGCAAATTCAAGTGCCAGGCCCTTGGTGAGGTTAATCATGGCGGCCTTGCTGCCGCTGTACCAAGTCAGGCCCGGGCCAGGGCGAACACCAGTGGTCGAGGCCACGTTCACCATCGCACCGTGGCCTTGGGTTGCAAAATAGGGCAATACAAATTGAGCAGACCAAAAAATACTTTTCAGATTAACGCGGTAAACGCGGTCAAACTCTTCTTCGGTCACTTGTAGCGCGGGCTTGTTGCGGTGCGTGGTCCCCGCGTTGTTGACCACAATGTGCAGCCCCCCCAGTTGCGCCACAGTGCTGTCCACCAGGCGTCGATAGTCAGCCTCTGCAGAGACGTCACAGACCATGGCCCGAGCCTGTCCCCCCAACGCGGTCAGTTCATCGGCCATGCGTTGCCCGCCTTCGGCATTCAGGTCTGCCACCATCACAGCGGCACCGGCTTGGCTCAAGCGCCGTGCAATTGCGGCACCAAAGCCTGATGCGCCACCCGTCACGATGGCCACTTTATTTTTCAGATTCATGATGTTTCCTAAATATCCAATACCAATCGGCCGCTCCCGCAACGCGAGACGCAGACCATCATTCGCCGCTGTTCAACCCGTTCATCAGGTGACAGCACAAAGTCCATGTGCTGGACTTCACCTTCCAGCACCGGCGCTTCGCAGGTGCCGCAAATACCCTCGCGACATGACCAGGGGTAGTCCACCCCTAGGCGCTCCATGGCCTCAAGAACGCTTTCATGCTCGCTCACTGTGGTGCTCAATCCGACCCGTTTCAGCGTCAGTTCAAAGGGCTGACGCTCACTGGCCGGCGCCTCGGCGCCCTTGAAACGCTCCACAACCACCGAGCCGGGTTTCCAATGCGCAGTTGCCTGGCTCAACGCGTCCAGCATGGGGGCCGGGCCGCATGCATAAACCGCATCCCAGCGCTGAGCCGACAGACGTTCCGACAGATTCATCGGACCGCCCTGCTCGTCGTCAAAGTGCCCATAAAAATGTTCACCGGCAAGTGCCTTAAGCTCTTCCAAAAAGGCCAAGCGTGAGGCTGAGCGAGCACTGGCCCACAGCTCAAAAATGCGGCCCTGTTGCTTGCAGGCCTGCGCCATGGCGTAGATGGGCGTCATGCCAATGCCGCCTGCTAGCAAAAGCACTCGGCGATGTTCGGGTGCCATTTCGAAGTGGTTTCTAGGCGTACTGATTCGCAGCGACTGCCCCACCTTGAGCTTCTCGTGAATCCAGACCGAGCCGCCACGGCTTTGGGCATCCCAACCCACGGCCACCTCATAGCTGTCCATGCTGGGCTGCCCCGTGGCATTGATCAGTGAATACTGCCGCACCATGCCGTTGGGCAGCGCCAAATCAATGTGGGCGCCCGCCTGTGCACCGGGCAGCGACTGACCCGATTTATGGCGAAATTCCACGGCCATGACATCACGGGCTACAGCACGCAAACCACTGACGATGACGTCAAGGTCTGCGCTCATGTTGGCCCTCCACCCGGTTCGGCTTCGGCTTTGGCCATGCGGTCCAGCAGCCATCGGGCTTGGTTCAAACCCGCATCGGCTGCGATGGGGACCATGGGCCGATCAGGCACCAACGTCAGGATTTTTTGCTGCGCCTCGATCACCATTCGATCTTCTTCAAAGGCAATGACAACGTTCTGAAAGATTTTTTCCGTCATGGCTTCATCTTCAAGTTCGAAGTTGCGTGCCTGGCAAAACCAATAGTGACTGGTCGTTTCGGTTTCAGGTGTCTGAATGGAGGTGTGTCGAAACTGCACGGACTCTGGAGCACGATGCCCCTCAGCTGCACCCGTTCCTGCTGGGGCCGAGCCCGCATCCATGCGAAGCAAGGCGGGCGGTGACCATTGGTAAATTTGCCAACGATCGACCTTGCCCTCGAACTTGGCCACGCTCTTGTGCAAATTGGGCATCTCGTCGTTCAAGTACCAACGGCTAATGTGCAAGGTCCCGTTTCCGGTGGTGTCGCGTTCGATTTTGGGCTTGAGGTCTGCCGCGCTGTCTGTTCCCAGCGTGGTGGGGTGTACCCAGGCAAGGTGGGTGAAATCAAGCAAGTTGTCGATGATCAACTTGTAGTTGGCCTGGTAGTGGATATAGCCTGGCTTCATGCGCCACTCGGCTGAGTCATGCCAGAAATAATCAACGATGTCGTCCGGGTTAGCGCGAGCCGGGTCCCCCATCCAAATCCAAACCAAACGGTTGCGCTCCACCACCGGATAATTTTTAACGCAGGTCTTGGGCGGAATCTGCGCCTGCCCCGGAATTTCTACACAAGCCCCACTCGGGTCAAACTTCAGACCGTGATACAGACACCGCACGCAATCACCCTCTTTGCGCCCAATGTGCAAAGGCGCTCCGCGGTGGCAGCAGCGATTTTCCAACGCCACGACGGCCCCGCGCGTGTCACGGTAAAGCAACACCGGCTCGTTCAGCAAGGTCCTTTGAAACAAGCCGTCCAGTGGGACTTCCGTGTCCCAAGCAGCCACATACCAGCAATTTCGAATGAACATGAATACGGTCTCCTTCAGCGTCAAAGTCGATGCTATGGCCCTCTTCTGCATATAACAATTCAGTTTTTCGACGATATGATCGGCTTTTCAAATCACAAAACGGTTTTGAGATGAAGCTCCAAACACTGCAGGCCTTGATTTGCATAGAGGAAGTGGGCAGCCTCCGCGCAGCAGCGCAATTGATCCATCTTTCGCAGCCTGCCCTGTCAGCGGCCATACAACAGCTGGAAGATGAACTCAAGGCCCCTTTGTTGATACGCACCAAACGCGGTGTCAGTTTCACGTCTTTTGGTCAGGCCTTCATGAAACACGCGCGCCTGATCGTGTCTGAGAGCCGCCGGGCCCACGAGGTCATTGACCACATGCGTGGCAACTGGGAAGGACAAGTCACTTTTGCCACGTCACCCGCCATTGCCTTAGGGCCTTTGCCCAAGGCTTTAGCCAGTTTTTTGCGCGAATTTCCAGCGGTCACGGTCCATGTGCGCGATGGCCTGTATCCGGCTGTTTCACCTCACTTGCGCGATGGCAGTTTGGACTTTGCCCTGACAGCCGCCCACAAGCACGACATCGATGCCGACCTTGAAGTGCAGGCACTGCATGTGAGCGATGTGGTCATTGTGGGACAACGCAATCACCCTCTTGCCCAGGCAACGCGGTTAGCGCAGTTGCAAGATTGCAGTTGGGCTTTTTCCAGTGCCCCAAGGGGTCCGGGGGCCATCATCATGGCCGCTTTTGAGAGCCACGGGCTGCCCGAACCCAAGCTGGGTCTCGTCTGCGAATCGTTTTTGGCCTTGCCAGGGATCTTGGCGCACACCGACCTGCTGACCACCATGCCAAGAGGTCTTTACGAGCGCAATGCCTTCAAAGATCAACTGTGCATACTGCCCATAGAGGACCAACTGCCCAGCCCCACCATCTTTGTACTTCGGCGGCACGACTTGCCTCTGACACCCGCGGCCTCGGGCCTGATCCGATGGATTCAACACTATGTTCACCATGCCGATTGAACTCATGAACTGGCAAGAATGGCTTTACCCGGCGGGTGTTATTTTCACGGGCTATTTGGTGCTGGGCATCACCGGCTTCGGCTCTGCACTGGTCACAGTCCCGCTATTGGCCTGGATCTGGCCCTTGCCCGAGGTCGTGGCACTGGCCATCTTGCTGGATGTACCGGCCTCCTTATTGCACGGCGGTCTAAATTTTCGACAAGTCCGTTGGGGCTTACTCGTGGCCATGCTTCCCGGCATGGCCGCAGGTTCTGCCATCGGATTGTGGTTACTGGGCATGCTTGACAAGCGCTGGCCACTGTTCCTCTTGGGCATCTACATTGCCATCGTGGGTTTGCGTGCTCTCCGGCAGGCCACATCACCGCCTGTCAGTGCCCCATCGCGAGTGGGGTACCACTTGGGCAGTGGCCTGATCGGGGTGGTGGAAGTGATGTTTGCGACGGCGGGGCCGGTGGTGCTGGCCTTGTTGCAACGCCAAATACGCGACATTGCCGAGATTCGGGCGACTGTGCCTGTGGTGATGGTCGTCGCAGGCTCGGTGGCCATAGCCGTGCTGGCCCTGTCAGGCCAAGTAGACAGCGCAAACACACTGCAGCGCTGGCTAATTGGAATGCCCATCGCGGCCACTGGTGTCATTCTTGGCAACCGGATTGCAAGACACATTCCGGCCTTGCTCATGCGGCGGACCATGGCTGTGCTGCTGTTTGTCAGTGGCTTGTCGCTGGCACGCCACCTCTGGCTGTAAGCCACGCAATGGGGTGCGAGACCCAGAGCCTCAGGACATGGCGCGCCCCTTAGAAAGCCTTTATGTTATTTGTTTTTCTGATCAATGATGCCAAAAAGTGATTTGTTCTTAGCACAAACCGTTCCCTATGATGATTGTTCATCACAACAAATGAGGAGACAAACTTGAACTTTCGCCGCACCCTTTGCACCACCGCCTTGATGCTGGCTTTACCGCTCGGCGCAGTTGCCCAAAGCAATAACCTGCTGCTGAACAGCTTCTTGGCACCACAACACCCGGTCACGAGCATGGTGATCAAACCCTGGGCTGAAAAAATCGGACAGGTTACCGAAGGCCGAGTCAAAGTGGACGTGGCCCCCTCCAGCTTGGCTGCGCCGCACCAGCAAATGGCCAGCGTGAACAAAGGCGTCTTTGACATTGCCTACCAATTTCACGGCCTGATGACCGAGCAGGTCAAGCTCAATCAAGTGGCCCACTTGCCCTTTGTCAACACCACTGCTCGCGGTAGCTCTGTTGCCCTTTGGCGCACTTATCAAAAGCACTTTGCAAAAGCCAAGGAACTTGACGAAGTGCATGTTCTGGCCATGTTCGTTTTGCCACCAGGCGTTTTTTACGGCATGAAAGGTCCGATTGACGGCATCGACAAACTCAAGGGGCGCAAAGTTTATGCTTTGCCAGGCGTGCCTGCGACCCTGCTTGAAGCGGCGGCTGCCGGTGTCGTTGCCGCTCCTGCGGCGCGCAGCTACGAAATCATTTCTGGCAAAACCGTGGATGCCTTTGTGGGTTACTCCATCTCTGATGCCAATGGCCTGAAAACCCTCTCTTATGCGACCGATGTGACGGACATTGCAGGCAACATCACCGCACCGTCCTTTGTGCTTTTCATCAACAAAAAACGCTGGGCTGCCCTGTCAGATAAAGACCGCACCGCCATTGAATCCCTCAGTGGCGAAGCCTTTGCCAAAAACATGAAGCTTTACGACGATTTGGAAAGCAAAGCTCGCGCAGAGGCCGCCTCGAAGGGTATCAAGTTCCACAAGGCCAGCGAAGCTTTCAACAAGGAACTCCAGGCGCTGGGCGCACCGCTGACCCAAGCTTGGCTGAACGATGCCCAAAAGCTGGGCATCAATGGTCGCGAAGCATTTGACTTTTATCGCGCCGAGGCAAACGCCAACCGCTGATGTCTGTGCCCGGGTCGTTTGGCCATGCCAAACGACCCTTTTGACTTCTGGAGACCCCCCATGTTTGTAAAAAATGCCTGGTATGTGGCAGGGATGGCTGCCGAATGCACACAAAAGCCCTTGGCCCGCACTTTTCTGAACGAAAAGGTGGTGCTGTTTCGCACCGCCACTGGTTCTGCCGTTGCGCTGGAAGATCGTTGCTGCCATCGTATGGCACCCTTGTCGCTCGGTGATGTGGAGGGCAGCGGTATCCGCTGCCGATACCATGGCATGGTCTTCAATCAAACCGGGCAGTGCGTTGAGATTCCGGGCCAAGACCAGATTCCACCCGGTATGTGCGTTCGCAGTTTTCCCCTGGTGGAACGTCACAATTTGCTCTGGATTTGGATGGGCGATCCCGCACGGGCCAACTTGGACGAGATCGTGGACGTTCACTGGAACGGCGCAGACGGATGGCCAACGGCTACGGGCTATATCCATTACAAGGCCAACTACCAGCTCATTGCAGACAACCTGCTCGACTTCACGCATCTGACCTTCGTGCACCGAACCACCCTTGCCAACAACGCTTTTCCCAATGCACGACCAGAGATCATCCCTTTCGAGCGCGGCATCAAGCTGAACCGAGTCATCCGCGATTGCGACCCATCGCCTCTTCACGGCATGGCGGGTCAATTCAGCTGTAAGGTCGATTTCTGGAATCGCCAGGTTTGGTGGTTGCCCTCCATTTTCGAAAACTGGGCAGGTTCTGTCCCCACAGGCGAAGGCGCACCACATGAGCGTGAAGGCGCTTTACACCTGCGCCACTTTTCACTGCTGACACCAGAAACCGAACAGAGCACACATTACTTTTGGGTGCAACCCTGCCAGTTTCCCCACAACGATGCCACCATGATCGAGCGGGTAGGACAGGGCATTTCAACTGCTTTTGCCGAAGACCGATGGGTGATTGAGGCGCAGCAAGAAGTCATCAACAGCACACCCGATGCAAAGATGCGCTCGATGCGCAACGATGCCGCGCTGGGCCGAGTGCGTTTCATGATTGACAAGTTACTGGAACAAGAAACGCAGAACCCCACCCACCGCGCCATCTCCATCAAAGAGGTCTCCTGACATGCAAATTCAAGCCGCCGTATTGAATGCTGCGCAGGGGAGCCTGAACATTGAGACGCTCGAATTGGAGGCCCCACGCGAACGGGAAATCCGGGTTCGATTGGTCGCCACAGGCGTTTGTCACACAGATATTTCGTTCATGAATCGCCCCTTCCCGGTCGATCAACCCATTGTGCTGGGCCACGAAGGTGCGGGTGTGGTCGAGTCCGTGGGCAATGCCGTGACCCAGTTCAAAGTGGGTGACCGGGTGGTGTTGAGTTTTAACTTCTGTGGCGAATGTACGAGTTGCCAGCGCAAAGCACCCAGTTATTGCCAATATTTCTTTGGCAGTAATTTTTTGGGTCAGCGCCGTGATGGCAGCACAGCGCTGTCACGCGCAGGGCAAGCCGTGCGGCACAACTTTTTTGGCCAGTCTTCCTTCGCCACCTACTGCCTGTGCAGCGAACAGAACTTGGTGAAAGTCCCCTCCACTGTCTCCGATGAACTTTTTGAATTGCTGGGTCCACTTGGATGCGGTCTTCAAACGGGTGCGGGTGCGGTCATCAATGTACTCAAGCCACAACTGGGACAATCTCTGGTGGTTTTTGGCACTGGCGCTGTGGGTATGGCAGGCCTTATGGCCGCTCGCGCCATCGGTGCGGCAACCCTCATTGCGGTTGACCGAGTCCCCGAGCGACTCGATCTGGCATTGCAACTGGGCGCAACCCATACAGTACTGGCCGATGGACAAACGGATGTGGTCGCCCGCATTCGGGAGATCACGGGCGGCGGGGCACACTGCAGCCTAGACACCACGGCCGTCAGCGCAGTGCTGCGGCAAGCCATCGATTGCCTGGGGCCATTAGGCCGTTGTGGATTTGTGGGGGGTGCACCCGTCGGCACCACCTTGGAGGTGGATGTTCGCGACATGATGCTGAACGGTAAATCCTTGCGCGGCATTGTGGAAGGTGATGCCAATGCAGCGGTGTTGATCCCTGATTTGATCCGCATGCAAGCACAAGGTCGGTTTCCATTTGAAAAATTGATGAAAATCTACCCTTTCGAAGCCATTCATCAAGCGATTGCCGATGCCAAATCCGGCATGACCGTCAAACCGATTTTGCGCATGCCCGCATGACTGACAGCATGACAATGCTTCAACTCAATTAACCCACAAAGGATTCAGAATATGGATCAAGTGCCTCAATCAAGCCCTGCGAATCAGCCCACCGGGCTGGAAAATACGCTTGCATGGCTCAGCGCCTTGCCGGTCGCCCTGATCGTTTTGCTGACCTTTGTTGACGTTTTAGGTCGCTACCTTTTTTCTTCCCCGATCCGTGGCAGCATGGAGATCATTGAATTTTCCATGGCTTTGGTGGTGTTTACTGCACTGCCTTTGGTCACCCTGCAGCGTGGTCATGTTTCGGTCAGCTTGATCGACAATCTGTTCAGTGGACAGGGGCACCGCATCAAGCGCGCACTGTGCGATTCGATCAGTGCAGTGGCCCTCGGATTGCTGACTTGGCGACTCTTTATGCAGAGCCTGTACGACCTACAAACCTCTGCCTCGACTGTCGTGCTGGGCCTGCCCAATGCGGCTTTGAGTTTTGTTTTGACCTTTTTTGCCGGATTGAGCACCGTGGTTGTGCTTATGCAAATCTGGCGTACGTGCCAACCCCAGGGGAGCATTAAATGACCACAGCCCTCATTGGTTTTTTGGTGGTGTTCTTGCTGGCGTTTGCCGGTGTGCCTTTGGCCTTTGCCATGTTGTTGGCAGGTGTGGGTGGGTACGCGGCACTGCGCGGTATAGATCCTTCTTTGCAAATGTTAAGCCAGGTGGTGGTGGATGCCTCGGCCAATTACGGCATGTCGGTGCTGCCCATGTTCATCTTGATGGGCTTGTTCGTGCACAAAGCCGACATCAGTGGCGAACTCTACGATGCGGCCAACGCTTGGCTGGGACACTTAAAAGGGGGACTGGCCCATGCCACGGTTGTGGCTTGCGGCCTCTTTGCAGCGATATCAGGCAGCTCCATTGCGACCTCTGCAACCATGACCAAAGTGGCTATGCCACCCATGCGCCGCTTGGGTTACCACGACCGACTGTCCACGGGCGTGGTGGCCTCGGGCGGCGTGCTCGGGGTGTTAATTCCCCCTTCAGTGCCCTTGGTGATTTTTGGATTGCTCACTGAAACCGACATCCGGCAACTCTTTATCGCCACCATTGTTCCGGGCATCCTGCTTTTGGTGTTGTTCTTGGTTGCGGTTTGGGCCACCCTCCTGATTAACCCCGAACTGGGACCGCGGGGTGAGCGGGTGAGTCTGAAGCAACGCTTTATTTCACTCAAAGGTGTGTGGTCCACCCTGCTTCTTTTTGCATTTGTCATGGGGGGCCTGTATGGCGGCGTCTTCACCACCACCGAATGCGCAGGCATGGGTGCAACCGGCGCTTTGCTGATTGCGCTGGGACGGCGAAAACTTAGTTTTAATGGCGTGCTCGCTTGCCTCAAGGAAACCGCAGCAACCACTGCCATGATTTTTGCAATTGTCTTTGGTGCCCTGGTCTTTGCCAACTTCATTACCCTTTCAGGATTAACGGTTCAATTGGTAGATTGGATTCAAAACAGCGGATTTTCTGTCACGGGCGTGCTCATCGCCATGGTGCTTATTTATCTGGTCTTGGGTGCGCTCATGGAGGCCATGGGACTGCTGCTGTTGACCGCCCCCATCTTCACGGCCATTGCGGTGGACATGGGCATCTCTCCCGTTTGGTTCGGCATCTTTGTGGTCATGATGATCGAAATCGGGATGTTGACGCCACCGGTTGGCATGAATGTATTCACCGTCAAGACTTTGCTGCCAGAGGTGAAGCTTTCCACCATTTTTCTGGGCGTGACGCCTTTTGTCATCGCCAACCTCATTGCCGTCGGCTTGCTGATTGCATGGCCCCAAATGGCTTTGATTGCACTGAGCTGGTTCTGAGGATTTGCCACCCACAAACATCATGGCTGTTTAAGCGCCCACACGAATTTTCAGCGAATTGGCGCTTAAAAGCTGCCCAGACGTATCGGGCTAAGTGACACAAAATCCGCCGATCAGAACGCCTCTTTTTCGGCCTCAAGGTACGCTAGGCTGATGTATTTACCAATGTTGCCTTCGTAACCCTGCATGGACTTGGCGCGCGCCAGAACGCGCGGGTCTTTGAGCACCATGCTTTTGGCTTCGGCCTCGCTTTTATCGTCTTTGACCGCTTGCAAGCAGGGCTCCCAGATGCCCGCCAAAAATTCACCGTAGGTCTTCAGCAAATCCTTGCGCGGCTCGCCGTGACCTGGTGCCCAAAGCTGCTCTCCGGCTGCCGCCTCCAGTGCTTTGTAATACTTGAAAGTGCCGGGGTAAGAGCCATCGTCCATGTTGGCAATGCGGTTGGTCATGGCAATGTCGCCCACAGCAGTGAGCTTGTCTTGCACCACCTCCACACACAAGTCTGAGGGCGTATGCGCCGTGCCGTAATGGTGCATGCGCAGAGTCATATCGCCAAACTGAATCAGCTGGCCGTGTTGCACTGGCGTGTTGGGCAAAACAACCCGGGTCCCCAGGGTGGATTGGTTGGTCCAGCGCTCCATCAGGCTACGCCACAAGTTGCCCTCGGTCCCTTTGAGTTTTTCGATGGTGCTGGGCAGTGCGTAAATCGGCAACTTTTCGCCATAAGTTTTAACGAAAGCGTGGTTACCAAGCCAATGATCACCGTGGTAGTGGCTGTTGAAAACAGCGACAACGGGTTTGTCGGTGACCTTGCGAATCATGCGGATCGCCATTTCACCAATTTGCAATGAGGCTCCCGAATCGAGCACCACCACGCCAGCCGTGGTCACGACAAACATCACATTCGCCATCATTCCCCGGTTCTCAGGGGTTGGAAATCCATCGGGTGAATAAATCATCCAGACATGAGGGGTCAACTGCTGCGCGGGAATATCGTTCACCGGCGGGCCTTCGATGAAGTCCTGGGCCTGTTGCGCCAACAAGTGGGCTTCGGGCCACAACACCGAACTGCCCAAGGCGGCACTGACCATCAACAACTGTCTTCTTTTCATGATCGCCCCTGCCACTGCACACCACTGCACACCACCGAAAACCGCTTCACCCGAATTGCGCAGACCGCCAACAACTGAACGTCTACTCAGCCCGCATAGCCTTGGTTTGGCAAGGCCCCAATGATCTTGGGCGCATTGAGTTTGCGGGGTTTTACGCGGCCCCCTTGGGCCTTAAGCCAAGTCTCCACCACATCCCAGACTTGCTTGTTGCCCTGATTGCGGGCTTCTTCGGCCACAGGTGCCCATCCGGCCACCTTGTATTTTTTACCTGATTCGATCAACTGCCCTTTCAGGCGCAAATCTCCGATTCGGCTGCCCATGCGGCCCACCGGATCGCAGCTGTAAGACAAGCCGCCAACCCGCACCATGTCCCCGCCTTGCTGGTAATAAGGGTCCGGGTTGAACAGGTTGTCGGCCACATCTTCCAAAACCGTTTTCAGGGTCTCTCCAGTCATTTCCGTCACCGTGGCATAGGAATAAGTGGTGGCCGTCATGTCCAGCAACCATTCGCGTGTGATGGCCTGGCCGGGCAACAGCGTGGTGCCCCAACGGAAGCCTGGCGAAAAGGCAATTTCAGCGCCCTGCACATCAAGCAAAGCATCCACCAACAGTTGGTCGCCTGTGCCATTGAAGTTGCCACGGCGGTACAGCAGACCATCGGTCACCGCCAGCTTTTCGGACAGCTTGGACTCGTAGGGTGCACGAATTTTGGTGATCAGTGCATCCATTTCCGGGTCGGCGGGCAACATGTTGGAAAACACGGGCAACAACTTGTAGCGGAAATCGCTGACTTTTTTGTCTTTCACCTCAAAGTCGAGCACGCCCAAAAATTTGCCATTGGAGCCCGCATTGGTCACCAAGGTTTTGCCGCCTTTGTTGGCAATGATGGAAGCCACTGGCATGCCGTCGTGTGTGTGCCCGCCCATGATGGCGTCGATACCGCTGACACGGCTGGCCATTTTCAGGTCGACATCCATACCGTTGTGGCTCAAGACTACAACGACCTGAGCACCTTTGCCCCGAGCCTCGTTGACCATCTTCTGCATGTTTTCGTCTTGAATACCAAACTCCCAATCGGCCACCATGTAACGCGGGTTCGCAATGGGGGTGTAGGGAAACGCCTGACCAATGATGGCGCACGGCACACCATTGATCTCGCGGATCACATAGGGCTTGAACACGGGGTCGCCAAAATCACTGGTCTTGATGTTTTGCGCCACAAAATCAACTTTGCCCGCAAAGTCTTTTTCGACGATTTCTTTCACGCGCTCCATGCCCAAGGTGAACTCCCAGTGCCCGGTCATCACGTCCACGCCCAACACCTTGCAGGCATCGACCATGTCCTGGCCGTTGGTCCAAAGACTGGTGCCCGAGCCTTGCCAAGTGTCTCCGCCGTCCAACAACACCGCACCGGGACGGCTGGCCTTCATGCGCTTGACCAGTGTGGCCATGTGAGCAAAACCGCCCACTTTGCCGTAACGCTTGGCTGCTTTTTCGAAGTCCAGAAAAGTCAGCGCATGGGCCTCGGCGGTGCCGGGACGGATCTTGGCGGCCTTGAGCAAATATTCGCCCACCAAGTGCGGCAGATTGCCCTGCATGGCGCCAATGCCCATGTTGATGCTGGGCTCACGGAAATAAATCGGCTTGAGCTGCGCGTGGCAATCGGTCATGTGCAAGAAAGAAACATTGCCGAACTTGGGTATGTCATACAAACCGTTCGCTGCGGTGGCCGCACTGGCTTCGGCAAAAGAGCCCATGCTCAAGCCCGCCATCGTGCCAGCGCCCATGACTTGGATAAATTCACGTTTTGAGAGATTCATATTTGCAATCACTGATATATACAAGCCTAAAAAACCCGGACGAACCGGGTTTTAAAGGGTTTACTGATTGACGGGCGACTTGGGGTCCAAGAGCAAGCCCACAATGTGCCGCACTTGGCTTTCGTTCAAGATGCCCATATGCCCGGCGCGTGGCATGTTGGAGCAGGCGTTGTAAGCCTTGGCATTCCAAATCTTGCCCCAGGTGTATTCCACAATGGCCTTGCTGGCCGGATCGTCCGGGTTGCTCACGCCACGGATCTTGCCGTAGTTGTACAAACTGGGACCAATGGTGCCGTAGGAAATTTCTTTCTTGTCCATCTGGTGGCAGTTGTAGCAATTTCCACCATTGACCGTGGTGGCGGTATCGGTCCAGGTCAGGCCTCGACCGCTTTGTGCAATGGCTTCACCCTGCTTCCAGTCGCCAATGAATTTGCCATCTGATGGCCATTTAATGGTTTTCATGTTGGCGGCCTCAATGGCTTTGGCTGCTTTCTCGTCCAGTGGTTTGCCAGCCACATCGGCTTCACTGCAGGCACGGTTAGTCTCGTCGGTGGCCAAAACGCGGTCTGCCTTGGCGATGCCTTGGTCTCGAAATGAAGCTTTGACAATTTTGTCCGTCAAGGCATTGAGTTCTGCCACAGAAGGGCCGGATGCGCACCCGACCGCCACGAGAGCAGCGCTCAGACTGGCCAAAATAAGAGGAGTCTTGTTTTTCATGAATTTATTCCTGAACTGATCAACGCTTGATGGCCGGTGCAACCGATGCGGCACCCTTGGCGTTCACACCCAGATAGGTGGAAAGGGCAATGGTGGCATCACTGGCAAAACCGGGATAGGGAAAACGTTGTTGGCGGTAGCAATCGTTCAGGCGAAGTTGCATGCTCCACATTTGTCCATTGGATACGCGGTAAGCAGGCCATGCAGCAAAGCCCACACCGTCACCCGGATTTTTGGTCAAGATGGGCAAATCTTGCAAACGAATCCGCTTGCCCTCTTCGCCGTGGCAAGACGCACAAGAAAAATCATGCGGGCCACCGCGCTGGAAAAACAAAC
>Ga0255128_1000351_pt1 | contig 21107 bp, 15 predicted proteins | sample Law_Miss_RepC_8d_FD_188562 | JGI IMG/M metagenome (GOLD analysis project Ga0255128, IMG submission 188562) | Freshwater microbial communities from St. Lawrence River, New York, United States - Law_Miss_RepC_8d | ecosystem: Environmental > Aquatic > Freshwater > River | place: USA: New York... | reverse complement strand
GCCTGCTGCAGGTGGCCGCATTGGGGCAAATTGCACAGCAATTGCGACAGATTTTTATATCACCGCAACTCAAATCCGGTTCCATGAACTCGGCCTTGGCCTGAAAATGAATTTTTCAGGGACGACTAAATACCTTCATCACCTCATCCCCCAGGTGATTAATCACCTTGACGGCGATCCGCCCTGAGGTGGGTTTGTCAAATGCGCGAGAGGTGTCGCTGTGGAGAGATGCCCAGGCTTCGTGGTTGATCTCGGCTTTAAGGGTGTTTTTCAAAGACTTGTACGGGTCGCTGGCGCCCAAGAAGTAGGCGTGGCGTACGAAGAAGCTTTCTTCGTTGTAGTCGGTGTCTATGAACCAGCACGCAATGCCGTCTGCGCCGTCACTGCGCACTTCGCCTGTGTTGGGGTGGAACACGTCCACGCCGTTCACCTTGACTTTGATCTGGCCGTTTGGCGTTGCCGCGGTTGTGACTTTGTCGCCCGTGTCGGCGTCCAGGATGTCGATGTCGGGTTCGCCAAAAATGACGAACAGGTTGCCTTTGCCCGTGTTTTTCAGGTCTTCGGCCATGTGCAGGTCGGCGTTCATGCGGGCCTTTAGCACGGGAATGCGCCCGAGCTTGGAGAAGTCACTGCTGTGGGCATCGTAGTTGAAGGCGCAACCAATCAAAACGTCAAAACCGGCATCACCCGCCTCGCGTGCGGCCGTGACCAGGTCGGGGCGGCTGACGGTGCCGAACTCGGGGCCGATGAAAATGCCCGCCCGTTTTTCTGTGCCGCCTACCAATTCGCCTTGTGCGTCGGCAACGGCGCCTTCCATGTACCGGCCTTCGGCGCACACGTATTCGCCGGGCCAAGGCAAAAGCGATGTGAAATTGATTTTGTCGGTTTTGTGGGCTTGCTGAACGCCTGCGGTGCGCAGGTTGTCCAAAATGATTTGCGCAAAATCGCGCTCGTACGATCCGCCGTTGTTCTTGGCAATGGGGTCGATCAGCTGGTCGTCTTCGTCCACGCCCAGCACGCGGTGGGGCAACAGGCTTTCTACCGTGAAGTGGCCCGCCACGCGCACCTTTTTCTTGTCTTCGTAGGGCCGGTCGTACAAGAATTCAAACTCGGCCTTGGCCGCGATGGATGCGTCGATCTCTTGCTGGCGGGCGATGCGTTGCTTCCACCAAGCAGCGTGCAGTTTTTGGGCGGCGGCGCTCCATTTGTCAGGCCCCTCTTGGGGGCATTCGCGGGGAATTTCCCATTCTTGCCATTGTTTTTTGAGGGCGGCGTTGAGTTGTTCGCGCAGCTGCTCCAGCAGGGTTTGGTGCTGGTCGTAGATGACATCGATCTCGGCGTTGTTGGCAATTGATTTGAGGGTGATGTGTGGCACGCGCTCGTACACAAAGCCTTGGCGGATGTTGCCGTACGTGGGGTGGCTTTTGGGCGCTTTGCGGGTGACTTCGCCTTCTTTGGCTTGGCCCTCTTGGCTGTCGGCCAGCAAATAAAACGGGTAGCGCGCGCCCATGATGCGGGCACGGGCCAAGGCCAATGCGACGCGGGAGGTGTCGATGGTGATCCAGCGGCGGCCCCATTGTTCGGCGACGTAGGCGGTGGTGCCGGAACCGCAAGTGGGGTCGAGGACAAGGTCGCCGGGGTCGGTGGTCATCAAAACACAGCGTTGTACTGCCTCAGTCGCGGTTTGTACAACATAAACTTTAGGGTCAGTACGACTCTGCACGCCGCCAATATCCAACCAAAGATTTGTTCGAGGATTTGCGGCGAAATCATCAAGACACCTTACGTAACGAACGGAGGCACCCTCTTGCATCACCCTTTCAGCTTTGCACGCTCTGTAAAGACCCTCTACAGTAGTTTTCCAATGGAGACCTTTGGGCGGGTTCCACGATCTACCCATAAACGAAAAACTTTGATCGGTACTTGTTTCGCCTTGCGACGTCAGCTGATCTGACGTCGCAAGGCGAGACCTTACATGAGCAGTATTTTTTAAGGCTTGTATGGTCTCGATTTCTCGATATTTGGTTGCCCCGGCCTCGCCAGCTTGTTTGGTGGTGAGAAGCTCACGATATTTGAGGAGATCTTTCTTTTTGGCGTACCAAACCATGTAATCGGCCACGTTTGACAGTGAATCGCCAGAGAATCCTGTTGTTTTCGCGTAAGCAATCGTGGATATAAAATTTTCCTCCCCAAAAACCTCATCCATCACCGCCCGAACCCGGTGCACGTTCTCATCCCCAATCTGCACAAAGATCGAACCTGATTCGGTCAATAAATCACGCGCCACCGTCAGGCGGTCGCGGATGTAGCTCAGGTAGCTGTGGATGCCATCGCGCCAGGTGTCGCGAAAGGCCTTCACCATTTCGGGCTCGCGGGTGATGTGCTCGGTGTTGCCGTCTTTCACGTCCCGGCTGGTGGTGCTCCACTGAAAATTGCTGTTGAACTTGATGCCGTAGGGCGGGTCAAAGTAAATGCACTGCACTTTTCCGCGCAGGCCTTCGCGCTCGGCCAGGCTGGCCATCACTTGCAGGCTGTCGCCCAAGATCATGCGGTTGGACCAATGCTGGTCGTGCTGGTAAAACTCGGTTTTGGCATCTCCCTCGGGCACACCATTGAAGTCTTTCGCCATGTCGGCAAACATATCGGCCACGTACCCGGCTTGTTCTGGCGCTTGTGCGGCTTTGGCTTTCTCAGTTTGGTGCTTCAGGTCGTCTATCAGCACCTTGGGGTGCACTTTTTCTTGAATGTAGAGCGGCGGTGCGTTCACCACCAGGTCTGACCAGTCCGCCAAGTCTTTGCCACGCCATACCAACTGCGGGTCTAGGTCGCGGTTGCGGGCGTTGCGCTCGGATTGCAGCTGTCCGGCTGGTGCCCCGCGTTGGTAGCTGACTTGTACGGGCTGCTGGTGTTCGCGCTGCACCACCGACTGAAATTCGGCGGTGGGAATGTTCTTGCGTTTGTCGGCTTCGTGCTTGATGGTTTCGACTTTTAGATCGGCTTTGGCAACTTTGACAGCTTTGACGGATTCTGGAGTGGTTTTGCGGGTGGCCATGTGGAGTTTCTAGTTTTCGTTAGCGGGCGGCGGCATCGTGTTGTGGTGGTCACCAGCGCGATCTGCATCTGTGGGACGTTTGAGGCCAGATTGCAAGGCATCAATGTGTTCAAACAGGTCGTCGTTCACGTTTTGCCAAAGCGGGTCGAGGATGAATTCCATGCCTTCGCGGCGGGCGAGTTTGGCGGCGGGTACAAAGTCGCTGTCGCCTGCCACCAGCACGAGGGTGCTGACTTGTTGCTTCAGGGTGAGGCTGGCGATGTCGATGGCAATGCGCATGTCCACGCCTTTTTGGCGCAGCCCCAGAGTCACGTCGCCTGCTTGCAGGCTTTGCCAAAAGTCGTGCGCGGCCAGAAGTTGTTGCGCTTGCTCGGTGCTGAGTTGCAATTGCACAGGCTGGCTGGGGTCGGTGGCGTGCTGCAGCTGTTGGGCAAGGCTGTGCAATGGGGCCAGTTGCTGGCGTGTTTTGAGTGCGGTTTTGGTCAGCTTGGGCGACAGCGCCCAGTCGGTGTCGCGGTTGACTTTGCCCAAACGCAGTGCCAGCTTGCGTTCTTTGCGCAGTTGCTCAAACAGTTCCTGCCTTTGCAGCGCCAGTGCTGACTTGGCAAACTCGATTTGACGGTTGGCAATCGGGTGGTGCGCGACACCTGTGTAAGGCTCGGCATCGTAGAAAAAGGCCCGGTAAAGGTGTTGTTGCCAGAACCTGCTTCGGTCACCAGTGATGCGGGCAATGTGGTTAAAGCACAGGTGGCGAACGGTTTTGGCGATTTGCTCGGGCGTGCTGGTGTGCTCTGGCGGCAGTTCTTTGCGAATGCGTTTGAGGAAGTAGCCCCCATCGATGAGGATGGCAATCTGGCCTTTGCTCATGACTGGCCGCTGAGTCGTTGTGGGCCAAAAATGAGAATGCCCCAGGGTTTCTGCACACTCTCGGGATAGGTGAGAGGGCTTACTTCCAAGGGGCGGATGTGCTGCAAATTATACACACGGGGTTTAACCATGGTTGTCTCCTTTTTACGCCTTAGGCCTTGAGTGGCTCTGGAGACTTGCTGCCCCTAGATGGCTTTGCACCATGGCCTCGAACTGCGCTTGCACCTTGTCGCCAAAGTCTTTTTGCATCGCATATACGTCGGTGAATTCGGCAAAAGCCCAGCGGCCGTATTGCTGGGCGTTGTTTACAGCGGGCAGCCAGCGGGTTTCCATGGTGGCTTTTTTGTCTTTAGCGTCTTCGCCTCGGTAACCTTTGATTTCGACCACCAGGTTGAGCAGATCGTTTGTGCCCATGCCGTCGTCCACGCGCAAGATGAAGTCGGGCCGGTAGCGGTGGGTTTCGGCGCCGATGAGGTAAGGCACTTCAAAACCGAGGTTGTGGTTCTTCACGTAGCTGCGCACCAAGGGGTGAGCTTCGGCGGCACGGCAAAACTCGGATTCCCAGTCGCTGTCCATGATCAGCCAGTTAAGGTGGCAGTGTTGGGCGCTGGCCTCCCAGCGGTCGGTTTTGCTGGTTGTGAAGTTCACATAGGCGGTGCTGCCCACGGGGTTGTAGGGGTCGAGCACTGCCTGAATTTGGCTGTTGCCCTTTTCTACGTTGGCACGGTCAATGGCTTGTTTGATGCGTTGACAGGCACGTTCACCTAATTCCAGATAAAGGAGTTGAGCGGGGTAGGTATCGCCCATGCAGGTCAGGTGTTGGCCGAGCCATTGTTTGACGATGCGTTTGAGCTGACCAAACAAGTGGAGTTTGGCTTCTTCGCCGGAGTCGCGGAAATGGTTGTACAGCAGGCGTTCAGTCAGGTGATAAACCAACGTGGAGGTGCGCATGTCCCGGGTGTGGGCCAGGGTCAGCTCAATGCCTTCGCCAATGATGCCTTCTTGCCGGGTAATAGAAGGGCCGACCAGATCGGGGGTGAGCACCAAGGTGGAGTCGTCGTTGAAGACCGCACCCAATATTTCTTGGGGCAGTACCACGCGGTAGCCCTGCACCCGAGGGAAGCGGATTTCGTGCGCGTCACGCTCGGGTTTGATAGCTTTGACGTGAACGGTTTCGCGTGGCTTGACGGGTTTTACGATGGTTGGCTTGGCATTGAAGTCGAACGGAATACCCAGCACGTCGGCGTATTCGACATCGAACTTGCCTTCTGCGTTCAGATCGTAAGACTGGCGGCGCAAGGCGCGGCCAATGACTTGTTCGCACAGCAATTGGGTGCCAAAGGCACGCACACCCAAGACGTGGGTCACGGTGTTGGTGTCCCAGCCTTCGGTCAGCATGGACACTGACACCACGCAGCGGATGGATTCGCCGAGTTTGCCGACTTTGCCCACAGTGTTCATGACTTCGCGCAGCAATTCGGCATCTGTGATTTTGCTGGCGGCTTGCGGATCGCCTGTGCGGTGGACGATGTCGCGGCGGAACTGCTCAATTTCAGTTTCAGCCATGGTGCGAAAGTTGTCGTCCAGGGCTTCACCCGATTCAAGTTGTTCGCTGTCAATCAACAGGGTGCGCGGCCGGGTCAGCGGGTCTCCGTATTGGTCGTAATTAGAAAACAGGGGCAGCGCACCCAAAAAGGGAGGCGGTGGTGTGCCGTCTGGATTGGCAGCGGGCTGGTAGCCCGAGATGTAGTCGTAAACCAGCTTAGAGGCCGATGTGTTGTTGCACACCACGATGAAGCAGGGGGGAACACGAATGCCTTCTGTCTGCCAGAGGTCGAAGGTTTTGACGTAATGGCCGTAAAGGGCTTGCAATGCAGTTTGCAGTTTGGTGGGCAGTTTGCGTGGGTCCAAGCCTTCGGCTTTGCGCCGGCCTTTTTTGGGCATGTCTTGGCTGATGTGTTCCCAGAGGTTGCGGAAAATGGGGGCCTCTGTGCCGGGAATGTTGTCGGCCACGGGCACGCGGGGCAGTTTGACAATGCCGCACTCGATGGCATCCATGAGTGAGAAGTCGCACATGGTCCACGGAAAGAGCGTGCCCTCGACGTAGCCAGAGCCGCGCAAGAAAAAGGGCGTGGCGGAGAGGTCTATAACGCTGTTGACGGTCAAGTGGCGTTGCACCGCTTTGATGCCATTGATCCACAGGCGGGCGGCCTCGTTGTTTTCTTCGGCTTCTTTTTTGTCCTCGCCCTTGAGGTCGTCATCTGGGTCTTTAGCCTCTTCCGGTTTGCCGGGCTTTTCTTGATAGCAGTGGTGGGCTTCGTCGTTGATGACCATGACGTTTTTCAAACCCATGAGTTCGGGCATGACGCGTTGGAGCATCTGGCCTTCGGTTTCCAGGGTGTCTATGGCGCTACCGCCACGGCCTTGCAGCAACTGTCTGCCGCCTTTGGATATGTCGATGCGCTCATGCAGCTTGAAGGCGTGGTAGTTGGTGATAACGATCTTGCATTTTTCAAGCGCGGTCATCATGTCGCTGGGGATGAGTTCTCGGGTTTTGTAATAGCTTTCGGTGTCATTGGGCAGCAGCACACGCAGACGGTCTTTGATGGTCAGGCCCGGGGCTACGAGCAAAAATCCGCGTGTGTATTTTTTGCTGTTGGGGTGGCACGTTGCATTGATGGTTTGCCAAGCGATGAGCATGGCCATGACAGTGGTTTTGCCTGCGCCCGTAGCAAGTTTGAGGGCCAAACGCATGACGCCGGGGTTGGCGTCTTCATTGGCATCGTGCAGATGCTCAATGAATTTTTGGGCTGCTTTGCTTTTGCCCGGTGCCACTTCCGTGAGCCAAATGGCGGTTTCCACAGCCTCTACCTGGCAGAAGAAGGGTCGAACGCCGCTGAATTCGTGGTGCCGCCAGTGCTGCAGTAGTCGGGCGGTTTCGGGTGTGACACCCCAGTTATTGGGGTTGGGGATGGATCGCCATTTGTCTACTTCGGCCCGTACGCCGTTGATGATGGCAGCATGGTATTGCTGCTCTTCTGATGAAACTTCATTTCCTAGACCCAACTCGGCCTGCGCGTCTTTGGCTTTGCGCTTTTTGGGCTTGGGGATGGGGGTGATGAATTCAGCCTGCCGTCGCGCTTGAATGATTTTTTGGGTGGGTTGGCCCGTTTCATCCAATTCCCAGTGCTGACTTGGATAGCCGTAGGGCGAGTTGAGGATGGGTTTTTCGAAGAAAAGGTTGCTCATCCTGATGCGCTATTTATTATTAAAAATAATCTACATAGTAATCTTAATTTTTGTTTTTTAGTAACTTAAAAATAATTATGAGTAAGGGTGTATGTAGCAATTTCACTGACTTGAAATCACAAATTTGTCAAAAAATTTGCCTGCCAATGATCGTCAACCCGCTGCGCTAAGGGTTGTTGGGTCTGAAAATTTAGAGGCAGCAGTCATCCGTACTGGTTGAATACCGCATTTTCGGCCGTAGCCCTGGGCCTACTTAATAATGGCTATCTAGTATGAGCCGCACTTAGCGTAATGCAGGCGCAGTTCTGACTTGTTTGCGTAAACGATTAAGGCTGACAGGCTTTCCGCCCTTCACCGCCTAGAAGAAACCCAAATTCCGGCAATGATCAGCGCAAACGCCAGCCCGTGATAAAACTGCGGCAATTCACCCAGAAAGGCGGCTGAGAAGATGGCCGCAAACAGGGGGGTGAGGTTGGCAAAAAACCCGGCTACGGCAGGCCCGGCTTGTTGCACGCCAATGCCCCAGCAGCGGTAGGCCAGCACGGCAGGCCCCACGGCCACAAAGGCCAGTGCGCTGATCAGCGGCCAGCCCCAGGTGATTTGGGCATCGGTCAGGCCCCATTCCATGCCCGCGAACAGGCCCGACCAAGCCAGACCAAAAACCACTTGCGCCAGCAAAAAAGCAGCCCAGTCTTGCCGGATGGCATCGGGCTCGTCTTTGCGCGTGAGCATCCAGCTGTACCAAGACCAGCAAGCGGTGGCCAGCAAGATGAACAGGTCGCCCACTACCAGCCGCACGGCCATGAGCTGCGCCCAATCGCCCCGCGACAGCACCACCAAAACGCCCAATATAGAAAGCACTGCGCCGTAAATTTGGGCGCGGCGCACGGGGGCCTGAAAAAACAGGGCCCCAATCGCCAGCATCCACACCGGGCCACTGGCGGCCACCAGGGTCACGTTCAGTGGGGTGGAGGTTTGCAGGGCCAAATATTGCAGCGCGTTGTAGCAACCCACACCCAGCAAACTCAGCAGGGCAAAGCGCCGCCAGTGTTGCCAAAGCCCGCTGCTGCGCCGCAACACCCATGAGGCCAGGGGCAACAAAATGAACAAGGCCACGGCCCAGCGCAAAAAGTTGAGCGTGATGGGGGGCACCAAAGTGTTGACCATGCGGCCCACCACCGCATTACCGGCCCAAAGGAGTGGGGGCACGGTCAGAAGCAGGGCGGTGATGGGGGAGAGTTTTTGCGACATGCAGGGACTGTAGCGGTGTTCGGGTTTCCCCTCTGTCGCCGATCTGTCGCCGGGCCGACCCCGGGGGCATGGGTTGTGTGGCAAAGTCTCGCATCGTTTGTTTTTACCCTTTCAGGAGAATGCCATGAGCCTTGCCGTACAGATTGACCAAAACGGGGGTCCCGAAGTCATGAAATTGGTCGATGTCACCGTGGGCGAACCCGGCCCCGGCGAGATTCGTATCCGCCACAAGGCCATTGGCCTCAACTTTATTGACGTCTACCAACGCAGCGGTTTGTACGCTTTGCCCATGCCCCTGAAGCTGGGCATGGAGGCCTCGGGCGTGGTCGAAGCCGTGGGCGAGGGCGTGACGCACCTGAAAGTGGGCGACCGCGCAGCCTATGCCAGCCAGCCACCGGGCAGTTATTGCGAGGTCCGCGTGATGCCCGCCAAGTGCGTGTGCAAATTGCCCGATGCGATTTCGTTCGAAACCGGTGCGGCCATGATGCTGAAGGGCCTGACGGCGCAATATTTGCTGAAGCGCACCTTGCCCCAGGGGGGCCTGAAAGCCGGTGATTTTGTGCTGTTTCATGCCGCCGCTGGCGGTGTGGGCCTGATCGCTTGCCAGTGGGCCAAAGCCATGGGCTTGCGCCTGATTGGTACGGCGGGCAGCGACGCCAAGTGCGCATTGGCCTTGGCCAACGGTGCGGAGTTCTGCATCAACTATTCAAAGGACGATTTCCAGGCCAAAGTGAAAGAAATCACGGGTGGCAAGGGCGTGAAAGTGGTGTACGACTCGGTGGGCAAAGACACTTGGGACAAATCACTCGATTGCTTGGCTCCATTTGGTTTGATGGCGAGTTTTGGCAATGCCTCTGGCCCCGTGGCCCCGTTTTCCCCGGGCATTTTGGGCCCCAAGGGGTCGATTTATGTCACGCGCCAGACCTTGTTCAGCCACATCACCACGCGTGAAAACACGCAAGAAATGGCCGACGATTTGTTTGAAGCCGTGACCAGTGGCAAGGTCAAAATTCACATTGACCAGACCTTCCCCTTGGCCAAAATCCAAGACGCGCACACCGCCTTAGAGGCCCGCAAGACCACGGGCTGCACCATCATTACTTTGTAATTAGGGGGGGCTTGTTGCTAGCAGGCTCTGGCCGCTAGCAACAAGTTTTGCGCAGGGCCTTAACCGACCATTGAGGCTGATTGAGGGGGATTGAGGCGGGTTCAAACCAATTAAAACTGGTTCAAACCGGCTCAGGCCCGCTCAGAACCGTTCAGAACCGTTCAGAACCGTTCAGAACCGTTCAGGCGGCCAGTTTTTCGGCTTGGGCGGGGGCCACTTTGTCCAAGACTGTGCGCAGTTGCTGCAGCGTGCGCTGCACGTTGTGCCATTTTTCTAGGCCAAACAAGCCCAAACGGAAGGTGCGGAAGTCGGCCGGTTCGTCGCATTGCAGCGGCACGCCTGCGGCGGTTTGCAGGCCTTCGGCCAAAAACTTCTTGCTCGACTGGATCTCCGGGTCGGTGGTGTAACTGACCACCACGCCAGGGGCCTCAAATCCGGGTGCAGCCACGCTGGGGAAGCCGCGCTCGGCCAGCAGTTGGCGCACGGCGCGGCCCAAAGCCATTTGCTCTTCGCGCACTTTGGCAAAGCCATAAATGTCGGTTTCAACCATGGCATCGCGCAAGCGCACCAGCGCATCGGTGGGCAAAGTGGTGTGGTACATGTGGCCACCGTTTTCATAGGTTTCCATCACTTGCAGCCACTTTTTCAGGTCCATCGCGAACGTGGTGCTGGTGGTGCCATCGATGGCTTTGCGGGCACGTTCGCTCATCATGATCATGGCGCAGCAGGGGGAACTGCTCCAGCCTTTTTGCGGCGCAGAAATCAGTACATCCACTCCAGTGGCCTGCATGTTGACCCACATGGCACCCGAGGCAATGCAGTCCAGCACCAGCAAGCCGCCCACCGCATGCACGGCATCGGCCACGGCCTTGAGGTAATGGTCGGGCAGCATCATGCCAGCCGCCGTTTCGACGTGCGGGGCAAACACCACGGCAGGTTTTTCGCGGGCAATGGCGGCGGTCACTTCGGCAATGGGGGCAGGGGCCCAGGCGGCTTGCGAGCCTTCGGCCACGCGGCGCGCCTTCAGCACGGTGTGGCTGGCCGGGATGCTGCCGGTGTCAAAAATCTGCGTCCAACGGAAGCTGAACCAACCGTTGCGAATGACCATGACGTGTTGACCCGAGGCAAATTGGCGAGCCACCGACTCCATGCCAAAGGTACCGCTGCCGGGCACCAGGGCCACGCTGTGGGCGCTGTAGACCTTTTTGAGCAAACCCGAGATTCCAGTCATCACGCCCTGAAAGCGCTGGGACATGTGGTTGAGGGAGCGGTCGGTGTAGACCACCGAAAACTCGAGCAAACCATCGGGGTCAACTTGGGGCAGCAATCCAGGCATAGGAGTCTCCTTTTTGGAAAATTCAGTCGCGTATTGTGATCGGATTGTCAAAACGGCGCTTAACGCCCGCGACGCACCCGCAAAATTTCGTCCAATATCAGCAAGGCTGCCCCGACACTGATGGCGCTGTCGGCCACGTTAAAGGCCGGAAAATGCCAGGCACCCCAGTAAAAGTCAAGAAAATCAACCACATAGCCGTGCAGCAAACGGTCGACCACGTTGCCGATGGCCCCGCCCAAAATCAGCGCGACGGCCAGGCTGAACAGCTTTTGCCCCGCATGTGAGCGCAGCATCCAGACCATGAAGACGGCCGCGACGATGCCGATGCCTGTGAAGAACCAGCGTTGCCAGCCCCCCGCACCTGCCAAAAACGAGAAGGCCGCGCCGTGGTTGTGCACGCGCACCAAGTTAAAAAACGAGGTGATGGGGGTGCTGTCGCCTAAATCAAAAGCACCCATCACCAAGACTTTGGTGAACTGGTCGATCAGCAGCACCAGCAAGGCAATGCCCAGCCAAAGCAGCAAGCCCTGGCTTTTGCCGGAGCCGCTTTTACCGAATTTTCTGGAGCTGGCCATATAGATAAGGGTCTTTCAGGTCAGGCAATCTGACGGTTTTCTTCATGGCCGGCCAAATTGCTGACGCAGCGTCCGCAAATGGTGGGGTGGGCGGCATCGTGGCCCACGTCCTCTACATAGTGCCAGCAGCGATCGCACTTGGGGGCTTGGCTGGCGGTGACTTGCACGGCCAGTTGTTCGCCCACTTGCAAGGTGACTTTGGAGGTGATGAACACAAACTTGATGTCTGCGCCCAAACTGGCCAGCAAGGCGTGGTCTGCGGCAGGGGCTTGCAGGGTGATTTCGGCTTGCAGGGATGCGCCCACCAGACCGGCAACACGCAGGTTTTCAATGTCTTTGTTCACCAGGTCACGCACCTCGCGAATCCGCGCCCACTTATTCAGCAGACCCGTATCCGGGGTGCCAAAGTCGCTGAAAGTCTCTAGGAAAATGGACTCTGAGTCGCCAAAACTGCGCCAGGCTTCTTCGGCGGTGAACGACAAAAATGGGGCCATCCAGCGCAGCATGCCGTGCGTGATGCGGTACAGCGCGGTTTGGGCGCTGCGGCGGGCCAGCGACTTGGGCGCGGTGGTGTACAAGCGGTCTTTCAGCACGTCTAAATAGAAAGCGCCTAAGTCTTCCGAACAATAAATCTGCAGCTTGGAGACCACGGGGTGGAACTCGTAGGCATCAAAGTGGGCCCGGATGTCGGCTTGCAACTCGGCAGCCCGCGACAACGCAAAACGGTCAATTTCGAGCATTTGCGACTCGGGCACGCTGTCGGTTGCGGGGTTGAAGTCGCTCACGTTGGCCAACAAAAAGCGCAGCGTGTTGCGAATGCGGCGGTAGGCATCCACCACGCGGGCGAGGATTTTGTCGTCAATGTTCAGGTCGCCAGAGTAATCGGTGCTGGCCACCCACAGGCGCACGATTTCGGCCCCTAGTTTGCTGGTCACGGTTTGCGGGTCGACTGTGTTGCCGAGCGATTTGCTCATCTTGCGGCCCTGTCCATCGGTGGCAAAACCGTGGGTCAATAGCCCTTTGTAGGGCGCGCGGTCATACAGGGCGCAACCCAGTAACAAGGAGCTGTGGAACCAGCCTCGGTGTTGGTCGTGGCCTTCAAGGTACAAATCGGCCTCAGGCCCTTGACCGTGGAAGGGCGGCACACCGTAGGCGTCTTTGTGGCTGCCGCGCAGCACATGTTGGAAGGTCGATCCCGAGTCGAACCAGACTTCCAGAATGTCGGTGCTCTTGGTGTAATGCGCCGCATCGGCTGCGCCCAAAATCTCTTCTGCCGTGACGCGGCTCCAGGCTTCGATGCCACCTTTTTCAACAATGTCGGCCGCTTGGTCCAAGATTTCCATGGTGCGGGGGTGCAGCTCGCCACTGTCTTTGTGCAGGAAAAACGGCACCGGCACGCCCCAACTGCGTTGGCGCGAAATACACCAGTCCGGGCGGTTGGCGATCATGTCGCGCAGGCGGGTTTTGCCGTTTTCGGGGTAAAACTGCGTTTCATTGATGGCGTCTAGGGCCAGTTGGCGCAGAGTTTTGGGGGCTTTGTCTTGGGTGAACACGCCTTCGCCTTCGTCCATGCGCACAAACCACTGAGCGGCAGCCCGGTAAATGACCGGGGTTTTGTGCCGCCAGCAGTGCGGGTAGCTGTGCGTGATTGGCACGGTGGCCAGCAAACGCCCGGCGGTTTTAAGCGTGTCCAGAATCACCGGCACGGCCTTCCAGATGTGCAGGCCACCAAACAGCGGAAAGTCGGCGGCATAAGCGCCGTTGCCTTGCACCGGATTCAAGATGTCGTCGTATTTCAGGCCGTTGGCCATGCAGGAGTTGAAGTCGTCCACGCCATAGGCCGGGGCCGAGTGGACCAAGCCCGTGCCATCGCCATCGCTGACGTACTCGGCCAGATACACGGGGGACAAACGCTGGTAACCCGCATCCACGTTGTATAAGGGGTGGCGAAAGTTCAGGCCCCCCAACTGGCTGCCTTTGGCGGTGGCCAGCACTTGGCCCCCTTGCAGGCCGTAGCGCTCCAGGCATTTCTCGACCAAAGACTCGGCCAACACCAGGCAGCCTTTGTCGGTTTGCACCAAGGCATAGCTCAATTCAGGGTGCGCATTCAGGGCCTGGTTGGCCGGGATGGTCCAAGCGGTGGTGGTCCAGATCACGGCAAAAGCGGTTTGTCCGGCGGGCAGTGCAGGCAGACCAAAGGCGGCGGCCAATTGCGCGGCGTTGTCCGTTTCAAAGGCCACATCCAGCGTGTCGCTTTTCTTGTCGGCATATTCGATTTCGAATTCGGCCAGGCTGGAGCCACAGTCAAAGCACCAATAAACGGGTTTCAGGCCCCGGTAAACAAAACCGCGCTCAATCACGCGCTTGAAGGCCCTGATTTCGCCCGCCTCGTTGGCCGGGTCCATGGTGCGATAGGGGCGTTCCCAGTCGCCCAGCACGCCCAAGCGCTTGAAGTCTTCACGTTGTTGGTTAATTTGCTCAGTGGCAAATGCTCGGCTTTTGGCCTGCATGTCGTCACGGCTCAGGTTGCGGCCGTGCAGTTTTTCGATCGCGTTTTCAATCGGCAAACCATGGCAGTCCCAGCCGGGGATGTATTGGGCATCGAAACCTGCCAGTTGCCGGGACTTGACGATCATGTCCTTCAGCACTTTGTTCAGCGCATGGCCAATGTGCAGCTTGCCGTTGGCATAGGGCGGGCCATCGTGCAGCACAAACAAGGGCGCGCCTTGACGCGCAGCACGCAGTTTTTTGTACAAACCGCCCTCGTTCCAGTCTTTCACCCAGCCGGGTTCGCGCTTGGGCAGGTCGCCGCGCATGGGAAAGGGCGTGTCCGGCAGGTTCAGCGAGTTGCGGTAGTCGGTGCTTTGTTCGGTCATGTTGATAGGGGTCGCGGGGGCTTCGACAAGCTCAGCCCGAACGCTGGATTGTTCGGAGAGATCAAGGGGGATGGGCCGTTTTGGTCGTTCGCCCTGAGCCTGTCGAAGGGCAGCAAACGAGGGCCTGAGAGGGTCAAATTCGGTCGCGTGTGGTCTGGCGGCGGGTTTCACCGTGGCGGGAGGCAAACCACGCGTGCGCATCGTCGCAGTCCTGGGCAATGCCCTTTGTCAAGGCGTCCAGACCGTCGTATTTGAGCTCGTCGTGTAATTTATGCAGCAGATCCACGCGGATGATTTTACCGTAGCCCCCTTCGTCGCCCAGCTCTGCAGGCCAGTGCAGGGCATGGGTTTCGAGCAGCACCCGGCCACCGTTCACATCGGTGGGGTCCAAAGAGGGGCGAACCCCCAGGTTGGCCACCCCGGGCAAGGGCGTTGCTGCCAAGCCATGAACTGCCACCACAAAGATGCCGCTGGCGGCGGGTTTCCAGTGCGAAAAACGCAAATTGAGGGTTCTGAAGCCGTTGCCAGAACCGGCTGGGCTGGCCCCCAGTTCGCGCCCCAGTTTGCGACCGTTCACCACATGGCCGCTGATGCTGTAGGGGCGGCCAAGCAAGGCGCTCGCATCCTGCATCCGGCCTTGGTTCAGGGCCTCTCGTACGGCCGAGCTGGAGACGCGCAAACCATGCACTTCGTAGCTGTTCATGCGGGCCACATCAAAGCCCAGACGCTGTCCGGCAGCGTCCAGCATGGCGTAGTCGCCCGCACGTTTGGCCCCAAAGCGGAAGTCGTCACCCACCAACACATAGCGCACACCCAAACCCTGAAGCAGCACTTTCTGGATGAAGTCTTCGGGCGTTTGGCTGGCCAGCCGGGCATCAAAAGGCAGGACCAACACTTGGTCCACCCCGCAGCGCTCCAGTTCGCGCAATTTGTCGCGCAGGGTGGCAATGCGGGCCGGGGCCAGATCGGGTTTGTTCAGCGCCTTGGCAAAGTAGTCGCGCGGATGAGGTTCAAAGGTCATGACGCAACTGGGCACACCACGGTGCGCCGCTTCGCTGCGCAAAAGCGCCAGCATGGCCTGGTGGCCGCGATGGACACCGTCAAAATTGCCGATGGTCAGGGCGCAGGCGGGGGCCAGATCGGGGTGGTGGAAGCCGCGGAAAACCTTCATGTCGTTTGGGTGTTGCTCCGTGTTGCAGGTCAGTCACCCTTATTCACGGAATTTTAAAAGTTAGAGGGTATATTGTGACTTAGCCCGAACCTGCAATTTTTGGTGACCGAAGGCTCTTCAAACTGAGGCAGTTGGCAGCCATTTCAGCTGGTTCGCGACGGAAATTTTCGTGTCAGTGGTCTTTGAACTGTTGTCTGGAGGTGTCTGTGAAGGTTTTGAAACTCTCGGCCCAAGGTTTGCCGCAATCGTGGATATCGCTAGAACAGGCGGTCACACACTACGCAGCTGACGAGGTGCGTTGGGAAGCGGGCCAAAAAGTGGCCGTTTTTCATGGTGGTCACAACGCGGTCACGGGCCAGCAATCCATCATCACGGTCAACAGCATCATTGGCACGCAGGGCGTGCCCCGCATCAATCCGTTTGAACTGCGCCCCGGCCTGACCAACACCAAACTTTTTGTGCGTGACCGCAACCTCTGCGCTTATTGCGGTTGCAGCTTTCACGAGTCGGTTCTGACCCGTGAGCACATCGTTCCGCTAAGCCAAAACGGCCCCGACCACTGGATGAATGTGGTCACGCACAAAAAGCCTGCCGCTCTTGCAACCACCGCAAGAGCAGCCGTACCCCTGAGCAAGCCCGCATGCCCTTGCTTTATGCGCCCTACATCCCCAGTTTGTGGGAGGACTTCATTTTGCGAAATCGGCGCATCTTGTCGGACCAAATGGCGTTTTTGATGGCCCATGTGCCGAAAAATTCACGCTTGATGGTCTGATCTGAGCGATCTGGCGTGGGGCTGAGTGGCACTTGAGTGGTTCTGTAATGCCCTTGCGTCAGGCATCAAACCGCCGCATGATGGTTTCCTGAAAATAAAACGGCCAAGGCAACTCGCCCGGAGCCATCAGGGAGACACACCATGCCTACACAAGCATCAAACCCGGCCGGTTGGCCTGGCCTGTTCATCACGCGCCGAAAAGCCTTGGGGGCCGTGGTGGCCAGTCCATGGTTGGCGAGCCGTGTTGGGGCCAGCAACCGAGAACTGCAACTGGCCTCGCCCTGGCCCCCCAAGCGATCTCCTCAAGGCTTTTTGGTCAGCGAAAAATGGGATGGTGTGCGGGCGCACTGGGACGGTCAGGTTTTGCGCTTTCGCAGCGGCAGACTTTTGGCGGCCCCGGCTTGGTTTTTGGCGGCATTGCCTGCCTTGCCACTGGATGGCGAACTTTGGACAGGTCGAGGGGAGTTTGATCTGTTGTCGGGGGTGGTGCGCAAAATGGTCCCCGATGACGAGGCTTGGCGCGCCGTGAAATACCGGGTGTTTGATACGCCCGGACACCCAGCCCCTTTTGCGCAGCGTGCCGAAATTGTGCATTCCACCTTGGAGGCTGCGCGTGTGCCCTGGCTTATGCCGGTGGCGCAATCGGTGCTGAAAGATGTGCCATCGCTACTAGCAAGACTGCAAGAAACAGTGAGTCAACGGGGCGAGGGCTTGGTGCTGCACCGCGCCGATGCCCTCTGGCGCTCGGGCCGCACCGATGCGCTTTACAAATTCAAACTTGAGCCCGATGAAGAAGGCCAGGTGCTGGGGCACCAACCGGGCAAGGGGCGCTTAAAGGGCATGACCGGCGCTTTGTTGGTGCAGACGCCATCGGGCCAGCGCTTTGCATTGGGTGCGGGCTTGACCGATGCCCAGCGCCGCGACCCGCCCCCGGTGGGCGCATGGGTCACCTACCGCTACCGAGACCGGACCCCCTCAGGCTTGCCACGTTTCGCCAGCTTTGTCCGAGTGCGCGACCCCGAATAAAGCACATCATTTGTAAGCCAAAGCGCATGCCAATCCCAGTGGGAGCGCGCCCCCGCGCGCGAATGCCAGCAAGAGATAAGGCTAATCCCAGTGGGAGCGCGCCCCTGCGCGCGAATGCCAGCAAGGGATAAGGCTAATCCCAGTGGGAGCGCGCCCCTGCGCGCGAATGGTTTTTCGAGCTCACTGCCAGATTCGAGTGCGGAGGCTGGATCAACCCTTCGGCCGCAGGGGCAGCCTCCCACAGGAAGGCACAAGCCTCTCATGGGGAAAGGTGACCAGAGGCAATGCATACATTCGGCCGCAGGGGCAGCCTACCACGGTAAATAACAAGTCCTCACGGCAAGGCCCAAGCCTCCCACGGCAAGGCCCAAGCCTCTCACCGTGAGTCTGGGGTGAAGGATGGGGGTTGCTGGGCGTCAGGCAAACACGCCTGCTGTGTCTTGCATGCGTGCGGACACTTCGCCCAGTTGGTGCAAGGTGTCGCCGAAGGTCATGTCCAGTTGGGTCAATTTCTTGAAGTAGTGGCTCACGATGTATTCGTCGGTGACGGCAATGCCGCCATGCAATTGCACGGCTTGTTGGCCGATAAATCGCATAGAGGTGCCCAATTGGTACTTGGCTCGGGCCAAAGCGCGGCGGCGCTCGGGAGCCGGGGCGTGCAGTTTCAGGGTGGCGTAATAGCTCATGGAGCGGCCCAACTCGAGTTGCATTTTCATGTCGGCCACACGGTGGCGCAGCGCCTGAAAACTGGCAATGTTCACGCCAAATTGCTTGCGGGTGTTCATGTATTCCACCGTGATGGCCAGGGTTTTGTCCATCACACCCACAGCTTCGGCACAGGCACAAGCCATGCCAATGTCCACCGCTTCTTCGAGTGCGCTCAAGCCATTCAAGGTGATGAGTTGGCCCGGTGCCGCGTTCATGGCCACTTCGGCGGCGCGTGACCCGTCTTGCGTGCCGTAGGCTTGGGTGCGAACCCCGCTGGCGTTGCGTTCAACCAAAAACAGCCCCATTTCAGGTGAGGCTTGGCCACCCGAGCCATTCACCATGGCGGGCACGATGAAGGCGTCAGCTTGGTCACCCGCAGCCACCAGGCTCTTGTTGCCTGTCAGCGTCCATTGCCCGCCAGATTGGGTGGCTTGGGTCGTGCAACGTTGCAGTTGGTAGCGGGCCCCGCGTTCTTGGTGAGCCAGCACCACCAGAGCAGTGCCTTCGGCCATGCGCGATAGCCAGGCCGCTTGCAGGGCAGTCGGGGCGTGGGTTTGCAAGGTGGCGCTGGCGATCAAGGTCTGTGCCAGGGGCTCCAGCACAATGCCGCGCCCCAGTTCTTCCAGCGTGACCATGGCCTCGTTGGGGCCCATGCCCATGCCGCCGTGGGCTTCGCTCACAAACAAGCCTGTCAAGCCCAGTTCGGCCATTTCGCCATAGGCGGCACGGTCAAAACCACCTGCTGCCACGATGGCACGGCGACGCTCAAAGTCGTAAGCCTTGTCCACCCATTTGCGCACTGCATCGCGCAGTTGTTCTTGTTCATCAGAAAAATCGAAATCCATTTTTTATTCCTTTGGGCTCAGCCGAGCACGGTCTGGGCGACGATGTTGCGTTGCACTTCATTGCTGCCGCCATAAATGGTGGTCTTGCGCATGTTGAAATAGTTGCCTGCCAGGGGGGCATTGGCCAGCACGCCCCCGGGAAAGTTGCCTTGCCAGCCGGCATCCATGGCCTCAAAGATGCTGGGCAGGCTGAAGGGGCCGGCCGCTTGCATCATGAGTTCGGCGTAGCGTTGCTGGATCTCGCTGCCTCTGATCTTGAGCAGGCCGGCAATGTCGAGCGAGTTTTTGCCTGATTTTTCGGCCGACAAGACGCGCAAAACCAGCATTTCCAAGGCCACGATGTCGACTTCGAGCTTGGCAATCTCGTCCCTGAAGCGCAGGTCGTCGTAAACGCCTTCGGTTTTGGCAATGCGCTTTAAGCGCTCGAGTTCGCGTTTGGCCCGGTTCACGTCGGCAATGTTGGTGCGCTCGTGGGCCAGCAGGTGCTTGGCGTAGTTCCAGCCTTTGTTTTCCTCGCCCACCAGGTTTTCAGCGGGCACTTCTACGTTGTCAAACCAAACCTCATTGACTTCACATTCCCCGTCCAGCAATTTGATGGGGCGCACGGTGATGCCGGGCGATTTCATGTCGATCAGCAAAAACGAGATGCCGGTTTGTGGTTTACCCTCGTTGCTGGTGCGCACTAGGCAAAAAATCCATTCGCCATACTGACCCAGCGTGGTCCAGGTTTTTTGACCATTCACGATGTATTTGTCGCCCACCCGTTCGGCACGGGTTTTGAGCGAGGCCAGGTCCGAGCCCGCACCGGGTTCGCTGTAGCCTTGGCTCCACCAAACTTCACCGCTGGCAATACCGGGCAAAAAGCGTTTTTGTTGCTCAGCGTTGCCAAACGCCATGATCACAGGGGCCACCATGACGGGGCCAAACGGCACCACGCGGGGAGCGCCTGCCAACGCGCATTCTTCTTCGAACAAATGTTTTTGCACCGCACCCCAGCCGGGGCCGCCAAATTGGGTCGGCCAACCCCATCCAAGCCAGCCTTTTTTGCCCAAAATCTTGGCCCAGCGCTGCATGTCATCGCGCGTCAGGCGCATGGCGTTGTGCACTTTGTGGGCAATGTCGGCGGGCAAGTTGTCCTTGACCCAGGTGCGAATTTCGTCGCGAAAAGCGAGTTCTTCGGGGGTAAATGCCAAATCCATGGGGGATTTTCTCCGGTGGGGTGAAGCTGCCGGGTTGTGGCAGCACAAACAAAATCAAACGGTCGTGCTTTTTATCATGCCTTGCCCAAAAGCTTTGTCCAAGCAGGGACAAAAATGCACGCCTTTTGCAACGGTTAACGGGCGCTGACCCACAAGGGAAGCACCCAGCCAGTGCTGGGATAATGCCCGCCAAACCATGAAAAACATTGTTATTTTGATATCCGGATCGGGCTCCAACATGGCCGCCATCGTGCGCGCTGCAGCTCAAGACCATTGGAACCAGCGTTTCAATGCCCGCGTCGCCGCAGTGGTGAGCAACCGCTCCGATGCTCAAGGCTTGGCTTTTGCCAAAGAAAACGGCATTGCGGCTGTTGCGCTGGACCACAAAAAATTTGCCACCAGGGAAGATTTCGACACCGCCCTAATGCGTGAAATTGACAAATTTTCACCCTCCTTGGTGGTTTTGGCGGGCTTCATGCGCATCCTTACCCCTGCTTTTGTGCAGCACTACGCTGGGCGTTTGTTGAACATCCATCCCTCATTGCTGCCCGCATTTCCGGGGCTCAACACGCACCAGCGTGCGCTGGATGCAGGGTGTCAATTTGCCGGGGCCACAGTGCACCATGTGACAACAGAGTTGGACCATGGCCATATCTTGGCGCAGGCCGTGGTGCCGATATTGCCCACCGACACAGCCGCCAGCTTGGCCGCACGGGTGCTCTCACAAGAGCACCTCATTTACCCGCCAGCGGTGGCCCGATTTCTGACCTCAGCCGACTGATCTTGCCCATAAAAATAGGCCTTTAGTCGCCTAGTCGGGTAAAACGGGCTTGAACTTTGCCATTGAACTCAGCCACATCGGCAAACATGGCGGCAGGCCGAACCCAAAGGCCTTGCTCCCCATAAAGGGCTTGGTACAAGGTCATGGGTTCCAGGCTTTCACTGTGCCGCACGGTGCCCAGCACCCGGTACATGCCCCCTTTGTAATGTTGGTAAAGCCCTGTGGGCGTTTCGATCAAGGGCGGGAGGGTTTCCGACATAAGCGCTTTCTGTTGGGGGTTACGGCCAGCAG
>Ga0255128_1000348_pt1 | contig 21164 bp, 13 predicted proteins | sample Law_Miss_RepC_8d_FD_188562 | JGI IMG/M metagenome (GOLD analysis project Ga0255128, IMG submission 188562) | Freshwater microbial communities from St. Lawrence River, New York, United States - Law_Miss_RepC_8d | ecosystem: Environmental > Aquatic > Freshwater > River | place: USA: New York... | reverse complement strand
CGGGTTCGTATTTGAATGTGAGTCTCAACGAATCTCTGGGCGGCACTGGATTGAGCTTGGGCGGACTGAGTTCATTGGGGGTTGATGTCATTGACATCGATGGCTCCAGCAATTCAGGAAAACTGCATATTTCTGTGAGTACTGCTCAAGCCATGGGCAGTGACATCGTTTTTGCTGATGGCGACACGATCACATTGGATGTCGATGCGGGGGATATCGTTGATACAGGTTCGGGTTCGTATTTGAATGTGAGTCTCAACGAATCTCTGGGCGGCACTGGATTGAGCTTGGGCGGACTGAGTTCATTGGGGGTTGATGTCATTGACATCGATGGCTCCAGCAATTCAGGAAAACTGCAAATTTCTGTGAGTACTGCTCAAGCCATGGGCAGTGACATCGTTTTTGCTGATGGCGATACGATCACATTGGATGTCGATGCGGGGGATATCGTTGATACAGGTTCGGGTTCGTATTTGAATGTGAGTCTCAACGAATCTCTGGGCGACACTGGATTGAGCTTGGGCGGACTGAGTTCATTGGGGGTTGATGTCATTGACATCGATGGCTCCAGCAATTCAGGAAAACTGCTTATTTCTGTGAGTACTGCTCAAGCCATGGGCAATGACATCGTTTTTGCCGAAGGCGACATGATCTCACTGGATATAACGGCATCTGGTGAAATTGAAGGCGTCAATGGTTCATACCTCACGGGGTCCCTGAATACCGCAATCAATCAGATCACAGGTGGTCTGACTCTCAGTGAAATCAGTGGTTTGGGTGTGGATGTGATCGACATCGATGGTGCCCAATCTGCAACACTGCACATTACTTCAGCAAACATGCTAGAAATGGCAAATGCTGGATTGACTTGGGCAGACAACGACAACATTGTTGTTGAAGCTACCAACACAGTAGCAAGAAGCTTGTCGCTCACCTCAACCGATGAAGCCTTGGTCAACATAGTCGGCGACTCACTTGGCTTGAGCGCAATGGGTATCGATCAGGTCGAAATTGACGAAGGTGTCATGGTCAGTTTGTACCAGGACTCGGATTTTGCATTGGGTTCAGACCAGTCGCTCAAAGACCTGCTCCAGGCGTTGGGTGACTCTGGCATGACTTCAGACGATATGGCGCAGTCACAAGATGCTGTGAGTGCTGTGGTGGTGAGTGCCGATGCCAATTTCGCCATCGACGACACCATGGTCAGCGCGTTGATGGATGCAGGCTTGTTGACGGCCAATACAGATTCGTCCATCGAGGTGGAAACAGATTCCGAGCACATGAGCACCAGCTTGTCGCAACTGGCAGACATTGGCGCAGACAAAGTGACCACTAGCCAAGACAAAGTGTATGTTGATTTGGGCAATGTGAACGACGTCGACACTTTGTCGCAAATGTTGGGCAATTTGTTCGATGGAACTTCTACGCTGTTCCAGCAAAACAATGGCTCTGTGGTGACAGAAGTCGGATTGGTTCTGACCGCTGACCAGGCCGATTTGGCCATGGCCATCGAAGACTCTGCCGACGTCATGGCTCAACTGGCTCATGTAGGCATTACTGAATTGCTGATTGCAACGGCCGATGACCAATCTGTCGACGTGACTTTGTTGGGTCAGGAATATCACAAAGTTCCTGTTATTTAATTGTTGATTAGTGACGGTTCGAAATTAAAAGTGGTGGAAATTACAGGGCAGCGTCATGTTGACGCTGCGCCTGTAAACATAGAACAGAGCTTGCAAAGATCAAGCCGAAAGGGAGGGCGCATATGCGCATGAAGCCAATATCCGCGAGGGCCGCCCAAAGTCTGGCAGCCGAGATTTCGGATCGAACGGCGTTTGAGACACCACTGCGCAAAATATTGGGGCAGTGCAAGCAAACCTTTTATCTGGTGGTGATGCTGACCTACGTGTTGGAGTTCATCAGCTTGGCCCCACTTCTGTATCTCTTGAACGTCTATGACCGGGTCTTGAGCAGTCGCAGCGGTATCACCCTGGTGTCGCTCACACTCATTGTTGTGGCAGTTTTTATATTTTGGGGTGCGCTGGAATGGATCCGGCAGCGCCTGATGGTCCGCTTGTCATTGCGCATTGACTGGGATGTAGGCCCGGACGTATTTGATGCATCTTTTCGCAGCCATGCCTTGCACAAAAATGTGGATGTGCACCAATTGCTCGGCGACCTGCTGGACTTGCGTCAATTTCTGACGGGGGCGCCCTTACTGGCCATCATCCAGGCACCCTTTGCAATTGTGTTTATTGGCATTGGATGGATGTTCCACCCTTATCTGGCCATCTTGGCAGCAGTAGGTTCGGTCTTGATCCTTGTCTTTACTTACATGACCCTCAAAGTCTCGGGTCCCATCATGCGTGAGGCCCAGCAAGCTAAATCTGAAGCTAACCGCGTCGCAGCTGACAGTCTGCGCCATGCAGAAACCACCCTCGCCATGGGCATGTTGGGTGCCGTGCGTGATCGCTGGTACGCACAGCACAGCCAGTTTTTGACCAAGCAGGTGTATGCCAGCGAAGCCAGTGGTTTGATGGGGGGCATTACCGGATTCATTACGCGAGCCATGCCCTCACTGCAAATCGGTTTGGGCGTGTATCTGGCGATGGAAGGCCACATCACCGCAGGCATGGTCATTGTGGCCAGCATGTTGGTCAGCAAAGCCATGGGGCCGATGAACTCCTTGCTGTCCAACTGGCGCTCTATTGCCACGGCTAGGCAGGCCTATGACCGCGTCAATGCCTTACTGCTTGAAGACGAGGTTTATCAAAGCCAGATGAATCTGCCTTTACCCAAAGGCCAGTTGGTGGTCACTGATTTGGTGGCCGTACCGCCGGGTGCAAAAAAACCAGTGCTCAATGGGATTGGTTTCAGTTTGGAAGCCGGACAAGTGATGGCCGTTGTGGGCCCCAGTGCAGCCGGTAAAAGTTCTCTGGTGAAACTGTTGTTGGGTTTATGGGCACCTACCGCAGGCTCGGTTCGCCTAGATGGCGTGGAGTTGTGTGATTGGAGCCACGACGAGGTGGGGCCTCATGTGGGCTATGTGCCGCAAGAGATCGAGTTTTTTGAAGGCACTGTCGCACAAAACATTGCCCGATTGGGTTCGGTGGACTCCGATAAGGTGGTCAAAGCGGCGGAGTTGATTGGAATGCACAACATTATTTTGAGCTTTCCGGATGGCTATGACACAAAACTTGGCGAATCTGGTTTTGCACTGTCGGGTGGACAACGCCAACGCTTGGCTGTTGCCCGTGCTGTTTATGGTGACCCTCAGTACATCGTCATGGATGAACCCAACTCCCATCTAGACGAAGCGGGTGAAGCCGCTTTGGTGCAAGCCATCAACCAGCTGAAAAAAAGAGGCTGCACCGTCATACTCACCACGCACCGCCCACGTTTGGTGGGCGTCGTGGACATGATGCTGGTCTTGCAAGCAGGCAAGCAAGTGGCCTTTGGCCCGGCCAAAAGCATTCTGGATGCCGCTCGACAGTCGCAGTCTGCTAAACAAACGATTGGCGCTGGCACAAGCACAACGACACCCGAACCGACGCCTGCACCTTCAGCAACTGGAGGTGGCGCATGAGCAAGCAAAAAAACACCCAGCAACAAACTGATGGCGCTTTGGTGCGAGCTGACAATTTTGTGAGCCGTTGGGTCAGTGGGTGGAACCCCTATGATCCGCAGCGACTCAAAAATCGCCAATTGCAACCACTTTCGGTAGAAGAGTCGTCTGTGCGCAAACGCTCTGCCCAAGTGTTTTTATTGTTCTTTGCATTGTTCTTGGTCTGGTCCACCACGGCACCCATTGATGCTGGCGTTGCCGTGGTCGGCAGTGTGGTGGTCATGGGCAACCGCAAGGCAGTACAACATCCCAGCGGGGGAGTGGTGGAGGAAATCCTCGTCAAGGAAGGCGATGAGGTGAAGCAAGGTGATGTCTTGCTGAAAGTCAACCCTCTCAAAATTGATGCCCAGTTCACCGGTGTGGAGTTGCAATACATCAACCTGCTGGCATCGGAGTCACGTCTTAAATCAGAGCGCATTGGGGCAGACAGCATCCGTTGGACCGAGGAACTTGCACGTAGTTTCCCCAGTGGAGATGCACGGGTCAAAGAAGCCAAAGAACTACAGGTGCAATTGTTCAACACCCGACGTACCGATTTCGAGAGCCAAGTGGCCAGCCTGCGTGAGCAGATTGCCGGATTGACCGCGTCTTACAAGTCGCGGCAGGTGCAGTTACGCAGTATCGATGAAGAGATGCGCAACTCCCGCGAGTTGGCCAAAGATGGTTTTGTGCCCCAGACCCAGGCCAATCAGGCAGAGCGCGCCAAAAGCGATCTCGATGCGAGCATTGCCAATACACAAGCGGATATTGCCCGAGCGAAACTTCAGATCAGCCAGGTTCGCACCATGTTCTTGAAAGATGTCGATACGCAGCTTCAGGAAATTCAGAAAACCCGCGATGCCGTTTTAAGCCAGATGGGCGCCGCCAAGTTTGACCGTAATTTGGCGCAAGTGCGTGCACCGGTCAGCGGCAATGTGGTGGGTCTGAAAGTGTTCACCGCGGGCGGCGTCATTACCAGCGCGCAGGTGCTGATGGAGATTGTGCCCAAAGACGAATCACTGGCCGTAGATGTGAAAATTCCAACAGATTTGATCGACAAGGTCAGAGCCGGCATGTTGGCTGACATGCGATTTGTCGCCTTCAATCAAAGCACCACACCGGTGATCCCGGGTGAATTGAAAGTTGTGGGGGCAGACAAACTGGCTGGCACTTTACCGGGTGAGTCTGAGTACTACATGGCGCAAATTCAGACCACTAAAGACGGTTTGCAATTGCTCGGAGAGCTCAAGATTCAGCCAGGCATGCCGGTTGATGTGGTGATCAAGTCAGGGGAGCGGACTTTCATGAGCTACCTGCTCAAACCCCTGACCGACAAATTGGCCTTTGCCTTCAAGCAATAAAGGATTCGCAAATGGCAAATCCTTATGTCACGAAAATTACCGCCAAGAGCTCGGCTACAACGGCGATCAACTTCGTGGCAACTTGCCTGAGCCTGCTTGCAATTTCTGTAACGCCAGCCAACGCCCGTGATTTGCTGGTGGATTTTCAAAAAGCATTGCAATTTGATCCGCAATACCAAACGGCCTTGGCCGATCTGGCCATTGCCCAGCGCACGGCCAAGCAGGCCAGGTCGGCCTTTTATCCAGAGGCCACTTTCAACACCGAACGTCTGGCCACGGATACCGCTACCCGCATGACATTGGGCATAGCCCAGCCCTTGCTGGATTGGGAACGGTACATCACCTATAACCAAGCCGAACCTAAAGAGCGTTTGGGTGAAATCAGTCTGCAAGTCAAGCAACAGGACTTGGCCAACAAATTGATCAAAGCTGCAATAGATTTGGTGCTGGCCAACGAAAGCCTGCGGTTAAACACAAGCAAGATCGAATCGGTTGACCAACAAGCGCAGCGTGCTAAGCGCATGCTGCAACTCGGGCAAGGTACGGTCACGGATGTGCGTGATATTCAGGTCAAACAAAGCCAGGCCCGTGGGCAGCAACTGGCCTTTGAGAGTCAGTTGCAAGTGGCAGTTAAGCAATACGCAGCCATCACTGGAGAAACGCCACGCATACAAGATTTTCAGCTGCCCCAGATGCAAGGCAATGTTGACGTCTTGTCATTGGAGCAGTACATCGACATAGGCTTGCGCGCCAATCCGTCTACTTTGGCAGCACGCCTGAATGTAGACCTCGCTCAAACCGAGGTGAAAAAAATCAAGGCCAGTTTTTTACCCACCGTGCAAGCGCGTTACAGCTACAGCAAGGCGGGGGACGTTACCAAAAGTCAAAACTATGTCGGGGTTTCTTTGGCCGTTCCATTGAAGGCGGGTACGGTTTACAACATGCAAAGCGCCGAAGCCACAGTCATCAAGACCCAAGAATCCCTGCGTGAAATAGAAAGCACGATTCGTCTTAACGCAGACAAACTTCGCGGCCAGGTCATCAACGGGGTGGAGGCCCTGAAGATTCAACGCGAAGCCATAGAGGCGGCTGAGTTCAGTGTCGAGGCCAACACCAAAAGTTATCAGGGGGGCGTGCGCACCGTAGTGGATGTTCTCAACGCCATTCAAACGGTGTTTCAGGTCAAGAGTGAATATGTCACGCTAGCCACCACGCAAGCCCAGAACATTTTGGCTTTGTCTTTGTTGGCTGCAACCGAGCCCCTTGATGCCGTGACTCTGACCAGGAAATACCTGTTTGGAAGCCCCTAAACAGCTTTAAATTGATTCAATTCACCATTAGCTATGACTTCTCTTTGCATCACCGGACTGAGCGACTCAGCGATTGAAGTCGTAGATCAGGCGCTCCAAGCAGCAGGTGTAGCGCCAGCGCAAACTGCACAACGCGACTCTGAACTGAGCTTTGCAAGCTGGCATGACCGTGTTTATAAATCGATCGAGCAAGGACAAGGTGAATCAAGTGGCGACGCGGGTTCGTTAACTGAATTACCCGCTATGGGTCGCCTGTGGGAGCAGTTGGCCAGTGATTTGTTTTTGAGCAATATCCAGACCCCCTTGTGGAGTTGGTCAAACGCCAAGAGCCTTGGATTGCTGGACTACTGGCTGGCCTTCGATGCCGGTATTCACTTTGTATTAGTGGCCACTTCGCCGGAGCAAATGCTCGCAGAAAATTTAGCGAAATTAGCTGTTGACAATACAGACCATAAAAAATCACTAGCCGCCATGCCTGTCGAAAGTCTGCTGGCTCAATGGCATAAAGCCCACCATGCCATGCTGCGATTTTCCCTTAGGCATCCAGAGCGGTGTATGTTGGTGCTGGCCGAAGACCTTGAGCAGCACGAACTTGTATCAGCTGCAAAGGCAAAATGGCCTAAGGCCCTGAATGCCTTGCGCGCTCCTAAAATGAGTACACCAAGCGTCGTGGCGGAGCTGAGTTTGTCGCCCGCTGACCAAGTGCTAAGACACTATGCAACCCAGCTATGTGAGGCGTATCCGCAAGCAAATTCGTTGCATGAAGAAATCGCTTCAGTGGCTACAGTTGCTGCGACTCAAAACACCGATAAGTTTGCTAAAGATGGGGTCTTGCATGGTGTGCTCGCCACTGTAGCGTTAGCACACAAAGTGCCTTTGCTTCTGTCCCAGGTCACTGAGGTTTCAACATCACGCGACAGCCTGCTAAAGGATGAGGCCAAGCTCAAGAATCAACTCGAACTTGAGGTTTCAGCGAAAAAACAATTGCAGGCGCAACTTACTGAGCAAGCCAAAGCTAATGCGGTTTTGTTGGAAGAAAAGGCAGTGCTTCTGCAAGAAGTCCAAACGCGTGGTCAAGAGGCTCAAGCCAACAAAAGTGCTTTAGAAGCAGAGGTCACGGCCAAAACCCAAGTGATGGTGGCATTGCGTGAAGAAAAAGCGCTTCAAAAATCAGTCGATGAAGAAAAGGCCCTGCTGCTGACACAGTTGCATCAGGTCCAGGAGGAACTTGAAAAGTATTACCTGCAATGCAAAACCCTTGATAAGGAAATCAAAACTCTTATCGATTCACGCCCCGACTTTGAAAACAAAACAAAAGCAGCAGCGACTGCTGCATTTGTAAAAGAGCGTGAAGCTTTAACCAGCGATAACGCCAGACTGGCACAAGAGAAGGCCAAGCTGATCGAAGCCCGAGACTCACTTGTTCAAGCCCGTTCGGAAGTGCAAGAAAAACTCAACAAAGCGGGCGAGTCTCGAAACTTGGTTGTACAAGAAAAGATAGCACTGAGCCAAAAGGTCAAGGAGTTGATCGCGGCGCGAGAAGTTGAAATCAAACGCAAGACTGATCTTCAAGCCAAGCTGGAAGAAGAGATCAAAGCCAAAAATGTATTGGTCAGTGAAATCACCAAACTTTCTCAGGAAAAGGCCAAGCTGATTGAAGTCCGGGAATCGCTGGTGCAAGCGCGGGCTGAAGTGCAAGAAAAACTCAATAAAGCGGGCCAGTCCCGGTCCGAAGTGGTGCAAGAAAAAATAGCACTGAGCCAAAAGGTCAAGGAGTTGATCACTGCGCGAGAAGTTGAGATCAAACGCAAGCTTGAGCTTCAGGGAAAGTTGGAAGAGGAGATCAAACGCAAGCTTGAGCTTCAGGGCAAGTTGGAAGAGGAGAACAAAGCCAAGAACGTATTGGCAAGCGAAATCACTCAACTTAAACAAGAAAAGGACAAGCTGATTGAAAACCGGGAATCGCTGGTTCAAGCGCGCGCTGAAGTGCAGGAAAAGCTAAATGAAGCAGGTAAATCTGTTACTGATTTGGCGCAACAAAATAAAGCACTTAGCCAGATTAACCAGGAGCTGACAGAAGACAAAGAGCTGGAGACAAAGGCGAAGGCGCAGGCTTTGCAGCAACTAGAAAAAGAGGCGAATTTAAGGGTCGATCTGGAAACAAAACTCCAGACCGAAACCCAAGCGCGTGCGACATTGAAGCAAGAGATAGCAGTGCACGTCCAAGAAAAGGCAACATTGGGGCAAGAGAAGACCAAGCTAATCGCGGCGCGAGATGCCGAAAGCAAGGCCAAAGCTGCTGCTTTAGATAACGTGGCAAAAGCCGAGGCGCGCGCAAAGTCGGCTGAAGACGAAAGTGCCATGATGCTGGCCCAACTGCATAAGTTGCAGGAAGACGCAGAGCGATACGACCAGCGCATCAAGGATTTGCAAGCTAACTTAAATCAAGCCACTGCCCGTTTTAGGCGTGTGACTTCGCGTCAGCCCGACGGGATTGATTGGGAATCCGTACAAACACAACCTCTCTTAATAGAAGGAAGACCCGCTTTGCAGTGTCGCGCAACGAATGTAGCGGTCATGGGCAAAGAGTGGAAGAGTTTGGAGTTTGTGGCGTTCATTCAGGATGGCGCTCTTGCATTTAATTTTGTGCCAAGCTCAGATGCAGACGTCACGGGGCCGCTGACGCGGTTGCCCCGGGGATTGGGGTCAATCGACCAATTCACTGCCCGAGCAGGCAAGGAGTCTGCGGGGCAACTAGGCATGGAGCTCCTGAAAGACCTGAGCACCAGTGACTGGGATTTACTGCGCGGATTGCCACGCATGCTGTCACTTGGGTTGCAATATGTCAGAGGTGCTTGGCCTTCGGGTATGCCTGGCCCAACGGTTTGGGAAAGTGCCGCTAAAGCGACCTTGCCTGCATTGCTCCGCGTTCCGATGTCGCTTCGCTTTGATACTTTTAAGCTTCAAGGCGCCACGGCAGTACCTTCTTACGAGCAACTTCGGTTGAGGCTTGATCCTTTAAGTCTGGGTAAAAAGCGTTTCGCTGCCTTTGAGTTCGGCTTTGGCTGTAACTTGAATCAAGGAAGAAATTTTGGAACCAACGCGCGGTTGGAGTTTTTCAAGGGCAGTGGCACATCGACCTTTGACCAGTGGGTACCCAACGTACGCGATGGAACAGTTGAGCGATTGGATTTGGTTTTCGTATTTCCCACCTCGATGAACCTGAAAGACTGGAGTGCTTTGAGCGTCAGCGATCGCAGCTTGGTGCTCTTGTTGGCAGACCAATTGCCTGGCATGTTGGAGGAGCTTGTTCAGGGCAGCGTACAAATTGCCCGTCCTATGTCTGAATGGATTGCTTTGGCGGAGAAACTGCGGGCTTTTGTGCGTACCCGTTTGGACGTGACCGGAGTACAAAAGCAACCCAACACCTTGGTTGATGCGGTTCCCGGGGCCGTGCCACAAGATGCGCCTTCAATGCCTGCTCGTCGACGAGCATCTATTGCGAAATCCTCTGTTTCTGACATCAAGAAACAACGCGCTATAGGTAAAACAACCGTTGCAGCTAAAAAGCTTGCAGTGTCGACGTCAAGCGCGCGTGGCTCTGTGCGTTCTGAACCTGCGCGTGCACGGAAAAAATAAACATGTTTGCTTCAACTCGCTTTCAGACAGATCCCGGCTTAGAAGCGGCTCAGCTTGTGTTGTCTATGGCTAGAGCGTTGTTTGTGCCCGATTCTGTGGTGCATTTAGGCGCGGGGACAGGTCAAGGACCTTTGCATCAATGGCGCCAATGGCCAGTTAAGCAGAGCTTGTTGGTAGATTCCCAAGCAAACCGGATGGCGTGGGTCAAGGAGTGGGCAGAACAAAGCCCGTCTCACTACGTCAAAGTGGCAACATTGGGGGCAGAAAAAACCAAGGCCAGTTTCCAGATCGCCTCTAACCAGAATGAGTCTGGATTAGTAGACATTGAAAAGTTGACGGGTCTTTGGCCAAATTTAAAACGTGTTGAGACTCTTGAGGTAGACAGCATAGGCCTGGACCGTTTGCTGGAGGAAACTGACAGTGGCGTCTTTCTCCTTAGCTCTAAGATTTGGCTTTTAGTGGACTTCTTTTGTTCTGCAGAGTTTTGGTCTGTTGCAAGTGCCACGCTGAGTAAGTCCAGTGTTTTGGTGATTCGGCAGAGCCAAATAAGTTTGGAGGGTGTTGAAAGCATTTCGGCTTGCGACAAACGTTTGGCAGCGCTTGGGTTTATCCGGGCAGCAGATTTGGAATCCAACCATCCGCAAGTCATACATGGTGTTTATTTACGCAATCTAAGCACCGAAGTGCAGCAAGCTTTATCGCTGAGCAACCAAGAAGCCAAAGCTAAGAATGAGCTTGCATTGAAGCTGGAAGAGGAGAGCAAGGGACGGGCGGCGCTTGCGCAAGAAAAGGCTGCGCTTGTGCAAGAGAAAGCTACGCTTGTTCAAGACAAAGCCGCCTTGGAAAAAGAAAAAGCCAGACTCATACAAGAGGCGGCTGAGTTCGAGCAACAAAAAGCCAAGCTCACAAAAGAAACCATGGCACTTAAAGTGTCCCTTGAAACTCAGGCCAAAGAATTTTCTGCCACTCAATTGCGCTGCCAAGAACTGGAGTCGATTAATCAGAATTTAGAGAACCGGCAACAGCTCCTGCATGAGGAGTTGGTTAAGGCAGAGGCTCAAATTGAGTTGATTAAGGATTTACTCCTTCGCGAGAGTGGAATCTGAGAGATCCGCCAATGATGACAAAATTACTTCATTTGCTGCGTAATCTATTCGGATCGGCTAAAGCTGAAGTTGCAGTAGCACACGATAGTGAAGTCGCAAATGCTGAAGTCGAGGTTAATAAAGAATCCAAATTGGATGAGCCTTTTGAGAGCGGAGGCTCGGTCGTCCCATACGACGAAAACCTGCTTGAGAAAGCACGTACGCAATGGCAGTTTGGCGATTGGGAAAGTCTGGCCAGTTTGGACAGAGATATGCTAAAACACCACCCTGACCGTGCCAAATTGGTTTTGTTGGCGGCTGCTGGACGTCTGCAGGTTGGCCAAGATGCAGAAGCTAGGCAATACATTCGCCTGGCCCAAGACTGGGGATGCAGCAAACAACTGATCGGTCAAATATTGATTTCGGGCGTGCACAACAGCATCGGTATGGCTGCTGCAATGGGCGCACAACAGCAACGCGCATCTCTGCATTTTGAAAAGGCGATCACCATAGGATCGCCTGGCAGTGATACCAAATTATTGACACAGGCGCGCACCGTTCATCAACTCAATCACCGCCAACCACTCGGGGTGTCATGGGTTGGTAATTTTTCTGTGCACAACACTGCAGAAGTACAGATCAATTCAAACCAAGAACTAAATAAAAAAAATAAGTTCAATGAGCAAACATTAAATAAAGCCTGGATTCAAGGGCGATGGGAATTTTTAGCCAAGCTTGATAACGCTGATCTTTTGCATTATTCCAATCGAAAACAAATGGCACTTCTTGCTGCCTGTGGACATCAGCAACTGGAGGATTTTGAAGGTGTCAAGCGCTGCAGTCGTTTAGCTCAAACTTGGGGAGCTACACCACAAATTCTTCAAAGTTACCTTGCAGCGGGTATTCGCAACACCATGGGAATCTCTGAAGTGATCAGAGGAGATTTGAAATTGGCCGCAAAACACTTTAGTGCCACGCTGATGATTAGCGATGCCACTCAGCCGAGTATTTCTGAAATTGAAGAACGCGTTTCTTTTCAGATTAAAAAAGTTAAAAACATTAATGTTGAAGAAATGTTAAGCCAAATCAAAACCCACATCACAAATTAATTTCAAAGGAAAAAATGAACTATTTTGAGAATAAAACCGTAGCCGTCACGGGTTGTTGTGGCACGGTTGGCAGTGAACTGGTTCGGCAGTTACTTGAAGAGTTCAATGTGCGTGAGTTGGTGGGCCTAGACAACAATGAAACTGAGATGTTCTTTTTGCAGCAAAGGTTTAAAAATAAAGCCAACGCCAAGTTCTTTCTATCCAGCATACGTGACCGCGATCGCTTGGTGGAACTATTTAGCGGTGTTGATATTGTTTTTCATTCGGCGGCCTACAAACATGTGATTCTTTGTGAGCACTCTCCGTTTGATGCTGTACAAACCAATATCAATGGCGTTAAGAATGTGATTGAAGCCGCAAAAGAGTGCGGTGTAGAGCGTGTTATTTTTACAAGCTCAGACAAAGCAGTTAATCCAACGAATGTGATGGGAACCACCAAGCTCATGGGCGAGCGACTCATGACTGCCGCAAATTGTGCAGGTAAAGAGAACGGCATCATTTATTCTTCAACACGGTTTGGAAACGTACTCGGATCCAGGGGGTCTGTTATTCCCATCTTCAAAGAGCAAATCAAGAAAGGTGGGCCAATCACCTTGACTGATAAAAATATGACTCGTTTTATTATGAGCATCAAAGAGGCGACCAGTCTGGTGATTGAGTCCTGCAAAATCGCCAAGGGTGGCGAAATCTTTGTGACCAAGATGCCAGTTATTCGTATTGAAGATTTGGCGCAGGTCATGATCAAACAATTGGCCCCTTTGTATGGGCACAAACCTGAATCCATTCAGATCACCACGATTGGTTCTAAACCAGGTGAAAAGCTTTATGAGGAACTCATGAGCGAAGAGGAAACCGGACGAACTCTGGAACTCGAACGCTATTTCGCTGTTCTGCCGTCTTACCGCAGCCTCTACAGGCAAATAACTTACGAATACGAAGGCGTGGTCTCTGATTCAGTAGACAACCCATACCACTCAGGTAACGAGGCTCCTCTATCGCACGCTGAATTAACTGACTTTTTGAATCAAAACGGGCTGCTAGAAGAGGCCGTGCCAAAAGGCCACCCAGCTGAGCGTTTTTGAATACCAAACAACAAATAAATTTTTCAAGAGATACACCATGAAACACGTATTAATTTTGGGTGGCGATGGCTATTTAGGTTGGCCAACCGCCATGTATTTTTCTCAGCGCGGTTATGCCGTAACGGTGGTTGACAACTACTTTCGTCGCAATGTTTGCACAAGTATTGATGTCGGCATGCTCTATGCCGTGCCCACTTTGCAAGAACGTGCCCGGATTTGGCATGAAAAAACCGGTCATGAGATCAAAGTTGTTATTGGGGATTTGACTGACCCCGAAATCATGCGTGGTCTTTTTGATGGACGTGTCCATTACGCGTGGGCATTAAATCCAGCTTTTACTGGCATTCCAAACACAGTTGTCCACTATGCCGAGCAACCCTCGGCGCCGTATTCCTTAATGGATTACAAGACTGCCACTTTCACCCTGTCAAACAATTTGCTGGTAACCAATAACCTGATGTTTGCTGTGCGCGACTTTGCCAGAGAGACCCACATCATTAAGTTGGGCACCATGGGTGAATATGGCACACCCAATATTGACATCGAGGAAGGTTGGCTTGAAATTGAACACAAAGGGCGGAAGGGAAAATTTCTGTTTCCTCGTCAGGCCTCATCGCTTTATCACACCACCAAAATCATGGATACCGATTTGTTCTGGTTCGGCGTAAGGATGTGGAACTTGCGTGTGACCGACTTGATGCAAGGTCCTGTTTACGGTCTGGAAACGGACGAGTCCGCCATTGATCCGCGACTTAAAACTATTTTCAACTACGACGAAGTGTTTGGTACTGTGGTCAACCGCTTCATTGCGCAGGCGGTTGTGGGCTACCCCTTGACGGTTTACGGCAAAGGGGGACAGACCCGGGGTTACCTCAACATCAAAGACACCATGCAGTGTGTTCACATGTCTGAACAAAAGCCAGCCAAGGCCGGAGAGTTACGCATCTTCAACCAGATCATGGAAACTTTCAGCGTTAATCAATTGGCTGAACTGACCGCCCAAGCAGGCAACGCTCTGGGTTACAAGGTTGAAATTAAATGCATTGATAACCCGCGTAAAGAAGCGGAAGAACATTACTACAACCCAGCCTATCAAGGCTTGATTGAGTTAGGAGTGCAACCTCATTATTTGACTCCTGAAGTGATGACTGGCATGTTTAAACTGGTGGCCGAACACCAGAGCAACATACGTAAAGACGTGATTTTCCGCGGTGTGCGCTGGTAACTGGTTATGACCAATTTGGACATGACAAACAAATTGGCATTTGAGTGCTTTAAGCGAGCGCGCGATTACTACGTGTTTCGCCTTTTTGACCTTGCACAGCAAGAAATTAAAAAGTATAAGCAAGGCGTTGATTATCAAAAATTTGATCAATCCGATCGAAGAACAAAGAACGTACCCCAAATCAGTGTCGTTGTCGTGAGTCATCAAGCAGGACAATTGCTGTTGAGCTGCTTGCAATCGGTATTTAAGCAAGAAGGCCCCTCTTTTGAGGTGATCCTGGTGGACAACGGGGGTAATGAGGAGGTTTTTGACGAACTTGCCAAACTCCCATTGTTGACTATCAAACCGCCCGTTAATGTTTTGCCCTCCGAGGGACGCAACATTGGGGGACATTTTTCTCGCGGACAATTGATTATTTTTCTGGATGACGATGCATTGATGGTGCGGGGTTATCTCGACAGTGCATTTTCAGTTATGGCTGATGAAAGCCTCATTGGGTTGCGTGGAAAAGTGATCAGTAAAACACCCAACAAGATTGCCCCAAAACATTACAGCTTGGGAGATACACCGACTGAGGCGGAGTTCAATCTTGAAGGGAATATGGTCATACGAAAAACAGTGTTTGATGCTGCTGGAGGATTTGATGCCTTAATGTTTGGTCATGAAGGAAAAGAACTGACTCAGCGTTGTAAGCGCCAGTTTTCTGACAGGTTGGTGCAGTACAGGCCAGAGCTCTGTATTGAACACGATTTTGCAGAAATGGCTTCACTTGATGCCAAACGTGAACGCCAGTCTTTGGGCCAAGAGTATTTAATATTTTTAGAAAATAAAAATACAATTAAAGGTGGATCTATTGAAGGCTTGTCCATTCTTGTCCGAGCAGGTGATGATCTTGCTGGAGCCAAAGATTTTCTTGAATCATTGATTAAACACAATAGTTACAAACCTATTGAGGTTTTACTGTGGGCTAAGAATACTCAGGAGGCTGTAGTCGTCATTTACAAATATATATCCCAAATATTTGCCCGCGTATTACCTGCCAGCGCTACAACTTTAGGAAGGTTTAGCCAGCAAGCCAGTTATGAAAACCTATTGATCGTGGATTTACCCTTCAAAATTACGGATGATGTTATTCCTAGCTGGTTACAACAGAAAATAATCAGTCAGTCCAAAGCAATTTTGACTAACAAGTCGCAGATATCTGCGTTGGTCGATATTGCCTTAGACACAGAATATCAAGATTTAGAAAAGAGGCTGGAACTACATTTATCGTTAGTTAAAGAAAAATTACCAAAGTTGGGAAAGCAAAAATCCAAATTAAAACAACGATTGCAGATTGAAAAACCTGAACCTCAAATTACTATTCCACTTGACAAATTATCAGAAAAAGAATTAGCTAAAGCAGATCTGCAGGGAAAAATCACTAAAGCCGAAACTGAAATTCATGAAATTGAAGCGCAAATTGCTTTAACTAATGCAGACATCGCCAAGTTTGACATCCAATACCACTTTTTGTCAGAAAATTCTCTCGAGAAACAAGCATTAAAAGTCTATCTAAATACCAAAGTAAGCACTTCCAATCGTTTGCTTTTAACCTTAAAAAATTCAAGAGAATATCTTCAAGAGCTATATATAAAAAATATTAATTTTTTAATTAAATATTAACGGATTAAATAAATCTATTTGAGTAAAGAAAAAATGAATAATTGCCAAAATATTATGAAGAAGATGCTGTCACAAACATCTATACAAAAGACTGCTCATTACATTCCACCTGTTTCCATTTGGCGCCCAATTAAAGATAAGAAAAATTCTTCAGTACGCGTAGCATGTATAGTCGATGATTACATTTATGATGGACTTCAATTTGAAGGGGAAATCCTACTAATTACGGAATCAAATTGGAAGAGTATTATTGACTATGGGGATGCTGATTTTTTACTAATGAACTCATTTATTGAGTCCGCAACTGGTGACTGGCATATGTCACAATTGAGTTCATTAAATGATTTTGGATTACTTGGTGAAGTCTTGGCATATGCTAAATCATGTAGTATTCCAACTGTTTATTGGTTCACCAAAGATCATAAGTATCATGAACATTTTAATAAAATTACCAAATTGTTTGATTACGTATTTTGTGCTGATCCTGAAGAGCTTAGTTTATTATCATCAAGTGGCGTAAAAGCAAATCTACTTTTACCTTGTGTACAACCTGCATTATTTAATCCTTTCAGAAAATTCGAAGATTATGATTCTTTAAAAATTGAGCTATTGGTTGACGGTTGGGCGGATTTGGATCGTTATCCGGATCTAGTACTTCAATTGAAGCCTTTTATTGATTCGGGTTTATTGAAAATTATTGAATCTAATTATGTTATTACAAAAAACAGAGTAGAAGCGTCTGTTGAATGCAGGCAAGCAACTCTTGGATATGTAACAGGACTTGTTAAGCAGTCTATTTTAAAATATGCCCAAATATTCTTGGGATTAACGCCGACTATTCAAGATGACACAGAGAGAGTTTGGTCTTATCTTTCTGTAGCAGCAAGCAGGGTTTGTATACTCCACATGGGAGACAAACTTCGAGTTCAACAAATGAATAATCTTGTTCTTCAAATTAAAGATTTTAATAGTTTGACCGAAAAATTAAAATGGTTTGATTTAGATCCACTTATTCGTGAAAAGTTTGCGCACATGGCATGGCGCGAGGCGAATTTGAAACATACTTTTTCACATAGAGTAAAAACTATTTGTGAATATATTGGTATTAATAATGATTGGGATGAATTTCCGAAAGTTAGTTTAATTTTTCCTTCATATCGCCCGGATTATGTTGAAAGATGTATTTCAACATATGAAAAGCAGGTATACGAAAACAAAGAAATGATACTTGTCTTAAACATTGATTGTGACATCCCTAATTCTATTAGTGATAAAATTAATGCAATTCCTGGTGCAATTGCCCTGCAATTGCCTCAAAATTGTTTTGCTGGTGATTGCATTAACTATGGCATTAAATCATCTAGTGGTAAGTATGTCTTTAGAATTGATGATGATGATTATTATGCTCAAAATTATATTCTTGATAGAGTTCTTACTCATCGTTCTTTAGATATGGATTTTATTGCAAATCCTCATACTTTATTTTTTTATTTTGAAGAAAATAATAATGTTTATTTACGAAAAACAAAATCCCAACCTTTCGTAATTAATCCAATTGGGGAGTTCCCGACAAAGTTTACTGGAAACTCATATTCAGGTAAACGTACACTTTTTGAACAAAATCCTTTTAAATCGAATAATTACTCTGCCGCTGATGTTTACTTTTTAGATAATTTACCAGAAAATACCTATACTGTTTCAGCCGACTATTTCAACATGGCAGCTGAAAGGCGTGTTGATCAAACTACTCACACATGGAGATTGGAGTCCCAAGAGAAATTGAAAAGTAACGAGTCATTATTTGCTCACTATAAATGCGTTGCGTGTTGATATGAAAATATTGTTCATCTCTAGGGTTAAATTCGGAACAATGGGTTCTGGAGCACTCAATTGGTTTCCAGGTTATGTTCAAGAAAATGGTCATGATGTAAAAATTGTTGAATGTTTATCTGCTAAATCCAATGAAATAATTGTCGATAATCCTAAATTTAATTTAGATGTTCATGAAATTAATTCAAATTTATTGTATGAACACTTGGATGCTATATTCAACATTGCAGAGTCATTTGAGCCAGATATATTTTATGTTTTTGGCAGAGCAGATATTTTTGATTTTGTATATCATTTGCGTCATAGATTTATAAAAACAAAAATAGTAATTGATATTCGTTCCCCACTCTTAATTCAGGATGGCGAGAAAAAAAAGTTAATAGAAAATAAATTTTATAAAGTCCAGCATTATGTTGATCATATAAATACATGTGATTTGGATTCTTTAAGGACTTATTCTAATAATATATTTAAGCCTGTTAGTGTTTTGCCGATTGGTGTCAATATTTCGGATTTTAAAGTTATTAATAAAGTTAATTATGAAAAATTAAAAAAATTTGTCTTTATTGGAAGTCTATATCGCAAACGCCACGTTGATATTTTAATAAAAAATTTTTATAGTTTCTCTGAATCTGTTAAATTTGATGCAACTCTTGACATATATGGTGCCGGTGATGCTGTTAAAGAACTCAAAGATTTGATTTTCAATATGTCTGCGCACAATATAATTAAATTAAATGAAGCATTGCCGCAAGAGAGCCTTTTTCAAAAACTAGCTGATTATGATGTTGGGATAGCATATGTTCCATATGAGCTATTTTCTGTTGCGCCATCGCTTAAAAGCATTGAGTACGCTGCAGCAGGTATCCCAATTCTTGCATCGGATACTCAAGGGCATCAAAAATATTCGAGGGATCATAATTTTCGTTTCAAATTATTTTCCAACGACTCCCCTGGATTCATAAAGGCTTTTACCGAAGTATATTTAAATGGTTTTAGTTCTAATGACATTTCTGCTAACCACCAAGCTGTTCAACCGTTTGATTGGAAAAACATTGTAAAATATTGTCTTTTACCATCTCTTGAAAACCATAATAATTTTTAACAAAGCTCATCATGAAAAATTATAATAGAATTTTAATTACTGGGGGTTGCGGATTTATTGGAACTTCAATTATATCAAAAATATTGATAAATAATCCAATGTGTAAAATTAGAGTGTTAGACAACCTGATTACCGGCACTGTTGTAGATCTTGCTGAGGTTGCTCCTTTTTACAAAGGGGTAATTGGTAATTTGAGCCTTAGTGATGCCTCTGTTGAATTTGTACAAGGCGATATTCGTGATTCAGCTCTATTAACTGAGTGCGCTAGCGGAGTTGACTGCATTGTTCATTTGGCAGCCAATACGGGGGTGGGTCCTTCCGTAGAAAATCCGCGCTTGGATATGGAGTCAAACGTAATCGGTACATTCAATGCCCTGGAGGCAGCGAGATCGCAGGGGGTCAAAAAATTTATTTTCGCCTCATCCGGTGCGCCTGCGGGAGAAGTTGAACCTCCGATTCATGAAGAGTTACCGCCGCACCCTGTGTCTCCTTATGGTTCGAGTAAGTTGGCCGGTGAAGGATATTGCTCGTCTTACTATCGAACTTTCGGAATTGATACTGTTTGTTTGAGATTTGGTAATGTTTATGGTCCGCGCTCAAAGAAAAAGTCGAGTGTCGTCGCCAAGTTTATTCGCCAAGCTTTACAAGGTGAACCTTGTGTGATCTATGGTGATGGAACTCAGACGCGTGACTTTTTGTATATAGATGACTTGGTACGGGCAGTATTACTCGCAATTGATAAACCTGTTGGTGGTGAAACCTTTCAGATTGCCACCGGCATGGAAAGAACCGTGGGTGAGGTAGCAAATTACATAGTTGAGGCGCTTAAGAGGCGTGGGATATCGATGCAGGTTAAATTCGATTCCCCCCGTTTGGGTGACGTAATGCGAAACTATTCTGATACCAGCAAGGCGGCACGAATGTTGAACTGGAAACCTAAAATGGATGTGCCTGATGGTATCGAGTGGACTTTGGATTGGTTTCTTGCACAGAAATAGGACGGCTTATGAATAGCGATTCGCGACGGTTAGTCATCGTTTTAGGCTCTGGCCGTTCTGGAACGTCCTTGCTTATGCAAATTCTAGTGGGTATGGGTATTGAGGTTTCTAACAATCTTATACCAGCTAATGTAAGTAATCCGGAAGGTTTCTTCGAGGATCTAAATATTAAGGAAATTCAGACAGAACTCTATTCTTGTCTTAATGTTTCTTCTGTCATGCTGCCCTTGCCCGAGAATTGGCTTAGTTCGGAATGCGCAATTAAGGCCAAGTCAAACTTGAACCAAGTTTTGCAGGGCTTACTTAATGAGCATTCAGGAACTCTAGGTATTAAGGATCCAAGAATTGCCACATTCCTTAATTTATGGACGAGATTATTTAATCCCATGCGCATAGTACCCAGTTATATTCTGGCTGTGCGTGAACCACAAAGTGTCATTTCTTCTTTTATTCGTCAGTACAACGACCAAGGTCATATTGCCGAGTTGGTTTGGTTGTTGCGCACTTTAGAGGCCATCGAAAACACAGCCGCTGATTGCTTCATCGCTCACTATGAGGATTGGTTTGATAAACCCTTACCCCTCGCGCAGAGCCTTATGAACTTTACTGGTTTGGATAAGTATTTCCAGGGTGATCTTTCTGAAATGCTTAAGCAAAAGGTCAAACCCAATCTCAACCGCGCCAGCAAAGATGATTACGAAATCCAGAACCCTTATGTCATCAAACTCTACTCGGCCTTGCAACAATGTCATGGCGCAGATTTTGACCGTGACCGATTGATGGCTGTGGTCAAGGATTGTCGTCAGGCGATAGAGGGCTTCAAAGGGTGGTATCAGTTGGCCCATCAGGCTAATAAAAAATTGGCAGATACCCAAGGGCGCCTTGAAAAGGCTATTACAGAAGCTGCGAAGGCAAAGACCCTAGAGGCTCGAGTTCGTGAACTTGAGTCTGAAAAAGTACAAACCGCTGAATGGGTCCAGCATGTCCAAAAGCTGGAGCGACAGGTTGAACAACTAGTGGCCATCAGTAGTGTCCGGTTAAAAAGTGAATAAATTCAATTGGTTACTGTCGTCTGGGCTATCGCTAGTGTTTCTTTCGAGCTGCAAGGCGCTTGAAACCTCAGTTTTCTCGAACAACGAGACCGACAAAAT
>Ga0255128_1000347_pt1 | contig 21190 bp, 17 predicted proteins | sample Law_Miss_RepC_8d_FD_188562 | JGI IMG/M metagenome (GOLD analysis project Ga0255128, IMG submission 188562) | Freshwater microbial communities from St. Lawrence River, New York, United States - Law_Miss_RepC_8d | ecosystem: Environmental > Aquatic > Freshwater > River | place: USA: New York... | reverse complement strand
ATTGTAAAACACCGCCGGGAAAATCAAATTCTAGACAGGCGCATGAAGCCAATGGGTGCCGTTGGACTTTTTTTGCAAATCCGTTGGACGAATCTGTGCGGGCCGAATTGAATGGTTGCCACTGCTGGATCGTGGTTATGCCTGAAACCAAAAAGATTCCTAAGCTGGCTGACGCTGGTTTGGTCGAAGATTTGAAGGTATTAAGGCACTACCGTGGTCTTGAGGCGATGGTAGCCAGCCTGCCGGTCTTTTTATTGTTTCCAGTGGATTCTGAAACGCCCGTGGACCTGGGGCGGGAAACAGCCTTGGACTGGGTAAAGCAGATCAAGGGTGTGTCGGCGCCTGGATTTGGCGCTTTGCATTTGCAAGCCGAAGTCATTGGAGTTGGAAATACAGAAGCTTTACCGGAATATAAGCAGATCCTGGAGCGGATTTATCGCGAAGCTAAAAATTACAAGTTGCGGACATATTGGACAGATACTAAAGGGATGCTGCTGGTTTTTTTTATGGGGGTGCTGTTATTGTCCTTGATTTTGGGTGCTTTTGTTTTGGCAACAGACAAGAATGCTAGTTGGAGAGGGGAATATAGTCGCTTGCAAATCGGTATGGATCCTTTGAAACCAGGTATTTTTTATTCGACATCTTTGGAGCCATTGGAAAACCGCTTAGACGAGACGATTGAATTCTTGGCTTCCCACCAAGATTTGCCCTCAATGGAGAGGGCTAAGCTGCTGGAGTCCCGAAATTTGCTTGAGCGGTTTATCTTGGCCATTAAAGAAGCGGGGGATTGGCCGACACTATCGGATATTCGTGACATTTACAGCCTTCAGCTAGTTGGAACTGGATTGAGGAAGTGGCAAGTTCCAGAAATAGATCCAAATTTAGCCCCTTTGCTTTTGGAAGCGATGGAAAAGAGGGACATGATTCTTTGTGACTTGGAACGGGCAAAAATGGCATTCCCAAATTTTGAGATCCAATTGCAGGAAGCTGAGTCGTTGATAAACCCCTCGTTGGAAGGGGTGGACTCGGTGAATCTTTGGCTCCAAAAATCCAAAAATTATATGGACAAATCTGCTCCATTGGATGAAGGGGATATGTTGCTTTCACTTGAAGATTTTTCACTCCAGTTTCAGGCAATTGAGGCGAGGAAAAAGTGGGTTTCTTTGGCGGTCAACCTTGCGGAGGAATTGGGATATTCCGGTGAATCGTCTGGTCAGGGCCAAGGAACATTTTTTGAAACCGGGGCTGGGAGTGTTATTCCCCTTCGTGCAAAAGAATTGTTTCTAAAAGAATCAGGTCTTTTTGGATTAAATCCAGCTACTACCTTTGAAAAATTTGGCGATATATTGCGCAAAAAATTGCTAGTAAAGGTGAGGGCTTGCAGAAATGCTTGGCTTTCGGCAGGGAGAGCCCAAGTTAATAAAGAGTTGGGTTCGGGAGTTTTGAGCCGAAATATGGTTCGGGAGTGGTTGAGGAATAATTCTAATGCACAGAATTGGTCCTACTATGGAAAATGGGTCGCATGGCTTGGCAATTTAGAGGCGAAACCCAATGGCTCTATTTCTAAGAATAATCCGATAGATGAATTGCTTGAATTTTTGAGTGCTGATGAATTCACTTTGAAACCTTCCCGGGTTGAAATTATCGTTCCGAAAAGTTTTGTTACCTCAACCGATGTGATTTCGCTTGAAATTCGTAGTAGGCGTGCGGGTTCCGAAAATTGTCTGGTATTTGAAAGTGACTCATTTGAGCCTTTGAATGATGGCTTTAAAATCTCCTGCCAGGCAGGATTTCTTCAATCAATGCAGTGGAGTTGGGAGGAGCCGTTGGTACTGGTTTTGGCCAGCAAGCAAACTGGCAAAACTCTTGCAAAATGGCAGGTCATTTCACCCTTTGATTGCAATTTATTTTCTGGGAACGGTGAATTGAAGGCGGCATGGCTACCGGAAGGAAGCATGCCTGTTTTGCCAGCGATATTGGAGCCCAGATGAAATCAGGCGATAAGCACATCCATTCCTAAGGCTGAATTGATTGTCCATTGGAAAACTTGACACCATTCAAATTCTTGGAGTGCCATCAATTGAATTAAACAGGAATTGTTTCTGATATTATCTTGAATAATGCTATTGAGTTTATTGAAGTCCCAGTTGGGCGTAAATTTTAATTTGTCGATAAATGGTCCGGCTAATTCACTAGGTATTTTATTGGCCATTTGGTGGGCGGCGGGGTGATTTCCGCATCGGGAATACCAATAACCTGCATTGCTATAATCTTGCTCTCTGCGGTGTGAAATCCCGTGCCAGAGTGAACCAGTTTGCGATTTTAAATCCTGAAAGATGTTGTGGGCTTCATCAAAAAAATCGGCCTTCAACCAGAGTGCCCCAATGCAGCACCTTGCAAGGTCTTTGTCTTTTGGCTTACCACCTAATTTTTCCAGATTGAGCGACAAATGGTGAATTGTTTCGCCAGCGGCGTGATCGGGTTTTTCAATACTTAACCCAGTGAAAGGTTGGCGGAAGACTGAGTGCCAAAGTTGGTCAGGTTGGCGAGTCATGGTGGGCCATTGGCGTTAACGTGGCAGTTCTTAAATATGTGGCAAGCGGTTGCTGGTTAGATCGTCAGCTTTTTATATCCCGGAATGTTGGAAATTAGTTAGGTGATTCCCGTCTTGGTTCGGCGTTTCCAAGCATGGCTGGAGCCAACATTAATAATACCGGTTCCATTTGGGCTCGCCATGATAAGTCGTTGGAGGAAGCCAAAAAAAACACGACGATGAGCCAGCCGAAGTGAGCCGCAAATATAAGGGCTGCCTGTGGGGAGAACTGACGAATCCTGGTGATTCCCAGATGGGCTAATAAGACTAAAACCAATAGGTACCAGGCCAAACAGCCCGCCTTGAATGAAGACCTTGTTTCCTTTTCCAATTGAGTGGGATTCCAAAATTCGAAACCGCCCATGTAGCTAGCGCAGGCTTTGGCCAGACGAGAGGACATCCATGCACCTTGGTTTTGTAATGCTCGTTGGAAGCCGTCGCGTGCAAACCACCGTGCCCGATCGGATTCAGTCAAATGGGGATTTTCAAGGAAGGCAACCGCGTCCGGATTTGCTTCTTTCGCAACTATTTGGGTGAGGTCATTACTGGTGTTTTCGGGGATTGTGCCTGACCAGAAGGAGGCAAAAGTTTCGCTTGAAGCAGGTAGGAAGCTGTCGTTGGACCGTGACATTTGCAGGTGCCATGGGATAAGTGCTGCGAAAAAGGTGACTGTGAGGATAGTTGCAGCAATCCATCCATTGGGTTTGTTGCGAAGGGTCAAAAGGGTTGTGGCCATCAAACAGATGGAGGGGATGATCGTGTTGGCGTTGGTGAGGGTTGAAAGGGCGAGTGCGATGCCAGCTGTAAATCCCCAGAGCAATCCTGAGGTTTGGTGGCAGCGGATGACCGAAAAAAGTGCACCGGTAAAAAAGAGCGTGGCCAATGCAATGTGGTTTGTAATTACGGAAGACAATACTAGTGGAGGGCTGAGGGTGGCGACTAGCCCGACCGCTAGGCATACCCATTTTGAATAATTTAGTTTGCTTGATAATGAAAAAACTAAGGCTGGGAGTATTGAACCTGAAATCAGGCTCAGCATACGGATAAAGGATTGGGACTCTATTGGTGAAAACCAACGGTCAGAAAGGTAAATGAGCCAAGAAAGGGTAGGGGGCAAATAGTTGTTAGGCAATACTAAACTAGTATCTTTTGCAATGGATTGATTTGTTTCTATTTCTTGAATTTTATAGTTTGGTGCTAATTTCAGTGGAGATTTTGCAAATTTTTGGATCAGGCTTTCCCTGTTAAAAAGGATAACTGAGCCCATTGACCGTTGCCAGGCTGGGTTCTGGTCGAGTTTTTCTTGGGAAATGGCCATTCGCAGGGCGAAAGCAAGTAGGCAGAGGGTAGATAAAAGTAAAAAGGTGCGCATTTTTCGGAAGCCCTTTGGCTGTCGACCCAAATCCTTTATCTGTTTTAGGATTTAGAACGACCCCTGGATTGGGAGATTGGCTTGCTAGAGCAGATGGGTAACTGTAATTTAATTGGTTGCGAACCATAGGGACGGGTGGATAACCACCGGGAACCATTGAAGGGGATGAGATGGCGCGTAAACCGCTGAACCGCAAGGCCCTAAGAGCCGAGGCCGAGGCTGCCGAGAAGATCAAGAAGAAGAAGGCGGAGGAAGTAGTAGAAGAAGAAGAGGATGACGACGACGACGATTCTGATGACGATGAAGATGGCGACGACGACGACGACGTAGACGATGATGCATTTGAAGAATCTGACGAAGAGGACCCGGATGCGGTAGCCGAATCTGAAGATGAAGAAGGGGTTCGCCCCAAAAAGAAGAAAAAGGCGAAGGTAGCTAAGGTAGCCAAGGTTAAGAAACCTAGAGTTACCAAGGCCGGTAAAGGTAAAAAATCTGCCCGGATGCGAGCCATTTGGGTTGTATTGAGTAACAACGCTACTAAGGTTGCCAGCTACGAATTTTCAAAGGAAAAAGAAGCACGAGACCATGCTGAGAGGTTGATGACCGAAAAGAAGCAGGTTCATTTTGTGCAAATGGTCAAGGAAGAAATGACCGAGCCAGCCTGATTTATCTGGCGAAATTAATAAAAGGAACGGGGTCCGGTTTAACCGGGCCCCGTTCCTTTTTGGAGATAGTTTGACTCAGCCGAATCAGGAGCTTGATTCCTGAAGGACGCGTTGTTTTTTAAGCATTTCGGTGATTGCTTGACGCTTTTCGGTAAGGCCGATCACATTGGCGATATGGATTTGCTTTCGGTCTGAGCCACCGGTGGTGACGATCAGATCACCTGTCCCCAAGCCCCAGTCTTTATTTCGCACTAATCCAACCGTCTTGATTGCCCAACCAAGCCATGCAAGTCCCAATAGATGGTTTCTAAATGGGTCAGTGGGCTGAATGAGAAACTCAACTCCAGCCGAATCAAAGGTGGTTTCACCTTCACCGACCTCGGTTACCACCTTGATTTGTCCGGGGAGGAACTCGACATAAATGCGGTGATCTACCAGCCAGAATGCAATTCCCCAGAGAACGAACATGCAGATAGCCATCATCATGTAGCCTGCGAGGTTGATTCTCACATCGAGCATAAGGAATTTTTCGGCCAAGTTACGAAGCTGTCCGAACGAATAAAGCAAAAGGAAAACAATGATGATTGCAGCCAAAAACAGGGTAGCTGTGAGTCCACGAAGCGGGACATTGGTGAAAAAGATCACCAGAAGGAGGATTGTGAAATAGATGACACCAAAGTAGGCATTGTTGGCGATTATTCTGGAGGTGTTTTCCACACTGCCATCGGCTGGATGTTTTTCGCTATAGAGGATGTCAGTGCCTTGCTCATATTTTTTGTTTGTAACCGCATCGGTTTCACGATTTTCCTTGAAGGTTAATTCGGTCGCAACCAGTTTTTGGCCGTCGCTTGGGAGGATTGCCAAACGGTGGTTATCAAGCAGGGTAAGGACAGCAAAAACTAACCCAAAAAACCAAACTGGCCAGTAGTACAGCAGCATGGTGTGCTGATGGACCTTCACGCTGGTGCGTTCCTTTCGGGGCTTTACCGGAACTGGGGACGGGGCCGATGGCGTTTCTGAAGACATGTTGGTATCGCCTGAGGACGGGCCGTTTGACCCTTTTTGACTGTTGAACAGCAGTATTTTAAGCCCTTGCTAGGCCTTTCGCAAACTTTACAAGTAGGCTTACAAAGGTAATGCTTCTGGTGATAGCTTTGATTCAGGTAGTGGGTTGGTCGGGATTATCCGGCATTTCCACCATAATCTGCTTGTTTTCCACCACTACTGGATAGCTTGCGATCTTAAGCTTCGAATTGTCGGCCCATGCCCCATCGCTTAGGCGGAACCTCCAAGCGTGCCATGGGCAATGCACATGGCCGTTTTCCACATGCCCGCCACTAAGGGCTGCCCCCATGTGCGGGCAAAAGTCGTCAATAGCGTGAATTCCTTCCGCATGGTGAAAAACTGCTATCACTTTGTCGCCTGTTTCGATGGTTTTGCAGGTCCCCGGTGGCAGGTCGCCTAGCGGGCAAACATTCAGTCGAAGTGCCATAAATACACCCGTCAATTTTGGATCCATTCGCCCCTGACTTGCCACGGGCGTCATGTCATTATTCATAACCTTGCGCCATAGTGGGTGGATAGGTTGTTTAAGAGAAGGTGTCGAAAGGTTTTTTTGGAATTTTGGCCAAAAGAATTTGGAGAAAATTCATGACCTTGGAGGTTGAGGCAAAATTCAGGGTTGAGTCCGGTACCCTGGTGTTTTTGGCCTTGGAAATGAATGGTTGGAAGGTGGCTTTACCCGTTCCATTCATCGAGGAGGATCTTTATTTCCAGGGAATTGGGCGGGATTTTCGCCAAACGGGAGAGGCCCTTAGGCTGCGAATCCAGAACGGAGAACCCAAGTTCACCTACAAAGGGAAGCCTTCGGAAAACGCAGGGGGCTTCAAGGTAAGGCGGGAAATTGAATTATCTATTCGGGGATGTATGGCGGAAGAGGCAACCGATTTTTTGACAGAATTGGGTTTCAATTCTGTTGCAAAGGTTAGGAAGGCTAGGCAGGTGTATGAGCATGTGCAAAGTTGGCCCGGAATGAATGTGCATTTTGATGAAGTGGATGGAATTGGTTTATTTGTGGAAATCGAAATTTTGGCAAAAGAAGGCGAGCAAGGTGAAGCTTTGGAAAAGATTGAAAAAGTTGCCGGACTGTTGGGGCTTTATGACAAGGAGCCAAGGTCTTATTTAAGAATGGTTTTGGAGAAGCAAGAGTTAGGGCAAGTTTGAAACCCACTGGAGAGAGAAAGGTTGGCCGGCGTGCAAATTTTTAAGAAAAACAGCGAATTGAGGGATTGGCGGCTGAAGGCGGTTGGATCAGTGGGTTTTGTGCCAACTATGGGAGCGTTGCATGCGGGGCATGCGGCGCTAATTGAACGGAGCGTGGCAGAAAATGATTTAACGGTAGTGTCTGTTTTTGTTAACCCAATGCAATTTGGCCCTGCTGAAGACTTGGGACGATATCCGCGCACGTGGGAAAAGGATGAGGCCCTATGTCGATTGAAGGGTGCGGCCACTCTTTATTGGCCTGAGCCTTCCGATATTTACCCCCCTTTTTTTAGTTCCCAAGTTGAGGTGCTGGGGGTTGGGGACCATTGGTGTGGAAGAAGCCGTCCGAGGCATTTTATCGGGGTTAGCACGGTGGTTTTGAAACTATTGATGCGGGTAAAGCCAAACAGGTTGTATCTGGGCCAAAAGGATGCACAGCAGGCGGCAATAATAACGAAAATGGTTGCTGATTTAGATTTGGGAACAGAGGTTGTTGTTTGTCCGACGGTTCGAGAATTGGATGGTTTGGCGCTCAGTTCCCGAAACCAGTACTTGACTGCCAAGGAAAGGGAGATAGCCCCTGGATTGCACCGAGCCCTTCGGTTGTGTGCCCAAGGGGTGCAAACCGGACTTAAAGATTCCAAGGCGATTGGCCAGCTATTTCAGGAGCATTTGAGCAGCAGTAGCCCTTGGCGATTGGATTATTTTGGTGTGGCAGATCCTGTGACTATGCAGCCTGTGGAACTGATCGATAAGCCTGTACGATTAATGGCTGCGGCATTTCTTGGAACGACACGCCTGATAGACAACGAGGCGGCCAATCCAAGAATTTGAGGCTGAAGCTATCGAGGGGCTGATTTTTGGTTTTGGTGAAAAAAGGCATAATGCGGGAACACTATGGCGCATCCCCTGTTTGGTCCGGAAATTCGATTCGCTCTCGACAAGGATGATGCCGAGGGAATGGCGACCTTTTGCCAAGCGGTTCACCCTGCCACAGCAGCTGAAACCCTTGAAGGGGAGTTCACACCGGAAGAAATTTGGCGTTTTTTGCAGCAGGCCCCTATCGACTCCCAAGCCGAGATTTTTTCTTATTTTCCTCCTGAATTGCAAGAAGAGTTGGTTTTGACGGCTGGTCGATTGCCCATGGCCCGATTGATCCAGGATATGTCACCGGATGACCGTGCGGATTTATTGCGACGATTGGACCCGAAAGTTACAGAGCAGTTGGTGCGATTGGTCGATGAAGCTGGGCGTCGTGAAATTGCGGCACTTGCAAGCCATGATGAGAACACGGTTGGCGCCTTGATGACCCCCGATTATGCCTGGCTGCCCAAAGGGCTTCGGGTTGAGGAGGCAATGGAAAGACTTCGCTTGCAGGCCCCCGATCGCGAAACAATTTATTATGTTTACATTCTTGATGATGCTAGGCGGATTTTGGGTGTAGTCACTTTGCGTGACCTGATATTGGCACCGCGTTCGGCATTGGTCGACGATCTGATGGAATCCCGCATTCAATGTGTTCTGGTAGACGAAGACCGGGAAAAAGTGTCTCTGGTGCTGGCCCGTTATGACTTGATTGCGGTGCCGGTCGTGGATCATATGGGCGCTTTGGTTGGCATTGTGACGCATGACGATGTCATGGACGCGGTGGTTTCGGCGGCAACTGAAGATGCCCACCGGATGGGTGGCGTTGATCCGGTTGAAGAGAATTATTTGGATGCCTCTTTTCTAACCGTCTGGCGCAGTAGGGCAGTTTGGCTTTCGTGTTTGTTCGTGGCGGAACTGTTCACTTTCACTGCCTTGGCATCGTTTGAGGATGAAATTGCACGAGTTGTGGTTCTTAGCCTTTTTGTGCCATTGGTGATATCGACTGGAGGGAACTCCGGTTCACAGGCAGCTACCCTGATCACCCGCGCCATGGCACTTGGCGAGGTTCGATTGTCTGATTGGGCCAGGGTGCTGCGTCACGAATTGGTGATGGGTTTAGCTTTGGGGCTAACCTTGGGGCTGATTGGTTATGGAAGGGCGTTTTTTACCAGCGAGGGGCTGAGATCGGCATCGCCACCAAGAGTTGAGCCGTTTGATGTGTTGTTGCCAAAAGGCAGTAGCCATTTGGAATTTCACACCAACGGGCATGTGCAATTGCCTCTAAATGCCAAACAGGAGCTAACGGGAGGAACCTCGATGGTGATGCTTCCCGCCGAGAAAACGGTGCCGGAGCCTGAGGTTTTGCCAGATGGTGGTTTGGTATACCATTTCCCGTCCAATTGCACTTTCCCAAGAGACCCTATCAGTCTTCCCAGGTTGGCCATGGTAGTTGGGTTTTCCGTTGCGGCCATATGTATTTGGGGAACCCTAGTGGGCAGCATGTTGCCCATTCTTTTTAGGGCCATCCATGTGGACCCTGGAATTGCTTCCAGCCCATTTGTGGCTACTTTTGTGGATGTGACCGGGATCATTCTTTATTTCACCATTGCCCAAGTTTTGCTGTTTTAAGGATTCCGAACGGTCAAATTAAAAAGCACAGGCCACCCGGAATGCGGGTGGCCTGTGCTTTTTTGGAATTAGAGAGAACCGAATCAGGCAGCATTGTCGACAGGTTCGGTAGATTCACCATTCTGCGGCTTCAATTCGATTTGCTTTGTATCTGGCAAATCAGTTTTAGGGGCGTTCAAATCGCGAAGTACGCCTGGAGGATCTTTTGCCAGGCGCCAGCCAACCAGCGGTTCCTCCGCAAATCGATCTATTACGAGAAACCCAAGGCCCTCGGTTGTCATGCAAGGAAGTGCTGCGATTCCTTGGATGGGATCAACAGGATGAAGGCCCAAATCTGAAGCTTCTTCCATGAGTTGTGTACCCAGGATTCGGGATTGCTCCAGATCTTCTTCAAGGGATTTTTTACCCAAAATTAGATTCCTGTCGGGGCGCCCCGATTGCCCACCAATACGTTGGAGACGCAATTGGGTGGCGGTTTGGTCGAGGGCGACAGAACGGATGTCGTCCATAACCCGGCTGAGGAATCCCAGGGCGTTTTTGGCTTTCTGGGGTGTCCAAAGGACGGGTGGAGTGGCAGATTTCGCGGTCGGTTTCCGGCGCATGGCACTCCCTCCAAAGGTGTTTCAAATTTGGCCGTCACCTTTATGACGATGGGGCTAGAGAGAAGGTTTTGGCGGGTTAGGCCCGCCTGCAACTTTAACCCTGACCTCTAAGATCAATACGAAGCAAAATGAGCCAGGTTTTCGATAAAAGAAGGAAATTTTAAAATTAATTTAGATATATTTATATATAGTTCCGAACCGGATATTTTGCCCCTTCGGAATAACTTGAATGTTTTGCTTGTTTTCATTGTTTTGTCTCGTCATCAGGATGAATGGGGCTTATCCCGTTAGGTCGATGAACCAAGAACCCCAACAGAGGCAGGAAGCATGGCGCAATCCGGTGCGCAGACGGCATATGAGAACAAGTATTTAGCTTGGATCAACCAAGCTGGTGACATCGTGTTTTTTGCGCTGGAAATATCGAGAAATTTAGGCAAAGGCTTAAGATCCAAATCGTTAATTCCACTGATATTTCAAATTGGCGTGAAAAGCCTTGCTGTGATTCTTTTCACCGGTGCTTTTATTGGAATGGTGCTGGCAATTCAGGCACAAATGCAGCTTGCCGCGTATGGGATTTCCACACGATTGGGGCAAATGGTCAATTTGTCTGTCGTTCGTGAATTGGGTCCCGTGCTAGCGGCTGTGATGCTGGCAGGGCGGGTTGGTGGGGCCATAGCGGCCGAGTTGGCGACGATGCGGATGAGCGAGCAGGTGGATGCCCTTGAGTGCATGGGGGTTGATCCGATAGCCCATTTGGTGGCACCCCGTTTCTGGGCATGTTTGCTCTTGGTGCCCACCATGACCGTTTTTGCCAATTTTATGGGCATGATGGGTGGCTGGTTTGTGGCCACCGAACTTTATTTTGTTGAGCCCTATCACTATTGGTATCACGCTCGCAATAACACCACTTGGTGGGATCATTTGATGGGTCTTTCAAAAGCATTTTTTTTTGGGGGCGCCATTGGGCTTTTTGCGTGTCAACGAGGAATGACCGCTTCTGGAGGTGCGCAGGGTGTTGGGCGATCAGCCACTAGTGCATTTGTGGCCTGTTTTATAGCGATAATGGTGTTGGATTTCTTCCTTGGATTGATGTTCAGCCGGCTAACACCATTTATTGCCCCCGTGGCCAGGGGGGGGGCATGAGTCAGGACTCGGATGCTGAGTTGTTCGGATCAGAGTTGGGTGGGGAAATACCATCCCATTTGGAGCAGCCCTCGCTTTTGGAAATGCGTTCAGTTTCCATGCGTTTTGGGCAAACAGGTGTTTTGAGGGACATTAGCCTGGGAATACCGGCTGGTTCGAGCGTGGCCATCATTGGTGAAAGTGGTTGCGGGAAAAGCGTTTTTTTAAAACTATTGATAGGCCTGCTTAGCCCCACATCTGGAACGGTGCATTTTGGAGGGACCTCACTTGCTGCGATGCGGGCCTCAGATTTGATGCGTTTGCGCACGCGATTTGGTTATCTTTTCCAAAGTGGAGCTTTGTTTGATAGTCTGAGCGTTTATGAGAATATTGCCTTTGGGTTGAGGCAGAAAAACATTCTCAAGGAAAATCAGATAGACGAGGTAGTGAAGTCTAGGTTGACGGAGGTGGGGCTGCCTTTGGCGGCTCTACACCGAATGCCCAGCGAGCTATCGGGTGGCCAGCGCAAAAGGGTGGGATTGGCCCGCGCTTTGGCCATGGATCCGGAAATCATGCTTTATGACGAGCCGACTACCGGCCTTGATCCAATCATGTCGGACATCATCAATGAGCTAATTTTGAGGGTTGGTGAATCGCATCCCGGGATGACTAGCCTGGTGATTACGCATGAGATGAAAACAGTGTTCCGTGTTGCGGATCGGGTAATCATGCTTCAGCCATTGGCATTGGTGCCTGAGGCCGAAAATCAAATACTTTTTGATGGGACAGTTGGTGCCCTTCGATTGTCACCTGAGCCAAGGGTGCAGGAATTTATTCGGGGTGACGCATCAAGGCGGATTCAGTTTTCGGCTGAAATAATGGATCCCGGTGGGCCTGTAGGGGGAGATCATCCATGAAAGAGCGCAAAATGCGCTTCCAAGTTGGGCTGATGAGCTTGGGTGCCATCTCCATCCTAGGAATCATGATTTTTTACTTTGGCAACACGCCCAGGTGGCTGAGGGGCGGGACGCAGTATTCGGTTGAATTTCCAGAGGCTCCTGGAATCAATCCGGGCGCCCCTGTGAAGCGATCGGGAATTCGGGTTGGCCAAGTGGTGCGTGTTGATTTGGATGAAGAATCGGGGCATGTTTTTCTTACCCTGTCTGTGGAGCAACCCTATCGCATTCGCAAGCATGAGGTTCCCACTATTACTACCGGCTTTTTAGCAAATGATGCCTCGATTGAGTTGGTGGCGGAATTGGATTCCAAGTTTAAAAGCCCTGACAAATCTGAAATAGATCCTAACGAAGTGATTGCGGGCAAGCGTGGAGGTAATGTTAGCGCCCTTATCAACCGGGCCAGTGAATTTGCGCCCATGACGCAGGAACTGATGTTGGATCTAAAGCGATCCATGGAGAAAATTGAAAAATTAACGCCGCAAGTGGAAGCCACTTTGGAAGAAATTCGAATGCTGGCCAAGCAGTCTAATGACGCTTTTCCCGCAATATTTGAGGACACTCGCAAGGCGATTAGTTCGGTTGAGAAAACTGCCCGGGCGGTGGAACAATCCATTCCAGAATTCAAGAAGCTTGCAACTGACACGGTTATGGAATACCAGAAGCTTGGAAAGGACTTGCGCGATTCTATTCCTACTTTGCGGGATAACGCTAACAGTGCCATCACCGAGGTCCGTGATTTGGCAAAAGCAGGTAGGGAATTCATGCCTGATTTGAAAAAGGCATCAGAAGAAATAACCGCCACAGTTCGTGTATTTGGCCGATTGGGCGAGCGAGGTGACGTTTGGTTTCAAGCCAATCAGCAAATTATTACCCGCACCATCGACGCTCTGAGAATTGACTTGGAGAAGGTGGGTGAATTGCTGTCACCGGAGAACCAGAAACAGTTTTCGGCGTTGGTCAAGAACCTTCGTGTTGGCTCTGACCGTATTGAAGAGATTGGCAAGAACGCCGAGACTGCTTTGCGGGATGCGGGTGACGTTTTCAAAAGGATAGTTGCGCTAATCAACGATTTGGAACAGGCTGCTGTTGGCGGGACGGCTGGCAAGCAGGCAATGGGCAAGCGGCTTGGCTCGGTCTTTAAAAATCTGGATGAAAGTTTGGAGAAGCTTAATGGTTTGATGGGGGATGCCCGTGAATTTGTCCGCGTAGCTGGCCAGGCGGATGGTACGCTGCAGCGGTTTATAAGTGATCCAGGATTGTATACCCGTATCAACGAAATTTTGGATCAGGGTTTGAGGCAGATTCCAAAGATCGATCGAATTATCCGAGATTTTGAGACCTTTACCGATAAGCTTGCTCGCCATCCCGAGTTGCTTGGAGTGGGTGGGGCCATCAGGCCTGGAAACGGGCTGAAGGATCCACCCGAGACCAGGCCTGGAAACGGACCGGGATTTCCTGCACCCGGTATGATTTTTCAGCCCCAAAAGCCATAACTCCTAAGATTGGTTCCCGATTAGCGGGCAGCAAGTGGGGTTCGATGGAAATGGACATGCAGCCAAACGCTTCCGGTCCATTTCCAAATTCTGGTTTCGGCATTGGCAACGGTTCGTGGGCGGCCATTTTCGTCCAAGCATTGAACAAGGCGTACATACCCCAAGATTCCTGTTTCGCCGACAATCTGAACATGGGGCTTGTGGACAGTGGTTTTATGTTTGCCTCGAACGCCACCCAAATCAAAGTAGAATTTGTGAAAACCAAGCCCCTCAACTACAAGGCCTTCGGACTCTGGTTCGATTGCTGTGAGGGTAGGATCGCATAATTCTTGGTAAGTGTTCCAGTCACCATCAGCGATAGCTTCGAGCAGGCGCTGGTTGACTGCCACAAGTGATTCTTCCGTGAAAACCATTGGTTATTCTCCAATTAGATTTGCATTTGAAAAGAAGTGAATTAAATCCGACCGGTTGAGGTTATTCAAATGATTTCGAATTGAAAAGTGTCAAGCCAGCATGAATTGCAATGTTTCTCAAGGAATTGGCAAAACCGCTCAGGGTTAGGTGGGCATTCAAGCCGCTGGGATTCGGCAATACACAAATACGGGTGGAGTCCCAAGTTTCGTTCAAAATTCCTTCCCTAATGTCTTTTCGCCCCATGGCTTGGCGAAGCGTTGTGATCCCGAGGACCACGAGCCAATTAGGTTGCCATTGTTTGATGAGTTGTCTGATTTGGGTGTAACCGGCGGAAATTTGCTCGGGAGTTAGCTCTTGAGCAGAGCGTGTGGCCCATGGAACTAGGTTGGTGATCCCCATTCCTAGGGAAGGTAATTCATTCTGCTCCCATGGATTGTAGAGCCTGGGGGTTAGGCCGGCTTGATGGATGCCTGGCCAAAACCTGTTCCCAGGGCGGGCAAAGTGATTGGCTGTAGCGGCGGTATATAAGCCCGGGTTGATGCCGGAAAAAAGAATTTTACAGCCTGGGCCTAGGATATCTGGAAGTGTTTTACCCCAAGCATTTTCCAGTTCCGTTGGCGTGGGTTTCCTTGAGCCTGTTGGAAATGGTGCACAAGCCTTGGGATCTTCAGGCAGATGCATCGGGTTTTGGCTTTTTTTCTTGCCCATAATCACACAGTATAAGTTGCGGGCCAGAATCGTGTGCTTGAAAAGGGGTAACCAATGGGACAAGTACCAGCGGATCTGGTTCGTTTGGGTGAATTGGCAGGCATGGAATCGGCATTCCAAGACGGGCAGGGGGTCTGGCACAAGCCTTCTCTCGAGGCGTATTTGGCGATTTTACCGTCCCTTGGCATGGATATTCAAAAGCCTGAACAGGCTGGAGAGCTGAGGGCCCAATTTGCATTGGAAAAATTGCGGATGCCGCTAGACAGTGTCCAAACTGTTTGGAGTGGAAAACCCATCAAGCAAAGTTGCCCTCTAATTGTTCAAGTGGAGGAAAGAAACGAGGGAAATGCTGGATTGACGCTGGTTTTGGAAAGTGGTGAATGCAGGCGCGTTGAGTTTGTCTTGGGTGATTGCAAAATTTTGGACGGTTGGAGGCTGGATGGGAAGAGCTGGGTTAGAAGAATAATCTTATTGGAGAATGTTCCTTGGGGGGTTCATGAGGTTCGGTTGGATTGGGCCAGTGATTGTGCAGGGTGGGTGATTGTCGCTCCGAAAAAGGCTTATCAAAAGCCCTTGCACGGCAAGTCTGGCAAGTGGGGTATCTTTTTGCCAGTTCATGCAATGCGCTCAGAAAAAAACCATGGTTGTGGTACCTACACAGATTTAGGGGATTTACTGGAATGGACCGGGGCACATGGAGGCGGGTTGGTTGGAACTTTACCCATGCTTGCAGGGCTCAGTGAAAACCCGTGTGAGCCAAGTCCGTATTCGCCCGCTTCGAGGCTTTTTTGGAACGAATTGTATCTGGATTTAGATAAAATACCTGAATTGGTTTTATCCGACCTTGGTAGGGCAAAAATGCTGGCCCCTGAATGGCTTGCTGAAAGCCAGCGATTAAAAGCTACAAGCCTTGTTGAACATGAACGTGTGATGCGGCATATCCGACCAATTCTTGAAGATTTGGCGACGGTATTTCCTGAAGAAGGTCCAAGGGCGGCAGCCTTGGAGGCCTTTGAACAGGCCCGGCCAATGGTTGTGGAATATGCTCGTTTCAGGGCAAAACATCATTATTTTCAAAAATCCTGGCATAGCTGGCCCAAAGGTGGGGAGGGGATAGAGAGTACTCGCGAATTTTTGAAACTGGTTCGCCAACGGACCATTTGGCAGTTTTGGGCCGAGGAGCAAGTAGGTGTGCTTGCCAAACGAGCCCAAGCTACTGGCGGGCCTGGGTTGTATCTGGATTTGCCGATAGGTGTGCATGGCGATGGTTTTGATGTGTACCGGTTTGGCAATGTATTCGCTCCCAAGGTTTCAGCTGGGGCACCGCCGGATTCTTTTTTCACCAAGGGGCAGGATTGGGGTTTTCCACCGCCTCATCCATGGCGGCAACGACTGGATGGTTATTGCTATCTACGAGGGGTTCTTGACCACCATATGCGTTTGGCAGGATTGCTCCGTATTGATCATGTGATGGGGCTACATCGTTTGTATTGGGTTCCTTGGGGGCTGGGTGCCAAGGAGGGGGCATATGTCAAATATCCCTACGAAGAATTGTATGCCATATATTGCCTAAATTCCATCCGTAATAATTGTAGCCTTGCCGGCGAGGATTTGGGGACCGTGCCAGAGGCTGTTAGGCCGGAAATGGATGTTCGAGGAATTCACAGGCTTTTTGTGGGCCAGTTTTCATTTTGTCACGGCGAGGTGGCAATGGACCGTCCTTCAAAGGGTTCAATCGCAAGTTTGAACACTCATGATTTACCAACGTTTTTGGCCTTTTGGAAAGGCTTGGATGTTTTGGACCGGCAGGACCTGATGCTTTTGGATACGGATGAGGCAAACAAGGAAGCGAATGCCAGAAGGGAATTGCGGGTAGAGGTGCTTCGTTGGCTGGGATTTTCTGCGGAATCTTCAGTATCGGAAGAATCTCCACGATATGTCGGGCTTGAAGGGGAAGGGGGGGCGCCCTTTGATCCCACCTTGGAAGTGAATCCCTTGGAGGTGTTTATTCAATTGACTAAATTTTTGGCGGAAAGCGAGGCATCTGCAGTGTTGGTCAATGCTGAGGATCTGTGGTTATCGCCAGACCCGCAAAATGTGCCCGGAACATGGAAGGAACGGCCGAATTGGAGCCGAAAGGCGCAGTATCCTTTAGGGCATTGGGGTGGCCTTTCCGATGTTTCCCGGATTGTCAAAGCGCTTCAGTCAGTTTTAAAAAATGTTTAAGTACTTAACCTCATGGGAGTTATGGCAATGCATCAAAAAAAAGTGAATGGACTGGGGTTGAACGGATTTAAATCCGATTTATAGTTTTATCAGGGCGGCAGAAATGGCCCAAGCGACCCGAAAAGGTCGCTTCTTTCTTTGACAACTGGGTGTGTGCGCGAGGTATCACCGAGGTGACTGAGCCTAGTGCGTTTGCTTAGCTAGTGAGAGCTAGCTGGGTGGATGTGTGAGGTTTTGGTCATTTTATTTAAATTGAGTGATGCCTGAGAATTGAGGCGAGCGAAGAGAGCAAGGATCGATAACTCATGCCGCCAGCTTAAGAGTCGAGGGACGATTGAGTTGGTGAGTTAAGTGAGTGCGATTGGCTTTGGCTTCCGAGAGGAGGTTGGGGTCGATGCGTACAAGCTATAAAGGGCGTGTGGGGGATGCCTTGGCACTAAGAGGCGAAGAAGGGCGTGTAAAACTGCGAAAAGCCTGGGGGAGCTGTTAAAAGAGCTTTGATCCTAGGATACCCGAATGATCGCATGATAAATACATAGTCATGCGAGGCGAACGCAGGGAACTGAAACATCTCAGTACCTGTAGGAGAAGAAAGAGACATCGATTCCGTCAGTAGCGGCGAGCGACAGCGGAAGAGCCCAAACCGTATGGGCATGCCCATACGGGGTTGTAGGACCGGAGACAAAGTTGGTTTGATCGGAGCAGAACCACTTGGAAAGGTGGACCATAGCGGGTGACAGTCCCGTATGCGACCCGAGAGAGCGGCTAATCCGGCACCTGAGTAGGTCCAGACACGTGAAATCTGGACTGAATCTGCGGGGTCCATCCCGCAAGGCTAAATACTCCTTAGTGACCGATAGCGAACAAGTAGCGCGAGCGAAAGGTGGGAAGAATCCTTTTGAAGGGAGGACAGTGACCCTGAAACCACATGCCTACAAGCGGTCGGAGCACTTAAGTGTGTGACGGCGTGCCTTTTGCATAATGATCCGGCGACTTGCCATTACCGGCCAGGTTAAGCCGTTTTGCGGCGGAGCCGAAGGGAAACCGAGTCTGAATAGGGCGACTAAGTCGGGAGTGGTAGACGCGAAACCACGTGAGCTACGCATGGGCAGGATGAAGTGGGGGTAACACCTCATGGAGGTCCGAACTCACTAGTGTTGAAAAACTAGGGGATGACCTGTGTGGAGGATTGAAAGTATCATCAAACGTGGAGATAGCTCGTTCTCTCCGAAATAACTTTAGGGTTAGCGTCATAGTAGTTGGCAACGGGGGTAGAGCGACTGAATGCGCTGGGGGGCCTACCCGGCTACCCCTCGCAACCAAACTCCGAATACCGTTGTACAAGCTATGGCAGTTAGACTGCGAGGGATAATCTTCGTAGTCGAGAGGGAAACAGCCCAGACCATCCGCTAAGGTCCCTAAGAGTAACTAAGTGCGAAAGGAAGTGGAATTCCAGAGACAGCCAGGATGTTGGCTTAGAAGCAGCCACCATTTAAAAAGTGCGTAATAGCTTACTGGTCGAGGAGTTCCGCGCCGATAATGAACGGGACTAAGTTATTCACCGAAGCGGTGGACAGAGTAATCTGTGGTAGGAGAGCGTGGCGCGGCAGGTTGAAGTGGGTCGGACGACGGCCCATGGACGAGGCGCCAGTGATAATGCCGGAACGAGTAACGCTAAAACGGGTGAGAATCCCGTTCGCCGAAAACCCAAGGATTCCTGGGGAAGGTCATTCCGCCCAGGGTGAGCCGGAGCCTAAGACGAGGCCGAGAGGCGTAGTCGATGGGGAGCAGGTTGATATTCCTGCGCCGTGACGTAGGGTTTGATGCTGATTGTGACGTCCTGAGGAGATTTGTGAGGGAGCTGGTTCCCGGAGCATTTTGAGTTGGGTCCGAGAAAAGCCAATCAGTTACTGAAGTCATGTCCGTACCGATAACCGACACAGGTGGGTGAGATGAAGATTCTCAGGCGCGCGAGAGAACGCTCGTGAAGGAACTCGGCAAATTAGCCCCGTAACTTCGGGAGAAGGGGCGCCCCCGCGAGGGGGCCGCAGTGAAAGGGATCTGGCGACTGTTTATCAAAAACACAGGACTCTGCGAACTCGTAAGAGGAAGTATAGGGTCTGACGCCTGCCCGGTGCTGGTAGGTTAAGGAAGAGGGTTAGCCGCAAGGCGAAGCTCGCAACCGAAGCCCCAGTAAACGGCGGCCGTAACTATGACGGTCCTAAGGTAGCGAAATTCCTTGTCGGGTAAGTTCCGACCTGCATGAATGGCGTAACGACCGGATCACTGTCTCCACGAGCGACTCGGTGAAACTGTAGTTGTTGTGAAGATGCAACATACCCGCGATTAGACGGAAAGACCCCGTGAACCTTTACTGCAGCTTAGTATTGGGTTTAGGCCCAGCATGCGTAGCGTAGGTGGGAGGCGATGAATCCGGTGTTTAGGCACCGGTGGAGCCGACAAATGAAACACCACCCTTGTTGTGCTTGAATTCTAACCCCGACCCGTGAATCCGGGCGGCGGACAGTGCTAAGTGGGCAGTTTGACTGGGGCGGTCTCCTCCCAAAGAGTAACGGAGGAGCCCCAAGGTACCCTCAGCCCGGTCGGCAATCGGGCAAAGAGCGCAATGGTAGAAGGGTGCTTGACTGCGAGTGTCATCACACGAGCAGGTGCGAAAGCAGGGCATAGTGATCCGGCGGTGCTGGATGGAAAGGCCGTCGCTCAACAGATAAAAGGTACTCCGGGGATAACAGGCTTATCTCCCCTGAGCGTTCATAGCGGCGGGGAGGTTTGGCACCTCGATGTCGGCTCATCGCATCCTGGGGGTGGAGAAGCTCCCAAGGGTTTGGCTGTTCGCCAATGAAAGCGGTACGTGAGCTGGGTTCAGACCGTCGTGAGACAGGTCGGTCCCTATCTGTCGTGGGCGTAGGAGATTTGCGCAGTTTTCTCCCTAGTACGAGAGGATTGGGAGGGACGCACCTCTGGTGTCCCTGTTGTCACGCCAGTGGCATGGCAGGGTAGCTAAGTGCGGCCAGGATAAACGCTGAAAGCATCTAAGCGTGAAACCTTCTGCAAGAATAGATCTCCAGTCGTAAGACAGAGGCTCCTGGTAGACCACCAGGTCGATAGGCCGGGCGTGTAAGGCAAGTAATTGTCTCAGCTTACCGGTACTAACAGCCTAACGTTTGTACGCATCGACTCTGCCCTCCGCAGAGCCTCAATTTTAGGCATCATTCAAGAGATACCTCGCAAGGCCCAAAGCCAGCACACACCTCCAGATTTCCCGGTGACTTTGCCTGAATGGTAATACCCGTTCCCATTCCGAACACGGCCGTCAAGCATTCAGGGCCAATGGTAGTCCCTCAAGGGCGAGAGTAGGTTATCGCCGGGTTCACGAGCCCCGCTTCCAAAAGAAGCGGGGCTCGTCCGTTTTTATTCCTTTCATTTTTATTTTGTTCCCTCCTTGCTACCTTGGACTTATTCCTAGGAGGGCCGCGCAATGCATGGACTGGTTTTTGGATGCCTGCTGTTGGTAACTGGCAAGGACATACCTTTCAGTAAACCCAATATTCTCCTTCTCTGCGTGGATGACCTTAAAAAGGACTCAATCACTCGGTATCTATTATCTTGTTTCTAATTTCAGAATTGCAAATTGTTTGCATTGGGTTGATAGGTTTTAATTTAGTTTGTTTTTATGGCGAAAGGAGTGGCTTGTTTGCCGTTTGAAAATCTTGGTTGACCCAAGCGGATATTGGAGGTTGGTTGGTTGGGAATTTGTTGTTCGTTTGGTGAGATTGCAGTCAGTGTGGCTGGTAGATTTTTCGGGGAAGTATTTGCTAGATTTCCGGTAGTCATCCCGCCTTGTGAAGGGAGTTGGTTATTTTGGTTGTTCATTCCTTGGTTTATTCCAAGGGTGAGGACATTGCTTGTTGGGGACCGATTGGCTAGTTGCCCGGCTGGTTGTTTTGTTTGGCGAAGAGATTGAAGCCAGGCTTCCTCCAAGACTTCTATGGAAGCGTAGCCATAATGTATTTTTAGCGCTTGATCCCATCCAGTTTGCAAAGATGTGTTAATAAAAGCCAAAAACGTTTGACGGTTTGATTTAGCAACCATGAAATCACTGACTGAATACCCTTGTGCATAAAGAACCATTACATCATTTGGGTATTCTGTTAGTGAAAACAGTCGTCGTAGTGGCATGCGGCGGTTTGGAGTATTTAGAATTTCGCGAACCATTTGATCATGTCGTTGGCGTTCGATGTCGTCTTCACTTATCAC
>Ga0255128_1000345_pt1 | contig 21314 bp, 13 predicted proteins | sample Law_Miss_RepC_8d_FD_188562 | JGI IMG/M metagenome (GOLD analysis project Ga0255128, IMG submission 188562) | Freshwater microbial communities from St. Lawrence River, New York, United States - Law_Miss_RepC_8d | ecosystem: Environmental > Aquatic > Freshwater > River | place: USA: New York... | reverse complement strand
GACCGAGGTGGGGATCGAGGTCGCGGTGGCGATCGAGGCAGTTGGGGCGGTGGCGGATTTGGAGGTGGCGGTTTCGGTGGCGGTGGTTTCGATCCCTCTCAGTTCATCTCCCGGATGGATACAAATGGAAATGGATCGATTGATCCGGAGGAAGCCCAAGGTCCTGCGCGATTCATGTTGGATCGGATGGCTAGGAACAATCCCAAAATCGATTTATCGAAACCGATTCCCATTTCAGTCATCACGGAATCGTTCCAGCAGATGCGAAGCGGTGGTGGGTTTGGCGGCCCGAGCCCTTGGGGCGGCGGAGGTGAATCCTCGGAAGAGTCGGTCGGTGGTGCTTCTGATAGCCTAGTGCCAGGATTCGGGGTGAAAGTGCAACGAAACCCGGTTCCCGGTTTTGGTGCTGCAAGTAAGACCGCGAGTGTAAATGTCGAAGAGCAAGACTTACGCGATGCGGATGAGCGGATGCGTCGTTATGACCGAAACAACGATGGTAGCATCGACGAGACGGAATACCGTGAGACACGTTGGTCGGAGAAGATGACTCAGTGGGATAGCAACAAGGACGGCAAGCTTACGCGCGAGGAAGTTGCGGTTCGCTATGCGCGTCGCCGTGTACTCAACAGCGGTTCATCGAATCCACAAGAACAACAACGCGGTGGAGATTTCCGTGGTCGTGGAGGGGAGCAAGCACAACAAGGCGATAACAAGGATGACGGGAAATCGGTCGCTCACCCATTTGAAAAGCGTGCAAGTTTTCGCGTTACCGATAGCAGTGGAAAACCTCCTCGTCCTTCGGGAGTGCCAGATTGGTTCGCTCGCGACGACATCAATGGGGACAATCAAGTCTCGATGGGTGAGTTTGCTCGCAAGTGGGATGCTTCGACGCTTGAAGACTTCAACAAGTTCGATACGAACCAAGACGGATTTATCACGCTTCAGGAATGTTTAGTCGCTGTGAAAAATGGCTATCTAAAGGGTTCTTCGAGTAGTTCGGTGGCGAGCTCTGGTGAGTCGAGCTCCGGCTCCGATGCTGCTGGTAACACAGATGATGGATCGATGAAGAAAGCCTCAGGGCCTTCGGCGGGTGCTCCTTCTGCACCTGCGACAAGTGCTGGTGCTGGCATGGATGACAAGATGCTTGCGTTTGCAAAACGTCGCATTGATATGTCCGATAAAGATAAGAATGGATTCTTAACGCCTGACGAATTCAAAGCCTCTGGCTCGATGACGTTCCAGGATGTCGATAAGAACGGCGATGGCCGAATCGATCTTCAAGAGTACGTCCAGTACCGAAACGCGCGCTGATTGACGATGGTTCCATTGCCTTTATTTTCATCATCCATGATTCTCATAAATAGCCCATGCGGTGCTCCCTCGACTCCGCTCTCTTACCGATGCGCGATGCATACCCATTCCCAGTCTTGTGTTTCGCCTTGGTTCGGCACGAGAAACATGTTTGCTTTCGCGTTGGCGTGGTGTTTCGCGGTTGCCTCTGGTGACTTATGCACCGCCCAAGAGACCTGGGTCGGGTGGCTTGAGACGAAGTCCCAGAACCTACGGCTCATCGTGCAGCTAAACTCCAATGTTGCATCGAAGAGCGACGTTTCTGGTTCGATCTCTAGCCCTGATCAATCACCTGCTTCGCTTCCGATCACAAAGGCGAGTATCGACGAGAAGGGTGCTTTCACTTTCGAAGTCAATCCGCAGGGAATCGGATCTGCTGCTTACGGTTTCAAAGGTGAATTCCAGGGAGAGAGTCTTATTGGTGAACTTGAACAAGCCGGCGTCAAGATTCCAATTACCTTTGCAAAGACGAAGGAGTTGCCTTCTGAGGGAAAAGAGCTTCTCGGTGCGAATTCCGCTTGGGTCGGTTCGCTTGATGTTGGCAGTCGAAAAGTACCGTTGCGTTTCCGCATCTATAACAGTGCACCGTATGCCACGGCAGAAGCACCGCGAGTTTTGTTCGATTCGTTGCTAGAAAAGGCAAACGGCTTTCCAGCAAGTCTGTCAGTTACCAAGAACGGGGAGTATGAGTTCTCCATTCCTGCGATCCCTGGTAAAGCGAAGTACGTTGCAACCGTATCGGCTGATGGAGCCAAGCTGACGGGAAAGTTTCAGCAAGGTTTCTTACCCCTTTCGCTTGAAATGACTCGCGTCGATGAACTTGCGGATTCCGCAATCTCTGAAGATGCGATGCTTGTAACTCTCAATCGAATAGCAAAAAATCCGAAGGGGGAATCCAGCGGTGCGGGAACACAGGATCTGATGAACTTGGCGGAATCGAGCAACGATTCCAAGCCTAGTGCTCAAGAACAGAATAAACAGCGCAAAGCAAACGTTACGCCTGCTCCGCCGCAACCTGGACTAGCATCACTGCCCAAGGGAATTCGTGAAGAATCATTTGTCGTCGAACGCTTTGATGCTGGTAAACCAAGGCTCGATGCAAAGGGAAAGAAAGCAGACAATCGTTTTGAGCTTGCAGGCACCGTGACTTATCCAGCAGGATTCAGCGAAGACTCCCTAGCACCGGCAGTTGTACTGATCACCGGAAGCGGACCGCAGGATCGCGATGAGACGATTGGTCGTCACAAGCCATTTCTTGAAATTGCTCGCTCTTTGGCGAGCTTAGGCATGGTCGTCTTCCGCTACGACGATCGTGGGGTGGGGCAGAGCACAGGGGATTTCGTAAAATCTACCACCAACGATTTTGCAGAGGATGCTGTTGCGGTTTGGCAGTATGCTCGAGCAGTACCCGGGATTGATCGATCGCGGGTCGGACTACTAGGGCATAGCGAAGGTGGCATCATCGGTCCAATGGTCGCGGCATGGCAACGAGAAGTAGCATTCATGGTCTTGCTCGCTCCACCAGGACTGTCGGGTGGACAAGTCCTAAGCAGTCAGATCGACCGGATTGCAGAACTCCAAGGTGTTCCCGAAGCGCAGCGTGCAGTGGCTAGATCATTGCAACTCGATTTGCAACGTATTGCTCTGAAATACGACGATAACGATGAGGCAGCGCTGAGCGAGGTTCGCAAGGCGGTGGTCGAACGCTGGGAAGGACTGAATCAGTTTTCAGCGAATGCAGCAGGCGGCTTTGATGACCTTGCGATGAAGAAGCAGGTGATCGATCAAATCAGTGCCCAGTTTCGAGGTTTGCAATCGGCTTGGATGCGGCATTTTCTTGCCTACGATCCGTCTTCGAATTGGGTCCTTTTCGACTCACCAGTACTTGCGATCTGGGGAGAGCGAGACACTCAAGTCTTACCGGAAATCAACCGCGAAAAGCTTGAAGAGATTGCCATGCACAATACTTCACTGCAACCCGATTTCGTCGTGATGCCAGGATTGAATCATTTGCTACAATCTTGCAACACAGGATTGCCAGACGAATATGATTCCAACGCTGAAGCGATATCACCGTTGGCTTTAGAGGTGATCGGGAATTGGTTGAAGGAACGTGAAATCCTCCCTTGAGAATTGACGCGGATGAAAACACGATGGATGGAACACGAGTCGGCGAGCAACGACGATATTCGTGACGAGATTTTTCGATTGCTCCTCTCGCTCAAACGCGGCGAGAGTATCTGCCCGACCGACGCTGCAAGAAACTTCGGCTCGAAATGGCGGCAGCTGATGCCCCATGTGCGGGAAGTCGTTGTAGATATGGCTCGCGATGGGCAGATAGAAGTTACCATGCGAGGTCAAGTGGTTGATGTCGACGAAGTGGACATCGAAGATGCTAAAGGCCCGATCAGAGTGAGGCTTGCTACCCAAAAGCCGGAAGACCAATCGGATTCAGAGGATCTGGATTAGGTCTGGGGGGGGAAACACAGAGGCACAGAGGCACAGAGTAGGGAGAGGATATAGGATAGAGGGTTAGTGGGTTAGTGGGTAGAAGGAAGTGGCAGTGGCAGGATAGATGGCCGGAATGGATCAAGTAAGTAGGTATAAGACTCAGCTCCGTGATCTCTGTGCCTCTGTGTTTCCAAACGGCACTACACGAAGAGTTCTTTGACGACTTGGCCGTGGATGTCGGTCAATCGGAAGTCGCGTCCACCGTAACGGTAAGTCAATCGTTCGTGATCGATTCCGAGCAAGTGGAGCAGAGTCGCATGCAAGTCGTGCACATGGACTTTGTCCTGAGCGGCGTAAAACCCAAAATCATCGGATGCACCATAACTGAATCCGGGCTTGATTCCCGGGCCGCACATCCACCAAGTGAAAGCGTGGGGATTGTGGTCTCGACCATTATCTCCTTGGGCCGTGGGAGTTCGTCCGAACTCTCCACCCCATATCAGCAAGGTATCTTCGAAGAGACCGCGTCGGTGCATGTCTTCGATTAGCCCGGCGATGGGTTTGTCGACTTGAGTGGCCAACTCTGTGTGCTTCTCTTTGAGTTCGGAGTGTTGGTCCCAGTAAGCATGGGAGACTTGGACGAACCTTACTCCTGCTTCGCTGAGTCTTCGAGCAAGTAAGCACTGACGGCCGAAGGTATCTGTTGGGCCACCATCGATGCCATACAGAGTTTGCGTTTCAGCAGTTTCATCGTCGATGCGGAATCTCTCTAACGCTTCAGATTGCATACGGTAGGCGAGCTCGAAACTCTCCTGGCGAGCTTGTACTGCCACATCGATAGCGTTCGCAGGGGAAAGTTGTGCAGTGTCGTAATGAATCCGATCCAAGTCTCGCGACATGTCGAGTTGTAAACGCTGCAAGCGGGAGGAATATTTGGGAGTTAGATTCTCGATCTTTGATTCTTTGCCTCCCCCTGCGATACGAGTTCCTTGGTGAATTGGAGGTAGGAATGCCGACCCGAAATTGCGAACACCACCGTGCCCGAGAGTTGGATTGATCGTAACGAAACTAGGTAAGTTCGCGTTCTCGCTACCGAGTCCATAGCTGACCCAAGCTCCCATACTGGGGCGAACAAAAGTATCGGACCCAGTATGAATCTTCAGAAGTGCTCCGCCGTGTGCTTCGTTCGACCCGTGCAAGGATTTGATAAAGGTGAGGCGATCGACATGTTTGGCAACATTCGGGAAAAGGTCGCTGACCCAAGTGCCGGTTTCGCCGTATTGTTTGAACTCCCAGGGGCTTTTGAGAAGATTTCCTGTTTGAGCGAATTGGATACGGGGTTTTGGGATCGGCAGGGGTTGGCCGTGAAGTCGCGTTAGTTCCGGTTTGTAGTCGAAGGTGTCCACATGAGATGGTCCACCGTGCATGAAGACGAATAGAACTCTTTTGACACGAGGTGGAAAGTGAAGGTTTTGCAGTGTTCCGGGTGTACCAGAGATACCAATTCCCGGCTCCCCAAGCTTTTGGCTTGCTTCCGAGGGAGGTTCGGCCCATCCTCTGGCGGGATGCGCCGCGATTAGATCGGCGAGTGCGAGCCCGGAAAGACCTCTTGCAACATTTCGCATCCAACTGCGTCGTGGCGAGACGCAGCGTGGGTGGGTTAGGTGTGAAGTATCTCCAAGGATTGTATTCATTGGATTCTCATTGTGTTTGTCTTGCATCGTCGCGCCCGTTACTCGATCCAGATGAATTCACGAGTTGAAAACAAACCATGCACAAAGGCGCTCAGAGCCGCGGTTCGATACTGTTGCTTATCGACAGGAACGCCAGTTGCTGGGGTAGCCTGAGATTGCTCTGCAAGGGCGTCGACGCAGAGTTGAAGGAATGAAAGAGAGCGATCGATTTCTCGGGAGGATGGGGCTCGCCCCAATACCTTACGGAAAGCTTGATCGATCGATTCGCGATCGTCTTGAGAGCTCTTAGCAATCTGTTCACCAAGCGTTTCGGAGGCGGTAGAAACAATTGGGTTATTCAAGAAGAATAGAGCTTGGCTTGGAACGGTGGTCACCGGTCGTTGTTCGATATGGCTTGCGGGATCCACATAATCGAAGACGGAGAATAGGTCGTCGAGGGCTGCCCGATTGATGTTCAAGTAAATGCTTCGTCGGGGGCCTTCTCCTTTGAGAGGTGGACCAAGCCGAGCGTCGAGGCGCGATGAGCAAGCCAGCAAGCTATCGCGGATAGGCTCCATTTCGAGTCGCCGTTCGTTCTGCTTCCAAAGCCAACGGTTCTCAGGATCGGATTCTTCGTATCGAGCATCGCGGGAGGTGCGTCGGTAGGCTTCACTAGTAACAATTTCCCGGTGCAACCATTTCAGCGACCAGCCTTGTTCAATCCATCGAATCGCTAAATCGTCGAGCAATTCTGGATGGCTAGGCGACTGACCTTTGAGGCCGAAGTTCGAGGGAGTCGAAACGAGCGGTTGTCCGAAATGCCACATCCAAATTCGGTTTACCATGACTCGAGCAAGGAGAGGATGCTGGGGATTGGTCAACCAATCCGCGAGCTGCATTCGTCCGCTTTGGTCGGGTGGAATCGAGGGGAACTCCACGGCTTTGACTAGAATTTTTGGAACACCGCGAGGGACTCGCTCATCGCTGGGCTTGAGATGATTCCCTCTAAGATGCACTGGCATGTCTACCTTTTCTTTGGCTTCCTCGACTGCCATCGCGCGATCAAAAGCAGGCATCCCTTTCTGAAGGCTTTCAAGATGCTTTTGGGATTCCTCGATTTGTTTCTTCATCTCCTCCGTGTATGGACCATCCTTGATGGGCTCTTTGTTGTTCTCCGGGAGTTGAGGAATCTTTCCTTGGTCGAGCAACTCCTGGTGAGTCTTCATCAGGAGCAAGTGACGCGCTTGGGTCGCTTCGTCGATTGCTGCCTGGTGCGCTGCTCGCTGTTCATGGCGTGCTTGGGTGGGCAATTCACGCTCCATCCAATTGCTGACGAAGGCTTGATCGGCCATGGTGCGGGTGCTCATCAAGACACCCGCTAAGGCGAAATAATCTTTCTGGGTGAAGGGATCAAACTTGTGATCGTGGCACCGAGCGCATGAAAGAGTTACGCCGAGCATCGTTCGCGAGAAGGTATCGATTTGCTCATCGACGATATCGATTTGCATTTTCGCCTTGTCTTGCTCGGCAAGCATTTTGGGGCCAAGGACCCAAAAACCGGTGGCCGTGATCAATCGATTGCGCTGTATTTCATCGTCGGGCGGTGGTAGCAAATCTCCAGCAATCTGTTGCCGCACGAATGCATCAAAGGAAAGATCTTCGTTCAGCGCGTCGACAACCCAATCACGATAGCGCCAAGCATTTGGCATCTCATGATTTTCATCGGCGCCATTGCTGTTGGCATAGCGAACGGAATCGAGCCAGTGCCTAGCCCAACGCGCACCGTACTGTGGAGAAGAAAGCAAGCGATCGACAAGAAGTTCGTAACGAAGTTCAGGCGGATCGTTTAAATATCGTTCCGTTTCTTCGAGCGTAGGAGGCAGGCCGGTAAGATCAAAGCTGAGTCGACGCAACAGCACCATCGCATCGGCTTGTGCCGCTGGCAGCATCCCTTTCTTATGTAAGGTTGCTTCCACAAAATAGTCGATTCGGTTTGTAGGCGATGCGACTAATGGGTGATTGTTCGATTGTGTAGATGTCGGTGAGTTTAGGTCGTTAGAGTAAACTTGGGATAAACCCTGCAATGGTTTTAGCGGTTGAAAAGCCCAGTGAGTTGCGGCGGCAGTTGGGTCGATCCAAGGTTTCTCGGGGCGATTTGCAGTGGCCGTTCTTGGGTCGATGGCTCCTTCTGCGATCCATTTGCGAAAGTCGTTGATGATCTCATCGCTGAGCTTCCCCTTGGGAGGCATCTGAGAGTCTTCGTATAACAGCGCTTTGAGAAGTAGGCTTTGGTCCGGTTGGTTGGGAACGAGCGATGGTCCTGAATCTCCACCTTGGAGGAGTCCTGACTTCGTGTCAACGAGTAGGTTAGCTTGGACGATCTTTGAGTCTGCGGAATGGCATTCGTAGCAGTGCTCGATAAGAACGGGGCGAATGCGGGATTCGAAGAACTCGACTTGGGCTTGTGGGAGTTGCTCTTCGGTCCCCTGCCCTAGCGATGTGTTTGGCAAGCTTGATGCAAACAAGCCTAGTACGACAGTCGGGACGATCACACGCGTTGAAAGACTAGTTGAAAGACGTATTGCTAATCGTGCTGTTAAACGTGTTGCTAAACGTGTTGCTAAACGTGTTGCTAAACGTGTTGCAAGGCGGCGAATTCCAAGTTGAAAGGAGTTTCGCCTTTTGCGTTTCTGACACTCATCGCGTTTCACGTTTTGCCATTCCATTCGCTTGTTCTTGATCCGCTGGTGATGATGATGAAGCGAAGAGGAGGTTAGGCGAGGAGTTCATTGATGACTCGAGCGGGTTCCACGCCGGTTAACCTAAGGTCGAGACCTTGGTTCTTGAACGTGAATCGCTCGTGATCGATGCCCAGTAGGTGCAAAACGGTTGCGTGGAAGTCCCGGATATGGACAGGGTCTTTGATGATGTTATAGGAGAAATCGTCGGTTTCTCCATAAATGGTTCCCCCTTTGATGCCGCCTCCAGCCATCCACATCGTGAAGCAACGCGGATGGTGATCGCGACCGTAGTTATCTTTCGATAAACCACCTTGAGAGTAGATCGTTCGACCGAATTCACCACCCCAGACGATAAGGGTCGAATCGAGCAGACCGCGACTCTTCAGGTCCGTAATCAAACCATAGGTTGCGCGGTCGATATCTTTACATTGCGAGGGGAGTCGGTTCGCGACGTTACCGTGGTGATCCCAATTATTGAGGTAGATTTGTACGAACCGAACATCTCGTTCGACCATGCGACGTGCAAGCAATGCTGAATTAGCAAACGAGCCAGGTTTCTTGGCTTCTTGTCCGTAGAGCTCGATCGTCGACTCTGGTTCGTCGGCAATATTGGTGAGTTCCGGAACGCTTGATTGCATACGGAATGCAAGCTCGTACTGTTGGATTCGCGTGTGGATTTCCGGGTCCCCGACGGCTCGGAAATTCATCTCGTTAAGAGACTTCAGGCCATCGAGTGTTTTGCGGCGGATATCGGTCGGAACACCGGTTGGGTTATTGATGTAGAGGATCGGATCGCCGACGGATCGAAATGAGCAGCCCGCATGTTCCCCTGGCAAGCAACCCGAAGACCATAGTCGAGCCGAGATCGCTTGGATTTGCTCCGTGTTCGTCGGTTGGGCAACGAGAACGACGAACGTAGGGAGGTTGTTGTTCATAGAACCAAGGCCGTACGATAGCCAAGAGCCGATGCAAGGGCGTCCGGTGACCATGTTCCCGGTCTGCATATAGGTGATCGCCGGTTCATGATTGATCGCTTCGGTGTTCATGGATCGGACGAAGCACAGATCGTCAGCGACTTTGGCTGTTTCAGGGAGCAGTTCTGTGATCCACATCCCCGACTGACCGTGCTGAGCGAACTTGTATTTCGAAGGAGCGATTGGAAAGCGGGATTGCCCGCTAGTCATGGTGGTCAATCGCTGGCCGTTTCGGATCGATTCCGGTAGATCTTTGTCGTACCATTCATTCATTTGGGGCTTGTAGTCGAACAAGTCCATCTGCGAGGGTCCACCGACCATGTGCAGATAGATCACGCGTTTGGCTTTGGGGGCGAAATGGGGGAGCGTCCCTAATCCGCCTGAATGTGGAGGTGCGTTCTCGCCAGCGAAGCCGATTGCGTTGCTGCCTGATTGGAGACCGAGCGTAGCGAGTGCCGCTGCGCCGAGCACATTACCTCCGCGACGGAAGAATTGTCGACGCGTTTCGTTACGTACGTATTCCGCAAAGAGAGGGTGTACACCGGGACCGCGCAAGGAGTTCAAACCATTCGAATCGTTCATTTGGTGATCGCCTCGTCGAGATTCATCAGGAGGTTAACAGTCATTGTCCAAGCTGCTAGGTCAGCGGCTGGAAGAGATTCTGGAGATCGAGTTGCCCCGACCGCTAGTAGTTGAGCGGTGGCGTCAGCATCGCCTCGGTAGTAGGTTAGCAAGTCGTTCAAAGTCGATTGAACCACGCCAAGTTCTTCACCGCGCAGTGGTCTGCCAACTAACTTGTTCGCGATGAACTGTAACCTTGCTACGGTTTCGTTTGCATCGGGGTAAGCTTCGATTGTTTTTTGCGCTAGGATTCTGGCGGCTTCTACGAACTGTACGTCATTGAGAGTTACAAGGGCTTGTAAGGGGGTATTGGTACGTTCTCGTTTGATAGTGCAGACTTCTCGAGCGGTGGCGTTGAAGACTTCCATATTTGGAGGGGGAGCAGAGCGTTTTAGGAAGGTGTAAAGACTTCGTCTGTACAATCCTTCGCCTCGATCGGCAACGTAATCGCGAGTGTTGCTTCCGGGCATCGCAACAGCTTCCCAAACTCCAGGTGGTTGGTAAGGACGGACGCTTGGGCCGCCGATTTTCTTTACGAGTAGACCGCTGGTAGCAAGGGCACTATCACGGATCATTTCCGCGTCCATTCGGAACCGTGGTCCACGGGCTAGCAGTTTGTTCATCGGGTCTGTCGACTGTTTTTCATTCGAAGCACTCGCGGACTGGCGATAGGTCGAACTTGTTACGATCAATCGGAAAAAGTTCTTGATGTTCCAGCCATCTTCGCGGAAGGAGATCGCAAGATAGTCAAGCAACTCGGGGTGAGTGGGTAATTGTCCGGTAACACCAAAATCCCCAGCGGATGAGACGATTCCATTACCGAAGACTTCTTGCCAGAACCGGTTCACGGTTACTCTAGCTGTCAGAGGGTTTTTCTCATCGAGTAGCCATTGAGCAAATCCCAAGCGGTTCTTTGGAAGTTCGTCGCGCCAAGCATGCAGCACAGCTGGGGTGCCAGGAGACACTTCGTCGGCTCGCTTGTCGTAGTCACCTCGCATGAGAATAAATGCCTTAGCAGGTTCATTCTTTTCGTTCATGATGTGGGCGATCGTACCTCGTTTGAGAATGTTCCCTTTCTCATCGACAAGGCTTTGATGGGCTTGAGCTAAGTTGCCGTAGGATGGATCTTTCGCAGCGAGGAACCAAGTGAATAGTTCTTCGGTTTCTTCGTTGGATCGTTGTGGTTTCGAAACCAAGAACATGCGACGCGGCGTTTCGTAGATCGCTGTTCGTTCTTCTGGAGAGAGGACTTTGGAATAGAGACGAACGTCTTGGATTTTTGCATCGGTGGTCGGTGCTGAGTTGTGCCGTCTTCCGAGTCGCAGTGGCACGTTGGTGCGAATGGTTTCCGAAAGTGCGTTGCTAGCGATATTCTTGGGTGCTTCCTTACCATCGATAACGATGCTTACGCCTTCGGCTTTCGAAGATCCATCGTAGGAGATCACAACGTGGTTCCAACGGTTTGCTGGTAAGCGTTGGTTGGAAACGACTTTGATGGCGTTCTCGGGCCACTTATGGATGATATGCGTACCGATGTTTCCATTTTCGAGCCAAACATCCCAGCCTCGGAAATCGGCACCTTCATCCATGCGAGCCAGCAAGCTACCGCCTTGATTGTCAGCAGCGGGTTTGACCCACAGGGCGATTGAGAAGGGTTGATCGCGTTCGCGATCTGCTGCTTCGAAGGTTGGGAACAGGTCTGATTTCACTTGCCAAGCGCTGTCGCTCAGTTGGCCGGGTGCAAAGGCTGCATCGGAGGGGAGTTCGACTCGTTGCGTTTGGCCTTGGGTGATCGCATCGATTCCACGTGGATCCGCACTGAGTAGAGGGAGATGGAAATTCAGCGAGTCGGATGCTGGCAAGGTGGATTGAAGGATACTGTCCTTCTCTTTTGGATCTGCAAGGAAAGCATCGAAAGTTCCTCGAGCTTCTTGGCGGCGCTGTTCGACAGCTAGTTTTGCTTGAGCGATCAAGCTGTCTAGAGCGTTGAATCGATCGCGATCTTCTTCGAGGGGGACGGGAACGATTGGTGGAGTATCTTTAGCGTTTCCATCCATCGCGTTTTGGGTTGTGTTGTTAAAGAAAGCCGCCATTTGATAGAATTCGCGTTGCGAAATCGGATCAAATTTGTGGTCGTGGCAGACCGCACAACCGGTGGTCAGTCCTAGCCAAACCAAGCCGGTGGTCTCGACGCGGTCTCGTGTGTAGAGAACTCGATATTCTTCGTCGATTGCACCACCTTCGCTGGTGGTGATGTTACAACGATTAAATCCGCTGGCGACACGTTGATCGAGCGTGGCGTTTGGAAGGAGGTCACCGGCGAGTTGTTCGATGGTGAATTGGTCAAAAGGTATATTGCGATTAAAGGCTTTGATGACCCATTCACGGTAGGACCACATTTCGCGAAAGTTGTCGAAGTGGATACCGTGGGTATCAGCATAGCGTGAGTAGTCGAGCCAATAGCGACCTCGGTGCTCACCCCATTCTTGACGCGACAGAAGTTCTTCGACGTAATTCTCATAGCGATCCGTCGAAGGATCCATCAATACTCGTTCAATTTCTTCGGGTGTCGGAGGAAGACCGGTAAGGTCCAAACAGACGCGGCGTAGGAGCGTTCGGAGGTCCGCTTCTGGGGTTGGCTCCACGCCCCGTCGCTCGAGTTCGGCAAGTACAAAGCGATCGATCGGGTTTCGCACCCAACCGCTATTGCGAACTTGCGGCAACTCTGGTTTGGCAGGAGCTAGGTATGCCCAATGGCCTTGGTATTCGGCACCTTCGGCAATCCACATTCGAATAAGGTCTCGTTGTTCTTGAGTGAGCGTCTTGTGGGAGCTCGGTGGAGGCATCACCTCATTTTCGTCCGTGCTGAGAATGCGCAAGAGCATTGTGCTCTCGTCCGGCTTGCCGGGGACGACCGCGTTTTTCTCAAGGGCGTTTTCTCGAACGTCGAGTCTCAGGTCTGCGGCGCGTTTATTGACATCCTGGCCGTGGCAAGCGAAGCAGTTGTCGTTGAGGATTGGCCGGATATCTCGATTGTATTGGACCATGCCCGCTCGAGGCTGTGGTTCAAGTGCCGAGGTAGTCGAAATGGTGAAACAGAGAATCCAAAAGAATGAAAAACCGAACAGCTTGGTAACTGCAGGAGTCATATGAAGCAATCCGAGGTGGGGGAAGTTGCCGACACGGGAATCGGTTAACTGTTGGGGTGGGACCAATCTGTATCTGTACGGGGTTTCTGCTAGCAGACCGGGATTTCTACCGGCGGACTACGTGGAAGCGATGTCCGGAACGACTAGAGGACTTGTTGTACGGATGAAGGATCGGCAAAGGAAATACGAACCTCTTCTATTTTCACCTAATTCAGAAGGATTGCAACGATTACTAGACAAGAATTGGGGTGTGTTCGAAGAAACAGGGCTGAGTCATAGCGTCGCTGGATGGTCAGTTCCCACTTCCAGTGAATGCAGGTACGATTTCTTAGATAACGGTGGCTGGGCGGGGCAGCTTCGTGGCAGAGCGTTGGTAGGCAAGGAGAATCATTTATGGAGACCGATCCGATTGAGGTTAGGAATCGAAGCGCCTACGACCGGATGGTTCAGCAGGAGCATTTTCTAACGCAACCTGTATCCCAAGAGGAGTTACAGGCCCCCTTGCAGACGTTGGATGCAAAGGGATGGTTGGGGGGCAATATTCGTGGATGGAAGGTCTTGTGTTTGGCAGCAGGAGGAGGAAGGCAAGGCCCGTTGTATGCCGCTGCTGGGGCTGATGTGACCGTTTTTGATATCAGCCCTGCGATGCTTGAACTTGATCGTAGGGTGTGCCACTCGTTGGGTATTCACTACCGAACAATCCAAGGAACGATGGTGAACTTGGCGATGTTCGACGATTCAGAATTCGATTTGGTTGCACATCCGGTAAGTACCTGTTACGTATCGAACGTCGAGCGGGTATTTCAAGAAGTTGCGAGGGTACTACGACCCGGTGGACTCTATGTTTCGCAGCACAAGCAACCTGCGAATGTGCAATCGTCGTTGGGGCTTATTCATGGTAGGTATGTGTTCGAGCAACCTGTTGGCGGTCGTGCTTCGCCAGCACCTATCGATTCTCCAAGTTTGTTGCGGGAGCCGAACACGGTTGAATTCGCCCATTCCCTAGATCATTTGATCGGAGGTATCTGCCGAGCGGGGATGGTGATCGAAGCGTTTTCAGAACCTGATCATGCGAACCGCGATGGTGCACCTGGTAGTATGGGGCACCGTAGCCAGTTCATTCCTCCTTATCTGCGAATCAAAGCAAGGAAAGGATCAAACGGAATTGTGGGGGATGGGGCTGGGCGATCGAAGTTGTTGTTGCTCGATTAGTGGCTTCACGAAGATGGAGATAGCGTTGTGACCAAAAGTCTCCACACGATGGTTCTTCAGCTTTTGTGTGCAGCTCATCACGACAGTTGCGGTTGAGTGTCCGAAAGGAACCTTGCTTTTAACGCATTGATATTGTCGGCATCGCGAGGCGACTTATCGGTTCTAATTCTTAGGATGCGTGGAAACCGAACGGCAAGCCCGCTTTTGTGACGCGTTGATTGCTGTATGTTTTCAAAGGCGATTTCCATGACGAGCTCCGGGCGAACTTCAGAGACGGGGCCGAATTTATTTAAAGTGTTTTCGCGGATGAAGCGATCGACGACCTGAAGCTCTGCGTTGGTAAGTCCTGAGTATGCTTTAGCAAAGGGCACTAAGCGATCTTGGTCCCAAAGTGCAAACGTGTAATCGGAGAAGAGTCCTGCGCGACGGCCGTGACCGCGTTGCGCATAAACCAATACGGCATCGACACTGTAGGGGTCGAGCTTCCACTTCCACCAAGTACCTGTAACTCGTCCTGATTCGTAATGTCCATCAACATGTTTGAGCATGATACCTTCCGCACCACGCTCGCGAGCTCCTTCTCGCATGCGAGCTACCTCTTCCCACTTTGAAAACCGCTCGGTACGGACTTGTTGAAGCGGTTCTGGCAATGGGAGTTCGTTCAGTCGGTGTAATCTTTGGGCATAGGTGAGCTTCCGGATGTCTTGGCCTTGAGATTCAAGATGATCGAAGCAGAGGAAGGAGGTCGGGATTTCATTGAGGATCGCAGCGTTAGGTTTCTTGCGTTGAATGCGTCGTTGCAGCAGAGCGAACGGCAACGGCCGACCGTCTTTCCAAGCGAGGATCTCACCATCGAGCACGGTTCCGTTGGGTAGGTTCGCCGATGCAGTTTCGATTTCAGGAAACCGACCAGAGAGGAGTTCTTCACCTCGCGACCAAATGAATGTCTGGTTATTGCGACGCAGAATTTGAGCTCGAATACCGTCCCACTTCCATTCCGCAATGAATTGATCCGCAGACCCAAGAGATTCATAGGACTGCGGCAACGAGTGGGCTAAGCAGAACGGGTAAGGGATACTCGATCGATCCGATTGGTTCTCAGAAGCGATGAGCTGTTCAAACCACTTCGCCGTCGGGAGCCAATTCCCCATCATTCGATGCTGCATTTGTTCAGCGGGAATTGAAAGCCATTGGGAGAGAGCTTTGGTCACTATTTTGGCGCTGACACCGACTCGAAGATTGCCAGTGAGAAGTTTGTTGATCACGAAGCGATCGAATGGGCCGCAGAATTTCCAAAGTTCGACCAAAGCGTCGATTTGTTCTGATTCTGACAGTCGAAGAATCGGATTGATTCGATGGTCAATCCATTGAGCGAGGCTCATCTGATCAGGAGTTATTTGACCTTGGGCTACCGTTGCGGCTGTTTCAGCAAGATCACCGACCCATTGATAGGTTTCTTCGAAAAGCCAATCAGGGATGTTCGCGCTTCGAGCAGCGGCTCGTCGCAGGATCCGCGTAGGTAGAGTTGGTTGAAGTTTTTTCCCTACCAGGAAGTAGACCGCGTATGCGGCATCAGCACTTGGAGCACCCTTGAAATACTCGACAAGTGCGTTTGTCTTCTCCTGGCTCTTGGTCGTCTCATCGAGACGTTCGATGAGCAAGGAGAAGTTTCGCATGATTGAAAAGTTCGCCGATGGTTACTTGCGAACTTCTCGTGTCAGAGGGCCAGTGTAGACTTGGCGAGGTCGTCCGATACGAGTATTTGGATTGCGTTGCATTTCAGTCCAGTGAGCAATCCATCCTGGGAGGCGACCCATTGCGAAGAGCACGGTGAACATCTGTACGGGAATTCCCATCGCGCGATAAATCACCCCTGAATAGAAATCGACGTTTGGATAAAGCTTTCGCTCCACGAAATACGGGTCCTTCAAAGCGACCGCTTCGAGTTCTTGAGCGACATCGAACAACGGATCTTTCAAGTTGAGTTTCTTGAGGAGCACATCGCAGGCTTGTTTGATGATCGTAGCTCTCGGATCATAGTTCTTGTAAACCCGGTGACCGAATCCCATCAAGCGGAAGTTGCTCGACTTGTCTTTCGCCATGTCGACGTACTTCTTGACGTTTCCACCATCGTCTGCAATTTGCTTGAGCATGTTAACGCAAGCTTCGTTAGCGCCGCCGTGCAATGGGCCCCACAAAGCGCAGATGCCTGCGGAGATGCTTGCGAAAAGATTCGCATCGGATGAACCGACCAATCGAACTGTAGAAGTGCTACAGTTTTGCTCGTGATCTGCGTGAACGATCAAGAGGAGGTTCAAGGCTTTCACGAAATCGGGATCTGGCTTGTACTTCTCACTTGGTACTGAGAACATCATGTGCAAGAAGTTCTCGCAGTAGTCTTGCGAGTTGTCTGGATAGATGAAAGGCTGGCCGAAAGCTTTCTTGTAGCTGTAAGCCGCGATCGTCGGCAACTTGGCGATCAACCGATGGATCGAGATCTCGACTTGCTTCGGATCGTGGGGATCCAATGAGTCTTGGTAGAAGGTTGACAGTGCGCTGACGACGCTAGATAGGATCGCCATCGGGTGAGCATCGCGAGGGAACCCGTTGTAGAAGGACTTCATGTCTTCATGAAGCATCGTGTGGTGGGAGATCGCGGACTTGAAGTGATCGAGTTGGGCGGGAGTAGGCAGTTCCCCGTAGATCAAAAGATAGCTGGTTTCGAGAAAGTCGCACTTTTCTGCGAGTTGCTCGATAGGATAACCTCGATATCGCAATACACCTCGATCTCCATCGAGGTAAGTGATCGCGCTGGTGGTCGCCCCGGTGTTGGCGTATCCCTCATCGATCGTAATGTGCCCGGTTTCCTTAAGCAGTTTCGAAATATCGATCGCCCGATCGTTTTCGGTCCCGACAATCACGGGCATCGTAAGGGACTTGTCGCCAACCTTGAGAATTGCTGTTTCGTCGGACACGGGATTGCTTGGGATGAAGGAAGTTAAGGGGCGGGGAAGTTCGGCTGGAGCGTCGCGTCGATTGACCATAAAATCAACACGCCACGCAGGGAGGATTTCCTGCCACGGAAGTCCTGCAAACAAATACGTGCCCTAGTGTACCTTGCAGTCACCCTCCCGACAATTAGGTCCACTTTTTTCCGTGGGTTTTGGATGATTTGAATTGTTCGTGTTGGCCACTTTTATGGCCTGACCTCTCTAAAGGTCCGAGAGCCGTAGGGCAATGGTCAGAATTAGGAAGACTTTATGGATAATTCGCTAGAATCAATCGCGGTGTCGCTCAAAATTGGTCAATTTATTCGCCATGTTTTTCTGTGCATCGGGCCTTCGTGCTGCTCGGAGCAAACCGGCGGAGCGGCTTGGAAGAAACTTAAGGATCTTCTCAAAGAACGGAACTTGTCTCTTTCCTCCGGCCCAGCCGCTTGCTACCGAACCAAAGTCCAATGCTTGAGAGTGTGCAAAGGTGGACCAATCCTGGTTGTGTACCCTGAAGGTTACTGGTACTCAGGGATGAGTGAAGAGAGAATCGATCGGTTCGTCGAGGAACAACTTGTGCAAGGCAAGCCTATTGATGAATGGATTTTCGCTCGCAATCCACTCCCAAACTCGGACATCGCGGAGGCTTAGGCGGTTGAAGGATTTTAACACAGAGCTCACGGAGTTCACGGAGGGGTAGAGCGGCAAGAGAGGTAGAGTGTCCAGAGAGGTAGAGCGACAACAGAGGGGCAGAGTCAAACAGAGTGGCGAAGAGAGCCGAGGGCGGATGAGCAACGTTTCTGTTTGAAGCTCCACGTTTAAGGAACAGCGATGTCGTGAACTTTTACGGTCGAAACGCTCGGTTGTTTGCGATTCGCTTCGATTGCTTTACGTTCGAGTTCTGGATCGACGAGCTGGTAGAAGACGGTCCGTTGCCTTGGGGTGAACCCAAGTTCACTGATGGCATCGCGAATTTGATCTAAGGTAAGGAAGTGTACGGTTCCGGCTTCGGCAACAACGTTCTCCTCAAGCATCAGTGAGCCCATATCATTCGCACCGAAGAGCAATGCTAATTGGCCAATCTTTAGGCCTTGTGTGACCCAACTGCTTTGAATGTTCGGGACGTTGTCGAGAAATAATCGCGCGACCGCTTGCGTTTTGAGATACTCGAAAGATCCTGCAGGCGGGATATGACTCATCTCCGTGTTATCTGGTTGGAACGTCCAGCAGATGAACGCAGTGAAGCCGTGGGTTTCATCCTGAAGTGCACGGATCCGGTCGAGATGCTCGACCCGTTCTGCGAGCGTTTCGGCATGACCGAACATCATGGTCGCAGAGCTATTTCCTCCCATGCGATGCCAGACTCTCATGACGTTGAGCCAATCATCGGTCATCACTTTTCCTCGTGTGATCGCACTGCGAACTCGATCTACGAGAATCTCTGCTCCTCCCCCAGGAATGCTTCCGAGCCCTGCTACTTTCAGCCGCTCTAAAACTGTTTCTATCGAGAGCTTGTTTACCTTGGTGAAGTGATAAAGTTCCGGTGGGCTGAACCCATGGATATTGACTTCTGGAAAGTGCTTTTTGATGTCTTGCAACATCTCTTCGTACCATTCCAGTTTGAAGTTCGGGTGCAACCCGCCTTGCAGCAAGATTTGATTTCCACCGAGCTCGACCGTTTCGCGAATTTTCTCAAGCAATACGCTTCGTTCGAGCACATAGCCTTCCTGGCTTTTGGGAGTTCGATAGAAAGCGCAGAAATCGCATACAGCGGTGCATACGTTGGTGTAGTTGATGTTGCGATCGATGTTGTATGTTCGAAACGACTCGGGGTGCATCCGAAGTGAGACTGCGTGTGCAGCTTTGCCAATAGCAGACAAATCGGAGCTTTCGAGCAACGTCAAAGCGTCGTCGCAGGTCAGACGTTGACCACCTACGCAGCGTTCGAGAATTGCAGAAACATCGGATTTCGAACGGGTAATCATTCTGTATCAACTTTGTGAAGGTGCGTGTGTCGGGGGACAAGACCTAGGTTTTCGCATCGACGAGCGAATTCCTCAAGTCCAGCGAGCTCCGTTTCCCCGACTCGAAATCTCAGATAGTGAGTTAGGTACTCGCGGCATGCTTCAGGGCTCAGTCCATATTGACCGCTATGTCGATCAACGAGCTGTTCGACATTCAATAAGCCAAGATCTCTGCTCGATTCAAGCGCCTCGATCGTTTCTTGAGAGGCAAAAGACTCGTTCCTTGCAATCCACATCGCGAAAATGAATGGCAAGCCCGTTTCTCGGAACCATTCGAGTCCTAGATCCCAATCGCAGATAAAATCTTTTGCGAAACGTTCGGGGTTCATCGCACGATCCCCAATGATTAGCACCGCATCAGCCGGGCAATCCATCGGTTCAGTTCCTAAAGGAAACGGAATTTCATCGAGCAAGCGACCGAAGCGACTTGCGAGAAGGACTTGGGATAACGCTACGCTTGTCCTGGATCCTTCGTCTGTCCCGAGCGTACGAGCTTTATCTGGCGGCACGCGAAAAAGAATTCTTACTGACCACACTGGACCGCGGCATGCGATCCCGGCGTTGCTGATCGGACGGTAGCTTTCTCGATGCCTTAAATACTCCACAATCGGAAGCAACGCGATGTCGAGCTGACCGCGATTCATGCGTTCAGCAAGGCGGCTTGGAAGTTCCAGTTCGAGGCTGGATGTTTCTTCGAGGCGTTGGGCCAAGTCGTAGATGAGAGGCTTAGTATTCAGGTAAGCTACCGCTCCGATGCGAGTAAGAGCTACAGGGCCGGTTGCTGGTGGGGCACCGGTCATAGTCGCACACGAACTGGATTGAGTAGGAATTGCACTGGTCATTTACTCTTGCAACCGTAGGGGCGGGGGATGATTAACTCCCTTACCCCTATTCTGATCGGTTTGGCTTATGATTTCCAGATGCAGCCGGCCCAGGACCATCCGACGCCGAATCCTACCAGGACGTGGCTTTCACCCGGGAGCAACCGGCCATCTTTCCGAAGGTCATCGATGAGAATCGGGAGCGTGGATGATACGGTGTTTCCACGATTTAGAAGCCGAATTGGGAGTCTTTGGTCGTCGACGTTGAGGGCTTGTTGGAGAAGCTCAAGCATTTTGCGGGTGGCTTGGTGCATCAAAAAAGTCTGGATATTTGTTGAGCTTAGCTCGTGTTTTGCCAAGATCCTTTGGATCAATTCCGGGATGGCAACGACGGTAAAATCCATCAAGCTCTGGCCATCCATGTAAAGCCGACTGTTCCAGCGTTTTCGTTTACGTGGTTGAATCGCGTCTGATTCGCAACGCGCCCCACCTTGGTTGACAATCAGCGTATCCGCACCCTTTCCGTCAGTTCCGAATTCAAAACCGAAGAGTTTTGGAGTGTCAACCGCTTCGATTAGCGTTGCAGCCGCCGCATCGCTAAAAATCGGGCGCACCGAGCGGTCGTCTGGATCGATGTATTTGCTGTAAGTTTCAGCCGTTACGAGCAAGATGCGTTTGCATTGACCACTTGCGATCAGCCCCTCGGCGATCCCGAGTCCATATACAAAACCAGAGCACCCAAGGTTGAAATCCATCGCTCCGCTGTTGACCCGCATTCCGATTCGATCCTGCAATAAACATGCGGTCGTGGGGAGGGGATAGTCGGGGGTCTGAGTGCAGAGCAGCAAAAAGTCGATCGACTTCGGGTCGATCCCGTTTTGCTGAAACAGGGATTCACAAGCCTTTGCAGCAAGGTCCGATGCGGTTTGCTCCGGGGCTGCCAAGTAGCGAATGTCGATCCCGGTTTTTTCTACAAGTTCGGGGATGTGCCATTCGGGATGGGCCGCCATCAGTTCTTCACTGGTTTCGATATGCGGTGGAAAGTAAACCGCAATTGGACCTATTTGAGCGTGTGGCACGTTATGTAATCGACCGAAAAGCGACCAAGGAAAAAAGCGTGTGACGAACGGAGTTCCCCCGGGTAGAATCTTACCGATTGCCCCGGGATCGCGAAAGGTAGGAATGCGCCTTGTGGTTTCTCCTCGAGAGCAGCCAAAACTGGACTAGACAGCCCAGTCCCCCTATTTCGCCATTCCTGTATCACGCGGGCATTGATCGAATCCCCATTAGGCCAGGGACATGAAACTT
>Ga0255128_1000344_pt1 | contig 21315 bp, 19 predicted proteins | sample Law_Miss_RepC_8d_FD_188562 | JGI IMG/M metagenome (GOLD analysis project Ga0255128, IMG submission 188562) | Freshwater microbial communities from St. Lawrence River, New York, United States - Law_Miss_RepC_8d | ecosystem: Environmental > Aquatic > Freshwater > River | place: USA: New York... | reverse complement strand
GGAATTGACTATGATCGAAAACAGATTGAATCACCGGCCCAGAAAGCGGCTCGGATTCAAAACACCCCACGAGGTGTTTCACGCCTCGTTAAACCGTGTTGCACTTCGTACTTGAATCCGCCATTTAAAACCAAGGGTTTTCCAACACAATATAGACCCTAAATTCAATTTTTAACTGTGTCACCTAGGTGTGTCACTTGAGATGCAAAATTATGACGGGCCTTCCCGCATGGTGAAGCGGCCAACCGGGTCAGGTGGGGAACCAAGCAGCCCTAACTGTGGAGTCAGTGCCGGGGTCAAGGCTCGTCAACTTACACCCTCTAAGTCCATTCAAATCAAGGACTTAGGCAAGTTTTTCAGACCATCCGCAGCTCAGGGCTTGACGGGTTCGAGTCTAAGCAAAACCCCTTGGTCATCGTCGGTCAGAAGGTAAACCAAACCGTCCGGCCCCAGGCGCACATCCCGGATGCGACCTACACGGTTTTGCAACAAACGCTCTTCACGCAACACTTTTTCGCCACTGATGACCAGCCGCACCAGCATCTGGCCACGCAAGGCCCCGACGAGCAAATCGCCTTGCCATTGTGGGAATTGGGCACCACTCACAAAGGCCATACCCGAAGGCGCAATCGATGGCGACCAAACGTGCAAGGGCTGCACCATGCCGGGCTTGCTTTGCCCTTCGCCAATGCGCGTGCCCAAACCGTAGTTGACGCCGTAGGTGATCACGGGCCAGCCATAGTTGAGGCCCGAACGCATCACGTTGACCTCGTCACCGCCCTGCGGACCATGCTCATGCGTCCACAGCTCGCCCGTTTTGGGGTGCAGCACTGCGCCTTGCATGTTGCGATTGCCCAAGGTCCATTTTTCGGCCAAAGCCCCTGCCTTGCTGACAAAGGGGTTGTCAGCCGGAACGCGGCCATCGTCGTGCAAACGGATGACCGAGCCCGCATGGTCGTACAGTTTTTGAGCACGGTCTTTGTCGCCTCGGTCACCCAAGGTCAGGTAAACAATCCCGGCTTTATCGAAGACGATGCGTCCACCAAAATGCTGCCCAGAGCGTGTTTTGGCTTGCATGCTGAACAGCACCTGAACCTCGGTCATGCGATGGCCTTGCAGTTTGCCGCGCGCCAAGGCCGTGCCCCATCCGCCCGGACCCTGCTCGTTGAATGCCCAATAAATCCAGCCGTTTTGCGCATATTGCGGGTGCAACACCACGTCAAAAAGGCCGCCCTGGCCTTGCGCGAAGACCTGCGGCAAACCCTCAATCGGTTGAGGGTCGAGTCGGAAATCCTTTCCCACCAGCCGCATACGGCCAGCCCGTTCTGTGACCAACATCCGTCCGTCTGGCAAAAAAGCCATGGACCAAGGGTTTTCTAAGCCGGTCAACAAAGTGGCCACCCGAAAAGCGTGTTTTTCGGAGTTGATCACCGAAGACCGCTCCTGTGTCCAAGCGGGCAGGCAGGCCAATAGGCTCAAAAGCAGAATGGAAAGATCTCGAAAAAGTTGGACTTTCATGAAAAACCTTCGGTCAGGAATTCACATGATGATTCTCGGGCCAAGGCTCGTCAACTTTTTTGGGGGGTCAATGTATGGCTGGCCGAGGTTGGCGCTGCGCATCAAGTTGTAGGGTCTGTTGACCGGTCAGGTTAAAACCCGCATCCAGCCCTAGCCACCTGCAAATAGGACATCCAACCCCTTGAATGTCCTTTTTAGTTAACTGACGAAAAGTTCAGGCCATTCGACGGCGAAGTGCTGGAAAAGGCAAGGGTTTGACTTTGGCCGAACTGACCAACTGAGGCGCGCTGTGCACCGATGGGGCGGTACGCAGCAACTCGGAGACCAACGCATCCGCATTTTTGTGTGCGCCCGCTCGGTTCGTTTCGAAGGCCAAACGGGTTTGACCGGCCATTTGAGCCACAAAATTCTGAGGGTAATCACGTACATTGAAACCGCGCAAAGCCATGACTTTCATGAAGGCGTTGGCAGCCTCCTCTACGGCACGCTGGTATTCCTGGGAAGCTTCTGGAGCCATGTCGACCTCTTTATATGATGAAGTTACTCACAGGCTAACAACGCAACACTTGTCCATTAGGAATACATCATTTGATCGAAATTGTTATAAATTTGTCAAAATACCATTTCCCGCTAGCCAACCGCTGGCCAAACTGGCCGTCAGTAGATACCCCCCCGTAGGGGCCTCCCAGTCCAACATTTCGCCAGCGCAATACACACGGGCCTTTTGTTTGAGCATCAAATCAGGGGTTAACCCTTGCAAAATGACCCCACCCGCGCTGCTGATGGCCTCAGCGACAGGCCTGGCGCTTTTGAGTTCAACAGGCAGTTTTTTCAATTTTTCAGCCAATAAATGGGCATCGGCCAAAGTTCCGGCATCGCAAAGTTCATAAATCAGGCCCATTTTCACGCCCTCAATGCCTAAACGGCTTTTAAGGTGACTGGACAAACTTCGACTCCCCCTAGGCCAACTGACCTCTTTTCGAACTTGCTCCAGCGACTTGTCAGGCAATAAATCCAGAAACAAGCCAGCCCGCCCCTGCGCCAAATCATCCCTCAGGCTAGCTGAGGCCGCATAAACCAGACTGCCTTCCAGGCCGGTTTCAGTCACGACAAACTCACCTTTCCTATCAAACCGAGGGGTCTCATCTGTTAGCGCTTGGGCGCGCGCGTTTTGCGATGCACCCATGCTCAAAACGACGGATTTGACAGGATGGCCTGCAAAACGGGTCCGAAAGTGATCCGTCCAACCTTGCCCTTCGCGCCCCATGACATCAAAACCACAATTGGCGGGTTTGAGCGGGGCGATGCTCACGCCTTCTTTGTCCAAAAGTGGCACCCAAGCCCCGTCAGAACCTAGCCTTGGCCAACTGGCCCCCCCCAAGGCCAACAAGGTGTTCCGGGCGCGCACCCGCGTGATGCCAACGGGTCCACTGGGTTCAAAAACCAATTCATCACCCTGCCAGCCCTGCCAACGGTGGCGCATGTGAAACTGCACAGGAACGCCCGAAACCGGGTGCCTTAACCGATGCAACCAAGCCCGCAATAAGGGCGCGGCTTTCATTTCAGTTGGAAAAACTCTGCCCGAGGACCCTGTAAAGGTTTCAACGCCCAAGCCCAAAGCCCAATCCCTGACGGCTTGCGCATCCATCCGGTCCAACCAGCGCCCCACTTCATTTTGCTGAGGGCCATATCGGGCTTGAAACAAATCACGGGGTTCAGAGTGCGTGAGATTCAAGCCCCCCTTGCCCGCCAGCAAAAATTTACGGCCCACTGAGGGCATGGCGTCAAACAAATGAACCGCCACGCCCGCCTGAGAAAGCACTTCGGCGGCCATCAAACCTGCTGGACCGCCCCCCACAATGGCCACATCAACTTCGAGCACAGGTGATTCGGAGAGGGCTTAGATTCTGTCAAAATAGGTCCAACTTTAGCCGCATCTTCACTGTTTATAAGGAAAAGGCCATGGCCAGCGATTTAATCAAACACATCACCGACGCCACATTCGAAGCGGACGTGCTCCAGTCGAGCCAACCGGTCGTGGTCGACTTCTGGGCCGAATGGTGCGGTCCTTGCAAAATGATCGCCCCCATTCTGGATGAAGTGGCAGGCACTTACGAAGGCAAGCTGCAAATTACCAAGATGAACGTCGACGACAACCGCGACATTCCTGCCAAATTTGGCATCCGCGGTATCCCGACCCTGATGATTTTCAAAGACGGTCAACTGGCCGCCACCAAAGTGGGCGCCATGAGCAAATCTCAATTAACCGCATTCATAGACCAGCAATTGGCTTGATTCTTGAACGATTGGCAGCCCGAAACTCAGGAGCTGCCCCTGAAAAACCGGGCAATACATGCCCGGTTTTGTTATTTGACTCACCTTAAAACCTGTCATAATTTCCGCTAGGCAGTCCAAAAAGGGACGAACGCCTTAATTAACGGAAGCACCAGACCCCAAACCCGGGCGGTATCCGATTAGCAACACTTCCACCCGGTTATCTGAAAACGGTCCCCCAACGGACCGTGTCGACACAGGCCAAACTCCATGCATTTGAACGAACTCAAGGCACTTCATGTGTCCGAACTCCTGAAGCAAGCCGATACCCTCGAAATCGAGAACACCGGCCGCATGCGCAAACAGGAGCTGATGTTTGCCATCATCAAAAAACGCGCAAAAGCAGGCGAGCAGGTGTTTGCCGACGGCGTGCTCGAAATTCTGCCCGACGGGTTTGGCTTTTTGCGCAGCCCCGACTCCAGCTACACCGCCAGCACCGACGACATCTACATCAGTCCCAGCCAAGTGCGCCGCTTTAACCTGCACACGGGCGACATGATCGAAGGCGAAGTGCGCATCCCGAAAGATGGCGAACGTTACTTTGCCTTGACCAAACTGGACCAAGTCAACGGCGATCTGCCCGAAAACAACAAGCACAAGGTCATGTTCGAAAACTTGACCCCACTGTTCCCCAAGGAGCAGATGCGTTTGGAGCGCGACATCAAGGGCGAGGAAAACATCACCTCCCGTGTGATCGACATCATTGCCCCACTGGGCCGTGGGCAGCGGGCCTTGATCGTGGCACAGCCCAAATCAGGCAAAACGGTCATGATGCAGCAAATTGCACATGCCATCACAGCCAACTATCCCGATGTGCACCTGATGGTTTTGCTGGTGGACGAGCGCCCTGAAGAGGTCACTGAAATGCAACGCAGCGTGCGCGGCGAGGTCATTTCATCCACTTTTGACGAACCGGCATCGCGCCATGTGCACGTCGCCGAAATGGTGATCGAACGCGCTAAACGCCTGGTTGAGTTGAAAAAAGACGTGGTGATTTTGCTGGACTCGATCACCCGTTTGGCCCGTGCCTATAACAACGTGGTCCCTTCATCGGGCAAAGTTTTGTCGGGCGGTGTGGACGCCAATGCCTTGCAGCGCCCCAAGCGTTTCTTTGGCGCAGCACGCAATGTCGAAGAAGGCGGCAGCCTGACCATCATTGCCACGGCCTTGGTAGATACCGGCAGCCGCATGGACGAGGTGATTTTTGAAGAGTTCAAGGGCACCGGTAACTGCGAAATTCACTTGGAACGCCGTTTGTACGAAAAGCGCGTGTTCCCGGCCATCAACCTGAACCGCAGCGGCACACGCCGCGAAGAACTGCTTTTGTCGCCAGAAGTGCTGCAAAAGACCCGGATACTGCGCCAGTTCATGTACAACATGGACGAAATCGAGGCCATGGAGATGGTCTTGAAGAGCATGAAGGCCACCAAGTCCAACGTAGAGTTCTTCGACATGATGAGACGTGGCGGCTGATACCCTATAATCGACAGGTTTTGCGGAAAGTGCACTCAGATAGGCTGCAGTGTGGCTACCGTAGCGAAAATAAAAGGATTTCCCCATGAAAACAGGCATTCACCCCAACTACCGTGAAATTTGCTTCCAAGACATGTCCAATGGTTTCAAGTTCGTGACCCGTTCATGCGCCAACACCAAAGAAATGATCAAGATGGAAGATGGTCGCGAGTTGCCTTTGTACAAGCTCGACACCACCAGCGAGTCACACCCCTTCTACACAGGCACACAAAAGTCTGTTGACAATATGGGTGGCCGCGTGGAGAAATTCCGCAACCGTTTCGGCAAGACCACGGTCACCAAGTAAATCTTTGGTGTCCCCCCAAGGGCAGCCCGGGCAACCGGCCTGCCCTTTTTCTTTTTTCTCCTGCGGTGCCTGATTTTTTGCCATATAAGGCCTCCAGGCGACCCGCGCTGGCACCTCTGACCTGATATCTTCTGAAACTGTGAACCACCCCACGCCCGCCATCGTTACCCAAAGTGCCGCTCGAAGACTGCCGCGACTGGCCCTTCTTTTGTTGTGCGCTGCTTACGTTTTGCCGGGGTTTTGGGGCAGAGACCCCTGGAAAGGCCAAGACGTTGAGGCCTTGGGTTACATGCTGCAACTGGCCCAATCGGGCTGGGGTTCAGGTGTTAGTTGGCTTAAACCCACGCTGCTGGGCAGCCCCGACAACAACCTCGCCCTGTTGCCTTATTGGTTAGGCGCTGCGTTCATCCGTTTAGCGCCAACGGGCCTAGAAGCTTTTTTTGCCCGATTGCCTTTTATAGGCATGCTGACGACCACCTTGGCTGCGACCTGGTACGCGGTTTATGCATTGGCTCGCCACCCGGCCGCGCAACCTGTGGCTTTTGCTTTTGGTGGTGAAGCCAAACCCGCAGACTACGCTCGGGCCATGGCCGATGGCGGTTTGCTGGCTCTGATGGCCTGCTTAGGTTTGGCCCGCCTGTCTCACGAAACCACCCCCGCCCTGAGCCAGTTGTGCTTTGCTTCATTGCTGTTTTTTGGTCTGGCCACCGGGGCACGTCACCGCATTCAAAGTGCCACCGCTGTGCTCGTGGGCATGCTCGGTTTGACCTTGTCGGGCGCCCCCACGGTAGCGCTTTGGCTGGGCATTGGTGGCTCGGTCCTGTGCGCGTCAGCACAGCCCGATCCAAGTCAGCGCCGTTTGACCATGCTCGATTTGGGTCTGTTGGCACTCATTTGCCTGCTGTGCATCACCACCGCGGGTGCCCTGGACTTGTGGCGCTGGCGTGTGGTGCCGCACAGCATGGTGGACCTGCACATTTTCGCCAAATTGCTTGGCTGGTTTACTTGGCCTGCTTGGCCCTTGGCACTGTGGTCCGTCTGGCGTTGGCGCAGCCAACTGTCTCGGGGTTGGCGCTACCCCCACTTGGGCTTGCCCCTCTGGTTTGTGATGGTCACCGTAGGGGCGACTTGGTTCACCGGCTTGACCGACAAGGCCTTGCTGACCTCGCTGCCCGCGATCGCCACCTTGGCCGCGTTGGCACTGCCCACGCTCAAGCGCAGTCTGGGGGCCTTGATCGACTGGTTCACCTTGTTGTTTTTCAGCCTCTGTGCGCTCGCCATCTGGGTGGTCTGGGTGGCCATGCAAACCGGCACACCGGCCAAGCCAGCGGCCAATGTGACCCGCTTGGCCCCCGAGTTTGTGCCTGAATTTTCAATGGGAACCTTGGCATTGGCGATACTGGCCACACTGGCTTGGGCCGCCTTGGTCAAGTGGCGCACGGGCTATCACCGTGCGGCCATATGGAAAAGCATGGTGCTTCCAGCAGGCGGTGCCGTGCTTTGCTGGTTGCTGCTCACCACTTTGTGGTTGCCCCTGTTGAACTACGCCCGCAGTTACGCCCCTCTGGTGCAAAAAGTGACTCAAGTTACCGGCCCCATAAACTGCATTCAATATGCAGGCATCAGCAAGGCGCAAGGTGCGGCATTCATGCACCATGCCCAGCTTAGCCTGATGCCCATGACGGCCCCGCAACCCCAGTGCAACTGGCTGATCTTGGACAACGTCAACCGATCTTTGCTGTCGGACAAAATCAAATCCATGGGCTGGATAGAACAAGCAGCCATCAAACGCCCCACAGACAAAGATGAAACCTTGGTGATTTTTCGGGCAGCAACGGCTGTGTCCACCCCCACAAATAAAGCGACGCCCTGAACATGTCGGAGCTGCGCATCATTGCCCGCCATGCGGCAACCGTGTTGGTGGGGCAATTGGCCGTGATGTCCTTTGGCATTGCCGACACGCTGATTGCGGGTCACTACAGCCCGCAGGCGCTGGCCGTTCTGGCCTTGGCCTCGTCGATTTACATCAGCATTTATGTGGCACTCAATGGCCTGATTCAGGCTCTGCTGCCCATTTGGGCAGAACTGCACGGGGCCGGGCGCCAAGCCGAGGTCGGCAAATCGGTCAGGCAAGCCCTCTACATTGCGGCAGGTACATCGGCTTTGGGCATGAGCGGTCTGTGGTTTCCGGACTTATGGCTTTCTGCTACAGAGGTGCCACCGGACCTGTGGCCCGATGTGCGGGCTTATTTGCGCATTTTGGCGCTGGCTTTGGTGCCCTCTCTGCTGTTTCGCATGTACAGCACGCTGAACCAAAGTTTGGGATACCCCCGATTGGTGACCTGGCTACAGGCCAGCGCTTTGTTGGTCAAAGTGCCGCTGTCCTATTTTTTGACCTTCGGGGCGGCTCGCTTTGAAGGTATGGGCGTGGTCGGCTGCGCTTGGGCCACCCTGATCGTCAACACCCTGATGCTGCTTGCCGGCCTTTGGTTGCTGCGCACCCAAGACATTTACCAAGATTACCGTTTGTGGCAGCGCCTTGAAAAACCAGATTGGCCCGTGATACGGCGCTTTTTATCTTTGGGCATCCCCGCAGGTTTGTCCATCATGGTGGAGGTCACTTCTTTCACCTTGATGGCCTTGTTCATTGCACGCTTGGGGGCCGTGGCACTGGCCAGCCATCAAATTGCCGCCAGCCTGGCTGCCGTTCTTTATATGGTGCCGCTGTCTTTAGGCATTGCCAGCAGTGCCCGCACAGGGTACTGGCTGGGTGCGGGCCAAGCGCTCAAGGCCCGGCGCGCCGCTTGGCTGGGCATCGGCTTGGCCATCGCTGCGGCTTTGCTGGGGGCAGCGATTCTGTTCTTTGGACGCGAGGCTCTGGCCCGGGCCTTCAGCAGCGACCCCCTTGTGGTGCAAGCCGCCACAATTTGGCTGGGTTGGGTCGCGCTCTACCATCTAACCGACGCGGTGCAAGCGGTATGCGCGTACTTGTTACGCTGCTACCGCATCACGGTCATGCCCTTGGTGATTTATGCCGCATTGCTCTGGGGCGTGGGTTTGTACGGCGGCTATTGCTTGGCCTACCAAGGCATCGACTGGGCGGGTTGGCCCCTGCGCGCCAGCGTCGATACCTTCTGGATCACCAGCACTGCCGCCTTGGCAATTGTGTCGCTGCTGTTTGCGGCCATGGTCTGGCGGGCCACGAAGCCTCAATGGGTCCATTAAATGGGCTAATGAGTGGCCCATTAAGTGGGCCATTAAGAAGACCATCAAGTGGGCCATCAAGGAAAGCTCGCAAAGCCTGCAGACTGACATGCATGAGCAATACGATTTGATGTTGACTCGTTGTTGCCTGAAAACCGCTTGATCGTCACAGCTTCAAGATGCGTTATGGTTGAGGCTCAATTTACTTTGCCCCCCAACAAGTCATGATCCTAGAACTCGCCGACATCCGCATTCAGCCCGGCCAACAAGCCGCCTTCGAAAAAGCCATTGCACTGGGCCTGAGCTCAGTGATTGCGAAAGCCAAAGGCTTCAGAGGGGCCAAAGTCAACCATGGCATTGAAAACCCAGAACGTTATGTGTTGCAAATTTTCTGGGAAACCCTAGAAGACCACACCGTCGGTTTTCGCGAGTCGCCCTTGTTTACCGAATGGCGCGCCATCGTCGGCCCCTTCTTTGCAGGCCCTCCGCAGGTCGAGCATTTCGAACTGACTTACGCTTCAGCCTGAAGTTTGGCCAAGCCCCTGAAGGCGCGAGCCGCCAGATCAGGGGTTTTCGTGACCTTGCACCAAACGCAACAACATGGGCACAAACTGCCGCTGTTCCTCTGGCGATAAAGGCGACAAAATTTTTGCCTGGACAATCGCCACCTTGGCCTGAATGTCGACCATGGCCTGCGCGCCTTGGGATGTGACCACCAAAAGTTTGCGTCTTTTGTCGGCCGGGTCGGCTTGCCGGACGATCCAGCCCTTGGCCTCCAGACGCCCGATCACCGAACCCGATGTAGCGGGATCAAATGCCACCCTTTTGGCCAAACTCACCTGGTCAATGCCGGGACTGTCGAGCAAGGCATTAAGCAAGGCAAATTGCACAGGCGTGATGTCGGCCTCAGCCAAGTGCTCGGCAAAAATAGCCACGGCGATTTGGTGGGCACGCCGAATCAAATGTCCGGGGGTGGCGGTCAGGTCGATGCTTTTGATGTTGTCCATACAATCGAATTTTTAAGTTTTTCAAAGATCACAAGCCATAAGCCACAAAATAAGTATACTTACTAAATTCAATCCGCTAACATCTGTTTTTTTAAAAATTTAGCGAAAACGCAGCCCATGAGCTTTGTATTCCAACCCATGCCAGTGGTTTCTGTTCCCGTGTTGAACCGGCCTGAGCGTTTTCCTGTTCACCGTATCTACTGCGTAGGGCGCAATTACGAAGAACATGCCAAAGAGATGGGTTTTACTGGGCGTGAGCCCCCCTTCTTCTTTTTGAAACCCACTGACAGCCTGGTGATCGTCGAATCCGGCCAACAAGGGCAAATGCCCTACCCCAGCCTGACACAAAACCTGCACCACGAAATTGAACTTGTGGTGGCCATCGGCAAAGGTGGCCAAAACATCAAGGCCGCCGATGCGCACCAACATATATATGGGTACGCGGTGGGACTGGACATGACACGCCGTGATCTGCAAAACGACATGAAGAAACAAGGCCGGCCTTGGTGCATTGGCAAAGCCTTTGACCATTCGGCCCCTATCGGCCCCATCACCCCGATCGCACAAGCCGGGGATGTGAACCACGCTGAAATCAGCCTTCAGGTCAACGGCGCTGACCGCCAGCGCAGCCAAGTGTCCAAATTGATCTGGAATGTTGCTGAAACCATCGAGCATTTGTCAGCCGCGTGGGCATTGCAAGAGGGTGATTTGATTTATACAGGCACCCCTGAGGGTGTCGCGGCCGTGGTGGCGGGTGATGTCCTGGTGGGCCATGTGAAGGGCTTGGAAAGTCTTACAATCATCATTAAGTAGATAAAATTACTAAATTCACAAGAATTGTCAGATTTTTTCTCACACCGAAATTTAAAAACTTGCATTATATTTCACATTCATGCATTATATCGACCTTGAGGGCGAACCAGAATACATCCGCTTGAACGAATCAAACAAGCATCCAAGCTGAAAAAACACTTTGCCAATGGCTTTTTGACCCCTTTTTTTTACAACCACCGAGGAGACAATTTGATGAAGAACTTCCTTAAACAAACCGCCTTTGCCGCAGGCATGATGGCCATGGGTTTGGGCGTACAAGCCCAAACTATTACCTTGAAAGTGCACCACTTTCTAGGCCCACAGTCGATTCAGCACACCACCATGCTGGGCGAGTGGTGCAAGAACATTGCACGCGACTCCAAAGACCGCCTCAAGTGCGATATTTTTCCGGCCATGCAATTGGGCGGCACACCTGTGCAGTTGTTTGACCAAGCGCGTGACGGCGTGGTCGATGTTGCATGGACTTTGCAGGCCTACACAGCCAAGCTGCAAAAACTTGAAGTCTTTGAACTGCCCTTCATGATGACCAATGCCGAAGCCACCAGTCGCGCCGCTTGGGACTACGCCGAAAAATTTGCGGCAGATGACATGAAGGACGTGAAGATGTTGGCTGTGCACGTCCACGGCCCAGGCAACATCTACACCAAATCCAAAGCTGTGACCAGCATGGCCGATTTGAAAGGCTTGAAGGTTCGTGCACCCACACGTCAAGTCAACAAGATGATTGCCATGATGGGTGCCACACCTGTTGCCATGCCCGTCCCTCAAGTCACTGAAGCCTTGTCCAAGGGCGTGATTGACGGTGCAGTGATTCCTTACGAAGTCGCCCCTGGTTTGAAAGTTCAAGAACTGACCAACTTCACGGCCGAAACAGACCGTTCTTACAACGCTTTGTACACCACCGTGTTTGTGGTGCCCATGAACAAGGCCAAATACGACTCTTTGCCTGCTGATCTGAAAGCAGTGATCGACAAAAACTCTGGTCGTGAATTCTCGGCTTTCCTCGGCAAAACCCAGTCCGGTCAAGACGCACCCAGCAAGAAGATTTTTGAAGCTGCGGCCAATCAAAAAATCAGCATCATCCCAAAAACTGAGCTGGAAAAGTGGAAAAAAGCCACAGATTCTCTGGACGATTCATGGGTCAAGGAAATGACCGCCAAAGGCATGGATGGAAAAGCCATGTTGGACGGTGCGACAGCTTTGATCAAGCAGTACACCAAGTAAACTGCTGATTCAAAGCAGATCAAAGGGCGGATTTTCCGCCCTTTTTTTGAACTGCCAGACTCAAAGTCTGGCCCTTATTTTAGGAATGACCGTGGCCGAACTCATCGTCGACGAAACATCTCAAGCCCGAGGCCCTGCAGGCAAGGTCATCGAGAATGTTTGCAAATTTTTTGCCATCTGCGGCGGCCTCGTATTAACGGCCATGGCCATCATGTCGATTGCCAGTATCGTGGGGCGCAGCTTCTTTAGCAGTCCCATTGTGGGCGACTACGAACTCGTGCAAGCCATGTGCGCTGTAGCGGTGAGCATGAGCCTGCCTTACACCCACTGGGTTCGCGGACACGTCATCGTTGACTTTTTTACGACCCACGCGAATCCTAAATTCAACGCCTTTTTAGATCTATTGGCCAATTTGCTATTGGCCCTTTTTTCAGCCGTGATCACTTGGCGCTTATGGCGTGGCCTTTGGGAGCTTAAAGGTTCGATGGAAGCTTCCATGCTGCTCGACATTCCCACTTGGTGGAGCTATGCCCCCATGGTGCCCTCGTTTGCTTTGCTTTGTATTGCGGCGATCTATGCCGCAGGTGCCGACCTTGGAAAGATGAAGTCATGACCGGAATTGAATTAGGCAGTGTTGTTTTCATCGGCCTGATCGCGCTGCTGGCGTTGCGGATGCACATCGGCATTGCCATGTTGCTGGCCGGCTCCATTGGATATGTCGCCTTGTCGGGCATGGACCCTTTGTTGAATTACTTCAAGTCAGCGGCCTACACGCGTTTTTCGGTGTACGACCTGTCCGTTGTCCCCTTGTTTTTGCTGATGGGTCAATTCGCCACCCATGGCGGTTTGTCCAAGGCCCTGTTCAAGGCGGGTAACGCCATGATCGGGCACTGGCGTGGCGGCATGGCCATGGCCGCAGTCACCTCTTGTGCCGGTTTTGGGGCCATTTGCGGCTCGTCGTTGGCCACCGCAGCCACCATGGGTCAGGTGGCTTTGCCAGAACTGAAGGCGCACAAATACTCACCCCGTTTATCGACCGCCGTGATTGCTGCAGGTGGCACTTTGGGCATTCTGATTCCCCCATCAGTGCCATTGGTGATCTACGCGATCATCACTGAACAGAACATCGCCAAATTGTTTCTTGCAGCGTTCATTCCCGGCATCATTGCGGCCATTGGTTACATGGTGGTCATCGGCATCATCGCCCGCATCCGGCCCGAAGAAGCCCCCCGTGGCGACCGTTTCACATGGGGTCAGCGTTTGCAAGCCCTGGGAGAGACATGGCCGGTTTTGCTGATTTTTGCCGTGGTCATCGGCGGCATTTATGGCGGGTTATTCACCCCCACAGAAGCAGCTTCCATTGGCACGATTGCCACTGGTTTCGTTGCCTGGACCTCGGGCGGCCTGAAAGGCAGAGGCTTTTTGGAGTGCATGTATGGTGCGGCGGGCGCCACCGGCATGATCTTCCTGATCTTGCTGGGCGCAGATGTCTTGAACGTGTTTTTGGCCCTGACGCAGGTCAACACCGAGTTAGCCAAGTGGGTGGTCGGCATGAACCTGCACCCCTTGATGGTGGTCTTCACCATCATTGCCATCTATTTAGTGCTGGGGTGCATCATGGACAGTCTGTCCATGATCTTGCTGACAGTCCCCATGTTCTTCCCGATCATCATGGGCATTGACATTTGGGGCATGGACGCCGAGTCCAAAGCCATCTGGTTCGGCATTGTGGCTCTCATGGTGGTGGAAATTGGTCTGATCACGCCCCCCGTAGGCATGAACGTCTTCATCATCAGCAACTTGGCCAAAGATGTGCCGATGAAAGAGACCTTCAAATACATCGTTCCTTTCCTGATTTCTGACTTGATCCGCATCACGGCGATTGTTTTCTTCCCGAGCATTACACTCGTGGCTTTGAAAATATTTACCTGACCATGTACCCAAGAGAAGCCATTCGCCATTGCCGCCAGTGCGGCGCCGCTGTGGCTTACCGTTTACCCGACGACGGCGACACCAAACAAAGGGCCATTTGCACCGTCTGCCACACGGTGCACTATGAAAACCCGCTCAATGTGGTGGGTACAGTGCCTTATTGGGGCGAACAAGTTTTGCTTTGCAAACGCAACATCGAACCGCGCAAAGGCAAGTGGACCTTGCCCGCAGGTTTTATGGAGCTGGGCGAATCCACATCACAAGGCGCTGCCCGGGAAACCACCGAAGAAGCCGGGGCCCAGTTCATCATGGAAGACCTGTTCACGGTGATGAGTGTTGCCCGTGTCGGCCAAGTGCATCTGTATTACCGCGCCAAACTGACCAGCGATGTCTTTGATCCGGGCCATGAAACCATGGAAGCCCGCCTGTTCGATGAAAAGGACATTCCTTGGGAAGAATTGGCTTTTAGAACCGTCAAAGAAACCTTGGAACATTATTTTGCTGACCGCCGGGCTGGCGTCTTCGGAACCCACGCATTCGACATTGCATAAAATTGATAAACAAGACAAATGCACGCTGATTGACTCGCATAATTAAGATTGGTTTGTTTTTATCAGTTTTCTCAAAGGCATAGCGTGATCAAGTCCACTACCCTCGTTTTGAGTAGCCTGCTGGCTGCCGCAGCCATGGCTCAAACGGCAGCCCCTGCTATTGCTCCAGCACCTGCCCCGGTCGCTCCTGCTGTTATGGCAAACCCATCGGTCGCAACGACACCGGCTTCCGACCCTGCCGCAACCCCCAAAGCGGAAACGGCTACCAAGAAGAAGGCCGCCAAGAAAAGCAAAAAATCCAAAAAGAAAAGCAAAGCCAAGTAACAGCTCTAGGTTCTGCTTGATTTCTCCAAATCAGCCGCCACCCAAAAGCCCAAAGGCCACGTTCAAGTGGCCTTTTTCATGTCCAAGATCCAAGTTACCCCAAAGTTAATTGGGTGGTTTGGTGTCCCCATCGGCCTCAAACATCAATGGCTTGGGCCGAACCGGCTTGCTTGCGCAACTCAAACTTCTGAATCTTGCCGGTGCTGGTTTTGGGCAATTCGCCAAAAACCACCGCTCGTGGCACCTTAAAGCCTGCCAAGTGTTGCTTGCAATGGGCCACGATTTGCTCGGGGGTGGTTTGCGCTCCAGCCTTCAACTCCACAAAAGCACAGGGGGTTTCACCCCAGCGCGCATCAGGCATGGCCACCACGGCTGCGGCCAGCACATCCGGGTGTCGGTAAAGCACGTCTTCGACCTCGATGGATGAAATGTTTTCGCCCCCCGAAATGATGATGTCTTTGCTGCGGTCCTTGATCTTGATGTAGCCATCGGGGTATTGCACCGCCAGGTCGCCGCTGTGGAACCAACCTCCCGCAAAGGCTTCTTGTGTGGCTTTGGGGTTTTTCAGGTAGCCCTTCATGGCAATGTTGCCCTTGAACATGATCTCTCCCATGGTTTCACCATCTTGCGGCACGGGTTCCATGGTTTCCGGGTTCAGCACACGCACATCCCGCTCCAAGTGGTAACGCACGCCTTGGCGAGCGTTCAAACGCGCCCTGTCGCCTATCGGCAGGGCGTCCCATTCCGGGTGTTTGGGGCAGACGGTTGCGGGCCCATAAACCTCTGTCAGGCCGTACACATGGGTCAAATCAAAGCCCATTTCCTCCATGCCTTCAATCATGGAGGCTGGGGGCGCAGCGCCCGCCACCATGGCCTTGATGCCTGCGGGCACCCCAGCTTTCTGGGCGGCCGGGGCATTCACCAGCAAGCCATGCACGATGGGCGCCCCGCAGTAATGCGTGACACTGTGCTGGCGCATGGCATCGAAAATGGCCTGCGCATCGACCTTGCGCAAACACACATTAACGCCCGCCCGTGCTGCCACCGTCCAAGGAAAGCACCAACCGTTGCAATGGAACATGGGCAGCGTCCACAAATAAGCCGCATGCTTGGGCATGTCCCATTCCAGAATATTCGAGATGGCATTGGTCGCGGCCCCCCGGTGGTGATACACCACACCCTTGGGGTTGCCCGTGGTGCCACTGGTGTAGTTCAGTGCAATGGCGTCCCATTCGTCACCGGGCAGTTGCCAGTCAAACTGGACATCGCCCCGGGCCACAAAAGTCTCGTAATTGACCGTGCCCAAAGCCTCGGTGGGACCGCTATAAAGGGCATCTTGCACATCAATCACCAGCAAAGGCCGGGTCGATTGGCGCAATGCCAAGGCTTTTTTCATCACGCCCGAAAACTCAGGGTCCACGATCACCGCCTTGGCCTCACCGTGGTCGAGCATGAAGGCCACGGTTTCCGGATCCAAACGCGTGTTCAGTGCATTGAGCACCGCGCCAGCCATGGGCACCCCAAAATGCACCTCTACCATGGGTGGGGTGTTGGGCAGCATCACAGCCACGGTGTCATTTTTGCCAACACCCGCCTGGGTCAGGGCACTGGCCAACTGGCGGCAACGCCGATACGTGGTGGCCCAGTCTTGGCGCAATTCACCATGCACGATGGCCAACCGGGACGGGTACACCTCGGCCGTGCGTTCAATGAAACTGAGCGGTGACATCGGCGCATGGTTGGCCGATGTTTGGGGCAAATCCTGGTCAAAAATGCTGATCTGTTGGCGCGTCATCTGGGGTTCCATCGTCAGGGGGATGATTGATTGGAATGAGTTTGCCTGACCCAGTACTTAAATCCATGCTGGTTTGCCCCGAAAAGCGGCCCCAATCTGTGAAAATATCCGGATGGCCATCCCCCAGACTTTCATTCAGGAGTTGTTGTCCCGCATCGACGTGGTCGAGGTGGTGGGCAAATACGTGCAACTCAAGAAAGGCGGGGCCAATTTCATGGGTTTATGCCCGTTTCATGGCGAAAAATCCCCCAGTTTCAGCGTCAGCCCCACCAAGCAGTTTTTCCATTGCTTTGGCTGCGGCAAAAATGGCAACGCCGTGGGTTTTTTGATGGAACACGCGGGCATGACCTTCATTGAAGCCGTCAAAGACTTGGCCCAGCAAGTCGGCATGCAAGTGCCGGAAGAACAACAGTCCCCTGAAGACCGCGCCCGCGCCCTGGCCCAAAAAGCCAAGCAAGACAGCCTGAGCGATGTGCTTGAAAAAGCCGGTGACGCCTACCGGGAACAGCTCAAAATTTCCCCCAGGGCGGTGGACTACCTAAAGGGGCGGGGCCTTTCGGGCCAAATTGCCAAGCGCTTTGGCCTGGGCTACGCGCCTGAAGGCTGGCGCAGTTTGGCCAGCATCTTCCCCAAATACGACGATCCCCTGTTGGCCGAATCAGGTTTGGTGATCGTTAACGAAGAAGACGACAAACGGTACGACCGATTTCGCGACCGCATCATGTTCCCGATTCGCAACATCAAAGGTGAATGCATCGGTTTTGGCGGACGCGTGATCGGCAACGGCACCCCCAAATACCTGAACTCCCCCGAAACGCCGGTCTTCCACAAAGGCCGCGAGTTGTACGGTTTGTACGAAGCCCGCGAAGCCCTGCACAGTGCAGGTTACGTGTTGGTGACCGAGGGTTATATGGACGTGGTGGCCCTGGCGCAACTCGGTTTTGCCAACGCCGTGGCCACCTTGGGCACGGCCTGCACCCCCGACCACGTCCAAAAATTATTCAGATTTACCGATGCCGTAGTCTTCAGTTTTGACGGCGACAGTGCCGGCCGCCGGGCCGCACGCAAGGCGCTCGATGGTGCCCTGCCTTACGCCACCGATGTGCGCAGCATCAAGTTTTTGTTTTTACCCGCCGAGCACGACCCGGACAGTTATGTACGCGAGTTTGGCCAAGAAGCCTTTGCCGAGCAGATCAAACAGGCCATGCCCCTGTCGCGCTTCTTGATCGAAGCGGCCAGTGCCGACTGCGACCTGCAAACCGCCGAGGGCCGGGCACGCTTGTCCAGCCAGGCACGCCCGCTGTGGCAATTGCTGCCCGAAGGGGCCCTCAAGCAGCAAATGTTGGCCGAGTTGGCCCAATTGATTCAACTGGAAACGGCCGGATTGGAGCGTCTTTGGAGCCAGCAAGCGGCCACCGACCAACGCTTTGCGCCCGGTGCCCGAAGCGCCCCGGCCGCACAGCAAAATCCGAATGCTGCCTTTCGGCAAGCCGCTCAGGGCCAGGACGATTTCCCACATTACGAACCGCTTGAACCACAAATGCCAGCTTATGGTGAAGCTGCTGCCTGGCAAAACTCTGGCGCTTACGGCCAGGGATCGTCCCCCAATGCATGGCCCCGTAAAAATCCAAACTGGACACCCAACAGCAAGTTTGGCAACGGCCGCTTCAAAAAAGAACAGCCCCCTGTTTACACTGGTCCGCGCACTGTTCCGGCCAGCCGGGCTGACCATGCGGCACGCGTGTTGTTGGGCAACATGGCTTTGTGGGAGACATTGTCCAGCGAGGACCATGCCATGCTCTGCGCCTTGCCCGCCCCACACGGCCCTTTGTTTGCTTGGCTAGAATCCCAGTTTCATGAACAAGGGGCGCTGGGTTGGTCGGCACTGCAAGCCGAAATGCAAAACCAGCCTTTTGCAGAAGAGGCCAAGCGCTGGATGGCCCAAGACAATCTGGGCACGCCCCCCGGCAGCGAAGAATCCAGCCCGCCCGACCCGCAAGAAGCACGACAAGAACTGCGTCGCTTGCTCAACATGTTGATGATTGACCGGCTGCAGCAACTCAAAAATGAAGCCTTGGCGCAACACCAGACGGGGGAAGACCCCGAAGCGCTTCAGCGCTACAGCAGTCTGGACAAACGTTGGCGTGAACTCAAAGCCGCCGCCGCCTCGCTGTAATCAGCTCAACACACTTTCGGCCGCAGGGGCAGCCTCCCACAGGGGGCCAATCTCCCCACTTATGGGAGCAAACTTTCGGCCGCAAGGGCGGCCTCCCACAAGCCGCTGGCTTTGGTCTTATTGCGCAGCGCTGCCAAGAGCCACCGGGATTACTTGCCCAACATCTGGTTGAGCTTGTCGGCTTGGAAGGTTTCTTGGGTGGCCGCATCGCCGGGCATTTGCACCTGCTGCTGTGCGCACAACTGCTCCAAGGCTTTCCAGATCATGGCAATTTGATGCTCTTGGCCGGCCGCGTTGTCAATCAGACCCCGCAATGCCTGGCTGACTGGGTCATCTTCTTGTGTGATGCCATAGGCATTGAACTTGCGCTCAGTGCCGGATACATCGGCACTTTCACCGACCTTGGATTCGATGATTCGGGCTGGAATTCCCACCGCCGTGGCCCCGGCAGGCACAGGCTTGATGACCACGGCATTGCTGCCGATCTTGGCGCCATCGCCAACCACAAAGCCGCCCAACACCTTGGCTCCGGCGCTCACCACCACATCTTTACCCAAGGTGGGGTGGCGTTTGGCTCCTTTGTAAAGCGATGTACCGCCCAGCGTCACGCCTTGGTAAATGGTGCAACCATCGCCAATTTCTGCGGTTTCGCCCACCACCACGCCCATGGCATGGTCAAAGAAAACACGTTCGCCAATTTTGGCTCCCGGGTGTATTTCAATGCCCGTCAACCCGCGTGCAATGTGTGAAATAAAACGTCCGAGCCACTTCAGGCCATGGTTCCAGCACCAGTGTGCCCTGCGGTGCAACACCAAGGCATGCAAACCCGGATAACAGGTCAGCACCTCCCAAGCGGTTCGTGCGGCGGGATCCCGGTCAAGGATGCATTGAATGTCGGAGCGGAGTCGGGAAAACATAGGCCTCAAGTCTATCGCTTGCCGCTGGCGGTCTGAATCATGGCTTTGGCCACCCCGCGAAGGATGTGGATTTCTTCCGGGCTCAAATCTGCCCGGTTAAACAGCTGATTCAACCGAGGCATGAGTTTTTTGGGGGCGGCCGGGTCCAAAAACCCGACTTCGGTCAAGGCCTGCTCCCAATGCGTCAACATGCCCGACACCTGCTGGGCATCGGCCTTGTCACTGGGTGGCACCGCGTCTTGCAACGGGAAACCACCTAAAGCCACACGCCAGTCATAAGCCACGACCTGAATCGCAGACCCCAGGTTCAAGGAGCCAAAGCCGGGATTGGTCGGGATAGACAGGGCCACGTGGCAACGGTAAACGTCTTCGTTTTTCATGCCAAAACGCTCGGAGCCGAACAAAAAGGCCACGAACTGATCGGGTGCGCCGGGTTTGGTCAGCTCGGCAAAGTGGTCTCGAGGCGACCGGGTGGGTGGACCAAAATCGCGCGGGGTCATGGCCGTGGCGCACAAGTGGGTCACCCCCTCCAGGGCTTCATCCAGCGTTTGCACTACACGGGCATTGCCCAGCACATCGTTGGCGCCACTGGCCCTTTGGATGGTTTCTTCTTTGCGCAGCACATTGGGCCAACGGGGGGCTACCAGCACCAGGTCGTCAAAACCCATGACTTTCATGGCCCGGGCAGCAGCGCCCACATTGCCTGCGTGACTGGTTTCTATCAAGATGAATCGGGTTTTCATGCCCCAATTGTCCACGCTTGAAGCCTCCAGCAAATTGAACGGCAGCCTTTTGGATGACGCGCATGGGACGAATACACCCATTTTTCATGAGAAAATGCCCGCTTCGCCGCCGCGATCGTGCGTGGGCCCGTCTGGTTCTTCAAACAATTTATGTCGTCCAATCTCCACCCCATGCTCAATGTGGCCGTCAAGGCCGCGCGCGCTGCAGGCGCCATCATCAACCGCGCAGCGCTCGACGTTGAAGCCGTTCGCATATCGCAAAAGCAAGTCAACGACTTCGTCACCGAAGTCGACCACGCGAGCGAAAAAATCATCATCGACACCCTGCTCACCGCTTACCCCGACCACGGCATCTTGGCTGAAGAGTCCGGCAGCACGCATGGCAACCCCAACGCTGACCACATCTGGATCATCGACCCGCTGGACGGCACCACCAACTTCATCCACGGCTTCCCTGTTTATTGCGTCAGCATTGCCCTGCAAGTGCGCGGCAAAATTGAACAAGCCGTCATTTACGACCCTACCCGCAACGACCTGTTCACCGCCACCAAAGGCCGTGGGGCTTTCATGAACGACCGCCGCCTGCGCGTGAGCAAGCGCATTCGGTTAAATGAATGCATCATTTCCACGGGTTTCCCGTTCCGCAAAGGCGACAACTTCAACCAATATTTGCGCATGATGGGCGACGTCATGCAGCGCACGGCTGGCTTGCGCCGCCCTGGCTCAGCCGCCCTGGACTTGGCTTATGTGGCTGCAGGTTTTACCGATGGTTTCTTTGAAACAGGCCTGTCTTCTTGGGATGTGGCAGCAGGCTCGCTGCTGGTCACCGAAGCCGGGGGCCTGATTGGCAACTTCACAGGCGAATCCGACTTTCTGGAACAACGTGAGTGTCTGGCCGGTGCGCCCCGCATTTACGGTCAACTGGTCGGCATTCTCG
>Ga0255128_1000337_pt1 | contig 21436 bp, 15 predicted proteins | sample Law_Miss_RepC_8d_FD_188562 | JGI IMG/M metagenome (GOLD analysis project Ga0255128, IMG submission 188562) | Freshwater microbial communities from St. Lawrence River, New York, United States - Law_Miss_RepC_8d | ecosystem: Environmental > Aquatic > Freshwater > River | place: USA: New York... | reverse complement strand
GATGTAACCACCAAAGACTTGAGTGTATTGACCCAGCCAAAAGCCAACTTCAGTGCAACCGATGTGTGTGCGGGAGATGCAGTTGTGTTCGTAAACAACACCACATGGCCACAAGGTGATATTAGCTACAACTGGGATTTCGGTGATAACACCTACTCAGTAAACAGCGATCCTTCTAAGTTGTACAACATTGTGCAAACAACCAGCTATAACGTAACGTTGTACGCATACATCGCCGGTGGATGTGCCGATTCAATCACACAGCGTGTGACCGTGAACGAAGCACCCCGCACGTGTGACTTCCAAGCGACCCCCGATTACGGCTTTAGTTACTACGGTGTGAAAGTTGAGCCTGTGAACGCATCCGGTGCGGCAGGCGGACAGAACAACGTAGACTACACATGGGTATTCGCCGGTGGTGGAACCATGAAGTCTAAGGATGTGAACGCTGCTGTGAACTACGACTTGCAGAGTGATGGTGAATACACTGTTACCATGAAAGCAATTGTACGTCAGACCGGTTGCGAATGCTCCAAGACCAAAAAGATTGTGATGAACCGCGCTGCGGTGAAGGATTTGCAATCTGTGGGTGTAGCGGTATATCCTAACCCAACGGCTGGCGACATCAAAGTGGCTACCACAGAAACTTTCGGTGCGAACATCACAGTAAACGTGATGAGCATTGAAGGCAAAATGGTAAGCACAAGAACGGTTGCCAATGAAGGTGTGATGGTATTGAACACCGATGGATTGAGCAACGGCGTTTACTTGGTACAGGTTATGTCGGGAGACAAGCAAGTAACCAAGAAGATCACGGTTCAGAAATAATCTCAGCGGGGCAACCCTAAAGGTTCATAGTTAGTTACAAAAGAAAAAGGCGCCCACGGGCGCCTTTTTCTTTTCGTTGAATGTTCAATTATCGCAAAGAGCGTTGTTTGAGTAAACTGCAAATTTTGTATCGCTCATCGTGGGTGTCTTGGTAAAGCGCTTCCAATGTTTCGTATACATCGGCGAGGCCTATCTTATCGCACCATTCAAATGGACCCATGGGGTAATTGGTGCCCAATTTCATCGCTTGGTCGATATCGCCTTCAGTGGCAGTGCCTTCTTGAACCGTATAGAAGGCCTCATTGATGATCATGCAAACCACGCGAGGGGTAATCAAACCAACACGGCTATTCACACATTCTGTTTGAGGGTATCCAAGGGCTGTTGATGCGACGAGAACCTCTGCAGTAGCTACTTGCATTGGGTTGGTATATTCCAATGCATTTCTTTCAATAAAACTACACAAGTTGTTGATGCCTATCATTTTGCAACCCGCTTCCTGGGCGATACCCAAGGAAAGATTGTTCTGCTGAAAGGCCCATTCTAAATTGCATTTTACTGCCCCCAAGAAAAATAGGGTTTGGGTATTTTTTGCATAATGATGAATGCGTTCTGTGTGTGTGTCAAAATCCAAATCAACGAAAACGTCGAAATTTTCATGGGCTTCGCTATCTTGCACCCATGAAAACAATTCAGCGGGTGTTTGCTTGTTCATCCAAGCGCTTTGCTTTGCTGGGCTTGCCAATATTCCTATTTTCATGCAATTACAAAATTACATCAAACAACATGCGCAAAATCATTTATTCTGAAAATGCCCCAAAACCCATTGGCCCCTATAGTCAAGCCGTTCAAGCAGGCAATACGTTTTACTTCTCCGGACAAATTGGATTAGATCCAAAAACTGGGAGCTTCGACAGTGAAACAGATGTTGAGGTACAATCTAAAAGGGTGATGTCGAACATCGCTGCACTCCTTGAAGAAGCCGGTTTGGATTGGAATCATGTGGTAAAGACCTCAATTTTTTTGAAAGACATGAATGATTTTCCAAAGGTGAATGCCATTTATGGTAGCGTATTCTCAGAAGGGAATTACCCAGCCCGCGAAACCGTGCAAGTATCGCGCTTGCCCAAGGATGCGTTGGTGGAAATATCTGTGGTTTGCGTGAAGTGATGCACTAAATACTTCGCGTATTACTCAGCCGAATACGTCACAATTTTACTGCTTAATCAAAGTTTGGGTTTGATGTTGTCCGTTCGCAAACTGCAAACGCAACTGGTAGCAACCGGTAGGTATTCCCTCTACATTGATTAAACTCCCAGACAGTTGGTTGTCGTACAGTGGAAGGCCCGATTTGATCGCTCGGCCTGCGGCATCATGCAATGTGAAAGCCACGCAAGGATTTTGTGACTCTAGCCAAACCCTATCGCCTTGGGTGGGATTTGGGTAAATCTTGACCCATGTTTTTTGTGAGACTTTGACTTTCGAAATGTTCTTCAACGGCGTAAAATCAACAATTTTAAACTCGTCACCAGGGACAAAACCTGCAATCCAGAAATAGACCAACATCATTTCGTCTTTGGTGCCTTCGCCAGCAGATACAGCCACGGGTGGACTATTCGGATTGTTTGGGTTTTGCGCTGTGTTATCGTACAATCCTTCGCCCCAAATCGTACTGCCCTTGAGGAATATGAGGGGCTGTCGCATGATATACGTTCTTTGCCAATGGAAATCCCAATTGGGAATGCTCACGATGGGGGTGGTGTCTTTGCCGTTGACATTGAATGCTTTGATGGTTTTGCCGACCAAGTGCATATGTGGTGCTACTGCAAATACAGTAACAGTATTGTTCAATGGGAACTTAGAAATGAAGGTTTTGGTCTGGTCCGCTGGGATGTATAAAGGTCCGTTTTGCAGCGATTGTGTATGATTAACCGCCGGCGCAATGATCATGTTTCTGAGTGTTTGTGTGGTCGTTTTTAACAAGACCTTGGTACTGTCGAGTTCGTTTTGTACATAGCTCGGGTAATGCACCTGTAAGATGATACTGCCACCTTTCATCAACTTCGCACCCAATCCGTCAGGGAATTGATAAGGTTCTTGCCCAGGTACGTAAACCCCAATGAGTTGGGATGTTGGGGATCCGGTACCTCCAAATGATAGGTACCCCGGTTTTGGGTCGGCCTGGTCCTGTTTGGCGGGGATGCTGCTGGTGTCGTGAAAAACCAAAACATGGTGAACCACTTTGGGGTTGCCGGGAACGACTTCAATCGCAGTCAAAAACTGGTCGGTGGTGAATCCTGTGGGAAGCACAAAGCAACGGTACTCGTCGCTGTTCGTGTTTACCGTATAATTGGGCATTTTTAAGCGCAAAGTAGGCTGGGTAATGGTCGTGCCCGTATTGGGTTTTGGTTCTTTTGGCGCTTTGCTGATGTCTCCTTCTGGAGTGTTGTTTTTCGCCCAGTGGCTAATTTGTTCGATTTCCTCCGTACTCAAGATGCGTTCATGCGCGTATCGGCGATACTTTGGGTCTGCCGGCCACGGTGGCATTGTTCTGTTTTGTGCAGCCGCTGCGATACTGCTGGCGTAGGCTTTGGCCTTGTTATATCCAACCAATGAGAATGGGGCGATGCCTCCATCAATGTGACATTGGGTGCAATTGTTGTAAAGAATGGGGGCGATGTTTTCTGCCCAAGTAACGGTTTGTGCCTTGATTGATGACGCACTATAACTCGTTGTGAAAAGGGTGAGGATGGCGATGCGAAGCGTATTGCTGAACGTTAGCGGGATACTTTTTGACATGGTTGTCGCTGTTTGAATTGCAATATAGACGATAAAATGGCGAAAAGGTTTAATTTTGTGCAAAGCGCCAATATGGAAGACAATCAAGAACAAGTGCCAGGTTTGGATATCGAACTAACCGAAGAAGTTGCCGAAGGTATTTACAGCAATTTTGCCATCATCACCCACTCACAAACAGAATTTATCGTAGACTTCGTTCGCATGATGCCTGGAATTCCTAAAGGGAAAGTCAAAAGTAGGATCATATTAGCACCCCAGCATGCCAAGCGATTGGTGATGGCTTTGAGCGATAATTTGGGCCGTTACGAAGATCACTTTGGAGAGATTTCTTTGGAAGAGGGTAATGGATTGCCACCGCATACCGTACCCTTTGGATTTGGCGGACCCACGGGTCAAGCATAAGATCAATGAACTGAGCCAAGGGTTTCATTTTAAACATACATCAATTAGAAAATAGTAATATGAATCATACAATGAAAGCGCGTTTGGAAGCGGCGTACGCAGCACAACAAAACAGAACTTACTATGCGGCTTGGCCAGAATCTCCCCGTGCTTACGCGGAAGATGGAATGGCTCAAGGACTGGCGGCGTTTCAATCCTTGTTGACACAAAATTTTTCAGCATTGTCCCAAACTGGAAGTATCGGTTGGGTAGGCGAGGAGGTAAGTCCTTACATGATGACGGGACTCGGCATACAATACCCACAGTTCACTTCAGAGACCTTGATTCAGCAGGCCAATGATGCGCAATTGGTTTGGGGTAAGACCTCGGCCGATGAACGCGCGGCCGTTTTGTTGGATGCTTTGGATCGCGTAGCCGTGAAGTTTTTTGATATTGCTTATGCAACCATGCACACCACAGGTCAGAGCTTTATGATGAGTTTTCAAGCAAGCGGACCTCATGCGAACGATCGTGCGTTAGAGGTATTGTCGATGGCTTATCATGAATTGAACCGCTTCCCGCAGTCGGTGGATTGGGTGAAGAACATGGGTAAGTTTGATTTGCAATTGAAGAAAAATTATAAAGCGGTTCCGAAAGGTATTGCGCTTGTGATAGGATGTTCAACATTCCCCACATGGAATACAGTGCCCGGTTTGTTTGGCAGTTTGATGACGGGCAATGCGAGTATCGTGAAGCCACATCCCAAGAGCGTATTGCCAATCGCCATGGTTGTTGCAGAAATGCAAGCGGCCCTGCGGGCCGCCGGCTTGCCGGAAACCGTGGTGCAAATGGGCGTTGATACTTTGGATAATCCCATTACAAAGCACTTGGCTGAAGATGTATCTGTGAAGTTGATCGATTACACCGGTGGATCTGCGTTTGGTGATTATATTGAATCGCTGTCTGGTAAAACTGTGTTTACCGAAAAAGCTGGAGTGAATTCAGTGATTTTGCAAGGCGCGAAAGATCCTGTAGCAGTTTTCGGTAATTTGGCCTTTGCGGCAAGTTTATATAGCGGACAAATGTGTACTGCGCCCCAAAACGTATTTGTATCCGCCGATGGTATTTCAACGGCAGAGGGAAGTTTGAGCTACGATGATGTGGTTGCGGGAATCGCACAAGCTATAAAAGGGTTGGCGGAAAATCCCAAAATGGGTGCGGGGACATTGGGTGCCATTCAGAATGATGCCACAACACAGCGTGTAAAGTCTGTGGAAGCGTTGGCAGGTGCTGCAGTGGTGCTGCCGTCGATGGCCATTGAAAATGCAGAATTCCCCGATGCGAGAACGGCATCGCCCGCAGTGATTGCTGTAGACGCTGCAGATATAGCCCAATGGAAGCATGAGTGTTTTGGTCCCATCGTATTTGTGGTTAAAACCACCAGCGCCGAACACAGTTTGGCATTGGCCAAAGAATGTGCAACCAATTTGGGCGCCATCACTTGTTCTTGTTACAGCACCGATGAAGATTTTATGAATCGGGTAGAGGATGAGATGAACGCGGCATTTACACCCGTGAGTTTCAATTTTGGTGGTGCGGCGTTTGTGAACCAACACGCGGCGTTCAGTGATTTCCATGTAACGGGTGGTAACCCGAGTGGAAATGCCTCGTTCACCGATGCACAATATGTAAACCGCCGATTTGTTTGGGTGGGTAATCGTAGAATGGCCTAAACGTATTGCCATCATAGATCATAAAAAGAGGGGGCCCGCGCAGCGGGCCCCCTCTTTTTGCGACATCCTTCAGCGTTTATGGACCAAAGGGTGTGAATGTCAATCGGAGATTCAAAACAGGTTTTTACGCCCCGTTTTTACACTCTGGATTATTTCTTGGCAGTCAAATTGATGGTCAGTGTGATGTCTTTGCTCACAACACCGTTCTTCAATTTCTTTTGAGCGGCTTCCGCTAAAGTCATGTTGTCTTTGTCGTAGTTAATACCCCAATCCAAACGGTTGATTACCACTTTGGCAGTTGCAGTAACACCATCAGCCACAGTTACTTTCGCTGGGAAAGAAATATTCTTGGTAGAATCGCGTAATGTCAAGTTGCCGCTAATGAAATGGGTGTTCTCACCATCTGCTTTTGCTTCACATGCGGTGATTTCAAATTTGGCTGTTGGGAATTTTGCCGTATTGAAGAAATCTTCTCCCGCAAAGTGTCCATGCAATTTGGTCAAGTACTCAGCTGGCAATGAATCTGTGCATTTGATGCTAGCCATGTCTACCACAAAAGAACCGGCAGTGATGTTGCCGTTCGCCAAACTCAAAGAACCTTCTGTGATGTTGATGGTGCCTGAATGGTCGCCTGTACCTACTGAATGTGTGCCAAACCAACCCAAAGTGCTGCTGGCAGCATCTACGGTGTAAATTGATGCAGCTGAATCTGCTTGCGCTACTGAATCAGCTCCTGAAGCTTCAGTGGCGTTGCTACCGCACGACCCCATAGCAAGGGCAATGGCAGCGAATCCGATGATGAATGTATTTTTTCTCATATTGATATTTGTTATAACAAATGTAATGTGGGTTTATTGAAATTTATTGATGTTGTAAAAAAAATCGATAAAAAGTTATTTTTCAGCTTTCCAGATTATTTCAATGCCTCCGTTTTTGTGATCAAGGAATCTGGCCAATGTGAACAGATAGTCACTCAAGCGATTCAAGTATTTTACCACAAAAGCAGGGACTTCTTCAATGTCGCGAAGGTGAACCACCAAACGCTCGGCTCTACGACAAACGCAGCGAGCTACATGGGCTTGCGCACCTTGCACCGATCCACCGGGAAGAATGAAGTTTTTCAATTCAGGTAAATCTGCGGTTAGACGGTCTATCTCTGCTTCCAAGCGACCAATTTTTTCTTCTCCCAATGCAGGCAAAGAAATGTTTGAGCCTGCAGCTGCTGCCAAAAATGAACCGATCGTAAACAAATCGTTTTGTACTTCGGCCAATAAAACTTCTTCTTGTTCGCCTTTGACATGGCAGCGTATCATTCCGATGTGGCTGTTGAGTTCGTCTACTGTTCCGTAACTCTCAACACGAATGTGGTGTTTGGAAACGCGCTCACCCCCAATCAAACCCGTTTTTCCATCGTCGCCCGCTTTTGTATAAATCTTAAATCCCATGCTATGTAAAGGTACAAAGTTACCCGCCTTTTGTTTGGTTGGTTGCGCATTAAACCGCTTAAAGAAAAATAGGATGCCGTTCACAGCCTTACCGAAGACTGTCTTCGCTCAATGCGCGAAATGTGCGCTTGGCATTGGCATTTTGGTAAATGATTTGATAAACGGCATCGGCGATGGGCAATATCAAGCCGTTCTTATTGCTCTTTTCATAAATCAATTTCGATGCATAGTAGCCTTCTGCCACCATATTCATCTCTAATTGGGCGGCCTTTACACTGTATCCCTTGCCGAGCATATTGCCAAATGTTCTGTTTCTGCTGAACTGCGAATAACAAGTCACCAACAAATCGCCCAAATAGGCCGCCTCATTCACATCTCTCTCATCACTGGGATCAAGGACGTTTAAAAATGCCTCCATTTCTCGAATTGCACAGCTCGTATACAATGCCAAGAAATTGTCGCCATACCCCAATCCATGTGCGATACCCGCTCCTATGGCGTAAATATTTTTCATCACCGCAGCATATTCCGCACCCAACAAATCATTGCTGCATTTTACCTTGATGTATGGACCGACCAAATATTGCTTCACCTTCTCAGCAATCTCCAATTGGTTGGCAGCAACCGTTAAATAAGATAGTTTTTCGGAGGCGACTTCTTCGGCGTGACAAGGACCTGTAATGATGGCAATGTTTTCGGGTGCAACGTGATGGTATTTCTCCAAATATTTGGCAACCACCAACTGCGTATTGGGCTCAATTCCTTTGATGGCAGATACATAGGTGTGGTCCACTGGCAATACAACCCCTTGCAACCCTTGATGCAAAAAAGCTGAGGGAATGGCCAAAATGATGGTCTCGCAGGTATCCAATACTTCTTGTAAATCTGTGCAAATTGTCACCCGGGAAGGATGGATCTCAACACTCGACAAGTAATCGGGGTTGTGCAGGTGTGAAGATATGTAAACAGCCTTTTCAGGGTTGCGAATCCACCATTTGACAGGGCGCTCCCCGTCGGAAATCATCTTTATTAATGCAGTGGCCCAACTGCCACTACCTACGATGCCGATCGGTGATTGCTTCTCTGTCATTCTTTGGTTACTTTACTTAATGATTTGATTTGCGTGGTTTTTGGTATCCACTTTCTCAATGATCTCCGCCAAGTTTCCTTGCTCATCGATTACAAAGGTAGTACGGGCAATCCCCATATACTTTTTGCCGTACATGCTTTTTTCCACCCAAACACCATAAGCCACAGCCACGGCGTTATCAGTGTCTGCCAGCAAATCAAAAGGCAAATTGTATTTTTCGATGAATTTTTGGTGCTTGGCCTCCTTGTCTGGACTTACACCCAAGATGGCATACCCTTGTGCCAACAAAGCCTCGTAATTATCGCGCAAGCTACATGCTTCCGCCGTGCAACCGGGGGTATCGTCTTTGGGATAGAAATACAACACCAATTTTTTACCGGTGTAATTGTTCAAGGTAATGGTTTCTCCGCGCTGGTTGTTGGCAGAGAAGTTCGGGGCAGGGGTTCCAATGCTAAGATTCATGATGGTTTAACAATTAATTGCTTAAAGCGTTTTTACGGGTGCAAAGTTCGTCTCTTATGCGTTGCGAAAATTGCAACGCAAAAAAGAGAAGTTACAATTTTTCCAAAACAAATTCGGTCATTCTGCGATACAAATGGTAGCTCGCAGCGCGGTCGCCAATACCATGGTTGCGGTTAGGATAGACTTCGGCATCGTATCGAACACCTGATTTGATCATCGCATTGATCATCTCTGCCGAATTTTGCCAATGCACGTTATCGTCGCCAGTGCCATGCACCAACAAATAATTGCCTTTGATGCCATCAGTGTAATTCAAGGGAGAATTGTCTTCGTATCCGCGGGGGTTGTCTACCGGCCTGCGCAAATATCGCTCTGTGTAAATGTTGTCGTAAAATTTCCAATGCGTTACAGGTGCTACTGCCACAGCGGCCTTGAAAACATCGGCGTGTTTGGTGATGGCGCTACTGCTCATGTATCCGCCAAAACTCCAACCCCAAATGCCAATTCGGCTCGCTTCAACATACGGAAGGCTTGCCATCTGTTGCGCTGCAAACGCGTGATCGGTGCTCTCCAATTTTCCCAACTCTAAATAGGTTGATTTCTTGAAAATAGCGCCTTTTCTGCCTGTTCCGCGATTGTCAACCACCGTGATCAAATACCCCTTCGAGGCCAAAAACTGGTGATAGAAGAAGTTCCGACTGCCAAACTGATTGCGCACTTGATTGCTGCCAGGTCCGCCATACACAAACATCAAAACCGGATATTTTTGCGCCGGATTGTAGTTGGCAGGGTAGATGGTGTAGGAGGCTTGGGTCGACATCAAACGTTTGTGGATTTGATATTGCGTGCTTGTAATTGCAGCATCCCAGCCGTTGACTTTCGCCAGGTGCCAAAACTCGGTTTCCCAATAGCCCTTTGCTGTGGTATCTGTGGCGTATTCCCCGAACTTTACCATGCCCAAATTCAATGAGGCCATTTTTTCGGTCCATGCCACGTTCAATTCCACGTCTTTGCTCCATTTGCCGTCCATGCGTTTCAAGCGATGTTCCACCACAGGTTTGTTTGAGTTGTTGCTGCGAGATTCGGTGTAATAGAGTGCATTCGGACCCAAATTCACGTTGTAATTGTAGCCTGGTTCGGTGAGGCGTTTTTTGCCTTTGCCGTTCAAGCCGATGCAATACACATGGTCTTCCAACATCGATTGTTCGCTGCTGCTATATACGATACTTTTCGTGGCGTCAACATAGCCCAAGAATCGAATCACATCAAAAGAACCTGAGGTAATGGCTTTGGAATATCGTTGGGTTGCGGCGCAATTGGGAGATACATTGCCTTTTTCAATGCAATCGCTATAATCTTGTAAGTACAAATGATTGAATCCCGATTTCTCGCTGCTGTAAATGAATTGGGTGCTCTTGGGGATGAAAGTTAGGTTGTCGGTGATTTCCACATAGGCCGAATCAACCTCCTCCAGGATCAATCCGCAGTCGCCACTCAATGGATTACAAAACAGAAGTTCCCAATGGTTTTGCCAACGGTTCAATCGCTGTATGCTCAAAAACTGATCGGTTTGGGTCCACTGAATTCGAGGTAAATACTGGTCCTTTTCACTACCTGTCTTTGCGATGCGGGTTTGCTTATCGCTCAGGCTGTAAATATGCACATCCACTTTGGCATTGTCTTCGCCGGCCTTGGGATATTTCCAATGGGTTTGCGATGGGTAAAGCTCCTTGCTGTTGAACATGTCCATCGAGAATTCCTTCACTTTGCTCTCATCGAAGTGATAAAAAGCGAGGAAACTGCCACTGGGCGACCAACGCATGCCATTGTCCATGGTGAATTCCTCTTCATATACCCAGTCTACAGCGCCATTGATGATCTTGTTTTCTGCGCCGTCGGTGGTGATTTGGGTTTCTGTGCCGGCAATCAAATCATAGATGAAGACATTGTTTTCTTTCACGTAAGCCACCCGTTTGTTGTCGGGCGATAGGGTAGGATACCGCATACGTCCGGGTATGTAGGTGATTTTATGTGATTGTAAATCAACGACATAGCATTTTGCAGTGAATGAATGGCGATAGACTTGCTGTTTTTCGTATTGTACCACCATGAACTTCTCGTCGCCGCTGATTTCGTAGCTGCCTTGAGGCGGGATTTCGGAAAACCACTTAGAATCGAACAGCGTAGTACTTGTGGCTAATTTCCCTTCGATGTCTTTTTTAACCAACGACCAATTTGAGGGGGCATTGGGTATTGATTTGCCAGCTTCTTCCTGAACAAATTCCAAAAAGTGTTTGCCATCGGGTGCGAATTCACCGAAGTTGCCCGGTTTGGGATACAGGGTGGGGTCGCGGAAAACTCTCTCCAGTGTAAGGCCTGTCTTTTCCTCAACCGCGGCGGATGCTTTGGCTGCTGTGTTTTGGGCGATTGATGTTTGGATGCCGAACCCGAAAAGGAATACGAAACTGAACAGTGATTTTCTCATGCTTGTCAATGATTTCATGCACTAATGATGTTAAATGCGTTGCAGTTTTACTGTGCTGCGGGGCTTAATAATCACCGGTACCATTTCGTGAGTCACCACGGAACCGTCTAATCCGAACCATTTTTCAGGTTTGCCTGCCAAAACCTTCATGTTGTCGTAGGCTTGCATCACCAAGTCATCGATAATCGACAATTCATTCTCTTGGCTCATTTCTTCATCAACCAATACAAATCGGAAATCGCCCAGGTGATTTTTGTCGATAAATGCGTGGTAATATGGATCCAAATCGATTTCGTCTTTATCAACCATTTCTTGAATCACCATCCTCAAATACACGCTGATTCTTTGTTGAACACGGAATCCCAACCTGAATCTTACACGAATGATATCGTTCTTCTCAACCACGTTGATTTTGTATTCCATGGTGTAAGGCTCATCTGTGATTTCTATGTTCACGAACCAGTAAAAATCTGCACGCTTGGGGCGCTTGTATAAGATAGAATAGATCAAGGGCGATTCTACTTCGTCATCGGCTTTTGCTTTACTTAGGTAGATAAGGTGTGTGGCAAATTTGGGTAGGGTTGTATCTTGACTCAGCGCACGGAGTTTGTCTCTGTAGCTTGTGAGTTTCTCAGTCACCACCATGCTTTGGTTGATTTTTCCGCCGCGATAGCTGATATACATGACCAGGATGATTCCCGCGCCAATAAGCAATGTTACGAAGCCTCCATCTGCAAATTTACTTAGGTTGGCAATCAAAAAGGCCGTTTCAACCACCACGAATACCGTCATGATGAGGTATACCAAAATGATGTTCCACCGTTGTTTTCTCAGGTAATAGAACAACAAAATAGATGTCATTAGCATGGTAACGGTAATGGCTAAGCCGTAGGCCGCTTCCATTTTGGCACTTTCTTCAAAAATCAAAACGATAAAAATACACCCAATCAAAAGGGCATTGTTTACAACGGGAATGTAAATCTGTCCCTTGATGTTCGTTGGGAACTTAACAGTAAATTTCGGGAAGAAGTGTAATCGAATCGCTTCAGAAACCAAGGTAAAAGATCCGCTAATGAGTGCTTGAGAGGCGATGATCGCCGCCATGGTAGCAATGGCGATACCCACCAACAAAAACCAATCGGGCATCACGCCATAAAACGGCTTCTGTCCTTCTAGCGATGTGCCCACTCTATTGAGTAGCCAGGCGCCCTGACCGAAGTAATTCATGAGCAATGTGATTTTTACAAAAATCCAAGAGACACGAATGTTTTGTTTGCCGCAGTGACCCAAGTCAGAATAAAGGGCTTCTGCTCCTGTTGTGCATAGGAATACAGCGCCCAACAACAAAAACGCATTTGGGCTTGATTGCAAGAAATCAACGATATATAATGGGTTGAAGGCTTTGAGTATTTCGGGGTGTTGAATGATTTGGTTGAATCCCAAAACCCCCAACATGGAGAACCATACGAGCATAATCGGACCGAAAAATTTACCCACGGCGTTTGTACCCACGCGTTGAAACAAGAAAATCACACAAATGATCGCAATGACGATGGGCACTGTGTGTATTTGGCTGAGGTCATAGGCATAGCCGTGTTCCGGGGTGATGTACATCAAACCTTCAATCGCGGAAGAAACCGAAATCGGTGGAGTAATAATCCCATCGGCGAGGAGCATGGCGCCACCCACGACGGTTCCTAAAACCAAATATGGAAAACGTCTTCTAAGAAGACTGTAAAGCGAAAAAATACCCCCTTCGCCATTGTTGTCGGCCTGAAGCGTAAGGATCACATACTTAATGGTGGTTTGTAGCATTAACGTCCAAAACACAGCACTCAACCCTCCATAAATGAGCGTTTCGCTGATGGGTTTGTCACCCATAATGGCACTCATTACATACAATGGTGAGGTACCGATGTCGCCAAAGATGATGCCGAGGGTAATTAAAAGGCCAGCGCCGGTGACCTTGTTTATGTGAGAGTGGCTCATGAGAATTTAGTGGGGCGAATTTAATGAGGAATTGATTTCGAGGATAAGAAATAATTTCTATGTGTTCATTTTGTGAATAAGTGTGAATATCGCGTTTTTGTGGGCATTGCGCAATGTGGATGGATGGGTGAAAATTGGTTTCGACAAATGTTAAATTGACACTTAAAATGTAAGAACTTTGTGGCGTCGAAAAATACCTCAACCACACATGTCAACAAAATCATCTTCCAAAAACGCCCCTGAAATTGATTCAACAGTTCGCTACGAAGGCATTAGCAGTTTTTACGCCGATTTGGTATTCGGTCCGAAAGCCCAAGCCGTCTACCTTTCTACTGCAGCACAAAATGCCATCGCCCAAGCCGCTAGTCATGGTCAGCCAATCTCAAGGGAAACGGCCGACGAAGTAGCTGCGGGGATGCAAGCATGGGCGTTGGATTTGGGAGCGACCCACTACACCCACTGGTTTCAACCTTTGCGAGGTACTACAGCGGAAAAGCACGACAGTTTCTTTGAACCAACGGGTATTGATACCGGGATAGAGAAATTTGGTGGAAAAGCGTTAGCCCAGCAAGAGCCTGATGCGAGTTCTTTCCCATCTGGGGGGATTCGCAATACCTTTGAAGCGCGTGGTTACACCGCTTGGGATCCAAGTTCGCCCGCCTTCATTATGCCCAAGGCAGGTGCCAAGACTTTGTGTATCCCCACGGTTTTTGTATCATACACCGGTGAAGCGCTCGATTATAAAGCCCCTTTGTTGAAATCTGTTGCGTTCTTGAAAAAGACAGCCACAGAAGTTTGTCAGTATTTTGATAAAAATGTAAACACCTGTTCCATCTCTTTGGGGATTGAGCAAGAATATTTCTTGGTGGATGAGCAACAGTTTAAATCACGTCCCGATTTGATGTTCGCTGGTCGTACCTTGATTGGAAATAGCCCAGCGAAAGGACAGCAGTTGGAAGATCATTACTTCGGTAGTATCCCAAACCGCGTGTTGGCGTTCATGGCAGATTTTGAGGAGCGTGCCCATTTGTTAGGAATTCCATTGCGTACCCGTCACAATGAGGTAGCTCCCGCGCAGTTTGAATGTGCGCCTCAGTACGAAGACATGAACTTGGCGGTAGATCACAACTCTTTGTTGATGGATTTGATGGAGAGTGTGGCCTTGGATCACAACCTTCGTGTGTTGTTGCATGAGAAGCCCTACAAAGGCATCAATGGTTCAGGAAAGCACAACAACTGGAGCATCATCACCAATACCGGGGTGAATTTGTTGGCTCCCGGAAATAGCCCAGAAAGCAACTTGCAATTTTTGACCTTCTTCGTGAATACCATTAAGGCCGTTCACGATCACCGTGATTTGTTGCGTGCCAGTATCGCAACGGCTGCCAATGATCACCGTTTGGGTGCCAACGAAGCACCGCCAGCGATCATGAGTGTGTTCGTGGGCCATACCCTGGAAAATGTATTGAATGATTTTGAGTCGGATGCCAAAGTGGGCACCAAAGCCAACGCATCGGCCACCATCAACGTGCCAAATATTCCAGAGATTCTGTTCGATAATACAGACCGTAACCGCACATCGCCTTTCGCGTTTACTGGAAATAAATTTGAATTCCGCGCTGTAGGTAGCTCTGACAACTGCTCAAGTTCTATGGTTGTGTTGAATACCATCGTAGCGAATCAGTTGAAAAACTTCAAAGCGGAGGTAGATACACACGTAGCGAAAAACGGTGGCAGTGCAGAAGAAGCCATTAAGGGTATTTTGAGGGGGTATATCACCGAAACCAAGCGCATTTTGTTTGGTGGAAACGGCTATGGCGACGAGTGGAAAGAAGAAGCCAAGCGCAGAGGTTTATCGAACATTACCACCACACCAGAAGCATTGCAGGCGTATTTGACGCCAGAATCACAGAATTTGTTTGTTGAAAATGGCATTTTCTCGCACCGGGAATTGGACGCACGCACAGAAATTCGCTATGAGACGTATGTGTTGCGTTTGCAAATTGAAGGACGTGTGATGAACGAATTGGTGAGCAGTTATGTAATTCCATCTGCGGTGAATTACCAAAAGCGTTTGGCAGATAATGTGAATGCGCTGAAAGGTATGGGCATGTCGGCCGCTTCTTACAAAGCCCAAGCAGAAATTGTTGAGTTCTTGAGCAAGCACATCAACCGCGTGTATGAGTTGAACGAGCAAATGACTTCCGAGCGTGCAAAAGCCAACAACTTGGATCATGCCGATAAGAAGGCCTTGGCCTACTGCAATAGTGTGAAGCCGATGTTTGATGAGATTCGCGAGTGCTGCGATGAAATTGAGCGCGTTTGCGATGACACAGAATGGACGTTACCTAAATATCGTGAATTGCTCTCTTTGAGCTAAGCGATTTAATGATGGCTTTTGTCTTAGCGATGCCTAGTCCCTGATGATGACTTTCTGCGCAGGTTTGTGTTTGTAGCGAAACAGTAGCAGTTGGTTTTTGGGGAGGTTTTCATCGAGCGATAGCGACTGTCCTTTTAGCGAAAATACTTCGATTGGCGCCTCCGCAGGAGGCGCCAATGTTTTTATATCTGCATAGCAATCCGGTATTTCAAAGCGCGCGTAAATCAAAGTGTCCTGATTATAACATTGATTATACCATTGAGCCGCTAAGATGTATCGTCCCTGTTGAGGAAAGCGGTAATCCATCAAGCGTCCTTTACTGCTTGCATGGATCATGCTGGTTGAAGGAAATGTATACTGCTTGTAGATGGATGGTTCGTTGGGGTCGTTCCATCGAGTTTGAGAGATGGTATCTAAGGTGGCATCGGTGTAAACCAAAAAATAATGCTTCCAACAGGTGTCTTTGGGGTCGTCGGCCACCAGGCTCATCCGGGCGATGAGGGAATCGCATGTTGATTGTTGGGTGCTCAATGTCGCGGCTTGAAACGATAATATGATCAATTCCTTCACAAAGAGCGTATCGCAGTTGCGGCATTTGTTCCAGATGCTGAGCGACATTTTGAATTTACCCGCAGAGGGAAAGGTGTAGTTACAAAGACCATTGTAATGTTTGCCGGTATCGGTTTTGCCTGTTTGGTAGTTGTAAAAACGGTATTGGTAGTTGAGGCAAGAATCGGGAAACACATTTTCCAATTGCCATTGGTAATAGCGGTTTTGGTTGTACTGTTTGAGTTTGGCCGAAAACCAATTGCATTTGAGGGGTTTACACTGGACTTTGAGGGTGAGATAAATGGTTGAATCGTCGCGCCCACATACGTTTTTGATGAGGATGGTGCCATAATAGGTGCCCGTATCGCTGAAGTATATATTGAATTTTTTACTGAATGTGCGATAGACGGGATCGGCATATTGGTCTACGAATTCCGTTTCGATTTGCGAGAAACAGGTATCGCTCACGCCCAATATTTCCAAAGAATAAACATTGCATTGGTTGGTGTAACGAACAGAAACCTGGGACCAATTTGTCTGCGCCATCAAAGGAATTTGCATCGCCCAGAAGCAAAGCATCGCCAAGCCATATGAGAAGGTGTCCCGTTTCACAGAAATACAATATAGGAAATTTGGGCGACATTTCCAAATTTTCGAGTGTGAACAAAATCACGATAACTCCCGAAAATGCGTTTTATTTTTGTAGTCTCTTATGGAAAAAGTTGAGTGTTTGATCATTGGTAGCGGTCCGGCAGGTTACACAGCCGCTATTTACGCCGCCCGTGCGGATATGAAGCCCGTCATGTATGAAGGATTGCAGCCGGGTGGACAGTTAACCATCACCACTGAGGTGGAAAATTATCCCGGATTTCCCCATGGTGTGCAAGGCCCTGAAATGATGAATCAGTTTAAGGAGCAAGCCGTTCGTTTGGGAACGGATGTGCGTTTTGGCATGGTTACGTCTGTGGAATTCAAGCAAGGCGGTCCGCAAAAAGTAATCGTGGATGGCAGCCATGAAATTGAAGCACAAGCGGTTATTATCTCTACCGGTGCTAGCGCCAAGTGGTTGGGGATTCCCTCAGAACAGCGATTGAATGGTTCGGGTGTGAGTGCTTGCGCTGTTTGCGATGGGTTCTTCTACAAGGGTCAGGATGTAGCCATTGTTGGTGCGGGCGATACGGCCTGTGAAGAGGCATCGTATTTGGCGAAAATTTGTAGTAAAGTTTATATGTTGGTGCGGAAGGATGAGTTTCGAGCATCAAAAGCCATGCAGCACCGCGTGATGAATACACCCAACATTGAGGTGTTGTTCAACACAGAAACCGATGAGATTCTGGGCGAGTTTGGCGTTGAGGGTTTGCGTGTGAAGAACAATGTGAGCGGCGAAACAAGGGAGTTTCCAATCAAAGGATTCTTTGTGGCAATCGGTCATACACCAAACACCGATATCTTCAAGCCCTATATCGACATGGATGACCAAGGGTATATCATCACCAAGCCCGGAACAAGTTACACCAACATGGAAGGCGTTTTCTGTTCGGGCGATGCGCAAGATAAAATTTACCGTCAGGCTGTTACCGCTGCAGGCAGTGGTTGTATGGCGGCTTTGGATGCTGAGCGCTGGTTGAGTGCAAAGCATGCGGCGGCTCAATCTTAATATTTTGTAGTGCGGTATTGGTTCCACTTGGGCGTTTTGGTGTATTGCATGGGTGCAAATCTCCAAGCCCAAGTGTTACACAGCGTTTTGTCGTTGGATGGGAGCCATGACCCCGTGCGGGGCAATGAGCCCAGTATTGCGGTGGATCCGCGGAATACCAGTCGCACGTTGATTGGGGTGAATACAAGTACCGTTTTGGTTTCTGATGATCCCACGCTGAAGCGCTGGCAGACCGTAATGGTGAATCCTCCCCAAGGTTTTTATGGCGATCCAGTAATGAAAACGGGCAAAAATGGTACGGTGTATCTGGCGCATTTGGCCAAAAATAAGCAAGGCGTTTGGCCCCATTTTTTTGATCGTATTGTCTTTGAACGCAGTGTCGATAGTGGCCGAACCTTCTCGGCAGTGGATGTGGGCTATCACGAAGGCAAGATGCAAGACAAACCCTGGTTTGCTTTGGATGAATGGAAAAACAGCCCAGGCAAAGGGAATGTCTATCTCACATGGACAGAATTCGACAAATATGGCAGTGGATCACCGCAAGATTCTTCGAGGATTTGGTTCGCGCGAACAACCGCACAGAATGGGGCCGGGTTCGATACACCTGTGGTCATTAGCGATTGCGGTGGTGATGCGCTAGACGATGACGGAACGGCGGAAGGCGCCAACATCGCTGTAACCCCAGACGGTGTGTTGCATGCCGTGTGGTCGAGAAGGGATACAATTTGGTACGACTGCAGCAAAGATCAAGGCAAAACCTGGGGAAAAGACCTTTTTTTGGCGGAGCAATTTGGCGGCTGGAACCACGAAAATGTGCTCGGTACGATGCGGGTAAATGGGATGCCCATTGCGGTTTCGGATGCACATGGCAATGTGGTGGTGGTGTTTTCAAGGCAGGCCTGTAATAAAACATCGTTTTTTGGTTGTCAAACGCGCGATGTTGTGGCTGTGGTGAAGTGGGCAGGGAGCGATGCTTTTTCTGGGCCAGTGCAATTGAATCGCGCAACCGAAGCGATGTCGGACGCAGCGCATCGATTGGATCCTGAAACGCCAAATTTTGAGATGACGGAGCAGTATTCGCCCATGGTGGTAACGTCTGGCGATGGACAGCGGATTTTTGTGGCCTGGCAAGACCGGAGGCGAAGTGCAACGGGGGCATTTTTTGATGTTTATGGTGCGGAACTTCGGGTGGTGAGAAAAGTAGGTGTTGGACAACGATTCTTGCAGGTGGGGGAGAATATACGGTTGTCTAAAAGTGCTTCCATGGCGCCGGGTAATGCAGTTTTCATGGGCGATTACATCGGATTGGATTGGCAAAAGGATTTGGTATTGGCATACACCGGTTTTGATGTGTCGAGATCGTATCCGGTCATCCAATTGGCCAAAGTAAAGGTGAAATCGCGGTTGATGGGATTGCGTAACATCCAAGGAGTTTCTTCCGTTGTTGAACCGGGATTGAGTTTGTGGGTGATGGATAATGTATCAGAGAAGAGCAACACCACCGATATTGAGAAAGATACTCGAAAGGATAAAAAAATATTTATTTGGGCAGAATGGCCGGGCGTGAACAATTTTACCTTGGAACTGAAGATGGGTTCTCAAGTGGTTTTCTCGCATGTGTTTGAAAATGTGTTGGATGGGAAGGTTGATTTTGAGCTACCACTCACCCGATTTGTGCCAGGATCCTACGAAATGGTGCTGAGAAAGAAGGGCAGAAGCGTGAGTTTGCCCGTTTATTTAAAATAATTACAGAAAGAATGCACTAAATCGTGCAAGTCCTTTGTGTAAATACACTTGAAATCCTATTTTTGCTTCCCTTTTAATAGACTATGGCAGTAATACAGAAGTTAAGAAACTCGGGGATGGTTGTGATTGTGGTTGTGGCCGCCCTGGTTTTGTTCGTGATCGGTGATCTTTTAAACAGTCGCTACGGCGCAAATAACAACGCAGCTGAAGAAGGTGTGTTTGCTGAAATCTCAGGTAAGTCCTTCAAGGAGAAGGAAGATTTGGAACCCTTGGTGAACAAATTGTACCAACAGAAGTTGGCCAATGATCCTTCCATGGCAACAAAAATGCAATCGGATGAAAAATTCCGTTTGAAGACCGTGAAGGAGTTGTATCAAAGTGCCTACGATCAATTGATTCGCGAAGAGATTTTGATGAAAGAAATTGAGAAGTCAGGTATCACATTGTCGGATGCCGATGTGAATGAATTGTTGGTGGGCAAACACCCCAGCGAATCGATGATGCAGATTCCCGATTTTCAAACCGATGGAAAATTCGATGGCAAAAAGGTAGAAATGATCTTTAAGCAGGGTAAGTCGAACGCCCAATTGAAGGCCAATTTGTTGAGCTTGGTAGAGAGTGTAACAAACTACGAGAAAATCGAGCGCTACGCCACTTATGTGTCGAAAGCCAACATCAAAACCAAAGCGGAGAAAGAATACGAATATGTGGTTGCCAACCAAGGCGTGTTGGGTAGCATCATCAATATCGCACACAACAGCATTCCTGATAAGGACGTGAAGTTGACCGATGCTGATATGGAGGATTACCTGGCCCGCAACAAAGAGAAATTCAAATTCACAGCCGAAGCGCGCAATGTGAAATATGTGGTTTGGGATGTGGTTCCAACCCAAGCAGATACCATGGAAGCCTATTCTGCTGCCATGAGAACGGCGGAAGGTATGCGTACCCAAGCCGAGCCCGACACCATAGGTGCATTGGGTTACTACAACATTACAAGTTTGCCAGAATCTGCACCAGAAGAGGTAAAGAATATCGTATGGAATGCCCCCATCAATGCAGTGGTAGGACCTATGTACCGCGAAGGCAATTTCTACATTTGGCAAAAAGTGGCTGAGGCCAACGATACCGTTCCGATGGTTCATGCCTCTCATATTTTGATTCCTACGTCAGGTGCTTTGCCTGACGGAACCACCATCGTAGATTCTGTGATGGCTGAGACCAAAGCCCGTGAAGTATTGACCCAGATTATGGGCGGTGCGAATATGGCTGAGTTGGCTCCTAAATTGTCGACAGACCAAGGATCAGCTGCCAAAGGGGGTGATTTGGGTTGGGCTGCGGCAAGTGGTTATGTGAAGGAGTTTGCTGATTTCTGTAAAACGGCTACTAAAGGACAAGTGGGCTTGGTAAAAACCCAGTTTGGTTTCCATATCATTAAGATGGTAGACGATGCACAAAGCAAGAAAATCAAATACACGCAGAATGTGGTTGAATTGGCTGCAAGTCCTGGTACGGTGAGTGTAGTTGACGAAAAGAGTCGTGCTTTCCGCAACAAGGTCACTGCCGACGCAGGTTCATTTGAAAAAGCGGTTGAGTCGATGGCTTTGGTTCCTCGTGTAATGAAAGACTTGAAAACCGATATGCAGGGAATCCCTGGTATCGCTGCGCCTGAAAACGTAAAGACCATCATGTATTGGTTGTTTGATAAAGAGCGTGGAAAAGGTGATGTATCGGATGTGTTCCAGTTTGCGGGTGCACACGTAGTTTTCAGTGTTGAAGCTGTTAAGCACGTGGGTTATGCCAAGGTGGAGGATGTTCGATCAGAAATTGAGCCTTTGGTTCGTGAAGAGTTGAAAGGAAAGCTGATCGCGGAGAAATTGACCAAAGCGGCT
>Ga0255128_1000331_pt1 | contig 21606 bp, 22 predicted proteins | sample Law_Miss_RepC_8d_FD_188562 | JGI IMG/M metagenome (GOLD analysis project Ga0255128, IMG submission 188562) | Freshwater microbial communities from St. Lawrence River, New York, United States - Law_Miss_RepC_8d | ecosystem: Environmental > Aquatic > Freshwater > River | place: USA: New York... | reverse complement strand
GAACCGTGTAATAACCGGGTTTTCCGGCGTTTTCGCTTCCGGGCAATGGCTTAGCAAGCTCTGCCACAGGGGCTGCGGTGACCTCGGTGCTTGCCGGACGGGAACTGGAGGCCGCGACGGCAGGGGATTTGCCAGCGACAGAACGGTCCTCGACCGGTGCGGGTGCGCGTGGCGAAGAGCTGCAAGCAGTCAACAAGGCCGCGGCCAAGGTGACGGCCAGCATGGGCACAGCGGAAAAACGAAAGTAAGGGGTCATCGGGCTTTTAGGTTCAGGCAACGCCTGATTTTAGAGGCACAAAATGCACAGCTTCAAGAACTTGACGATCAAAGCCTTGGGCTGTTTTAAGAATCACCACCAGCGCTTGGTGACCTGCGGGCGTCACCGTGGGGGCGATCAAGCGTCCGCCCACAGCCAGTTGATCCAGCCAGCTTTGGGGCACGTTCTCGCCCCCTGCCGCCGAAATAATGCCCGCATAGGGCGCGCCCTTCGGATAACCCAGCATGCCGTCGCCAAAGATCAAGTGCACGTTGTGCAGCTTGAAAGGGCGTAAATAGGTTCTGGCTTTTTCGTGCAGCCCCCGCAAGCGTTCAATGCTGTAGACCTCGGTGGCGACATGACTTAAGACGGCAGCCTGGTAACCACAACCGGTCCCGATCTCCAGAATTCGGCCCAACTTGCCCTGCACATCCTGACAGAGCAACTCGATCATTCGGGCCACCACATTGGGTTTGGAAATGGTTTGCCCCAAACCGATGGGCAAACTTGTGTCTTCGTAGGCCTGATTGGCCAACGCAGTTTCGACAAAACAATGCCGCTCAACCCGGCCCATAGCGTCCAGAACACGGGGGTCTTTGACGCCTTGTTCGGCCAGTTTGCGCACCATGCGCGCGCGCACCGCCCCAGAATCGAGGCCCAAACCAGAAACCTGTGCACTGGCCGCCTTGGGCTGGGTTCCCGCCGGTTTCTGGCCCGCCGGGGCCGTTGTGCCAGAAGGTACTTTGCGCGCCGTGGCTGTGCCCTTGCCCGCGCCCGTTCCCGCGCCCGTATTGGACAATTTGATCGGGAAGCCGGGGCGTTGGCTCATGCGGGGGCCTGCTGAGACAAACGGGCCAATGTTTGATCCCAATGCCTGAGTTGGTCGTGCTCGGTCAGGTCGACCTTGAGGGGGGTCACCACCACATGCCCCAAATCTGCGGCATGAAAATCCGTGCCCTCGCTGTCGTCCATGGCGGCCCCGGCATTGCCAATCCAGTACATGGTCTGGCCTCGGGGGTCTACTTGCGTGATCACGGGTTCAGCGGCATGGCGGCGACCCAGGCGACACAGTTTGGCGGACTTGATTTGATCCAAGGGCAAATTGGGTACGTTGATGTTCAGCAACCATGGACGGGTCAGCAAGGTGTTTTCGGCCTGCATTTGCAACACCAGTTCTTTGACCTTGGCCGCTGCAGCGTCCAGGTGGGCCCAGCCTTTTTCCATTTGAGAGACGGCCATGGCGGGAATTCCAAACAAATAGCCTTCCATGGCCGCACCCACCGTGCCCGAATAAAGGGTGTCGTCGCCCATGTTGGCGCCGTTGTTGATGCCAGAAATCACCAAGTCTGGCCGATAACCCAACAAACCCGTCAGGGCAATGTGCACACAGTCGGCAGGGGTGCCATTGACATATCTGAAGCCATTGTCGGCACGGTTCACATACAAGGGCGTGTGCAGCGTCAAAGCGTTGGATTTGGCGCTGTTGTTGTGCTCGGGGGCCACCACTTCCACATCGGCAATGCTTTTGAGGGCCTCAAACAAGGCCACAATGCCTTCTGCCCGGAAACCATCGTCGTTGGAAATAAGAATTTTCATGCTGTACCCGTTTGAATAGGCCGATTGTAGGTTGCCGCCCTGACGACAAAAGACATTTGAACCCAACAAAATTGGTCGCTGTGGGGACATGACGGGTCACATCAGACTGCCTAAGATGCAGGCCATCACATGACGCACACCTCAAGGAGAAACTGAATGCACGCTTGGCTTTGCGAGAACCCCACAGGGGTCGAAGCGCTGACTTGGAAAGAACTGCCCACGCCCACCCCTGGGCCCGGTCAAGTGTTGATCAAAATTCAAGCCGCCAGCCTGAACTTCCCCGATCTGCTGATTGTTCAAAACAAATACCAGATGAAGCCGGAATTGCCTTTTGTGCCTGGCTCCGAGTTTGCAGGGGTGGTACAAGCCCTTGGCGAAGGGGTCAACCACCTCAAGCCCGGTCAAGCCGTGGCCTGCCTCACCGGAACCGGGGGTTTTGGCACCCATGCCCTTGCACCGGCCAAGCTGTGCCTGCCTTTGCCCGAGGGGTTCTCGACGGTGGATGGCGCAGCTTTCATCATGACTTATGCCACCTCACACCACGCTTTGCTGGACCGTGCTGCCCTGAAAGCCGGGGAAACCGTGCTGGTTTTGGGCGCAGCAGGCGGGGTGGGCACAGCGGCCATACAGATCGCCAAAGCTGCCGGGGCTAAGGTGATTGCGGCCGCTTCGACCGATGAAAAATGCGCACTCTGCTCAACTTTGGGGGCCGACGCCACGATCAACTACAGCCGTGAAAATTTGCGTGAAGCCCTTAAAACACTCACCGACAACAAAGGCCCCGATGTCATTTATGACCCTGTCGGCGGCGATTTGGCAGAACCTGCTTTCCGCTCCATTGCCTGGCGCGGTCGCTACTTGGTGGTGGGCTTTGCGGGGGGGCCGATCCCTGCCCTGCCCCTGAACCTGATGTTGCTCAAGGGCGCTTCGCTGGTGGGCGTCTTCTGGGGCGACTACGTGAAACGCGAACCCCAAGCCAACGCAGCCACGATGGCAGCGCTGGTCAAGTGGTACGCCGAGGGCAAAATCAAACCCGTGATCGACCGCAGCTTGCCCATGCCCGACTTGAAGTCGGCTTACGCCTTGATGGGTTCACGCAGCGTGATGGGTAAACTGGTGATGGTGAACGAATGACGCTTCTGCGCTCGGCTTGACCGGGACCCGATACCAAAAAAAGAGGCCCATGGGGGCCTCTTTTTTTACGTGCACAACATAGCGGATAGCGGCATAAGCCGCCCCAAAGTCAGTTGGCCGTGGCCTCTTCAGGCTCGGTGGGCTCGGAGCGGGAAGTGCGACTTTCCTTCTTCGGGTTGGGCGTGATGTCCAGCAACACCTCGTCTTTGTCGTCGATGTCCACTGTCAAACGGCCGCCATTGCGGATCGTGTCCTGAATCAGACGCTGCATGGGGCGAGCGCCCATGAGGGGATCGAAACCTTTTTTGCCCAAGAACTTGCGCAAAGCGTCGGTGAAGGTGACCTCGACCTTCTTTTCGGCCAGCTGGGTTTCGAGTTGCAGCAAGAACTTATCGACCACGCGCAGGATGATTTGGGCATCCAGCGGCTTGAAGCTGACCATGGCATCGAGGCGGTTGCGGAACTCGGGCGTGAAGAGGCGTTTGATGTCGCCCATTTCGTCGCCAGCCTGACGCGGGTTGGTGAACCCGATGGTGGCCTTGTTCATGGTTTCGGCACCCGCATTGGTCGTCATGATGATGATGACGTTGCGGAAATCGGCCTTGCGCCCGTTGTTGTCGGTCAGGGTGCCATGGTCCATGACCTGCAACAACACGTTGAAGATGTCCGGATGGGCTTTTTCGATCTCATCGAGCAGCAGCACGCAGTGTGGCTTTTTGGTCACGGCCTCCGTCAGCAAGCCCCCTTGGTCAAAACCCACATAGCCCGGAGGCGCACCAATCAGGCGACTCACGGCGTGTCGCTCCATGTACTCGGACATGTCAAAGCGGATGAGCTCAATGCCCAAAATATAGGCCAGCTGTTTGGCGGCTTCGGTTTTGCCAACGCCTGTGGGGCCACTGAACAAGAAGGAGCCAATCGGCTTGTCGGTCTTGCCCAGGCCCGAGCGGGCCATTTTGACGGCCGAGGCCAACACTTCCAGGGCTTTGTCCTGACCAAACACCACAGACTTCAGATCGCGCTCTATGGTCTGCAGTTTGCTGCGATCGTCGTTGGACACATTGGCCGGCGGAATTCGGGCAATTTTGGCCACGATGTCTTCGATTTCGGCCTTGCCGATGGTCTTTTTGCGCTTAGAAGCCACCATGATTCGCTGGGCAGCGCCGGCCTCATCAATCACGTCGATTGCCTTGTCGGGCAATTGGCGATCGTTGATGAACTTGGCCGACAACTCTGCAGCAGCCTGCAAGGCGGCAACCGTGTATTTGACGCTGTGGTGGTCTTCAAATCGGCTCTTGAGGCCTTTCAGGATGTCCACAGTTTCAGCCACGGTCGGCTCCACCACGTCCACCTTCTGGAAACGGCGGCTGAGCGCAGCGTCTTTTTCGAAAATGCCCCGGTACTCGGTGAAAGTGGTCGCGCCAATGCACTTGAGTTGACCACTCGATAAAGCCGGTTTGAGCAGGTTAGACGCGTCCAGCGTGCCGCCAGAGGCCGCACCCGCACCGATCAGTGTGTGGATTTCGTCAATGAACAAAATGGCATTGGGCTTGTCTTTGAGCGACTTGAGGACACCCTTCAGGCGTTGCTCAAAATCGCCACGGTACTTGGTCCCCGCCAACAAAGCGCCCATGTCCAGCGAATAAACATTGGCCTGCGCCAGAATTTCGGGCACGGTGCCCTGCGTGATGCGCCAGGCCAATCCCTCGGCAATGGCGGTTTTGCCCACGCCAGCTTCACCCACCAGCAGCGGGTTATTTTTGCGCCGACGGCACAGAATCTGAATGGTTCGCTCCACTTCGTACTCGCGGCCGATGAGCGGATCGATCTTGCCCTCTTTTGCGGCTTGGTTCAGGTTGTTGGTGAACTGCTCGAGTGGCGACGCTTTTTCGTTGCGCTCACCGCCGCCACCGCCCTCTTCGCCTTCGTTGCTGGCGGGGTTTTCGGCAGATTTGGTCGCCTCTGGCGGGTCGCTCTTGCGAATGCCGTGGGCAATGAAATTCACCACATCGAGACGCGTGATGCCTTGCTGGTGCAAGTAATAAACCGCGTGTGAGTCTTTTTCGCCAAAAATCGCCACCAGAACATTGGCCCCAGTGACTTCTTTTTTGCCACTGCCTGTGGATTGCACATGCATGATGGCGCGCTGAATGACGCGCTGAAAACCCAAGGTGGGCTGGGTGTCCACCTCTTCGGCCCCGGCAACCTGCGGGGTGTTGTCCTTGATGAAATTGCTCAAGGCTTTGCGCAAATCATCCATGTTGGCGGCACAGGCACGCAGGACTTCTGCGGCGCTGGGGTTGTCCAACAGGGCCAACAGCAAGTGCTCAACCGTGATGAATTCATGGCGTTGCTGCCGGGCCTCAACAAAGGCCATGTGCAAGCTGACTTCCAATTCTTGGGCAATCATGTGATTTCCTTTTTGCCTTGCTGATAAAGATAGAGATGAAGTGGGGGATTAAACCCACTATTCAATAGGTTCACTGACACATTGCAGTGGATGACCGGCCTGTTTGGCCGCATCCAGCACTTGGTCCACCTTGGTGGCCGCCACATCGCGGGAGTAAACCCCGCAGATGCCTTTGCCATCGAGATGGATCTTGAGCATGATTTGAGTCGCTGCTTCGCGGTCTTTGCTGAAAAATTCCTGAATCACCATCACCACGAACTCCATGGGCGTGTAGTCATCGTTCAGCATCGCCACCTGATACATCTGGGGCGGTTCAATTTTCTGTGCGCGGCGTTCCAGCACCACCGATTCGCCACCATCGGGCACTCGGGGGGACACGGTCGGCAGCGTCGGAATTGCGGGTTTTTTCGTTGCCATCATTTCATTCTATAGACGGTTTGGCCCATCTTGCGGAGGCCTGTCACAAAAGTCTTGAATGGCGAGGTAAAAAGTCAAGCATCGGGGAAAACCTCACATTGACAAAACTGATAAGTAGGTATCAAACTTATAAAAAACCGGAGTCATCGCATGCCCACTGGTAAAGTCAAATGGTTTAACGACGCCAAAGGTTTTGGGTTTATCGAGCCCGATGGGGGCGGCCCTGACGCTTTTGCCCACTTTTCCGCCATTCAATCCGAGGGCTTCAAAAGTCTGAAGGAAGGCGCGAGGGTCACTTTTGATCTCACCGAAGGCAATAAAGGCCTGATGGCGGCCAACATACGGGCCGAAAACGGACCTTACACCCCTGAATCTGCCTCCGAAAACCTAAATTCTCAGCCTCCCCATGAATAAACCCGGCCTTTACGGCGGGGCATGCGTCTGCAAGAACTGATTGCGGCAGGTTATCCTCGCAGGGTTTGCAACAAGACCCGAGTGCTTTAGCCCATGATCGCCGCTGTTTTTTCTGCCCCCATCCGCTGGTTCAAAATGCGCCACGCCTGCGCCTTGTGGGCTTCGATGGTGGTTTTTTCAGTCATGGCACAGTCGGGGCCGCAGCTTCAATTGCCGCGCGCCAAGCTCACGGCCGGCATGCATGTGCTGGATGTCCAGCTGGCTCAAACACCTGAACAACGGCAAATTGGCCTGATGTGGCGCAAAGAAATGCCGCAGCATGAGGGCATGCTTTTTGTTTTTGAGCAAGCCAGTACCCAGTGCTTCTGGATGCGAAACACCTTGATTCCTTTGACGGCAGCGTTTGTGGCCGACGACGGGACCATTGTCAACTTGGCCGATATGAAGCCCCAAAGCGACGACTCTCACTGCTCGGAGAAGCCCGTCCGCTATGTTTTGGAAATGAATGTGGGGTGGTTTGCCAAGCGCCAAATCAAGCCCGGCTACAAATTGAACGCTGCCATTTTTACCCGCTAAGGGCAGAAATCTCACAACCGGGTCAGCCAATTCAGGGCTGTTGCCCTGCGAGGGTATCGACTTAGACGCCCCAGACCACGTCGGATTCTTCGGCCAGGGAGCGCCTCAAGAGTTTGAGCATCGGGGCGGCTCTTTGGGACAAACTCACCGCGTTTTGTGGCCGCGAGGCCTCATCTTCCGGTGCAACGCGATTTTGGGCTTGTTCTTGACGATTTTTTCGCTCTGCCTCATCCAAGGCCACCGCCTGCTCGAGGATGGCAATGACTTTAGGCAAATCATGGCTTAAAACAATTCCTTTTACAGGGTCATTTCCCAGCATGATTTTGAGTAAGCGACGGGCATCGGCGTCCAGCATGATCAGATCAGCGCAGGCCTTGGATTTGAATTTGAACAACATGCCCGACTCCCTTTGAATTGATTTCAGCGTCCGACGGTCTCCACGCCATCGTCTTCGTCGGTGTCGCCTTGAATCAAAGCCTTGAGTTTATGGCTGGCATGAAAGGTGGCAACACGACGTGCATCAATAGGAATCAACTCTCCGGTGCGAGGATTCCGTCCCGGGCGGGCGGCCTTGGTTCGCAGCTGAAAATTGCCAAAACCGGAAATTTTGACATCTTTGCCAGAGATCAATTGATCGACCAGCAGGTCGAAAAAGGCATCGACCATGTCCTTGGATTCACGTTTATTCAAACCGATTTGCTCAAACAACAAATCGGCCAAGTGCGCCTTGGTCAGCGCGGGCGTTTCCAGTGATTCAAAACTGATTTGCATGGTCAATGCCTCAAGAGCGCAGTCGCGCAGCGACTTGCTGCGCCAACTGATTCAACACGCTGCTCATCGTGCTGTCGATTTGATCATCGGTCAAGGTGGTGTCACCCCCATGCAACTTGAGTCGAACGGCCATGCTCTTTTCGCCCAAAGCCAAACCGCCAGCCGTCGTGTCTGATTTAGGTCGGTAAATGTCGAACAACACCGCCTCTTTCAGCAAGCCCTGAGTTGGTGCGCTGTGGATGGCTTGCATCAACTGGGCATGGGTGACCGACTCTTTCACGATCACGGCAATGTCGCGTTCCACCGCTTGCAGCTTGGCCACGGCTTGGGCTACGGGCACCTGGCGCTGAAGCAAGGCGTCCAAATCCAACTCAAACACAACGGGGGCATGGGGCAATTCCCAGGCTTGACGCCAGCGCGGATGCAACTCCCCAACGTGGCCGATCACGCGACCCTGCAACAGCACCTGTGCGCAACGGCCAGGGTGCATTGCAGGGTGCTCGGCGGCGATAAATTCGGCTTGGGCGGGTGCCAGCAAGCTTTCGACGTCGGCTTTGACATCGTAAAAATCAACCAGTCGCGACTTTCCTGTCCAGTTCAGCGGCTCCAGTGGGCCCCAAGCCATGCCGGCCGCTTTCATGGGTTGGTCAAACCCTTCCACCGTGGTGTCACTGCCTTGAACGCTGGAATCGCGCCTGAAAACGCGGCCCAACTCGAACACCCGCACGCTGTCGGCTTTGCGGTCTGCGTTGAATTTGACCACTTGCAACAAGGAGCCGATCAAACTGGAGCGCATGACGCTCATTTGGCTGGCTATCGGGTTGAGCAAGCGAATCGGATCGGGATTACCACACAGGTCTTTTTCCCAGCTTTCATCGACAAAGCTGAAATTGATGGTTTCTTGATACCCCAGCGCGGCCAGACTGCGACGCACCATGAATGGGTTTCGTGAGTTTTCCGGGCGGATCTTGGCCGTGATCGGGGCCAATGGCGGATGCGTGGGCAAATTGTTGTAGCCCACCATGCGGGCCACCTCTTCAATCAGGTCTTCCTCGATTTGAAGGTCAAAACGGAAACTGGGCGGGCTCACGCTGACAGTCCCGTCGCCCTCGGTCACAACCAGCCCCAGACCGCGCAAAGCGTCAGCGCATTGTTGCTGCGTCAAGGCCATGCCGATGACCTTGACGGCACGCGAAACCCTCAAAGTCACGGGCTTGGCCGTGGGCACGTTCAGCGTTTGGTCATCGACAGGGCCGACTCGGGTCTCGGTTGTGCCGCAAATGTCCAACACCAAATGTGTTCCACCGTGAGCGCTGGGTCCACGCCGCGCTCAAAACGGTGGCCCGCATCGGTCGAAAAGTTGTAGCGGCGCGAACGCCCTGCAATGGCCGCAGGCCACCAAAAGGCCGCTTCAATGTAGATGTTTTGGGTGTCGTCAGAGACCGCAGTGGCATCCCCCCCCATGATGCCCGCCAGTGATTCGACTTGCTGGTCATCGGCGATCACCCCCACTTTGTCGTCCACCGTCACGGTGCTGCCGTTCAGCAACTTGAGTTGTTCACCCTCACGACCCCAGCGCACTTGCAGCCCGCCGTGGATCTTGTCGAGGTCAAAAATATGCGAAGGGCGACCGAACTCGAACATCACATAGTTCGAAATATCCACCAAGGCGGTCACGCTGCGCTGGCCACAACGGGCCAAACGGTCCACCATCCACTGGGGGGTTTGCGCCTTGGGGTTGACGCCTTTGAGCACACGACCACTGAAACGACCGCACAAATCCGTGGCCTGCACATCCACAGCCAAGCGATCTGCACTTTGGGCTTGCACGGCATTGAAAGTGGGCGCTTTGAGGGGAGCACCCGTCAGGGCGGACACCTCGCGAGCGATGCCGTAAACACTCAAGCAATGGGCTAGATTGGGGGTGAGCTTGAGGGTAAAAAGCGTGTCGTCCAGGTTCAAAAACTGGCGAATGTCTTGACCCAAAGGGGCATCGGCGGGCAATTCAAGCAAGCCACCGTGATCGTCCGCGATCTTCAGCTCTTTGGCCGAGCACAACATGCCCTGGCTTTCTACGCCACGCAGCTTGCCAACTTTGATCAGGAAAGGTTTGCCATCTTCGCCGGGAGGCAACTCGGCCCCTACCAAAGCGCAAGGCACGCGAATGCCCACGCGCGCATTGGGCGCACCACAGACAATATTGAGCCATTCGCCCTGCCCTACATCCACCTGGCAAACGCGCAGACGGTCGGCGTTGGGGTGTTGCACCGCTTCCTTGATCTCGCCAATCACGATGCGGGTAAAGGGCGGGGCCACAGGCTCCAGCTCTTCCACTTCGAGACCGGCCATGGTCAGGGTTTCGGCCAGTTGCTGGGTAGTCAAAGGGGGGTTGCAGAACTCGCGCAACCAGGATTCAGGAAATTGCATCGTCTTGACTTTTTTGAGTAAAGGCCTGCGGCACCAAGCCACAGGTCGTCATGGTCACTGGAATTGGCTCAGAAAACGAACATCGCCATCAAAGAAAAGGCGCAAATCGTTGACGCCGTAGCGCAACATCGTCAACCGGTCGGGGCCCATACCAAAGGCAAAACCGATGAACTGTTCGGGGTCGAGGCCCATGTTGCGAACCACATTGGGGTGCACTTGGCCGGAACCTGCCACCTCAAGCCAGCGGCCGGCCAGAGGTCCGGTCTGGAACTGGATATCGACTTCGGCACTGGGTTCGGTGAAAGGGAAAAAGCTTGGGCGGAAGCGCAGCACCAAATCATCGCTTTCGAAAAATGTGCGGCAAAAATCGGTGAAAACGACTTTCAAGTCCTTGAAACTCACGTTTTCGCCGATCCAGAGGCCCTCGCACTGGTGAAACATGGGCGAATGGGTGGCATCGCTGTCCACCCGGTAAGTGCGGCCGGGCGCAATGACACGAATCTCGGGCATGCCCTGACCCGCGTCCAATTGGTGGCGATAACGTTTAACGTGTTGCACCGCGTGGCGAATTTGCATGGGGCTGGTGTGCGTGCGCAGCAAATGCCCCCCTTCCACATAGAAGGTGTCGTGCATGGAGCGGGCCGGATGGTCTTCAGGCGTGTTGAGCGCGGTGAAGTTGAACCAGTCGGTCTCGATCTCGGGGCCCTGGGCCACTTCAAAGCCCATGGAGCCAAATATGTTTTCAATCCGCTCGAGGGTGAGCGACACGGGGTGCAAACCGCCCTGCCCTGCGCTGCGGCCCGGCAAACTCACATCCAAAGCCTCGGCTTTGAGCTGGGCTTGCAACTCGGCATCGGCCAAACCCTGACGACGATCGTTGAGTGAAGCCTCAATGGCTTGTTTAGCCAAATTGATGGCCGCACCACGGGTTTTTTTGTCTTCCACGCTCAAGGCGGCCATGCCCTTCATCAGTTCGGTGATGCGACCGGCTTTGCCCAAATACAGGGCTTTGGCGTTTTCGAGGTCAGCAGGTGTCAGTGCCTGCATAAAACTCTGGCGGGCAGATTCGACCAGGGTGTCCAACTCGTTCATGGTTTGCTAATCGGTGGGTTACAGAATAAAAAAGGGATTGAAGCTTTTGTGAGCCTCAACCCCTTTGATGGGCTGGCAATGCATGAACCGGCAGAAAAAACTACAAGTTCATGGTGCCCGTGAAATCAAGCAGCGGCCAATGTGGCTTTGACTTGGTTCACGATACCAGCGAAAGCGGCCTTGTCGTGCACAGCGATGTCCGCCAGCATCTTACGGTCGATCTCAATGGCAGCCTTTTTCAGGCCGTTGGCGAACTGGCTGTAGGTCAGACCGCATTCACGCGCAGCGGCGTTGATACGGGCAATCCACAACTGACGGAACACACGCTTTTTGGTGCGGCGGTCACGGTAGGCGTATTGGCCCGCCTTCATGACCGCTTGTTTAGCGATCCGGAAGACATTACCGCGGCGACCGCGGAAACCTTTTGCAAGGGCCAGAACTTTCTTGTGACGGGCGCGTGCCGTTACACCACGTTTAACGCGAGGCATATTTATTCTCCTTGTTCGTCAGTTATTACAGGCCAGCCATGGGCAGCATTTGAGCGATGTGACCCATATTGGTCTCATGCACAGACACCGCACCGCGAAGGTGACGCTTGTTTTTGGTGGTCTTCTTGGTCAGGATGTGACGTTTGAAGGCTTGGCCGCGTTTAACGGTTCCACCTGGACGAACACGGAAGCGCTTTTTAGCACTGCTTTTGGTCTTCATCTTGGGCATATCAATGCTCCTTTAATTGTGCTCGTGAGGCGTCTGCAAAAACTTTGCAGCCTTGTTGGCCCCGAGCCACTTTTAACAAAAGCCCCCCTAAAGAGGCTTTTGATCTGACCTACCCGAAGGCAGATCAAACTCCTTTTAAGCCGATTCGGCTGGGGCTGCAGCGTCTGCAGCCTTGCCTGTTGGCTTTTTACGACCTGGCGCGATCATCATGATCATCTGACGACCTTCCAGTTTTGGAAACTGCTCAACGATGATCGTATCGGCCAATTCGTCACGAATCCGGTTCAGCAAATCGATACCCAACTCTTGGTGGGTAATTTCGCGGCCCCGAAAACGCAAAGTAATCTTGCATTTGTCGCCATCCGCCAAAAACCGGCGAATGTTGCGCATTTTGATGTTGTAGTCACCATCGTCGGTACCGGGGCGGAATTTGACTTCCTTGATGTCAATGACCGTTTGCTTGGCTTTGGCTTCTGCCGCACGCTTTTGCTCTTGGTATTTGAATTTGCCGTAATCCATCAAACGGCAAACTGGCGGTGTGGCCGTAGCGGCAATTTCCACCAGATCAACATCCATCTCACCTGCCAAGCGCAAGGCTTCGGCCAAAGACAAAATGCCCATGGGCTCATTTTCAGGGCCGGAAACACGTACCTCAGGGGCCATGATTTCACGGTTCAAACGGTGTTTACGTTCTTCGCGTTGGCGACGATCACGAAATTCGGTAGCGATGACTCAATCCTTTACGGAACAAAACTGCGAAATGCAGCCCATCCGTCTTTGTGCCCACGGGCCAAAGCTTGTGGCGAAACTCACCTTCAGGCTTTAGAAGCAATGTCGGCAGCAATGAGTTCAATGAACGCATCGATCGACATCACACCGAGGTCTTTGTTACCCCGGGCGCGCACTGCGACGGTACCTGCTGCCTTTTCCTTGTCGCCTGCGACGAGGATATAGGGCAGCTTTTGCAACGAATGCTCGCGTATTTTATACGTGATTTTCTCGTTACGAAGGTCCAAATCGACCCTAAGGCCTTGATTTGACACTGATTTTTGCAGTTTTGCAGCGATTTCGCGACAGTAATCGGACTGTGAATCGGTGATGTTGAGCACAGACACCTGGACAGGTGACAACCAAGTGGGCAAGGCTCCGGCGTGTTGTTCGACCAAAATACCGATGAAACGCTCCATGCTGCCCACGATGGCGCGGTGCAAGATCACCGGGCGTTGCCGGGTCCCGTCTTCGGCCACATATTCGGCATCCAGGCGCTCCGACAAATTGAAGTCCACCTGAATCGTGCCGCACTGCCACTCACGGCCAATCGCGTCCTTGAGGGTGTATTCAATTTTGGGCCCGTAGAAAGCACCATCCCCTTCGGAAATCACAAACTCGCAGCCCGAATGCCGCAAGCTGTCCATCAGGGCCTTTTCGGCTTTGTCCCACAGCTCATCCGAACCAATCCGCGCAGCGGGCCGGGTGGACACCTTGTACAAGATGTTGGTGAAGCCAAAATCAGCGTAAACCTTCTTGAGCACCTTAGTGAAGGTATCGCACTCGGGCAGGATTTGGTTCTCGGTGCAAAAAATATGGCCATCGTCCTGGGTGAAACCACGCACCCGCATGATGCCGTGCAGCCCGCCCGAGGGCTCATTGCGATGGCACTGGCCAAACTCTCCGTAACGCAGAGGCAGATCACGGTAGCTCTTGATCCCCTGTTTGAAAATCAGGATGTGCCCCGGACAGTTCATGGGCTTGAGTGCGTAATCCCGCTTTTCGGACTCCGTGGTGAACATGTTGTCACGGTATTTGTCCCAATGGCCGGTTTTTTCCCAGAGGGATTTGTCCAAAATCTGGGGGCCTTTGACCTCTTGGTAACCGCTGTCCCGGTAAACCTGGCGCATGTACTGCTCCACGGTTTGCCACACGGTCCAGCCCTTGGGGTGCCAAAACACCAAACCCGGGGCGTGCTCGTCAATGTGGAACAAATCGAGTTCACGGCCCAGTTTGCGGTGATCGCGCTTTTCAGCCTCTTCTAAGCGGGTCAAATACTGCTGCAAATCGTCTTTGCTGGCCCAGGCCGTGCCATAAATACGCTGCAGCATCTCGTTTTTACTGTCGCCACGCCAGTACGCACCGGCAACTTTCATCAATTTAAAGTGCTTGAGTTTGCCCGTGCTCGGCACATGGGGGCCACGACACAGGTCCTCAAAATTCCCCTCTCGGTACAGACTGACCTCTTGATCGGCAGGGATGCCGGCAATGATTTCGGCCTTGTATTGCTCGCCCATGTCTTTGAAATACGACACAGCCTCATCTCGCGGCAGAACCCGGCGCAGCACGGGCTCGTCTTTGTTGGCCAAATCGGTCATGCGCTTTTCGATGGTCACCAAATCTTCGGGCGTGAAAGGCCGGGAATAGGAAAAATCGTAATAAAAGCCGTTCTCGATCACCGGACCAATGGTGACCTGCGCCTCTGGGAACAAGGATTTGACGGCATAGGCCAACAAATGCGCTGTGGAGTGACGAATCAAATCCAGACCCTCGGGGTCCTTGGCAGTCACGATGGCCAAACGGGAATCGTTTTCCATTTTGAAGCTGGCATCGACCAACTGGCCATTGACCTTGCCGCCCAACGCCGCTTTGGCCAAACCGGCACCAATCGAGGCCGCCACCTCGGCCACGGTCACCGGACCGGGAAATTCACGCAAGGAACCGTCGGGGAGAGTAATCTGAACCATGTGTCTAAAAATTAAAGAGCGCGGCATGGGCCGCGCCTGAGTGGAATGGCAAAAGGCTGAGGAGGGATTTTACGCCGCCAATGCCCGCCAACAGGCTTGGCCATCGCGGGGCTTTCATTGGGCTTTGCCGTTTCGTCAAAAAATGGATGCACCGGGGCGCGGTGGTCAGTTGCCCCCAAATTTGATCCCATTGGTAAACAGTTGCAAACCTGCCCCCAAAAATACCTTTTCCCAAATATTAAAAGACGGCGTTTCGGGTCCATCGCAAACGACCACCACATGCGATGCATCCAACCGGTCCAAGGTGTCGAGCCCCATGTTTGCAGCCAACATGGCCACTAAAGCGCCTGTCCCCGACGAAGCCAACAAAACAAGCGGCGTACCGACCATGCGCGTCTTTTGCAACTGATCGTGAAAATCGGCCAATTGAAAAGACTGCTGACAAACCTCCGATTGATAAAGGGGTTTTGTCGGTCAAGGCTGTTCACAGCATGTCGTGTCTGACTGGCACATCCAGTCAGAAATAAAAGAAAAACACCAAAAACAACTCTATCGATCAAAACAACCCCAAGATTATTGGTTTTGATTAGATGATTATTTTTAACATTTTTTAAGCGGTAAAACCCCAGTCAGACAGACCCGTACAGGGTAAAAATCAGCCCAGAAGGGATTGACAGGCTGGTAAGTCAAGTAACTTGAGCCGTTGCACCTTGCCCGAGGGGCCGCGTGGCAGGTCCTGCAGCAGGCAAAAATGTTTGGGTGTTTTGTAGCGCCCCAAGTGCGTCAGGCAGAAGGCACGCAGTTCGGGTTCTTGCACGGTGTGGCCCGGACGCAGCACCCAGCACACCAAAATGTCTTGGCCGTAATGCCGATCGGGGATGCCCACAGCGGCGGCATCGAGCACAGCCGGGTGGCGCAGCAGCGCCTCGTCAATCTCTCGGGGAGCAATGTTCTCACCGCCCTTGATGATCAACTCTTTGATGCGGCCCGTGACAAAGAAAAAACCGTCACTGTCCCGATGCCCCAGGTCACCCGTTCGCAACCAGCCATCGGGGGTAAAAGCTGCGCGGGTGGCTTCCGCGTTCTTGTAATACCCGGCCATGACGTTGGGGCCGCGAATGGCGATCTCTCCGGTTTCGCCATCGGGCAGCCTCTGTAACTGGGCATCGATGACGCAGGCCTCGCAGCCCGAGGCCCGACCTACTGCGCCCAGTTTTCTCAGTGCTGGCTCCAGTGGGTTAGAGAACGAGGGGGCCACGGTTTCGGTCAAGCCCATGGTCTCGATGATGCCAATGCCAAAGCGCTGCTCAAACGCGCGCAAATGATCCGGCGGCAGCGCAGCCGAGGCCGAACGGCAAAAGCGGATACCCGTGGTATCGCCTTCCGGAAGGCCGCCCTCTAGCAAATAGGAAATCATGGTGGGCACCACATTGATCCAGGTGCAGTGCGATTCCAGCGCCTGCTGCCAAAAGCGCGCCGCTGAAAACTTGGGCGGCATGGCCAAGCTGCCCCCGTGGGCCAACGGCGAGAGCATGGTCACGGCAAAAGCATTGATGTGGTAAAGCGGCAAAACAGCCAGCACGCGGTCGCTGGGCTTAAGCGCATGTTCAGCGCTGATGGACTGCGCATTGGCCGCCAGATTGGCTTGCGTGAGCATCACACCTTTGGGTACGCCGGTAGTGCCCGAGGTGTACATCAACAGTGCCATGGCCTCTGGTGCCGGATCATTCGTCAGCATTTCATCGGCTGGCAGCGTGTTTTGATCTGGATCGCAAACCTGAAGCCGGATCTGACGAGGTATCTGCGTCAGCAGGTGGGCCACCGCTTCGGCCCAGTCCGGGCTGACCAGCACCACCGTGCAATCTGAATGCGCCAACACATAACGCATTTGTTCGGGCTGCGACAACAAATTGACCGGATTCACACACCAACCACCGTGCATTGCCCCCAACAGCAAGCGCAAGGTTTGCAAGCCATTGGGCATGACCACCGACACCGTCTCACCCGGTTGAGAGCCCAAGGAGCTCAGCCAAGCGGCCGTTTGGCGGCAATTGCGCGCAAGTTCGGCATAGGTGAACCCCGATTGACCCTGCGCGTCACAAGCATAAACAGCCTGCGGGCGTTGACCGGCCTGCGTCTCTATCAGCGAACGTACCGTGGTGCTCATGATTGCCCGTACTTGGCAAAGTAAGCGCCAAAAATTGCCTCTTCGCTGGGTAATCGTTCTGGAATGGGTCGCGAGATGCGCGTGATATTCAGGTAATGGCGAAAATTCATGTTCTCGGAAAAATTGTTTTTGCCCCAAGTCCCACAACCCATGGACAAGGAGAAGGGTAAGCCATTGTCAAAGCTGCCACCCGTGGCGATGGCGTGCGCTTGGTCCACGATCACGCGGGATACGGGCAAATGCAAGCCCAGTTGCAAGGCACGCTCGGGGTGCGCGCTGTGCAAGCCGACCGAATGGCCTGCACCTTGAAAGCTGTAAATGCGCGCCACTTGTTGCATGGCGCATGCAAAGTCTCTCGCACCGTACAAGGTCAGCACCGGGCAAAGTTTCTCGCCCGAAAAGGGGTGGGCTTCGCCCACTTGGTCTTCTTCGACCAGCAACAGACGAGGATTTAAGGCCGCGATGTCGCTCAAGCCTGCGCGCTGGGCCACCACCTGCGCGTTTTGCCCGATGACCGCAGCAGAGAGCTTTCCGTCAGGCCACATCGTCGCTTGCAGTTGGGCTTTTTGAGTGGCGTTGAGGAGCACCGCACCACGAGCGCACAAGGCAGCGATGGCTTGGACGCGAATGGCGTCGAGCAAAACCAAACTGTTTTCTGACGAGCAACTGGTGGCGTTGTCAAAGGTTTTGGAGCGCAAGATGCGCTCGCTGGCCAGTGTTAGATCGGCGCTTTCGTCCACAATGCCAGCCACGTTGCCAGCGCCCACACCAAAAGCGGGCGTGCCGCTGGTGTAAGCGGCGCGCACGTTGGCCTGCGATCCAGTGGCCACCACCAAGTCGCATTGGCGCATCAGACTTTGGGTAGACGCTTTGCTCACCGGTGAGGGCAGGACCTGCACCAAGTCATGCGGCGCACCGATCAAATCAAATTGGGCGTGAATGAATTGCACCAATCGCTCGCAGGTAGACCAGCCTTTAGGGGACGGCGCGACGATCACAGCGTTGCGCCCTTTAAGGGCATTGATGATCTTATTGGCCGGAGTGGCCGCCGGGTTGGTGCTGGGAGTAATGGCACACACCACCCCCACCGAGCGGGCAATTTCAGTGATACCCGTGGCCAAGTCCTCATGGATCACTCCGACCGACTTGGCCCCTTGCAAATCACGCAGCAGGCCAAACGTCTTGCGGTGGTTTTTGCGAATCTTGTCGTCTACATTGCCCACGCCCGTATCGGCCACAGCCAGTTCGGCCAATGCCCGGTTACGGCTCGGCTCGATGATGGCCCACCCGGCAGCGCTCACCAATTCGTCAACCCGGGCCTGGTCATAGCCCTCGGCGATGTGTTGTGCGGCGCGTGCGCGGGCCACCAACTCAGCGACCAGGGTATCGGTTGCGTCGTCCTTGAGTGAGGTGACGGGCTTATAAAAAGCAGTAGAAGTTTGCATTGTTGTTTTTAGCGGTTGCGTTGCTGAATCAATCAGCCTTGATTTTTGCGTCTTTGACCAGCTTGGCCCATTTGGGGATTTCGGTGGCGATCACTTTGGCCAGCGCCTCGGGTGAGCCGCCCACGGCCTCGCTGCCCTGCTCAAGCAATTGACTGCGAATGGGCGCTTCAGCCAACACGGTGTTGAGCGCGCGGTTCAACCTGTCAACGATGGGCCGAGGTGTTTTGGCAGGCACCAGCATGGCGTACCAAGAGTCCACCTCGAAATCGGCCAGCCCGGCCTCTTGCATGGTCGGGACATCCGGAAATGCGCTGCTGCGCTTGACGGTAGACACCGCCAACGCCTTGATCTTGCCTGACTTGACGAACTGCGCCGCAGCCGGGATAGACACCCACAACAATTGCACCTGGCCACCTATCAGGTCCGTCACCGCCGGCCCACCGCCCCGGTAGGGAATGTGCGTAATTTGTGTACCAGTCCGCAAATTGAACAACTCGCCCGCCAAATGACCGGGTGAACCATTGCCCACAGAGGCAAACGACAAGGAATCAGGCTTGGCTTTGGCCAGTGTGATGAGTTCGGCCACATTGCGGACTGGCAGATTGCTGTTGGCCACCAATATCTGCGGTAACGAGGCAACCGTACCGACGGGTTCAAAGTCTTTTTGGGTATCAAAAGAGAGCTTGGGGTAAATGGCCGGATTGATCGTGTGCGAGCTCAACGTGAACAAGACGGTATAGCCGTCAGGTGCCGCCTTGGCCACCAATTCGGAGCCCAGCGAGCCCCCCGCCCCTCCTTTGTTGTCAATCAAGATGTTTTGTCCCAGTGCTGCAGACAAACGATTTTGCACAATGCGTGCAATCACGTCGGTACCACCCCCCGGTGGGTAAGGCACCACAAAGCGCACCGGTTTGTCGGGGTAAGTACTTTGAGCTTGCGCATGCCATGGACAGGCCAGGCTCAAAGCACCCAGCAAAGTAGCGACTAGTGCCTGACGGCGGTTGGACGACATCTTCATGCAACACTCCTGTGGAAAGTTATGAGGGATTGGAAACTCGAACTGAACGGGCTGCGGGGGGATAACCCAAAGCTTCGCTGGCTTGGCGAGCACAGGCGCTCAACTGGTCTGCAAGTTGCCGCGCTTGTTTTTTGGCAAAACGGATGGACGGTACGCTCATACCCACCGCGGCAACGACATCAGCGCGCGCATTGAAGATGGGGGCTCCCAGTCCGCAGACACCCAGACGCCACTCCTCGCGATTTTCGGCCCAACCTCGGTTGCGGCTACGTTCTAAGTCGGCGTAAAGGCTGTCCAATGTGGTGAGCGTGTTGGGGGTATGACGGGTCAACAGCCCTCCCGGGTGGTCCAGTTGCCGGGCAAGCGCCTCAAGATCCAGTTGCATCGCAGCCAGTATGGCCTTGCCTGAGGCGACGCAATAGGCTGGCGCTCTGCCGCCAATGCGCGAATAAGCGGCCACAGGCAATGGGCTGTCAAACTTATCCAGGTAAACAATCTCTGCCCCTTGCAAAACCGCCAAGTGAATTGTTTCCCCGCTGGCCTGTGCAAGTTTCGCCAAGTGTGGTTGAACCCATGTTTTTAGGTCTAACGCGCTGTCCACCAAAGCGCCCAATTCGAACAGGCGCAAGCTGGCGCGGTAACTGCTGGTGACGGGGTCTTGCACCGCCCACCCGCAAGCCACCAATGTTTGCAGCGTGCGGTGCGCGTTGCTTCGCGGCAAGTTGAGTGCCTGAGCGACGTCCACTGCTCGGCAGGCCTTGGGAGCGCGCGCCAACCATTCAAGTACCGACAGACCTTTGACCAATGTAGAGTCCATGTATCCCGTTCAATTGTTCCAACATATGGAACACAATATCGTCATTCATAACAATTTAATCCGCAGCAACTGCTTCAACCATCGGGATTAACCCGTGCAACAAAAAAGCCACCCCACACTTACGCATGGAATGGCTTCTTGAAAGCTGTGCCCTTTCAGGCACTCTTTAGCTCAGCAGTTGCTCAGTGGAACTGCTCTTCTTCAGTCGAACCGGTCAAGGCCTTCACCGAAGACGAACCGCCTTGGATCACGGTGGTCACGTCGTCGAAGTAGCCTGCGCCGACTTCTTGCTGGTGCGACACGAAGGTGTAACCCTTGTCGCGGGCAGCGAATTCAGGCTCTTGCACCATCTCGGTGTAGTGCTTCATGCCTTCGCCACGGGCGTAAGCGTGGGCAAACTGGAAGGTGTTGAACCAGTTGATGTGGATACCGGCCAAGGTGATGAACTGGTACTTGTAGCCCAATGCAGACAGGTCGTCTTGGAAAGAAGCGATCTGGCTGTCGTTGAGGTTCTTTTTCCAGTTGAACGAAGGCGAGCAGTTGTACGACAGCAACTTGCCTGGGCAAGCGGCATGCACCGCTTGCGCAAATTCACGGGCAAAACCGATGTCTGGAACGCCAGTTTCGCACCACACCAAGTCAGCATAGGGGGCGTAAGCCACGCCACGGCTGATGGCTTGCTCGAGGCCATTCTTGACGCGGTAGAAACCTTCTTGGGTGCGCTCACCGGTCAAGAAAGGTTTGTCGTTGGCGTCATGGTCAGAGGTAATGAGGTTGGCGGCTTCTGCGTCGGTACGGGCCAAAACGATGGTCGAAACGCCCATGACGTCGGCTGCAAAACGGGCAGAGATCAGTTTTTCGCAGGCTTCTTGCGTAGGCACCAACACCTTGCCACCCATGTGACCACACTTCTTGACGGCTGCAAGTTGGTCTTCAAAGTGCACGCCAGCAGCACCGGATGCAATCATGTTCTTCATCAGTTCGAAAGCGTTCAACACGCCGCCAAAACCGGCTTCTGCATCAGCCACGATGGGCAAGAAGTAGTCGATGAACTCTTTGCTGCCGGGTTCGATGCCACGGCCCCATTGGATTTCATCAGCGCGCTTGAAGGTATTGTTGATTCGGCGAACCATGGTGGGCACCGAATCGTAAGCGTACAAGGACTGGTCGGGGTACATGGTTTCTGATGTGTTGCCGTCTGCGGCAACTTGCCAGCCCGACAGGTACACCGCTTCGAGGCCAGCTTTGGCTTGCTGCATTGCCTGCCCGGCACTGATGGCACCAAACGCGTTGACATAGCCCTTTTTGGCGCCACCGTTGATTTTGTCCCACAGTTTTTCTGCACCCCGCTTGGCCAGCGTGTGTTCAATGGGCATGCTGCCGCGCAAACGCACCACATCGGCAGCGGAATAGCCACGCTTCACGCCTTTCCAGCGAGGATTGTTGGCCCAATCTTTCTCAAGGGCGGCAATTTGCTGTTCACGGCTCAGTTGTTGGGTCAGGTTAGCGGGCATGGTGTTACTCCTAAGGTCAAATTGAAATGGGGCGATGTGGGCAGGCATTGCGTTTCATCGTTTTTGAATTCTAACTCTTCTACAAGACTGAATTTTATTC
>Ga0255128_1000330_pt1 | contig 21633 bp, 22 predicted proteins | sample Law_Miss_RepC_8d_FD_188562 | JGI IMG/M metagenome (GOLD analysis project Ga0255128, IMG submission 188562) | Freshwater microbial communities from St. Lawrence River, New York, United States - Law_Miss_RepC_8d | ecosystem: Environmental > Aquatic > Freshwater > River | place: USA: New York... | reverse complement strand
GCCATGTCCGATACCCCCTCCCAGCCCGACGACGAACTCAAAGGTTCCGAGCAACCTTTTGTGGCGCACCTGATCGAGTTGCGCGATCGCCTGATCTGGGCCGTTGCAGCAGTAGCATTGGCGGCGGCGGCTTTGGCCATCTACCCCGGCCCCGGCGAGCTGTATGACATCTTGGCGGCCCCCTTGGTAGTGCATCTGCCCAAAGGCGCGACCCTGATCGCCACGTCGGTGATTTCGCCTTTTATGGTGCCGCTCAAAATTTTGCTGATGAGCGCCTTTCTCATCGCCTTGCCCGTGGTGCTGTACCAGCTCTGGGCCTTCGTGGCCCCGGGTCTTTACAGCCACGAGAAGAAGCTGGTCATGCCTTTGGTGGTGTCGAGCACACTGCTGTTTTTTGTGGGCGTGGCGTTTTGTTACTTCTTCGTGTTCGGTCAGGTGTTCAGCTTCATCCAGAGCTTTGCGCCCAAAAGTATCACGGCTGCGCCAGACATCGAGGCTTATCTGAGCTTTGTGCTGTCCATGTTCTTGGCCTTTGGCCTGGCGTTTGAGGTGCCCGTGGCCGTGGTTGTGCTGGCGCGTATGGGTGTGGTCAGCATCCAAAAACTCAAGGACTTCCGGGGTTACTTTGTGGTGCTGGCCTTTGTGATCGCCGCTGTGGTCACCCCGCCCGATGTGGTGTCTCAGCTGGCGCTGGCCATTCCCATGTGCCTGCTTTATGAAATGGGCATCTGGGCCGCGCAAATTTTCATCAAGCACACCCAAGCGCCTGATGCGCCTTCAGATGCTGTTTGAATGAGATAAGCACTTCGGGATCTGAATCTCACATGAAAAAAGGGCCAAAAGGCCCTTTTTTGATGTCAGTTGGCCAAACTCAATGGCTCTCAAGGCGCTTGCCTTTTAGGAGATGGGCGCTCCGCTGGCGTCAGCCGCAAAGATAAAGGGGCTTGTTGCCGCCAGATCAATACCTCCGCAGGCTCGCCTGGCTTGAGGCTGGCGACCTGGTTGAGCAGGTCTGACACGCTGCCCACAGGCTGCTTGGCCACTTGCAAGATCACGTCGCCCGGGCGGACCCCGGCTTTGGCTGCCGGTCCGTTTTGCAGCACCCCAGTGATCACCACGCCCTGTCGGCTTTGATCGGCTTTTAAGGGGGGTAGCTGGAAGCTTTCCGCCAGCTCTGGAGACAGGTCTTGCGGCTCAACTCCGATCCAGCCTCGAACAACTTTGCCGTTTTGCAGCAAATCCTGCATGACCTGCTTGGCTGTGGAGATCGGGATGGCAAAACCAATACCCAAGCTGCCACCGGAGCGGGAATAGATGGCGGTGTTGATGCCCATGAGGTGGCCGTTCACGTCCACCAGGGCCCCGCCAGAATTGCCGGGGTTGATGGCAGCATCGGTCTGGACGAAGTTTTCGAAGGTGTTGATCCCCAACTGGCTGCGGCCCAGAGCGCTGACGATGCCCGAGGTCACAGTCTGCCCCACGCCAAAAGGGTTGCCAATGGCCAGTACCACATCGCCCACCTGCAGGTCTTGCAGTTGGCCCAAAACAATCACAGGCAGTTTGTCCAGAGGGATCTGCAGCAAAGCCAGGTCGGTGTCTGGGTCGGTTCCAATCACTTTAGCCAGGGTTTTGCGGCCATCGCTGAGCACCACCTCGATGTTGTCAGCATCTTCGATGACATGGTTGTTGGTCAGGATGTGGCCCTCGGGGCTGACGATGACGCCGCTGCCCAGGCCACCAGGGTTTTGCTCTTCTTGTTCACCGTAGAAGAACCGGAACCACGGGTCTTGTCCATGCGGGTTTTGGCTTTTACCTTGGCGGGTGTTGATGCTCACCACCGCTGGGGAAGCTTTTTGCGCTGGGGCACTGAGGCTTCCAACCGGGCGGTTTCCGCTGGATGCAGGGGGCGCTTGCAGCAAGGTCATGCCGTCCACCGAGCGCTGGGCACCGCGCAGCCATGTGGGCTGCAGCGTGGCCACCACAAACCAGATGGCCAGCAAAACGGTCACCCATTGAGAGAATAAAAGCCAGTAACGTTTCATGGTGACCGATTGTCCTTGATTCGGTCGGGTCACACCTCAAGTGGTGCGCATCAACCAACACAGACACAAGGATGAGGCCAAGCCCCACCTGAGCCACAATCGGACATGGACACTCCCGACAGACCATCCACGATGACCGATGCCAAAACCCTGGGCCAGGCTTTTGACGCCTTGCTCCAACCCGAAAAATTCCGCGATTACGGCCCCAATGGCTTGCAAGTCGAAGGCGATCGCCAGGTCAGCCTGCTGGTCAGCGGCGTGACCGCCAGCCGCGCCCTGATCGAAGCGGCAATTGAGGCCCAGGCCGACGCCATCGTGGTGCACCACGGCCTGTTCTGGCGTGGCCAAGACGGCCGCGTCACGGGCTGGATGCGCGAGCGGCTGCGCTTGTTGTTGGCGCATGGTATTCACCTGTTTGCTTATCACTTGCCGCTGGATGCACACCCAGAATTGGGCAACAACGCCCAACTGGCCCGTGTGCTGGGCTTGAAGGCCGATGGCCGTTTTGGCGAACAAGAACTGGGATTTGTCGGAGCGGGCGTTGAGGCTTGGGCGCGGCCTGAGGCTTTGGCCGAGCATGTGGCCGCCGTGCTGGGACGCCCGGTGACCTGTGTGGGCGGCAGCGACCGGCCGGTTCGACGCGTAGCCTGGTGCACGGGCGGTGCCCAGGGTTACTTTGAGTCGGCCATTGCCCAAGGTGTGGACGCCTTCATCACCGGTGAAATTTCCGAACCACAAGCCCATCTGGCCCGTGAAACCGGCGTGGCCTTTTTGGCCTGTGGCCACCATGCCACTGAGCGCTATGGTGCACCCGCTTTGGGAGCGCATGTGGCGCAGGCGCTGGGCATTGCACACCGTTTCATCGAGATCGACAACCCGGCTTGATGCCGACCTCCTGCCCACGAACGAGCCCCATGACTCTGCACGAACTGACCCGCCCCATCGCCATCACCCCGGGTGACCCCTGTGGCATTGGCCCTGAAATCATTGCCCGTGCCTGGAGCACCACGCCTGAGCTGACCCGGGGCTGCTTTGTAGCGGGAGATGTGGGCCTGATGCGCCGCGCCATGGCTTTGGTGGAGCAGGCTGTGCGCTACCCGGTGTGCGAGATCGAAACGCCTGAACAAGCCCTGCAAGTGCCGCCGAGGTGTTTGCCGGTGCTGCAGGTGGTGTCAGTGGCCCCGGAGATCCCTTGGGGCCAAGTCGATGGCCGCGCCGGGCAATTGGCTGGCGAGGCCGTGCTGTGGGCCACGCGTGCCGCATTGCGAGGCGAGGTGGCCGCACTGGTCACGGCCCCTTTGCACAAAGAGGCCTTGCACGCGGCAGGCGCACCTTATGACCAATACCCGGGCCACACCGAGTTGCTGCAGGCCGAGGCGGCCCGGCATGTGGGCGTGACGCTCGCGCACATGCCGGTGCGCATGATGCTCGCCAACGACGAGCTGCGCACGGTGCTGGTCAGTATCCATGTGTCCCTGCGCGAAGCGCTCGATGCCATCACAGTGGACCGGGTTCTAGAGACCTTGCGCATCACCCACACAGCTTTGACGGCTTTGTTGGGCCGCAAGCCACGCATTGCGGTCGCCGGGGTCAACCCGCACGCGGGCGAGGGGGGCTTGTTTGGGCGCGAAGAAATCGAGGTGGTGCAGCCGGCCATATCGCAAGCCCGCCAAGAAGGACTGGATGTGCACGGCCCCTACGCGCCCGACACGGTGTTCATGCGGGCCCGCCAAAAACCGGGCATTCAGCGCGAATTTGATGTGGTGGTGGCCATGTACCACGACCAGGGCTTGATCCCTGTGAAGTACTTGGGCGTGGAGCAGGGGGTGAATGTGACCCTGGGTCTGCCCCTGATCAGAACCAGCCCAGACCACGGAACGGCCATGGACGTGGCTGGCAAAGGCGTGGCAGACGCCAGTAGCATGGTCCAAGCCATTCGCATGGCGCGTCAGCTGATAGGGGTGTAGTCAAAGGCGATGCCTGGGACCCGCGGGATCAGGCCTTGGTTTTTAAGCTGTCGCGGATTTCACGCAACAGCAGCACGTCTTCAGGCGTGATGGGCGCCGCTTCAACGGGAGCTTCTGACTTTTGAGTGGTTTTGAGACGGTTGATCTGGCGCACCATGACAAAAATCACCAAAGCCAGAATGAAGAAATTCAACGCCACAGTGACAAAGCTGCCATAAGCAAAAACAGCGCCCAGCTTTTTGGCTTCTGCCAACGTCAAATTGGTGGCCTGTCCGGCCAAAGGCAGGTAATAGTTGGCAAAGTCGAGACCACCAAACACCAGGCTCACCAAAGGCATGATCATGTCAGCGACCAGGGAATCCACGATCTTGCCAAAGGCCGCACCGATGATCACACCCACCGCCAGGTCCATGACGTTGCCCTTCAGGGCAAAGGATTTGAATTCTTGAATAAATGACATCTTAAATCTCCAAAAGAAACAAAGCGGGGGCTATTGTGCCCCAGTCGGCAGCAAGCTTATGCGCTTGTAAGTCGGTTGTTTGTTTCACTCCGCTACAATCGCGGGTTGACCCTGATAACGACTCGCTAGAGGATTCCCATGAGTGACACCCCAGTCGACAGCAGCAAGCGGACCTGGCTGATTGCCTCCACTTGCGCAGGTGCCGTAGGCGCTGGCTTTGTGGCCACCCCCTTCGTCAGCAGCTTCCAACCCTCCGAGCGGGCCAAAGCGGCCGGTGCGGCCGTTGAGGTGGACATTTCCGCCTTGAACCCGGGCGAAAAGCTCACGGTCGAATGGCGTGGCAAACCCGTTTGGATCATGAAGCGCTCGCCCGAGCAGCTCGAATCCCTGAAAAAGATCGAGGGTCAACTGGCGGATCCGACTTCCGAGCGGACCGCATACCCTACCCCCGAATACGCAAAAAACAGCCACCGCTCGATCAAACCCGAGATTCTTGTGGCCGTTGGCATTTGCACGCATCTGGGTTGCTCTCCAGGCGATAAATTTGCGACAGGACCTCAGCCCTCGTTGCCAGACGACTGGAATGGTGGTTTTCTGTGCGCCTGCCACGGCTCCACTTTTGACTTGGCTGGCCGCGTGTTCAAAAACAAGCCTGCACCCGACAACCTCGAAGTGCCGCCTCACATGTACCTGTCAGACACCAAATTGATCATTGGTGAAGACAAGAAGGCCTGATGGAGAACAATATGGCTGAATTCAAAGAAATCTCTCCGAACGCGCCCGTTGGCGAAAAGTTGCTCAACTGGGTGGACAACCGCTTCCCAGCTTCCAAGCTGTACAAGGAGCACTTGTCCGAGTACTACGCACCCAAAAACTTCAACTTCTGGTATTTCTTCGGCTCCCTGGCTTTGCTGGTGCTGGTGATCCAGATCGTGACCGGTATTTTCCTGGTCATGCACTACAAGCCCGATGCGGCCCTGGCATTTGCTTCGGTTGAGTACATCATGCGTGATGTGCCTTGGGGTTGGTTGATCCGCTACATGCACTCCACAGGCGCTTCGGCCTTCTTTGTGGTGGTGTACCTGCACATGTTCAGGGGTTTGATGTACGGCTCGTACCGCAAGCCGCGTGAATTGGTTTGGATTTTCGGTTGTGCCATTTTCTTGGTGCTCATGGCCGAAGCCTTCATGGGTTACCTGCTGCCTTGGGGCCAGATGTCCTATTGGGGCGCTCAGGTGATCGTGAACTTGTTCTCGGCTGTGCCTGTGATCGGTCCTGATCTGGCCTTGCTGATCCGTGGCGACTTTGTGGTGGGCGATGCCACCTTGAACCGCTTCTTCAGCTTCCACGTCATTGCAGTGCCTCTGGTGCTGCTGGGCTTGGTGGTGGCTCACATCATTGCGCTGCACGAAGTGGGTTCGAACAACCCCGACGGTGTCGAAATCAAGGGTCCTAACGCTCCCAAAGACGCACAAGGCCACCCGCTGGACGGCATTCCTTTTCACCCTTACTACTCCGTGCATGACATCATGGGTGTGAGCGTGTTTTTGATGGCTTTCACGGCGATCGTGTTCTTTGCGCCTGAATTTGGTGGTTACTTCCTCGAGTACAACAACTTCATCCCTGCCGATCCTTTGACCACGCCGCTGCACATTGCGCCTGTTTGGTACTTCACCCCGTTCTATTCCATGCTGCGGGCGATCACCAGCGAGATGATGTACGTGTTGGTGTTGTGCGTGGTCTTGGGTGCTGTGTTGGCCGTGGCCAAAGGCAAGTTGCCCGGTTTGCTCAAGGGTGGCGTGATTGGTGCGGCTGTGCTCATCGCGGCCATGATGTTGTCCATTGATGCCAAATTCTGGGGTGTTGTCGTGATGGGTGGTGCAGTCATCATCCTGTTCTTCTTGCCATGGCTGGACAACAGCCCCGTGAAGTCAATTCGTTACCGCCCTGACTGGCACAAGTATGTCTATGGCGTCTTTGTCATCAACTTCCTGATTCTGGGTTATTTGGGTGTTCAGCCTCCATCCCCCATCGGTGAGCGTGTGTCCCAAGTGGGTACCCTGTTCTATTTCGGCTTCTTCCTGTTGATGCCTTGGTGGAGCAAGCTGGGCACATTCAAACAAGTGCCTGACCGCGTGACCTTCACGCCTCACTGAGATCACGGAGATTCAAGAACATGAAAAACCTCAAGAAACTCGCAATGGGCTTTGTGATGGCGCTGGGCCTGATGGCCGGTGCCCATGCGGCAGGCGGCGGAATTGCCTGGGATAAAGCACCCAAGAAAACCAATGATTTGGCAGCCCTGCAAAACGGTGCCAAGATTTTTACCAACTACTGCCTCAATTGCCACTCGGCCGCTTTCATGCGTTACAACCGCCTGAAAGACATTGGTTTGACCGACCAGCAAATCAAAGACAACCTGATGTTCGCCACCGACCGAGTGGGCGACACCATGAAGTCAGCGATTGATCCTGTGCAGGCCAAGGAGTGGTTTGGCAAAAACCCACCTGACCTGACCCTGATGGCGCGATCGCGTTCGGGTCACGGGGGTACGGGGGCGGACTATCTCTACACCTACATGCGCACCTATTACCGGGATGAGACCAAGCCCACGGGCTGGAACAACTTGGCATATCCCAACGTGGGCATGCCCCATCCTTTGTGGGAACTGCAGGGTGAGCGTCAGCCGATCTTCGAAGAAAAAGAAGAGCACGGTCACAAGGTGCAGATTTTCAAGGGTTGGAATCAAGTCAAGCCTGGCACGATGACGCCCCTGCAATACGACCAAGCCATTGGTGACTTGGTGGGTTATATGCAGTGGATGGCGGAGCCCGCCCAAAACACCCGTGTGCGCATCGGTGTCTGGGTTCTGATTTTCTTGTCCGTCTTCACCTTCATTGCCTGGCGTCTGAATGCCGCGTATTGGAAAGACATCAAGTAATTGATCTTTCACCTGGCCGTATGGCCAGGTTCTTTGGAGTGGCAGGCCCTTGCGGCCTCCCACTCTTTTTGATTTTTTGAGGAGCCTCCACCATGATGGTGCTTTATTCCGGAACGACTTGCCCTTTCTCACACCGCTGCCGCTTTGTGCTGTTCGAAAAAGGTATGGACTTCGAGATCCGCGATGTTGACTTGTACAACAAGCAAGAAGACATCAACGTGATGAATCCCTACGGTCAGGTGCCGATCCTGGTTGAGCGTGACCTGATCCTGTACGAGTCGAACATCATCAACGAGTACATCGATGAGCGCTTTCCTCACCCTCAACTGATGCCCGGCGACCCAGTTGACCGTGCCCGCGTGCGTTTGTTCTTGCTCAACTTCGAAAAGGAACTGTTCACACACGTGTTGACTTTGGAAAACCGCGCCCTCAAAGGCAACGACAAGGCGCTCGAAAAAGCGCGTTCACACATTCGTGACCGCTTGACCCAATTGGCTCCGGTGTTCCTGAAAAACAAGTTCATGTTGGGCGACAACTTCTCCATGCTGGACGTGGCCATTGCCCCATTGCTGTGGCGTCTGGACTATTACGGGATTGAGCTGAGCAAAAATGCAGCCCCGTTGCTGAAGTACGCTGAGCGCATTTTTTCCCGCCCCGCCTACATCGAGGCGCTGACACCTTCTGAAAAGGTCATGCGCAAATAAAGCCGGTTGTTTTCGGGAGAATAATGGCGATGGAGGACAACGCATGATCAGCAACACCGAACTGCCATCCACCAGGCCGTACCTGATTCGCGCCTTGTACGACTGGTGTTCCGAAAACGGTTTCACGCCCTATGTGGCCGTGAAGGTGGACAACTCGGTACAGGTGCCACGTGAATATGTGCAAGGTGGTGAGATCGTGCTCAACGTCAGCATGGACGCGACCAGTTCATTGAAGCTGGGCAATGACTTCATTGAGTTCAAAGCCCGCTTTGGTGGCAAGCCACGAGAAATCATGGTGCCCATCCACCGCGTCATGGCGATCTATGCCCGTGAAAACGGTCAGGGTATGGCCTTTCCCGTGAGCGATGAAGAGTCTGCATCTGCTGCTTTGTCGGCGGTGGACAGTCCAACGCTGGAGAGCATGGACACCGAGGACAAGCCTGAAGCGCCCAGCCCGAGCAGCCCTGGCCGACCCGCACTCAAGCGCATCAAGTAAAAAAAATTCAGGGCCAGCTCTTAGTCAGCCCTGGAGCACGTTAGAATTCAGCCCGTGCCGCTTTAGCTCAGTTGGTAGAGCACCCGCCTTGTAAGCGGTAGGTCGTCAGTTCGAATCCGACAAGCGGCACCAAATGATCAGCCTTGACTCGAAAAAGTCAGGGCTTTTTTTTGTTCAAAATAATCGGCTCAAAAAGGCGAGAGCTTCAGCGGTTTTGCACCTTGATGCGGATAGTGGCGACACCCAAGCCTTTGCTTGTGAGGTGAGCTTGCAAGGCCGGCAGCAATTGCCGAAGTTTGGCGGCCACGGCGTTGGAGCTCACCAGCAAACACCAGATGCCATCTTCAATGGGGCCAGGTTGTATGCCCGCTCTCAATGGGGCAGGCAACAAATTGCGAATGGCTTGGAAACGATCGGACGACTCGCGAACCCGTCCCATCAGCAGTGAGAAGGTGGGGGACTCCTCGGCGGCTTGTTGAAGCGGAATGGCTTGGTGGCGTCTTTGCATGGCGTGTCTTGGAGTTCCATTATCTGGCAAGCCAGAACGCTCTGGAGCAAGCCTCAAAAAGGCTTTCGAACAGAGCTGGTCAAGCGGCTAAAATCATCCGGTTATGCAGGTTGTCCGTAGGCAGCCTGTCGGGTTGGTGGGGTCATGTGCCCTGCGGGCCTGGATTTCATGAAACTTTTAACCAGACAGGATAGACGGTCTGTTTTTCAGCCAATCGCTGAAAGTGGATCTATTAGACATGGCCATCCCATTCCTCACCAAGATCTTCGGCAGTCGAAATGACCGTCTGCTCAAGCAATACCGCAAAACTGTCGAGCGCATCAACGCATTGGAGTCTGGGCTCGAAGGCTTGAGCGACGATGAGCTGAGGGCCAAAACACAAAACTTCCGTGACCGCGCCGCCGCTGGTGAGAGTCTGGATGCTTTGCTGCCAGAGGCTTTCGCCGTGGTGCGTGAGGGCTCCAAGCGGGTCATGAAGATGCGTCACTTTGATGTCCAGCTTGCCGGCGGCATTGCCTTGCACAACGGCAAAATTGCCGAGATGCGCACGGGTGAGGGCAAAACCCTGACCTCCACACTGCCCGCCTACCTCAACGCCATCGCAGGCAAGGGCGTGCATGTGGTGACCGTGAACGATTACCTGGCCAGCCGGGATGCCACCTGGATGGGCAAGCTCTACAACTTCCTGGGTCTGACGGTGGGCATCAACCTGCCCCAGCTGCCACGCGAGGAAAAGCAAGCGGCTTACAACGCCGACATCACCTACGGCACCAACAACGAATACGGTTTTGACTACCTGCGCGACAACATGGTCTATGAAGCCCATGACCGTGTCCAGCGGCCCCTCAACTACGCCATCGTTGACGAGGTGGACTCGATCCTGATCGATGAGGCCCGCACGCCTTTGATCATCAGCGGTCAGGCCGAAGACCACACCGCCACTTACCTGGCCATGAACCAGGTCGTGCCCCTGCTCACCCGCCAAGAAGGTGAGGCCGATCCACGGACCGGCGAGGGCATCATCACCCCGGGTGATTTCACCGTCGATGAAAAATCGCACCAGGTCTTCTTGACCGAAGACGGCCACGAAAAAGCCGAGGGGGTGCTGTCGCAAATGGGCCTGATCCCCGAAGGCACGAGCCTGTACGACCCGGCCAACATCACCTTGATGCACCACCTGAATGCCGCCTTGCGTGCGCAGCATCTGTACCACCGCGACCAGCACTATGTGGTGCAGGACGGTGAGATCATCATTGTGGACGAATTCACTGGCCGCCTGATGACCGGCCGCCGCTGGAGCGATGGTTTGCACCAAGCGGTAGAAGCCAAAGAGGGCGTGCAGATCCAGGCCGAAAACCAGACCTTGGCCTCCATCACCTTCCAGAATTATTTCCGTTTGTACAACAAGATCGGTGGCATGACGGGCACGGCCGACACCGAGGCTTATGAGTTCCAGGAGATTTACGGCCTGGAGACGGTGGTCATTCCTCCGCACCGCAAGAGCCAACGTGAAGACCAGCTGGACCGCGTGTACAAGACATCGCAGGAACGCTACAACGCGGCGATCGCCGACATCCGCGAATGCCATGAGCGTGGCCAGCCGGTGCTGGTGGGCACCACTTCGATTGAAAATTCAGAGCTGATCGCGCAGCTCTTGACCCAGCAAAAGTTGCCGCACCAGGTGCTCAACGCCAAGCAGCATGCTCGCGAAGCGGACATCGTGGCCCAGGCGGGTCGCCCAGGGATGATCACCATTGCCACCAACATGGCCGGTCGCGGGACCGACATCGTGCTGGGCGGCAACATCGAAAAAGACGTGCAAGCCATCGAAGCCGATGAAAGCCTGCCCGAATCTGCCCGCCAGGACAAAGTGACCCAGTTGCGCGAGCAATGGAAAGTGGTGCACGAGCAGGTCAAGGCATTGGGTGGTTTGCGCATCATCGCCACCGAGCGCCACGAGTCGCGACGCATTGACAACCAGCTGCGTGGCCGTTCGGGCCGTCAGGGTGACCCTGGTTCTTCACGCTTTTATCTGAGCCTGGACGATCCGTTGATGCGCATTTTTGCGGGTGACCGCGTCCGCTCCATCATGGACCGCCTGAAGATGCCCGAGGGCGAGGCCATTGAGGCGGGCATTGTGACGCGCAGCATCGAAAGTGCTCAGCGCAAGGTCGAGGCACGTAACTTCGACATTCGCAAGCAGCTGCTCGAATACGACGACGTGTCCAACGACCAGCGCAAGGTGATTTACCAGCAGCGCAATGACATTCTGGATGCCAAAGACATGCACGTCCAGATCACGGCCCTGCGTGAAGGCTGCTTCACTGACCTGGTGCGTCAGTACGTGCCAGTTGAATCGGTGGAAGAGCAGTGGGATTTGCCAGGTCTGGAAAAAGTGTTATCCGAAGAGTGGGGCATGAGCCTGGACTTGCAAGGCAAGGTGCAGGCCTCGAGTGCCATTGCGGACGAAGACCTGTTGGAGATGGTCGTGGCTGCTGCCCATGCCCAATTCCAGGCCAAGCTCGATCTGGCGGGTGCTGAGAGTTTTGTGTCCTTTGAACGCATGATCTTGTTGCAGAGCATCGACACCCACTGGCGCGAACACCTCAGTGCCTTGGATTATTTGCGCCAAGGCATTCACCTGCGCGGCTATGCCCAAAAGCAACCTAAACAGGAATACAAACGCGAAGCCTTTGAGTTGTTTGGCCAATTGCTGGATGCCGTCAAAAACGAAGTCACCAAGACCTTGATGATGGTGCGCATCGATTCGGGCGACCAGATACAACAAGCCGCGCAAGCCATCGAAGAGCGGGCCGAGCAGATCAGCAACGTGACTTACAGCGCCCCGGATGAAACCGGTCAGCCGCAAACCGTCGCGGCCGACTTGGCTGGTTTGCAGCAAGCTTTTGGTCCGGTAGGGCGCAATGACCCCTGCCCATGCGGCAGTGGCAAGAAGTTCAAGCACTGCCACGGCAAACTCGCCTGAATGGGGCCGAGCGTATGAAACGGGCTTCGGCCCGTTTTGTTTGTGTGAAACCCGAAACGTTTTTTTCAAAGGACCACCATGCCTGTGAACTTGCCTCCTCTGGATCCCGCCCAACTTTGCCCCATCGCGGGTGTGCGCATCGGTGTTGCCGAAGCGGGTGTTCGCAAAGCCAACCGCAAAGACCTCACAGTGTTTTTGCTGGACGAGGGCACCAGCGTCGCGGGTGTGTTCACGCGCAACCGTTTTTGCGCTGCGCCTGTCCAAGTTTGCCGTGAGCACTTGTCCGCTGGAAGTGCCGTCCGTGCACTGGTCATCAACACCGGTAACGCCAACGCAGGCACTGGAGCGCCGGGTCTGGCCCACGCACACCAAACCTGCGAGGCGATGGCCAGTTTGCTGCAATGCACGCCCGCGCAGGTCCTGCCATTTTCGACCGGCGTGATCATGGAGCCGTTGCCGGTGGAACGCATTGTGGCGGGCATGCCCGCTGCTTTAGCCAACGCGCAAGCCGCCCACTGGGCCACGGCTGCCGAAGGCATCATGACCACCGACACCGTGCCCAAAGCGGCGAGCGTGCAGGTGCAAGTGGGTGGCCGGGCCGTGAGCATCACCGGCATCAGCAAGGGCGCGGGAATGATCCGCCCCAATATGGCCACCATGCTCGGCTTTGTGGCCACCGATGCGTGCATAGATCCGGCCCTGCTGCCCGCTTTGGCCAAACAGCTGGCCGATGGCTCGTTCAACCGCATCACCATCGACGGTGACACCTCGACCAACGACTCCTTCATGCTGATCGCCACGCACAAGGCGGGCAACGCTCAGATCACCGCCTTAGACAGCGCAGACGGCCAAGCCTTGGTGCAAGGCTTGATGCAAGTGGCCCGCCAGTTGGCGCATGCCATCGTGCGCGATGGCGAGGGGGCCACCAAGTTCATCACCGTCCAAGTTGAAGGCGGTCGCACGGGAGAGGAATGCCGCCAAGTGGCCTATGCCATCGCACATTCACCCTTGGTCAAAACTGCTTTTTTTGCCAGCGACCCGAACTTGGGACGCATTTTGGCCGCTGTGGGTTATGCGGGCATTGAAGACCTGGACCAGGGCCTGATCGAGTTGCACCTAGACGATGTGCATGTGGTCTCACAAGGCGGCCGCCGTGCCGAGTACCGCGAAGAAGATGGCCAGCGTGTCATGAAGGGCAGCGAGATCACCGTGCGTGTCGGTCTGGGCCGGGGCACCGCCAGCGACACCGTGTGGACCTGCGACCTGAGCCACGATTACGTCACCATTAACGCGGATTACCGTTCATGAACGCCTCTTCCAATTCAGCCCTTGATCAGTTGTTGGCCAAAGTCAGCCAGCTGGTGGACCGAATCGAGTCGGTCTTGCCTCAACCCCTGTCTGCACCCGATTGGACGCAGGCCATTGCCTGGCGCTACCGCAAGCGCTCGTCTGGCCACGGCGTGCTCGAGCCGGTGCGCCATGTGGCGGCCATGACGCTGAATGACCTGAAGGAAATCGACGACCAAAAGGAAAAGCTGCAGCGCAACACCGAGCAGTTTGTGCACGGTCGTCCGGCCAACAATGTGCTGCTCACAGGCGCACGCGGCACGGGCAAGTCCTCGCTCATCAAGGCGTGTCTGAACACCTATGCCCCCCAAGGCCTGCGTTTGATTGAGGTCGACAAAGAAGACCTGACCGACCTGCCCGACATCATCGAAGTGGTGGCGGGCCGACCCGAGAAGTTTGTGGTCTATTGCGACGACTTGAGCTTTGAAGACGGCGAGCCGGGCTACAAAGCGCTCAAGTCGATTCTGGACGGCACCGTGGCGGCCTCGACCCCCAATGTGCTGGTGTACGCCACCAGCAACCGCCGCCACTTGCTGCCCGAGTACATGAGCGAAAACCTCACCTACAAACACACCGATGACGGCGAAGTGCACCCGGGTGAAGGCGTCGAAGAAAAAATTTCGCTGTCCGAGCGATTTGGCCTGTGGATCAGTTTCTACCCTTTCTCGCAAGACGAATACCTGACCATTGCCGGGCAATGGCTCAGCGCTCTGGGCGCCACGCCCGCACAAATCGCCGCCGCCCGCCCTGATGCCTTGCTCTGGGCCTTAGAGCGCGGTTCGCGCAGTGGCCGTGTGGCCTACCAGTTTGCGCGGGACATGATGGGCCGCCAACCCACCTTGCCGTGAGCCCCGCATGAGCGCAGGTTTGTTGGTCGCCGATGGCGAACGCGCACGCGAGGACCTGAGCTCAGGCCAAGCCGAGCGTGCTGTGGTGGATGTGGCGGTGGGCGTGTTGCTGCAAGCCGATGGCCAGTTTTTGCTGACCTCGCGCCCTGAGGGTAAGGTGTATGCAGGTTATTGGGAATTCCCGGGCGGCAAGCTCGAAGTGGGCGAGTCGGTGGAGCAAGCGCTGCGCCGGGAGTTACAAGAAGAGCTGGGCATCACCATCGGAGTCGCGCAGCTCTGGAAAACCCAGATGGTCGATTACCCGCACGCCTTGGTCCGTCTGCACTTTTGCAAGGTGTGGGACTGGCAGGGCGAGCTGCAAATGCGCGAAGCGCAATCACACGCTTGGCAGTCGCTACCGGTGGTCGTGACGCCGGTACTGCCGGGCACCATTCCCGTGCTCTCTTGGCTGGCCCAAGAGCGTCAGTTCACGGACGCCACGCACGCTTGAAACCCAAGGGTTCGAGGCGTCTCACTGCAAACGCGGATCGCCAAAGGGCTCGTTCGGCGGGGTGTTGTCGGGCAGTTTGAATTCTTCGCTGGCCCAGGCCCCCAAGTCCACACCTTTGCAGCGGGCGCTGCAAAACGGGCGGTAGGAATTGCTGGGGCTATAAAGGCTGGTGCCCGCGCAGGCAGGGCAGCGCACCTTACGGGGCTCGAAGTGTTCAGGCTGGTTCGAGTCGCTCATGCGCACAAAGTCATCTCGAAAGGCACATCATCGGTGGTGGCCACCAATTTGCCATCGCTGTGCTGGCGCATCATGCGGATCACCACCAACAAACGGTTGCAGCTGATCTCGGGGGTGATGCCCAAAGCAGGATCGATTTTCAGACGCAGCAACTGAAAGGTCCGCCCTTGGGGCAGGTTTTGCTGAAGCTGACCTGCTGTGGCCATGACTTTTTGTCCGGAACCTGATTCGCGCAGCATTTGCAGCAATTGCCCAATGGCTTGCGCCCAAGGTGCCAAAGGCAGTGTCCATTGGGTCAAATCACGGGCTCGACTGGCCGCATCTTGGTGTTGCCAGGCGTGGTAGGCGGGGAGGTCAAATTCGCAGGTGCCGCCTGGAATGGCCATGCGACTTTTGAGTGCAGTCAGGAAATCGTGTTCGGAAAGGCTTTGGCCCATTTTCCCGGTGACCTGATTGAGGGCATCAAAGAGTTGGTCGAGTTGAGCAATCAGGCCGTCCAGCGCTTTTTCAGAAATGGCGGGGTTGCCACGGTAAGCGCTGTAGATTTGCTTTTGTCGCTCCAGGTCTTTGAGCAGCTCAGACTTGAGCTCGGAGCGTGCCCCCACCTCCATGATTTCAAACAAGGTGGTCAGGGCGAAATGGTGGTCCACAGCTTGGTCACGCCCGATCAGTTGATCCAGGCGTGAAAAAAGCTGTTGCAGTCGCAAATAGGTGCGAATGCGTTCGTTAAATGGGAATTCGTACAGTATCACGCGGCATTTTCCAGTGCGCTGATCATAGCCCGAAGTCAGCAGCCACTTGAGCCACTTGCGCCTCTAATTCATCAAAACTGAGACCTTGATTCACCAGAACGACATCAGCACAAGCCAAGCGCTGTGCACGGGAAGCTTGCAGCTGGATGATGCGGTCAATTTCGGCGGAGGCCAGGCCACTGCGCACCATGACCCTTTGTTGTTGGGTCTGGACATCGCAGTCCACCACGATGACCCGGTCAACTTGTTGGCGCCAACGCTCGCCAGACTCCACCAGCAAAGGCACATCGAACACCAGCACTCGGCGGCCCGCTTGCACGGCTGCTTGCGCCTGCTCGGCCGTTATTTGACTGACCAGGGGGTGGATGATGTGTTCGAGTTGGCGCTTGGCTTGTGGATCTTGCAAGATGCGCTCGCGCATGGCCTGGCGGTCCATGGCGCCGTCCGGGCCAATCATCACGACACCAAAGGTGCTGGCGATGGCCTCCATGGCCCGCCCGCCCGGGGCGGTGAGGCTGCGCGAAATGGCATCGGCGTCGATGATGGCAGCACCGCGCCGCGCCAAAAAGCCCGCCACGGTGCTTTTGCCGCTGCCAATGCCGCCAGTCAGGCCGATGCGCCAAGTGCGTTGAGTCATGGATATTCAGATCAAAAACCACGGCAGGGGGCCCAAGACCATGACCCACAAACCCGCCAACACCAAAAAAGGCCCGAAAGCCAGCTGACCATTGTCATCCAATTGGCCCCGCAGTTTGAGCCAGAGGCCACCGATCACCCCGGAAAAAGAGGCGATCAGCACCAAGGACAGCAGCGCGGGCCAGCCCAGCCAAGCCCCCAAGGCGGCGAGCAGCTTGAAGTCGCCTTGACCCATGCCCTCCTTGCCGGTCACGGCTTTGAACAACCAGTACACCGTCCATAAAAACAGGTAGCCAGTAACCGCTCCCCAAAGGGCTTCGTTCAAGCCAATGCCGGTCAGCCCAAGGCTAGCGGCCAGCAGACCCGCCCACACCAAGGGTTGGGTGATGGCATCGGGCAGCAAGCGCGTGTCGGCATCGATGGCGGCCAGCGCGACCAAGGCGGCTGCAAACCCGGCCCAGACGAGTGCCTGAAAACCCAAGCCGTGTAAGGCCGCTGCCCATAAAAACAGACCTGCCGTGATCAGTTCTATGGCTGGATAGCGCCAGCTTATTGGCGCCTGGCAATTGGCGCATCGTCCGCGCAGTCGGATAAAGCTCAACACTGGAATGTTCTCGTGCCAAGCCAAAGCGTGCTGACAGTGGGGGCAGTGGGAGCGTGGCACAGCCAGATTGAAGGGCGGCGCATGGGGCGGTGTATCGCCAAGCGGGGCGTCCCACTGTGCTTGCAGCATCAGCGGCAGGCGGTGGATCACCACGTTCAGAAAACTGCCGATCATCAGGCCCAGCAAAGCCGCCAGGGCGAGTGCCAAAACGCTGTCGTTCATGTCAAAAAACTTGCCCCAAACTGAAAATTGGTAAGTACATGGCCACCAAGATGGCCCCAATGAAGCCGCCGAGCACCACGATGATCAGTGGCTCCAGCAAACTGCTCAAACCATTGACCTGGTCGTCGAGCTCACTTTCCATCAGGCCGCCCGCCCGGCCCAGCAGGCTGTGTAATGCACCGGTTTCCTCGCCCGTGGCGCACAACTGCACAATCATCGCCGGAAAACGCCTGCTTTGGGCCATGCTGTCACTCAAACTGTGGCCTTGGACCACACGCCGCTGCAATTGCATGGTGGTGCGTTCAAAGACAGGATGATCGCACGCTTGGGCGGTGGGCCCCAAGGCCTCGGGTAAGGGCACGCCAGCGGCCAGCAAGGCTGACAGGGTCTGCGCCCAGCGTGCGACCACCGCCGTGGTCAAGAGGGGTCCGAGCACCGGCCAGCGCAGCCACCACCGGGCCAGCCATTGCCGCACACGGTTGGCCGCCGGGCTGTTTTGCTGTGCTGCCCACATCAGCAAAAGACCCACGGGCAGGGCTACAGGCCAGACACGCACCAGCGCGTTGCTCAGGCCCACCACGACTTGCGTGGCCAAGGGCAATTCGGCCCCAAAGGACTGGAACACATCTTGGAAAACCGGTACGACCAGCACCAAGATCATCACCAAAATGCCCAAGGCCACCAACATCACGGCAATGGGGTACATCAAGGCCGAGCGGATTTTGGAGCGCATGGCTTCGTTTTTTTCGAGCGTCAAGGACAGGCGTTCCATCATCGTGTCGAGAATGCCAGCGGCTTCGCCCGCTTGGACCATGTGCACATACAGGCCGCTGAAATGTTGAGGGCGTTTGGCCAGGGCGACGTGCAAGGCCACACCCGCTTCCACATCGCTGCGCACACCCTGCATCACCGCCACCAAGCCTTTGGAGTTCATGCTGCGACACAGCATGCCCAATGCCTGCACGACCGGCACGCCTGCGCGCAGCATGGCCGACCACTGACGTGTCATAACGGCCAAGTCTTTGGCTTTGATGGTGTCTTGTGGCGACCACCACAGGCGTTGAACTTGCACCTGTTGCAGCCCCTGCCTGCGCAGTTGCACCCGTGCCAAGTCGGCATTCATGGCCTGAATTTGTCCACTTTGGGGTTGCCCCTGGCTGTCCAAGCCGCGCCATCGAAAGGCCGTTGTGGCCCGGGCAGGCGGCAGGAGGCTCATGTGCTTTCTCTGGTGGCGGCCAGCACTTCGTCCAGCGAAGTGACGCCTTGCAGTACTTTGCGCAAGCCCGCCATGCGCAGACTGCTCACCCCTTCGATTCGGGCTTGGCGTGCCAATTCTTGAATCCCAGCTTCCTGCAAGACCAATTGCTGCATCTCGGCGCTCACGGGCATGACCTGAAAAATCCCGGTTCGTCCTGTAAAGCCCTTGTGGCATTGCGGGCAGCCCACAGGCTCGAACACGGGCACGGGATCCTCAAGGGCCAGACTGGGCGGCCATCCTGCTTTGAGCCAAATCTCGGCAGTTACGTTGGAGGAACGCTTGCAATGCGGGCAGAGGCAGCGCACCAAGCGTTGTGCCGTGATCAGGCTGACACTGGCGGCGATGTTGTAGGGTGCAGTCCCCATGTTGCGCAAGCGCACCAAAGTAGCCGGGGCGTCGTTGGTGTGAAGGGTCGAGAGCACGAGATGCCCGGTTTGTGCCGCCTGAATAGCGATGTTGGCGGTCTCCAAATCACGGATCTCGCCCACCATCAAAATGTCCGGGTCTTGGCGCAAAAAAGCCCGAAGCGCCACAGCAAAGCTCAAGCCAGGTTTGTCCTGCACGTTGACCTGGTTGATGCCTGCGAGCTGGATTTCACACGGATCTTCCACTGTGGCGATGTTCACCTCCGGGGTATTGAGCAGGTTCAGGCAGGCGTAAAGGGATTGGGTCTTGCCTGAGCCGGTGGGGCCAGTCACCAGCACCAGCCCATGAGGGGCACGGATGGCTGCCAGCAAGCGCTCCAAGTCTTCGGGCTCGTAGCCCAGACGGGCCAAGTTCAATTGCGCCTGGGCCGAGTCGAGCACCCGGATCACCAGTTTTTCCCCAAACAAGGTGGGCAAAGTGCTCACACGCAAGTCCAGCTCACGCCCTAGGGCCAATTGCAGTTTCATGCGCCCGTCTTGTGGCAGGCGTTTTTCGGCGATGTCTAGGCGTGACATCACCTTGATGCGCGAGGCCAGACGGTCCTTGAGGGCCATGTGTGGAGATGCAATTTCACGCAGTTCCCCATCGATGCGCATGCGCACCCGGTATTGGTGTTCGTAAGGCTCAAAGTGCAAGTCAGACGCTTTGAGCGCCACCGCTTGCTCAAGCAATTGCTGCACATAACTGACCACTGGCGCATCCTCATGCCCGGTTGAAACAGGCCGTGTCTGAGCGGATTCCATGCGGACACCCTTATTAAATGAGTAAAAAATAACTCAAATCATGGTGCTTCATGAGTGATTTGTAAATGCCTCCTGATGGCTTTGCTTGCTCGGTGTCTATGACTCAAGCTGTGAAGCTTGGGAATCACACTGCCAGACTGCACACAACCGGCCGTGCTCAATTTTCTTGGAGGGACAGTTCAAATCAGGCGCATGGTCGTATCTGGCTGTGAAGCCAGCTACGGAGTTTTCTGCGGTACGGATCAGCAGACGCGCCGAGCAATTTTCGTGACGGCCGATGAGGGGTCAATGTCCATCCAATCATGGAGCATGCCCTGGCGACTGATCACCTTGCCTGTCAGCATGGCGCCGCTGTAGTGAGTGAGGTGCATCACGCGGGCCATCTTGGCTTTGCAGTTGATCATCAATTGGGTCTGCACAGAAAGATAAACTTGGCCATCAGCAGTGGTTTGTGGTTTTTTGTAATCGATCGCGCTCCACAAAACCTTTCGGCCCGACTCTTGTGTCACCGATTTGGCATCGATGTAAAACATCCCTTGATCGTTCAAAACGATGGCTTCCCATTTGGGGTTGGCCATGCTTGGACCCGTGGCAAAAGCTGACAAGGCGATGAGTGCCAGGGTGGATGCTTTGAAATGTTTCATGTTCATCCTTAGCCTGTGGTGGAGTCAGGTGCGTCGGTCAAGCAGCTGCGAGGCCAGAGCCACCATCGCCGTGCGGTAGGTGTTGTCGGGCAGTTGCATGGCGGCGTCAATGGCGCGTTGCGCCTCGGCTGCTGCGGCGCTGCGGGTGGCGGCCAAGGCCCCGGTGTCACGAACGATCGCAACGATGTCGTTCAGCCGGTCCACGTTGCCGGTTTCAATGGCTTCGCGCACGGTACGGCTTTGTTCTGGGTTGCCAAGCTGCATGGCCAAAATGAGGGGCAAGGTGGCTTTGCCCTCGCGCAGGTCATCGCCCAGATTTTTCCCCATCTCGGCGCTGTTGCCGTCATAGTCCAGCACATCGTCGATCACTTGGAAAGCCGTGCCCAAGGCCTGGCCGTAATGGGCGCAAGCGGTCTCGAGCTCTGGGGGGCTGCCCGCCAAAATCGGTCCCAAGCGGGCGCTGGCTTCGAAAAGTTTGGCGGTTTTGGAGCGTATCACGCGCAAATAGCCTTCTTCGTCCAAGGAGGCATCGTGCATGTTCATCAGTTGCAGCACCTCGCCTTCGGCAATCACGTTGGTGGCGTCAGCCAGGGTCTGCATCACCCGCATGCTGTTGGCGTCCACCATCATCTGGAAAGCCCGGGAATACAAAAAGTCACCCACCAGCACACTGGCCGGGTTGCCAAAGTTTTCATTGGCCGTTGGCCTGCCGCGCCTCAGGGTGGACTCGTCGACCACATCGTCGTGCAGCAAAGTGGCGGTGTGGATGAATTCGACCACGGCTGCCAGGTTGTATTTCTGACTGCCCGTGTAACCCAGGGCGCCGCAGGTGAGCAACAGCAACACGGGTCGCAGGCGTTTGCCGCCAGCCGAAATGATGTAGCGTGCCACCTCTGCGACCAGGGGAACACCGGAGTCGAGCCGCTGGGCAATCACAAGGTCGACCTGGGCCATGTCCGGGGCCACCAATTCAAGAACGGCGGCGGTGCTGTTTTCTGAGGCAGACAAATGGAGGATCCGGCTGGGGAGCTCGGTCGAGCCGAGGCGGTTGGAATAAAAACGCACCCAGTGCGCCCTCTAATTATAGGGACACGCCGTGTCGTCCTTGCACAGGTGCTTGCGCACAAGGCGGGAAGGATTTGCCAGACTCAGCGGGGCGTGCTAGAATCTTCGGTTCCTTGGGGATTAGCCCTTGGAAACTTCCATTCAAAGAGGTCATTTATGTACGCGGTCATAAAAACCGGTGGCAAACAGTATCGTGTTGTCGCTGGCGAAAAAATTAAAGTAGAACAGATTGCTGCGGACGTTGGCCAGGAAATCGT
>Ga0255128_1000328_pt1 | contig 21765 bp, 20 predicted proteins | sample Law_Miss_RepC_8d_FD_188562 | JGI IMG/M metagenome (GOLD analysis project Ga0255128, IMG submission 188562) | Freshwater microbial communities from St. Lawrence River, New York, United States - Law_Miss_RepC_8d | ecosystem: Environmental > Aquatic > Freshwater > River | place: USA: New York... | reverse complement strand
ACCCCGGCAAGGGCACGCCTATGCGGACCGACAGCATTTTTCGCATTTATTCCATGACCAAACCCGTGGTTTCGGTGGCCGTGATGATGCTTATGGAGCGGGGCCAGTTGCTGCTCAGCGATCCGGTGAGCCGCTGGTTGCCCGAATATGCAACCCAACAAGTGGCCACGCCCAACGGCTTAGAGCCCGTAAAGCAAGCGGCCACGGTGCAAGACTTGCTGCGCCATACGGCAGGCCTGACTTATGAGTTTTTGGGTGAGTCGTCGGTGCAGAAGCAATATGACCAGGTGCAAATTGCCTCCAGGGATCGCAACAACGACACGTTTTCGCAAACGCTGGCCGGGTTGCCCTTGATGTTTCAACCAGGCAGTGTGTGGGCTTATAGCCGCGCCACCGATGTATTGGCCAGGTTGGTTGAGGTGGTCAGCGGGCAGACGCTGGGGGCGTTTTTGCAAGCCGAAATTTTGGGGCCGCTGGGCATGGTGGACACGGGCTTTGCCGTGCCGCCCGAACAGCACCACCGCATTGCCGAGCCTTTTGCACACGACCCCGATGGCGGTGTGCGCATGGCCGTTTTGGAGCCGCGCGAAGTGCCTGCACTGGAAAGCGGTGGCGGAGGCCTGATGTCTACTGCCTTGGATTACGCCCGCTTTGTGCATTGTTTGCGCAACAAGGGCGAGCTGAATGGCGTGCGCCTACTGGGGGCGCACACGGTGGACTTCATGACCAGCGACCATTTGGGCGGCCTTCCATCGCATGGCACTTTGCTGCCACCTGGGCATGGGTTTGGTCTGGGTTTTGCGGTGCGCACGCATTTGGGCATGGCCCCTGTGCCGGGTTCGGTGGGTTTGTATTACTGGGGCGGCATTGCAGGCACCACGTTTTTTGTGGACCCCGCGCTTGATATGTACGCCATGTTGATGATCCAAGCCCCAAATCAGCGCGACTATTACCGCCCATTGTTCCGCGACATGGTTTATGCAGCCTTGGTCTGATGGGTGTTTAGTGGGTGTCTAGTGGGAGGCTGCCCCTGCGGCCGAATGCTTGCAGTGGATTGCTCCCAACAAAAACCAGCACAGTGAATAATGTCTGCAAAATTCACTCTATTACATAAGGAGTCACAAACATGCCTACCCCACAACCCGGCCTCATGATGGCCCGCCCCCTGTTGATCTCGGGCATTCTGGAGCACGCGGCGGCACAGTTTGGCGAGCAAGAGGTGGTCTCGCGTGAGACGCATGGCCCGCTGCACCGCACCACCTATGCCGCAGTGGCGCAGCGCGCGCGCCAACTGGCCAACGCACTGGCCCACATGGGCCTGAAAGCGGGCAGCGCCGTGGGCTCTATTGCCTGGAACAACCACCGGCATCTGGAGGCTTATTACGCGGTCTCGGGCAGCGGCATGGTCATGCACACCTGCAACCCGCGCCTGCACCCGCAGCAGCTGATTTATGTCATCAACCACGCCGAAGACGAAGTGGTGCTGTTCGACGCCACCTTTGCGCCGTTGGTCAAGGGGATTGCCGCGCATTGCCCCAAAGTGCGCGCCTGGGTTTGCCTGGCCGATGCCGCCAACACCCCCGCCATTGAAGGCGTGAACAACGTGCTCAACTTTGATGACCTGATTGCGCCGCACAGCAAGGTTTTCTTCTGGCCCGAACTGGACGAAAACACCGGCGCTGCCCTGTGCTACACCTCGGGCACCACCGGCAACCCCAAGGGTGTTTTGTACACGCACCGCGCCATCGTTTTGAATGCCACCATGGGCTGCATGCCCGATGTGTTGAACCTGTCCACACTCGAAGTCATCTTGCCCGTGGTGCCCATGTTCCACATCAACGCCTGGTGCATCCCCTACGCCGCTTTGGTGGCGGGCAGCAAACTGGTGTTGCCCGGCCCCAAGCTCGATGGCCCCAGCTTGTACGAGTTGATGGAAGCCGAACATGTGACCATCAGTGCGGGCGTGCCCACCATTTGGATGGGCCTGATCCAACACGTCGAGCAAAACAAGCTGCGCTTCAGCAGCATGAAGCGCACCGCTGTGGGGGGCTCGGCCATGCCCATGGCCTTGATTGCCAAGTTTGTCGACGTCTATGGTGTGGAAGTGCGCCACGGCTGGGGCATGACCGAAACCACTGCCGTAGCCACCATGAGCAGCTTGAGCCGCGCCGACCGCAAAAAGCCCGCTGCCGAGCAACACGCCATCGTGGCCAAACAAGGCCGTGCCGTGTCGGGCATCGAGATCAAAGTGGTCGATGAAAGCGGCGTCACCCTGCCCCGCGACGGCAGCTCGCAAGGCGAGTTGATGGTGCGTGGCCAGTGGATTGTGGAACGCTACTTCAAGGCCGAAAGCACGGCTCTGGTCGACGGCTGGTTCCCCACCGGCGACATCGCCACCATCGACGCGCAAGGCACCATGCAAATTCGCGACCGCACCAAAGACGTGATCAAAACGGGCGGTGAATGGATCAGCTCGATTGACCTAGAAAACGCAGCCATCGGGCACCCAGCGGTGGGCATGGCTGCGGTCATTGGCGTCAAACACCCCAAGTGGGACGAAAGGCCTCTGCTGTTCATCGTGCGCAAGCCGGGGCAAAGCGTGGAGAAACAAGAGATCCTCGATTTCTTGGCTACCAAAGTTGCCAAATGGTGGGTGCCCGACGACGTGGTGTTTTTGGAATCCCTGCCCGTGGGCGGCACTGGCAAAGTGCAAAAAACCGATTTGCGCAAGCAATACGGCGGCTTGTTCAGCTGAAGCTTGTCATGCCGGACTCGATCCGGCATCCATGGTTGAACTGGAATGGACCCCGGATCAAGTCCGGGGTGACAGATTAGAGTGGGGTGACATCCATCTCTAAACCCTGGCGCTTGGGCGTTCATTCATGCGGTCGCGCCAAGCTTGCAGGGCGCTCATGCCTTCGTCGCCCGGCACAAACTTCATCAAGCCCCGCGCAAACTCCAGCGCACAAAAAGCCGTGATGTCGGCAATGGTGAAGCGCTCACCTGCGATCCAAGGCTGGCTTTGCAGACACTGGTCAAACCACCGGGCCACATCGCGCACCTTTTCTGCCTGCGAACGCCCGAACTCCGGGAACTGCGGCTTTTCCAGCGCAGCCAGCCCCGGGTGTCCGTGCCGAATCGCGTTGGCAATACCGCCCAACAAATACAACTCTACCCGTCGGTCGGCCATCTCTATAAAACCGCGCTCATCGCCGTCCACCCCCATCAGGTTCGGCTCCGGGTAACGGCCCTCCAGCAAGGTGCAAATGGCACGGGTTTCTGTAATCACCCGGCCATCGTCTAGCTCCAAGGCGGGCACTTTGGCCATTGGGCTTTTGGCCAAATACTCGGGTTGTCGGTGCTCACCCGCGTTCAAATCCATCGACACCATCTCGATGCCCGTGATATTTTTCTCCATCAAAAACATCAACACCCGCCGAGGACTGGGGGCGCGTTGTGCGGTGTAGAGCTTCATGGTTTGTCCTTTGGATTTTGGGTTTGGTTTGGGGTTTGCTGTGAGTTTTGGGTTTGGGTTTGAGTTTGGCCCATCTCGACCATCTTGCGGGCTTGCTCCGAATAGCGCTTGGCCCCCTCTTCGCCGTCTTCGGTCAGGTTGATTTTGGAGGGCGGCGCTTCAATGCCGCGCAACGCTGCTGGGCGCAAGCGAATAGCATCGAGCCAGCGCTTTAAGTGCGGCAACTCTTCGGCCGTCAACGCCACCCCAGACCAACGGTGCGTGCGCACCCAAGCCCAATTGGCAATGTCGGCAATGGAGTAATCGCCTGCCAAATACTCGTGGTCTTTTAAATGCCCATCCATCACGCGAAACAAGCGCAAAGTCTCGCCTTGGTAACGGTCGATAGCAGGCTGAATCTTTTCGGGAAAGTAGCGAAAAAACACATTCGCCTGGCCCATCATCGGGCCAATGCCCCCCATCTGAAACATCAGCCACTGCAACACCCGCGAGCGGCCCTTGGCGTCTGAAGGCATCAACTGACCGGTTTTTTCGGCCAGATAAATCAAACAAGCCCCAGACTCAAACACCGCAAAATCATCGGCCTCACGGTCAACGATGGCCGGAATGCGGCCATTCGGGTTGATGGCCAAAAACGTCGGCTGCTTTTGCGCGCCCTGATGCAAATCGAGCACCTGAAGCGCATAAGGCAAACCCATCTCCTCAAGGGCAATGGAAACTTTGTGCCCATTGGGCGTGGCGGCGGTGTAAAGGTCAATCATGCGCAAAGATTAACAGCCCCAGCCCCACCGGGGTGCTGCGCAGATGACAAGGGCCATTACCCCGAACCCGGCACCCATCACCCACGACCTGATCGGGGGTCCATGGCTTCGGCGGCGATGGATACCCGGTCGGAGCCGGGTATGACAAATAAGTAACCGGGGATGGCAAAACAGCGCCGGGTATGACGTACCTCACCCCTTCGCTGCCTCCAGCATGTCGCGGGTTTGCAGGGCGACTTGGCGGGCGGCTTGGGCGAAGTCTTGGCCGCTGGAGGCGTAGAGCACGGCGCGCGATGAGTTGACGATGATTGAGCCTGCGCTGCTGCCGTCGGGGTGGGCGCGCCAGCCGGCTTTTACGGTGGCCACGGCGTCGCCGCCTTGTGCGCCCACACCGGGGATCAGCAAGGGCACGGTGGGTGCAATCTGGCGGACGCGCTCGATTTCTGCGGGGTAGGTGGCGCCCACCACCAGGCCCAGTTGGCCGTTCAGGTTCCAGGGGCCTTGGGCCAGGCGGGCCACATGTTCATACAACAGGGGTTGCCCTTCAACTGAGGCCAAGCGTTGGTTTTGCAGGTCGTCACCGCCGGGGTTAGAGGTGCGGCAGAGCAAGAATGCGCCTTTGCCTTCGTACTTTAAGTAGGGGGCCACAGAGTCCCAACCCATGAAGGGCGACAGGGTCACGGCGTCGGCACCGTAGCGCTCAAACGCTTCTTTGGCGTATTGCTCGGCAGTGGAGCCGATGTCGCCGCGTTTGGCATCCAGAATGATGGGCACTTGCGGGGCCACCCGGCGCATGTGTTCCATCAGGTGTTCGAGCTGGCCTTCGGCGCGGTGCGCGGCAAAGTAGGCAATCTGGGGTTTGAAGCTGCTGACCAAGTCGGCCGTAGCGTCCACGATGTGGGCGCAAAAGTCATAAATTTTGTTGGCGTCGCCCTTGTAGGCCGCCGGGAACTTGGTGGGTTCGGGGTCCAGGCCCACACAAAGCATGGAGCCGTTTTGGCGCTCGGCGGTGCGCAACATGTCTAAAAAGGTCATGCCGGCATTTTAAGGGTCGCCCCACCAGGCCAAAGTCGGCCCCAATGCCAAGGCTTTTTTACTGCGGTGCCAGCAGGTCGGTGGGCAAGTTCAAAATGAAGTCGTTCAGGGTTTTGGCATCGCGCCCGGGCCGCATGTGGTCGCGCATAGACAGCACGGCGACATCTGCATCGCGCACCTTGATGGCTTGCACGATCAAATCATGTTGGTCAAAAGAGGTTTGCAAACGGCCCAGCGCACCAAACGCGTGGCGTCTGTACACCCCTGTTCTGAAGCGCATGCGCAAAACCTCTTGGCGCAAAAAGGGGTTGCGGCTGCCTTGGTAAATCAGCTCGTGAAATTGCAGGTTCAGGGTTTGCCAGCCCTGCATGTCTTCAGCGGCGGCCACGACGCGGCTTTCTTCGTGCAGGGAAAACAAGCGCTGCCGGTCTTCTTCGGTCATGCGTTCGCAGGCCAGCCGCACCGCCACGGCTTCCAACTCGGCCAACAGCTCCCACAGGCTCAGCAGCTGTTGCAGGTTCATCTTGGTGACGGTGCTGCCGCCCCTAGGCGAGTTACTCACCCAGCCCTGCGCCTGCAACTTGATGAGGGCTTCGCGGATGGGCGTTTTTGAGACCCCAAACCGCTCGGACAAAGCGCTTTCGTCGATGGCATCTCCGGGCAACAAATCGCCCTTGGAAATGGCTTCCTCCAAGTGCAATCGGATTTGGTCGCTGACTTTCATGGGCTTATCTTAGGGCTAACACGGATATTTTGTCATATTGCAGAGTATGAAAATATAGGCTATAAATATATTTATGGGAACCGACTTTGTTTTTAAAGTCGACCAAAACAACATTTATGCCCAAAATCCAAGCCTCCACTGCACTTTCACGCTTCAAGGTCATTGACCTGTCCCGCGTGCGTGCCGGTCCCAATTGCGTCCGGATCCTGACCGATTTTGGTGCCGATGTGGTGCGCGTTGAACCCCCAGAAGGGGTGGACCCGAACGAGGCGATGTTTGCCGCCAACCGCAAAGGGGGCGATTTTCAGAACATCAACCGCAACAAGCGCTCTTTGACCCTGAACCTCAAGAAGCCGGGGGCCATGGACATTTTGCGGCGCATGATTTTGGAAGCTGATGTGGTGGTCGAGAACTGGCGGCCCGACGTCAAAGACCGCTTGGGCTTGGATTACGAGTCGCTCAAGGCCATCAACCCGCGCATTATTCTGGCCAGCATTTCGGGCTTTGGGCAAGACGGCCCCTATGCCTGGCGGCCCGGTTTTGACCAAATCATTCAGGGCATGGGCGGCCTGATGAGCGTGACCGGGGAGCCCGAGCATGGCCCCATACGGTCGGGTTTGGCGGTGGCCGACCTGAGTGCCGGTTTGTATTGCGCCATTGGGATTTTGGTGGCCCTGATCGAGCGCGAAACTTCTGGCCAAGGCCAATGGGTGCAAAGCTCTTTGCTGCATTCGCAAATTGCCATGATGGATTTCCAGATGGCCCGGTACCTGAACGACAACGATGTGCCCGTACAAGTGGGCAACAACCACCCGACCAGCTCGCCCATGGGTTTGTTTGAGGCCAGCGATGGGTGTTTTAACCTAGGGGCTTCGGGCGAGGGCAACTGGAAGCGCTTTTGCGAAGTGGTCGAAAAGCCCGAGTGGTACCAAGACCCCGAGTTCGTCACCGAGCCCCTGCGCGTGAAAAACAGGACGCGTTTAAACCAGTTGATTGCACAAGAGTTCCCTAAAAAAACGGTGCACCAGTGGGTCAGCTTGCTCAACCAGGCGGGCGTGCCCGCAGGCCCGGTTTACACCGTGCCTCAAGTGTTTGAAGACCCGCAGGTGCAACACCTGAACGTGACCGCCACTCTGCCCACGCAGTACGGCAAAGACATGCATTTCATCACCCAGCCTGTGGTGCTTAGCCGCACCCCCTCGCAAGTGGTGGCACCCGCACCTGGTTGGGGCGAACACACCGACGAAGTGCTGACCGAGCTGGGGTTTTCTGACAGCGATATCAGCGATTTTCGTGCGCGGGGGGTGGTATGAGCGCAGGCCACATTGCATTGGACGTGCAGGGCCATGTGGCCCAGATCACCATTGACGATGTGGCCCGTCACAACGCCATGAGCCTGGGCATGTGGACAGATTTGCTGGCGACGTTTGAAGCGTTGGAAAAGCGCACCGAGGTGCGTGTCTGCGTGTTGCGCGGCGCGGGTGACAAGGCGTTTGTCTCGGGGGCCAACATTGGCGAGTTCGAGACCCAGCGCAACTCGCCCGAATCGGTGGCGCACTACAACGACATGGTGCAGCGCACGCAGCAGGCCATTTTCAGGTCCCGTGTGCCGGTCATCGCGGCCATCAGTGGCATTTGTTATGGCGGTGGGCTGGGCTTGGCCCTGAGTTGCGACATGCGCTACGCCGCGCCCCATTCCAGGTTTCGCATGCCTGCTGCCCGCATGGGCTTGGGCTATGACAGCGAAAACATGAAAAGTATTTTGAACAATCTGGGGCCGCAGGCCACTGCCGAGGCTTTTTACACCGCCCGGGTCTACGACGCACAAAGTGCGCAGCGCATGGGCATGGTCCTTGCTGTGGTGGACGATGTATTTGCCCATTGCACCAACTTGGCGCAAGAGGTGGCAGCCAACGCCCCTTTGACCATTCAGGCCGCAAAGAAAACTTTGGTTGCACTTACCGAACAGGAACAGGACATGTCCTCGGTGAAAACCGCCATCGACGCCTGCTTCAAAAGCCATGATTATGCGGAAGGCCGGCTGGCTTTCGCACAAAAGCGCTCCCCTCAATTCACCGGCCAATAACCACCAACCCAGGAGTATCTCGATGAAACTTTTGACATCCCTAGTGGGCATTGCCCTGTCGCTCTCGGCAGGCGCAGCCCTGGCACTGGGCCCTGCGCCCGCGCCCCTCAAAGACAAAGCCACCCTCACGGTGGGTTACGTCAAAGTGGGACACCTCTCCCCCATGCTCATGGTCGAAGAAGAGCTGAAGAAGATGAACATTGAGGTCAAGCGCGCTGAGTTTGTGCGTTACGCCGATGCCCGTACCGCCTTGTTGTCCAACTCGGTCGACGTGTCTGCCGTGGGCGCAGGTGACCTGGCCATCGTGGCCGCGCAGGGCAGCAAGAACCTGATTGGTTTGACCGGCGTGGGCAGCTCACCCAAATATTTGGTGGTGCGCAAGGGCGCCAAGATCGACGATTGGGGCGACATCAATGGCAAGAAGATTGCCATTGCCCCAGGCTCGGCCGTGTGGTTCCAGTGGGCCATGACCTTGATTGAAAAGAACATCCCCTACAACTCGTTCACCCCCGTGAACGTGCAAGGCGGTGGCACGGCATTTGTGCAGGCCATGAAGCGCGGCGATATCGACGCGATGGTGTTGTGGGAGCCCTTTGAATCGCAAGTTGTGGCCGAAGGCGATGCTTACTTCTCGCAAAAACTCGAATACAGCCAATCCCGTGCAGCGGGTGCCGAACTCGGCCTGTTGGCAGCCTCTGGCGAAGCCATGGCACAAAAGAAAGAACTGGTGCGTCGCTTCTTGTGGGCCTACCTGAAGGCCGAAGAAACCTTGAGCAAAAACAATGACATGTTTGCCGATGCTTACTCCAAGTACACCGGCTTGCCCCTGAACGTGACCAAAGAGTCGGCCAAGATCATCAAGCTCGGTGGCGTGCTGAACAAAGACCAAGTTTCGCGTTTGGCTGAAGCTTCCTTCAAGCAAGGCATTGTGCAAAAAGACGTCGCTAAAGAGGCCGCCGCCCTGTACGACGACTCCATGGCCGTTGAAATCAGAAAATAAGCAGGCAGCACCCACATGGCAAACGCTTCTCTCGCTACCCTTCGGCGAACGCTGCTTGGCATGTTGGTGCCTGCAGTTGTGCTGGTCATCTGGCAATTGGCGGGCAGCAGGCCCGACATGGCGGGCATTTTGCCCACCCCCATTAAAGTCATTGATGGCTGGCGCGACTGGATTTTTGCTTCCCCGGGCATGGGGCTCAACCCCTACCTGGGCACTTGGGTGTCCAACGTCCAATATTCGTCCATGCGGGTGGCGCAGGGCTTTTTTCTGGCCGCTCTGATCGGGGTGCCGCTGGGTTTGTTGATCGGCTGGAGCCGCTTGGTGCAACAAATCTTTGACCCCCTGATCCAGAGCTTGCGCCCTATTCCGATTACTGCTTGGCTGCCTTTCTCGATTGCGCTGTTCGGCATTCGGGACATGGGGGCCATTTTCTTGATTTTTCTGGGCGGCTTTTATGCCATTGTGGTCAACACCACACAGGGCGCACGCGATGTCGAGCGCAACCTGGTGCGTGCCGCGCTGATGATGGGCGCCAGCCGCCGACACTTGCTTTACCGCGTGGTCTTGCCCTCGGCCATGCCCTCCATCTTTACCGGTTTGCGCATTGGTCTGGGCATCTCCTGGACGGCCGTGATCGTGTCCGAGATGGTGGCCGTGAAGTCGGGCTTGGGCTATGTGCTGTGGGACGCCTATTACGTGGGCCGCATGGACATTGTGCTGGCCGACATGGTGTCAATTGGCATCATGGGTTACCTGAGTGATCGCCTGATCGTTTTCATCGAACGCAAAGTGCTGGTCTGGCGCATGTTGCAAAGCCACTGAAACCAATATGTCCCACATTTCCATCGACAAGCTCTACAAGACCTACCCGGGGGCCACCCCGGTCAAGGCCCTAGAAGACATTCAGCTGCAAGTTGCCCCGGGCGAGTTGGTGGCTTTGCTGGGGCCCTCGGGCTGCGGCAAATCCACTTTGCTCAATTTGATTGCCGGGTTTGAACAACCCACACAAGGCCAGTTGCTGGTGAATGGCGCAGGTGTCAGTGCCCCCGGCCCAGACCGGGGGGTGGTCTTTCAAGAGGCCGCGCTGTTCCCCTGGCTGACGGTTTGGGAAAACGTTATTTTTGGTCCCAAAGTGCAGGGCTTAGCGCGCAGCGAATACGAGGACCGCGCCCACGAGATGCTGAAGATCGTGGGCCTGAGCGACTTCAAAAACCATTTGCCCGTGCAGCTTTCGGGCGGCATGCGCCAGCGCGTGGGCATTGCCCGCATCTTGACGCTGGGTTCGCGTGTGCTGCTCATGGACGAGCCTTTTGGCGCGCTAGATGCGCAAACCCGATTGACCATGCAAGAGTTGTTGCTCAATGTGTGGCAACAGCTCAAGCCGACCATTATTTTTGTCACGCACGACATCGACGAAGCCATTTTTCTGGCCAGCACCGTTTACGTCATGTCGGCACGGCCTGGCCGCATTCAGACCAAGATCACGGTGCCCCTGAACCGGCCCCGCACCGTGGCCGATACGGCCAGCGAGACCTTTGCGGCACTCAAGCTCGAAATTCTCAACCTCATTCGTCACTGACATGGCCAACCCGCGCATTCCCTACCGTTTTTCCAACGACGGCCCGGCCCTGAAGGCTGCCCCCGAGGGGGCCATCATGGTGCATTTGGTGGTGAACGTGGAGCACTGGCAGTTTGAATCCAGCATGCCGCGCACCATCATCACGCCCCCGCACGGCAAAGAGACGGTGCCCGATGTGCCCAATTTCAGTTGGGCCGACTACGGCATGCGGGCGGGCCTGCCCCGCATCATCCGGGCCATTCAAGACCGGGGGCTACCGGCCTCCACCAGCTTCAATGCCGGCGTGATCACGGCCTACCCCCAAGCCGCGCAAGCCATGCACAAGGCCGGCTGGGAGTTCATTGGCCACGGTGTGCACCAAAAAAGCCTGAACCACAACCAAGGCGAATCCGAAGAATCGTTGATCGCAAAAAGCCTGGACATGATTGCCGACTTCACCGGGAGCAGGCCCAAAGGCTGGCTGAGCCCGGGGCTGCGCGAAACCCACGACACCCCCGAGTTGCTTAAAAAGCAAGGCGTGGACTACGTTTTTGACTGGGTGGTGGACGATGTGCCCAGCTGGATGCACACGCGCAACGGCCCCTTGTTGGCCCTGCCCTACAACCTTGAGATCAACGACTCCATCATCTATGCGATTGAAAAGCACAGCAGCGATGAAATGTACGAACGCCTGGCACGCACTCTGGCCTTGTTTGAACGCGAAGCCAGCACCCACCCACGGGTTTTGGCCATTGGCCTGCACCCCCACTTGATAGGGGTACCGCACCGTTTTGCCAGTTTCGAGCGCATGCTGGACTTGCTGATGAAGTCACCCCAGGTGTGCTTCATGAATGGTGCCCAAATTGCCGATTGGTACACGGCCCAGGTGCCAGCCCCCTGAATTTTTTGCTGACTCAATACCTTTATTTACCCCGCCAGCATCCGCAGGCAGGAGATCTTGACAGGACACAACATGGACCTCCATCTGGATCAAAAGCAAGTCATCGTGACCGGTGGCTCTAAGGGCATCGGCCTGGCCATCGCCCTGAACTTTGCCCGCGAAGGGGCCAAGCCGGTGTTAGTGTCTCGCCAGCGCAGCAACTTGGACAACGCTTTGGCTGAATTTGCCAACCAAGGCTTGCCCGCCCCAGCCATTGCGGAAATTGACCTGTCTTTGCCGGGCTCGGACCGCGCTTTGTTTGATTTGTTTCCGGCGGCTGACATTTTGGTCAACAACGCCGGGGCCATTCCGGGCGGCAGCATTCATGACATTGCCGAAGACGCTTGGCGCGCCTCTTGGGAGCTCAAGCTGTTCAGTTACATCAACCTCACGCGGCAGTATCTGGGCGCGATGGAGGCACGCGGCCACGGCGTCATTTGCAACATCATCGGCATGGCGGGGGCGGCGCCGCGCTACGAATACATTTGCGGCTCTGCGGCCAATGGGGCCTTGATCTCTTTCACCGAGGGCATTGGGGGCGGCAGTGTGCGCAAGGGCGTTCGGGTGTTTGGCATCAACCCTTCACCCACCCGCAGTGACCGCATTGCAGGGGTGATGAAACAACAAGCCGCTAGCAAATTGGGCGACCCCGAGCGCTGGCTTGAATTGACGCATAAACTCCCCTTCGGCCGTTTGGCCGAACCCGATGAAATGGCCCGCCTTGCCGTGTATTGCGCCTCGCCGCTGTGCGGCTACCTGAGCGGCACTGTACTGAATGTCGACGGCGGACAGCAGTTCGCCCCCAACTGAGAAAAACATGCACCCGGAAAATAATTTTGAATCTTTGCGCGACGGCGTTCGCAGCGTGGTCTCGCAATTCGACTCGCGCTATTGGCAAGAAATTGACGAGGCCCGCGCCTTTCCAGAAAAGTTTGTCAATGCCCTGACCTCTGCCGGTTGGCTCTCGGCCTTGATCCCCGAAGAATACGGTGGCTCCAACCTGAGCCTGGTCGAGGCCAGCGTGATCATGGAAGAGATCAACCGCGCCGGCGGCAACTCGGGCGCTTGCCACGGCCAGATGTACGTGATGGGGTGCGTGGTGCGCCACGGTTCGCAGGCCCAAAAAGAAGCCTTGCTGCCCAAAATTGCCAGCGGTGAGCTGCGCATGCAATCCATGGCCGTGACCGAGCCCACCACCGGATCAGACACCACCCAGCTCAAAACCTTTGCCGAGCGCAAAGGTGACCGTTATGTGGTTAACGGGCAAAAGGTCTGGACCTCGCGTCTGCAGCACTCCGACTACATGCTGCTGTTGGCCCGCACCACCCCGCTGGCCGAGGTGAAGAAAAAGTCGGAAGGTTTGTCGGTGTTTTTGGTGGATTTGCGCGAGGCCGTGGGCAAATCCATCACCGTGCGCCCGATTCGCAACATGGTGAACCACGAGACCAACGAGATCTTTATTGACAACCTGGAGATTCCGGTTGAAAACCGCATTGGCGAAGAAGGCAAGGGCCTCAAATACATTTTGGACGGCCTGAACGCCGAACGCATTTTGATCGCCGCCGAGTGCATTGGCGATGGTTACTGGTTCGTCGACAAAGCCCGCGACTACGCCAACCAACGTGTGGTGTTTGACCGCCCGATTGCCAAAAACCAGGGCATCCAGTTTCCGATTGCGCGGGCCTTTGTCAACGTCGAGGCGGCCAGCCTGATGCGCTACGAAGCCGCCCGCTTGTTCGACGCCCAGCAAGCCTGTGGCGCGCAAGCCAACATGTCTAAACTGCTGGCGGCCGATGCCTCTTGGGAAGCGGCCAACGTGTGCCTGCAAACCCACGGCGGCTTTGGTTTTGCCGCTGAATACGACATTGAGCGCAAATTCCGCGAAACCCGTTTGTACCAAGTGGCCCCCATCTCGACCAACCTGATCTTGTCTTATGTGGGCGAGCATGTGTTGGGCATGCCCAAGTCTTATTGAACCCCTTAAGAACCCCTGAATAGCCATGGCCCTTCCGGACACTTGGGACACCTTGCAACTGCAAACACCTGCCGAGGGTGTGTTGCAGGTCACCCTGAACCGCCCGGATTCGGGCAACGCCATCAACACCCGCATGGGGCAAGAGTTGCTCGATTTGTGGCTGCGCCTGACCGACGATGCACAGGGCCTGCGGGCGGTGGTGCTGACGGGTGCAGGGGGCAAAATATTTTGCGCCGGGGGTGACCTGAAAGAGCGCAACGGCATGACGCGGGCGCAATGGACTCATCAGCACGAGATTTTTGAACGCCAATACTGGGCGCTGATGGATTTGCCCCTGCCCGTGATCGGTGCCATCAATGGCCACGCTTATGGCGGTGGCCTTGAAATGGCGCTGTGCTGCGACTTTTTATACGCCAGCAACCAAGCCCGCTTTGCCTTGCCCGAAGTCATGCTGGGCATCATGCCCGGCATGGGCGGCACGCAAAACCTGCCGCGTGCGCTGGGGGAGCGGCGTGCCAAAGAACTCATGTTGACGGGACGCCCCTTCTCGGCCCAACAAGCCCTTGAGTGGGGTTTGGTGAACCAAATCGTGGCCCCCGAACAACTGCTGAGCGAGGTGCTGCAGACCGCGCAAACCATGGCCCGCAACGCGCCTTTGTCGGTTCGGCAGATCAAAAAATCGGTGCGCTATGGTGGCCAGATGGAGCTGCGCACGGCTTACCGCTTTGAGGTGGAGGCCTACAACCAGTTGGTCGATACCCAAGATCGGCGCGAAGGCGTGCTGGCTTTCAATGAAAAACGGACGCCCCAATTCAAGGGGCTTTGATGCCTGACCCCTCCACAACTTCCGCCACTTTGGCCACCACCGGCGCACCCACCCCCTGGAGCGAATGGCTGGTGGATTCATTGCACCGGCCCATCCGGCAGACTGACCGCGAGCGGGCCGCCCTGCACCTGATCGACTGGCTGGGCTGCGCCCATTTGGGCCACACCACCGAGGTGGGGGATGTATTGCAACGCTGGGCAAGCCAGCAAGCACCGGGGCCGGTTTGGGCTTGTGGGTACACGGGCAATGGCGCGAACGTGATGAACGGGGGAAACGACAGCAGTGGCGATATTGGTGTTTTTGGAAGTTATGGTGGTTACGGTGGTTTGCAAGCAGCCGAAGCCGCACGCTGGAACGGTTCTTTGGGCAGTTGCCACGAGTTGGACGATGTGCACCGCGAAGCCGTGGTGCATCCGGGCGACACCGTGATACCGGCAGCGCTGGCCATGGCGCAACGCCAAAACGCCAGCGCCGAAGCCTTGCTGCAAGCGGTGGTGCGGGGCTACGAAACCGGCATATTGCTGGGCCTGCTGAGTGGCCCCCGCCACTATGACCATTGGTACAGCACCGCCACCACAGGCGTGTTTGCCAGCGCCATGGCCTGCGCCAGCTTGTTGGGCCTGAACAAAAAACAAACCCAACACGCCCTGGCCTTGGCCGGTATGCAGGCGGCGGGTGTGTGGCAATGCCGCCTAGAGCCGGGCCTGGCCAAACAACTGGCCACGGGCCACAGCGCCCAAGCAGGGTTGGTGGCCGCTGACATGGCCGCTTCGGGCATGACGGGGCCTTTGTCTATTTTGGAAGGGCCACTGGGTTGGCTGCAAGCCAGTGGCGGCAACCTGGATACGGCGCGCGCCCAAGCCCTGCTGCAAGTGCCCGAGGGCAGTGCTTGGCGCTTGCACCAAGTCAGCTTCAAGCCTTGGGCGGCGTGCAGACATGTGCACCCGGCCATCGAATGTGCGCTGCATCTGCACGCCCAAGGGCTGCGGCCCGAACACATGGCCAGCCTGCGCTTAGAGACTTATGCCGTGGCCTTGTCTTTTGCCGACCAAGCCACACCGCAAACACCGCTGCAGGGCAAGTTCAGCCTGCAACATGGCGTGGCCTGGGCGCTGTGTCATGGCAGTTTCGGCTTAGAGGCCACCGCGCCTGCGGCTCTGGTGCAGCCAGACTGCAAAGCCCTGCGCCTACGCGTAGAACTGGTGTGCGGGCAAGCCCAAGAGCAGGCTTATCCGCACCGCTTCGGGGCCCGCTTGAGCGTGCAAATGCAAGACGGAAGCACAGCGGTTCATGAAGTGCGAAGCGTGCTGGGCGACCCCGAAAACCCCCTCAGCCCGGCGCAAGTCACGGCCAAAGCCCAAACCCTTTTGCAGGCCAGCGGCTGGGAAGATTCAGCGGCGCAACAACTGATTCAGGCTTGCCTGGCCCTGCCTCAGGGACTAGGTTTGGGGGATGGTTTGGGAGATGGTTTAGGGGATGGGCAAAGCTTGGGAGATGGCTCGGGGCAGTGGCTAGGTCAAGGACTTGGGCAAGGTCCAAGGCTGGGGCCGTTGTGGTCTGGCTTGCAGGCCAAACCAGCAGCCTCAATTAAGTAACAGCCACTTCAAGCATTCGGCCGCGGGGGCAGCCTCCCACAGAACACAAAGACTTCAAACATTCGGCCGCGGGGGCAGCCTCCTACAAAACTTCCGCAAATTCATTGCCCTGTGGGAGCGCGCCCCTGCGCGCGAATGTTCGGTTATAGCCACTTCAAACATTCGGCCGCAGGGGCAGCCTCCCACAGAATACAAAGACTTTAAGCATTCGGCCGCAGGGGCAGCCTCCCACAGAATACAAAGACTTCATGCATTCGGCCGCAGGGGCAGCCTCCCACAGCGCACAAGGGTTTCAGGCCCACAACGTGTCTAAAGCGCAGGCCAGTGACAGCAAGCGTTCATCTTGGCCGGGGGCGGCCAAAAACTGGCACGACACGGGCAGGCCTTCAGTGGGGCAAGGAAACGACAAGGCGGGTGCGCCCAGAATATTGGCCAAACAAGCCAGATCGGCCTGGTTGGCGGGCGCGGGTTCGGTGTGCGCGAAACTGGTTTGCGGGGTGGTGGGCAGCAGCAGCACATCGATATCGGCAAACAAGCGGGCCGCCTGAGCGCGCAGGCCGTGAATGGCCGCTTGGCTGCGTTGGCGTTTTTCGGGGTTGAGCCGGGCACCGTACATCAGCATTTTTTTAAGGCCATCGCTCAGGCCCGGCAACTCAGGGCCCAAGGCCGCCAGCCAATACGCTGCACCCTCCCATTCGCTCATTAATAAGGCGTGCAAACGGGTGGCAGCGGGCGACCAATCGGGCAGGCTCACGGTTTGCAACACCGCACCTTGCGCCTGCAAACGGTTTTGCGTGGCTTGCCAAGCCTGCAACACCGCCGGAGCCATGTCCACTTCGGCGGTTTGCGGCAACAAGCCTACGCGCAAGCCTGGCCAAACTGCGCCCGGGCTTGCGGGCAATGCGGGCCTTGCAGGCAGCCCCAGCAAACAGGCCGACACTTGCGCCAAATCTTGCCCAGTCCGGGCTAATGTGCCTGCCACATCCAACGTGGGACTGAGGGGCACGATGCCATCCATCGGCAAGCGCGTGCGGGTAGGAATGAACCCCCACACGCCGCAATAAGCGGCCGGAATGCGCACCGAACCCATGGTGTCCGTGCCCAAGGCCACGCTGCACAAATGGTCTGCCACGGCGGCGGCCGAGCCCCCGCTGGAGCCGCCCGGGGTGAAGCCCTCGCGCAAGGGGTTCATGCAGCGCCCATAAACCGGGTTGTCGGTGGTGGCCCCCAACGCGGCTTCGTGCAAGTTGAGTTTGCCCAGCAAAACGGCCCCGGCGTCGTTCAAACGTTGGGCCACCGTGGCCGAGGTTTGCGGCCTGCGCTGCGCAAAGGCTGCCGTGCCTGCAGTGCAGGGCATGCCCGTCACATCAATGTTGTCTTTCAGACCCACCACCACGCCATCGAGCGGCCCGCGCGGTGCGCCCGCAGCCCAACGTTTGGCGCTGGCTTGAGCCTGCTGCAAAGCCGCATCAGGGTCCACATGCACAAAGGCATGCAACTGCGGGTTGCGTTGCGCAATCAGCGCCAAGTGCGCCCGGGTCACGCTGACAGGGTCGGTCAAGCCCCGGGCATAGGCTTGCTGCAACTCGGCCGCAGTCAACAGGTTCTGGGCCTGATGGCGGTTCGGGCTGGCGTCCAGGTTCGGGCTGGGCTTGGGTGACAAGTGCGGCTCCTAATTCGGGTGCGGGTGCGGGTGCGGGTGCGGATGCACGAAGGCGAGTGCAGGTCAAGGGCCTTTGGGTGGGTTATCGGCGGCGGGCTTGGCAGCACTGGGCCACAACACAGAGGCAATGGCCAACACGATCAACACAATCGCGGCCCAGTCTTGCCAATGCAGGGCTTCGTTTAAAAACCAGGCCCCACTGAACACGCCCAACACAGGGATGAACATGACGCTCAACGTGGAGGCCAGCGGCGGCAAACCGCGCGCCAGCGACAACCAAGCCGCCTGGGCAAACACAAACACCCCGAATGCGTTGTACACAATGGACACCCACGTCATGTCGGGCGGTGGCCCCCAGCCGTCGCGCTCGAACACAAAGGCCAGCCCGCTCATGAGCAAAGTGCTCATGCAGGTCATCCAAAACACAATAGCGAGGGTGGGCACCTGAATCCGGGTGTGCCTAATTTGTTGCGTTCCCAAACCCCAAAAGGCGGCGGCAATCAAGCCCAGCACCACGCCCAAGGGCTTGCCCGATATGGCGCTGAGTTCGTGCCACAGCAAGAACACCACCCCCAAAGCGGCAGACCCCACGCCCAACCAACCACGCCAGTTCATGGAGGCTCCGAACCACAAAACACCCAAAATGGCCGAAAAAATCGGCATGGTGTAGCCCAATATGGCCGAGCGCCCACTGGACAGGTTTTGCACGGCCAAAATGATCAGGACATGCCAGACCAGCATGTTGGTGGTGGCCAGCACGGTCAGCTCTTTCCAGTCGGCCCGGGGGATTTGAAAAGGAATTTTCTTGAGGTAAAGCACCAAAGCCAAAAAGGGCAGGCCTAGCCACATGCTCAAACTGCGAAACGACAAGGGCGGGTAACCCGTCACCCCCAACTTGAGCATGGGCCAGTTGAAGCCCCAGACCAGTGTCAAAACGATGAGCAGGGTGATCTGTTGGCGGCTGAGTTGCATGCCGGGCATGTTAGCGCAGTGCTTAGATTGGCGTTCAGCGCGGCTTGACGACGCCCAGCGCCAGCACCAAGTCTTCCCAGGCTTTGGCTTTTTCGGGGGCGTTGCGCAAGAGCGCGTCCGGGGGGAAAGTCACGACCACCGGAACGCCTTGAAAGTCGTGTACGCGGCCGCGCAATTTGCCCATGGGCTCGGTACTGCCTAGCAGGCTTTGAATAGCAAAGCGGCCCATCGCCAAAATGATGTGCGGTTGCACCAAGGCCACTTGACGCGACAAATACGCCGCACAGGTGGCCAATTCGGTGGGGTCGGGGTTGCGCCCCACCGGGCGGCACTTGACCGCATGGGTCAGGTAGGCCACGGGCTGGGCAGCCGAGGCTGCATTGGCCGAAGCTTTGGCCGCCGCCCCCGGCACTTCAGGCACCCCTTCGGCCGTTTGACGGCGCACGCCCACGGCCATGAGCATGTTGTCGAGCAACTGGCCTTCAGGCCCGGTGAAGGGCTGACCTTGCTGGTCGTCTTCTTGAGATGGCGAATCGCCCACCACCATCCAACGCACGGCTTGAGAGGCAGTGGCATTGGCGGTGGCATTGGCAGTGGCAGATTCAACAGCTTCAGCAGGCAGGGCGTGGCCGCTGCCCAAAATTGGTGTTTTGCGAGCGCTGCACAAAGCACACGCTTGGCAAGCGTTGACCGCCTCTTGCAAGGCGGGCCAATCCATATCGGCAATGCCTGCGGGCAGGGGGGCCAAGGCTTGGGCCGATGCAGCGGCTGTTTTGCCTGCGCTGGAAGCAGCGGATGCATTGGCTGGTTTAACTGGGTTAACTGGTTTAACTGGGTTCAGGCCGCTCGGTGTCCCCGGCTTGACCGGGCGCGAAGCCAACGGCGATGAGTTTGCTTGGGGCATGGAGGGGGAGTTCGCCCCTGCGGTAGCTGATGCCGTGGCCCCTGCGGTGGCTGATGGCGTGGCCCCTGCGGTAGCTGATGCCGTGGCCCCTGCGGTAGCCGGGTGGCCCTGCCCCTGCACACTCCCCTGCACACTCCCCAGCACTTGCGCTGGCGCTTCCGAGGCAGTTTCTTCGGTGCGCTGTGGCCACCAAACACGCACGCCCATTTCAGCCAGCATGGCGCGTTGGCGGTCGTCCAGGTCGAATCGGGTGGGGTCGCTCATGTTCAGGTTCGGTTCGGGTGCAGTTTAAGGTGCAAGTTCGGGTGCAAGTTCGTGTGCAGGTGCAGGTTCACAGTTTCAAACTCATGACCACCGCGTGCTCGCGCTGTTGGCGATCTGCCGGATAGTAATCTTTGCGGATACTGACTTGGCGAAAGCCATAACGCTCATACACCTTCAGGGCGCGCAGATTGCTTTGCCGCACTTCCAGCCACAGCCATTGCGCCCCTTCGTGGCGCGACATCAGCGACAAAGCGTCCAGCATCATGTGGCCCCATCCTTGGCCCTGGCGTACCGGGGCCACGGTGATGTTGAGCAAATGCATTTCTTCGAAGCCCCGCATGGCCAAAAAATAACCCAACAACTCATCCTCATACCAAAGGCATTGGGCCTCGAACAGGGGGTTAAGAGAGTCCCTGAAGTTGCCCCGCGTCCACGGGTGGCTGTACGCAGTTTGTTCGATGGCCATGACAGCATCCAGTTGGTCTGGCGTCATGGGGGCCAAGGTGACCGCGTTGCGCATGGCTTCGGTGGGTGGATGAGTCGTGGACGCGGCCAAAGGGTTCAACTTCATGTGCCGACTTTCAGACCTTGTCTGGCATTTGGAGGGCGATTGGGGGCCCGATTTGGGGGGCGACTTCAGCAGAGGCTTGGGTAACAGCGGGCGCACTGGCCACTTGGACTTGGGGTGCGGCCAGCTGCGCTGCAGCTGCTTGCGCCGTAGCTTGGGCTTTCAACACCTCGCGCTCGGCGGTGGTGTTGGCCACTTTGTCTCTTATATAGAGCGGCATGGCCTGATCGGCAGGCACCGCCAAGCCCTGCGCCCACAGTGCAGGGGCCAAACGCAACAGGGCCGTGGCGGTGGGCAAAGCATGGCACCGAGGCCCGGCGGGCAAACGGTCGCCATAGGCTGCAAAAGCGTTGCCTGCCAACAGCACATCATTTGCTTGGCCCTGCGATGGTTCTTGACCTGTCACTTGTCCTTGGCCTTTCCACTCCCCTTGCATATTTTTGGGCTCGGGCAGTTTCACCTTTTCTGGCGCGCCCACTTGCAAAGCGCCAAGCGCATGCCAATGGCCCTGGACATCACTCAGCACATCGTCAACCGGTTGATGGGTCACGGCCTGCCAGCGGTAGGTGGCGCTGTAAACCTCGTCCATGCGAGCGTCCAGCAAGGCCAGCACCGTGAGCGCGGCAGAAGTCTGGGCAGGGACATTTCGGTGGTCATGGTCATGATCTTGGCCTTGTGCCCCCCCGCCGCCCGACTGCGCTTGCAGATACCGCGCCTCTTCGGCGACGGCCAGCAAAGTGTCTATGGGCAACACAGGAATGTCTGCCCCAAAGGCCAAGCCTTGCGCCACCGCACACGCCGTGCGCAAGCCGGTAAAAGAGCCTGGCCCCCGACCCAACACAATCGCATCGAGCGAGGCCAGCGGCATGTCGGCTTCGGCCAGCATGGCCAGCACGGCAGGAATCAGGCCACTTGAAGCCTGCGCACCACCGGGCAAGGTTTGCGTCCAGACTTGCGGCCCCCGCGCCACGGCCAAAGACAAGACATCGGTGCTGGTGTCAAACGCCAACCAACGCCATTCTTTGGAATTTTTGGAATTTTTAGACTCTTTGACTTTTTTGGCGATTTGGACTGTTTGAAGGGAGGCGCTCATGGCTTGCTCCCAGACACAAGGGCATCGCCCAAAACCGGTGCAACTGCTGCCTGCTCTTTTGTGGGAGCGACCGAAGCGTCAGAATTTACAGTGGCTCCCGTGCTTGTAGCGCCAGCGCCAGTGGTAGTGGCGGTGGCCAAAGGCTTAGCCTGGCGCACACCAAACAAAATGCCGCTGGTGACCAGCGCCAGCCCCGCCAGCAAGTTCCAGTGCAGAGGTTCCCCCAAAAACCACACCGCCCCCAAGGCCGACAAACCGGGCACCAAGGCAGTGATCATGGTGGAACGCACCGGGCCATAGTGGCGCACCATCTGCGTGAAGGTGAT
>Ga0255128_1000325_pt1 | contig 21864 bp, 17 predicted proteins | sample Law_Miss_RepC_8d_FD_188562 | JGI IMG/M metagenome (GOLD analysis project Ga0255128, IMG submission 188562) | Freshwater microbial communities from St. Lawrence River, New York, United States - Law_Miss_RepC_8d | ecosystem: Environmental > Aquatic > Freshwater > River | place: USA: New York... | reverse complement strand
CCATTGGATTATGCAAAGCAAAACATTCACACCTGGGACTCAGCAGGATCAACACTTTACTTCGGCGCACCATTTGCCCACCAACGAACAACAGCACGCGAACGACCACAAGGTCACCCATAAAACCGAAAGTACATCTTTCATGACCACGGCAGCCGCAGCCAAGATGCTGGGTTTGTCCATGGCGACAGTGCAAAAACTGGTGGACAGCAATAACCTTCAAGCTTGGAAAACCTACGGGGGACATCGGCGCATTTCTCTCGCCTCGGTCTTGAGCTACCAAAGCTCCAACAATTTCACAAAATTTTCTCGCAGCAATTCTGATGCATCCATGCGGATGATGTTGGTGCTGGAAACTGAAAACACCTTAATGCCGAGTTCACAAGAACGGGTGAAGTGGAATTTACCCATGATGGCGAGCTACTTTGATTCCTTGATCGAAGCGATGCTGGAGTTGGCCAGTGAAAAATACGATTTGCTGGTGTTGCAACTCAATTCCAACCGCAACCAGCAAGAAAAAACACTGGAGGTTTTGCAAAAACTCATGCGCTCACGCCACACCGTGGGTCATGCTTTGATTTTGACGACTGAACCAGATTTATTGAAGCCTGCCGAACCTGACAGTAGTCCGGTCAGCATTCAAATACTGAACCAAGACTTGTCACCCGAATGGTTGTCGGCTTACATGTCGGGGTTTGGCGGTCAACAGCGCAATTAACAGGCCACAACCAATTTCAAGTTTAGGGCTGCAGGTTGACGGTTTAGGGCTTACGGCAAAAGCTTGAGCGTGTGCTGCACCGTGTGAGGGCCTTGCTGCAAGGTGGCATAGCGGCCCTCAGACCATCGCCCGGCCATATTACGGCTGCGCGGGTCCAGCACATGGCCCGATTGCCCGGTTTGGTAAATGAAAACCGACTCCCCGTTTTCTGCCAAGTCGTACACCGCGCGCATCGAAGCGGCGTGCCGGTTGGCAAAGGGCTCATGCTTCTCATTCGCCCAATACTGGCCCACATTCACCGTGAACAAGTCTCCGGCGCTGGGTGTGCGTACGTCAAACAAGGCGTTTAGGTAGGGTACTTTGCCAAAAGGCTTGTGGCTACTCACCGCAGGGTGCCAAGCGCCCCAACGCCACTGCGTGAGGTCTGGGCCAGATTGGGCAGCGATGCGGTCCAGCGCTCGATCGAGTGCAGCCGAAGCCACAGAGGCACACCCAGAGGTACCGCACCAAAAGGCGTCTGGGCGCTGCAGTATGCCTTCTATGGCGGCCCTGAAATGGCGCTTGCCATAGAGCGACTGAAACCGCTCGGCCCCCAATTTGGGCACCAACAGGCCCCGCGTGATCTCGTCAGCCCACACGTTCAAAACCAATGCAGCAGCACTGTCGGTGCGCATCTGGCCATCAAACTCGGACACCGTTTTCAGGGCCTGCGGGGCCAGGGGATGCGACGACTGCACGCCTTTTAAATGCGGTAACAGGGCTTGCGCGCCCAAAGAGAACACATCGTTCTGAATACTTTGCATGGTTTTTAAACTGTGCTTGGGCGTGGCCGCCAGCAATTGCTCGATGCGCAAAAACCGCTCGGGCGTGGTCCAGTCGGCCCCCACAAAATGCGTGTATCCGGGGGGCAAAATGTTTTGGTTGGCCGTGGCGTGCCAGCCTTTGTGCTCAATTTGCGCCGCACCTAAGGCTGGGTTTTCGGCATAGGGCAACCAGCCAGTCCAGTCGTATTGCGCCAACCAACCGGGCGACGGGGCGACGCCCAAAATGTCGTTTTTGGGCGAGCGCGTGGGCAACTTGCCAACGGCTTGGTAAGCCACATCGCCCAGCGTGTCGGCCATGACCACGCTTTGCATGGGCGCATGGTGGTGGGCAAAAGCTTGTTGCAGCTGGGGCACGGTTTGGGCCCAGTTGGCATGCATGCCCGCCTCGACAGTTTTGTTGTCCGGCGTGAGGGCCGACCAGCGCAGGCTGATGGCGAAGCGCCCGGTATGAAGCAAGCCTTGGTATTGCGGCTGCACATCGCTGATGACCGGGCCATGGCGCGTGCTGCGCACCTTGAGCTTGAGGTCGGGCTGGCCTTTGACCCGGATGGTTTCGGTGCGCTCGGCAAATGCGGCCCAACCCTCAGGGGTGCGGTATTGACCGGGTTGCGAGGCATCGAGCTGTTCCAGGTACAGGTCTTGTACGTCGGGCCCGGTGTTGGTAAAGCCCCAAGCCACCCCAGAGGTTCGGCCCAGCACCACAAAGGGCAAACCGGGCAAGGTGGCCCCGATCACGTCCAGCGCAGGGTGTTGCAGGCCTCCGGGCAGATTGCCAGCCGGGGCTTTCAGGTGCGCGTAATACCAAATGGCGGGCGAACTGAGGGCCAAATGCGGGTCGTTGGCCAGCAAAGGCTTGCCCGAAACCGTGCGGCTGCCGGGCACCACCCAGTTGTTGCTGCCTTTGCCGTCCAGCACACCCATGTCGCGCACCGTGTCGGCAGACCATTGGGCCAAGGGCGATGAAGCGTTCAGCGCAGCTGCTGGGCTTGCGTTGACGGTTGAGTTTGCTTTTGCGTTGGCATTTGCGGTTGAGGCATACACCCCCAAACTGCGATACAGGCCGGGCAGGTCTACCGCAGTGGCGGGTTTTTCACCGGGATAAGGGGGGAACAATTGCCACAGTTGTTCGTTATTGAGGACTTGGGCCGACGACAAACGGGCAAACTCTTGGCCCCAGTTTCCCCCCAAATCGAGCGCCATCATCAAGGCCCAGCCCACACTGTCTTCAGCGGTCCAGGCCTGTCCGCTGGTGCCTCCGGCTTGGGTACCCAGCAACAAAAATTCTGGCGATGGCCGCACGGCCCCGCTTTGCCAAGCGCTTTGAATGCCCTCGCTATACGCCTGCAGCGCGGCTTGGGTGGCCGGAGACAAACCCTTCAGTTGCTGGCGGGCCATGTCCATGATGCCCAGCGTGCGCATGAGTTTGTCGGTGCCCAGCGTGGCACTGCCCAAAATTTCGGACAGTTGGCCGTGCATGACCCGGCGGTTGAACTCCAACTGCCAACCGCGTTCTTGCGCGTGCACAAAACCCAGCGCCCGCCAAGCATCCAAGGCCGTTTGGGCCTGGATGTGGGTTACATCTGAGGCATCGCGGGTGATGCTGACGGGCTGGTTCAAGCCTTTCAGCGCAATCGCCCCATTCAATTGGGGCAGGCTGCGCAAGCCATGCACACTGAGCACACCGCCCACCGTCAAAACTGCGGCCACGCCGAGCACCAAGGCGCGACCGATCCATTTCATGTTGCGCATGCTTGCCATTGATTGCCGACCGTTCTTTAATTTAAATATGACCCCAAACCATCAGCGCGTCGCGACCTTCGGTGACCAAGTCCACCTTGGCCCCCACAGGCAACAGCACTTTGGTGGGCACATGGCCAAAGGGCAAACCCGAGAGCACGGGGGCCTTGATCTGGCTTTGCAGCCATGCGGTGACCGTGGCCAACTTGAAGCCTTTGTCATGCCCGGGCACCAGTTTGAAGTTTGTGAATTGCCCCAACAACACGGCTTTTTGTTGGGCCAAAACCCCCGCGTGCAGCAGTTGGGTGAGCATGCGTTCGATGCGGTAAGGGTGTTCGCCCACGTCTTCTAGAAACAGCACGCCACCCTTGATTTGCGGGAAATAAGGGGTGCCCAACAGTGAGCACAAAACCGCCAAGTTGCCCCCCCACAGCGGCGCATTTTTAACCAACACACGGCGCTCGGCTTGGGTTTTGGGCAATTGCCAGCCCGTGCCCTCGCCTTGCTCCAGCAGCAGGTCGTCAAAGCAGGCTTGCATGATGTCGTCGGGCTCGTCCTCGGTGCCAAAGTCTTCGCCCAGTGCAGGGCCTTGCCAAGTGATGCGGCCTGTTTTGGCCAGCACTGCCTGGTTGAAAGCCGTGAAGTCGCTCAGGCCCACAAACTGCAGGTCAGCATCAATGGCTTTGGCAATGGCTTTGTAGGGCAAGCCGGGCAGGATGCGGGTCAGGCCGTAGCCCCCGCGCGTGATCATTGCCACATCGGCCCCACTGGCGGCAGCCCGGCCAATGGCGGCAATGCGGGTGGCGTCGTCACCGGCAAAACGCATGTGGCTGGCCAGCGCCGCTTCGTCCACTTCGACCTCGTGGCCCTGGGCTTGCAGGCGCTTCAGGCCGCGCCGAAAGGCGGCTTTGTCACGCACGGCGCTGGAGGGGGAAAAAATATAAATGTGGGCCATGGTGGGTGTTCTTTTCAGGGCCTGAAGTGTCGCACAGCCGCCTCGGCGATGGCCCTGCCCTGCTCTTGCACAAAATGCCCGGCCTGGGGCAAGCGCATGGGTTCGGGGCAATCGCGTATTTGACCTTGCAAAACGCGCATCACCGGCTCGCCCAGCACCGGGTCTTGCAGACCTATGGCCATCAGGCTTTGCCCCTGCCACTGGGTTTGCCAAAAATCTCGCGCTTGCCGCGAGATGGCCGCCCCTTCGGAATCAAAGTGTTCGGGCACCATGGGCGGGAATGCGCGCAATGCAGCCCGGTAACCTTTGTCAATAAATGGGGCGTTGTAAGCTGCGGCCTCGGCAGCGCTCAAATTGGGGTTGCCCCGCAAAAACAGTTTGCCCACATCAAATTGCGGCTGGCTTTGGCACCAGTCACGCCAAGCCAAAAAGCCCGGACTCAAGGGCGCTTCGCCCGTGGCCAAAGTGGTGTTCATGGCCAGCAAACCCAAATACCGCTGCGGGGCCTGCATGGGCAAGGTCAAGCCCAAAATACCGCCCCAGTCTTGCACCACCAAGACCACTCGCTGCAAATCAAGCCGCTCGATCAACTCCAGCAAATATTGCCGGTGCGTGTCAAAGGTGTGAAAACTGTCTTTTTTGGGTTTGTCACTTTTGCCAAATCCGATCAAGTCCGGGGCCACCACGCGGTGCCCGGCGGCCAACCAAACCGGAATCATCTTGCGGTAAAGGTAGCTCCAGGCCGGGTTGCCGTGCAGGCACAGCCAGGTGATGGGGGCCTCAGCGGTTTGACCTGCGGCGGCATCGCTCGTGGGGTGTGCCGGACCTTCGTCCAAATAGTGCATGCGCAGCCCTGCAATGCTGGGCAAGTCGCTGACGTAGTGGGCTGACCAGGGGTAGTCAGGCAGGTGGGCAAAGGCGGCATCGGGGGTGCGCAAGGCGTCTTCGCGCACCGGGTCGGAGTTGATGCGCAGGGGCTTAAAAAAGTCTTTGAGCAATTGGCCACATTCTTCGGCCAACACGCCCCCGGTGACCTGCGTCTGGTGGTTAAGTCGGGTGTTGTCAAACAAGTTGAGCACCGAACCGGCCACACCTGTGCGAGGGTCAGCGGCACCAAACACCACCCGGTCCACGCGGGCATGCAACATGGCTCCGCTGCACATGGCGCAGGGCTCCAGGGTCACAAACAGGGTGCAGCCTTCTAGCCGGTAATTGCCCAACAGCCGGGACGCTTCACGCAGCGCCACCACTTCGGCATGGGCGGTGGGGTCATGGGAGGCAATGGGGGCGTTGCGCCCGGTGGCGATGACTTGGCCGTTTTTGACCACCACCGCGCCCACGGGTACCTCACCCGCAGCGGCCGCCAGTTGGGCTTGCTCCAGTGCCAGGCGCATGCCGTGTTCGTCGGTGAAGCCTTCTGAACTTGGCAAGCTCTCTGGCTGGCTCATGGCACCAAACCCAAATCTTTCATCCATTGGGCCAGCGCCTGGGCGTTGGGCGGGCCCGCCGCATAGGTGGCATGCATGGTTTCATGGGCGTAAGGCCGGTGCTGGTTGAGCTTGACGGCGCATTGCAAGTCGGTGATTTGCATCTCGAAAGCCACAATGCCGTTCAGCATGGCCACTGTGTAAGTCTCTGGCAGCCCACGCCATTGCTGCGCATAAGCAGGCTCATGTTCAGCAATCAGGCATTTCAGCAAACGGTCCCGATCGGTGTGCGGGTCGATGATGCGGGTCCGCACTCTGGCCTGCACCGCCAGATACGACCAGGTGGGCACGCGCTCTTTGTCGGCATACACAGTAGGTGACATATAAGCCTGCGGCCCCATGAAACTGACCAAGGCCTCAGCTTGCGTGGCCAGCAACTGCGCATGCGGGTTGGCACGCGCGCAATGGCCCAGAAAAAAACCATGCTCGTTCGAGGTTGAAGCCGATGCCCCTTGTGGGTCATCGCTCCAAAGCGACGTGGCCTGCCAATGCATGGGAATGTGGCTGAGCACCGGGAACCCGTCGCTCCCCACCGAAACGATGGAAGCCAAGGGGTGCTCGCGCATGATACGCTGCGCAATAGCCGGGTCGGGGTGGTTGAACTGTTTGGGCAGATACATGGAGGGTGAATGTACCAAAAAGGGAGGCTTTAGCCCTTATTTGGTCTGTCCTCCCCCTGGCCTATTCGTGGCAAATTCATCGACAAGCCCCAGACTGCCCTGCGAAGCCTTAAAACACCGTGGCATCCCGTGGCATCCCGTGGCGCTGGCCGCAAAACCCAATCGGTCTGACATGCCAACAGGTGACACCGCAAGGTTGACGGGCTCGGGTTATGGCAGTTAAAGTGCCATATTAAATTTGAATCCCATGGCCCATCGGTTTGGCAGCGTGCGCGGCCCAGCCTGTGTGCCCCAAACAACCCGTTGCCCGCAGGCCTTGGTCTGCGGTCAGCGCAACGAAACAACCAAGGGGACAGATGTCGCTCAAAAGCCTGTTGATGCCCATGGTGTCTGCGCGTTTGATGTCGCGTGAGCGCTTGCTCAAGGCCCGCGCCAAAGCCGAACGGGTGCGCCAAGCTCAAGGCGAGCCCCATCGCGTGCATTACTTTCACCAAGTCGACGACCCGTACAGCGCCCTCTTGGCCTCGCAGCTGACGGCTTTGCTGGCGCGTTACGACATCGCGCTGAGCGCCCATGTGGTGGGCCCGCCACCTGACTCGGCCGCCCCCGACCGCGAGCGCCTGGTGGCCTACAGCCGCAGCGACGCCCAGCGCCTGGCCAAGCACCATGGCCTGGACTTCAGCGACCCCGGTATTCAGCCCGACCAAGAAACACAAGAGCGCGCCACTCGCGTGCTGGTGGCCGCCGCCGAGCAAGGCCGATTTGCCGAGGTGGCCCAGGCCGTATCGGCGGCGCTGTGGCAAACCCGCACCCAGTACGAGCAGCCAATGCACGAACAGCCTGGGCAAAGCGCGGCGGCGTGGCCCGAAGCCAGCCCCAGCCAAGCCAGTTTGCATGTGGCCAGTGCCAATCGCTTGCGGCAGCGCTTGGGCCACTACCTGGGCGCGACCTTGTATTACGCCGGGGAATGGTATTGGGGCATAGACCGCCTGCACCACCTAGAGCAGCGGTTGCAAGATGTGGGCGCGCAGCGGCCCGGTGTGGCCGGTTTTTTGTTCCCCCCGCATGTCGATCTGGCCCAGCCGGTGGCCCTGGCCCATCCTGCACCCATTGATTTTTACTTCTCTTTGCGCAGCCCCTACTCGGCCATCGTGGCCCAGCGGGTGTTCACCTTGGGGCGTTTGACCGGCGCACCGGTGCGCCTTCGCTATGTTTTGCCCATGGTGATGCGGGGCTTGCCGGTGCCCAGCGAAAAGCGCAAATACATCAGCTTAGATGCAGCCCGCGAGGCGCATCTGCGCGGTACAGCCTATGGCCGCATCAACGACCCCGTGGGTCGCCCTGTCGAGCGCGGTCTGGCGCTGATGCCCTTGGCCGAGCAAACCGGCGTGGCACAGGCCTATGTGCTCTCGTTCATGCGCGGCGTGTGGGCCGAAGGCCTGGACGCTGGCAGCGATCGTGGCCTCAGGCGCATCGCCGAGCGGGCCGGGCTGTCTTGGCCCGATGCCCAACAGGCCCTGCAAGACGAGGCCTGGCGTCAAACTGCCGAAGCCAACCGCCGCGATATGCTCGATCTGGGGTTGTGGGGCGTGCCCTCGTTTCACGTCGCCGACACCGCCGTCTGGGGCCAAGACCGCCTGTGGGCCATAGAACACGCCTTGCTCCAGCCCGAAAATTCACCTCCAAAAGACAGTACCCCATGAAACTCGCGATCAACTACTTTCTGCGTGCGCTTTGCCTGCTGGCCTACACCCTGGCCTTGGGCAAACTGGCCGGTCTGGTGCCTGAAGGCTCATTTGACCGCAGCCCCACAGTGGCCTTGGTGCTGCTGGCCTTGCATGTGGGTGAGTTGCTGCTGATGTTCAAGCATGTGCGCTTGTACAAGGGGCCCCTGGCGCTCAGCGTGCTGTTGACGCTGCTCTTTGGACTGTTGCATTGGAAGCCCTTGGCCGATGAAAAAGCCGCATCACAACCTACCGCTTAACGCCATGAAAACCACCGTACGCACCCTCGGACTGCTGCTTGGCCTGTCTTTGGCCACGGCGGTCTTGGCGACCACGCCCGCAAAGCCCACACGACCCAACGTCGTGGTGTTGGTGGCAGACGACTGGGGCTTCAGCGACGTGGGCGCGTTTGGCGGCGAGATCGCCACACCGCATTTGGACAGCTTGGCCCAGCGCGGCGTGCGCTTTTCCAACTTTCATGTGGCCGCCTCGTGTTCGCCCACGCGGGCCATGCTGCTGACCGGGGTGGACAACCACCGCAATGGCCACGGCAATCTGCGCGAAACCATGCCCGTTGCGCACCTGGGAAAGCCGGGCTACCAGGCCACACTCACACCCAATGTGGTCACCGTGGCCAGTTTGCTCAAGGCCAGTGGTTACCGCACCGCCATCACCGGCAAGTGGAACGTGGGCAACGAGCCTCATAACCTGCCCAACCAACGGGGTTTTGACCAGTCTTTTGTGATGGGCGACACCGGTTCGGACAACTGGGAGCCAGAAAAACGCTACCTGCCGCACAACGCCAAGGTCAACTGGTATGAGAACGGCCAGCCACCGGTCTTGCCTAAACAGTTTTACACCTCGACCTTCTTCGTTGACAAGATCATCGAATACCTGAGCGCCGGACGCAGCAGCGGCCAGCCCTTTTTTGCCTATGTTGGCTTTCAGGCCAACCATGTGCCAGTGCAAGCACCGCAGGCTTTCATCGATAAATACAAAGGCCGTTACGACGCCGGCTGGACCGCCCTGCGCGAAGCGCGCCGCGTCAAAGCGATTGAACTCGGCCTGGTGCCCAAAGACACGCCCATGGTGAGCATGAAGACGACACGGGACTGGGCTGCCTTGAGCGACCAAGACAAACGTTACCAAGCCCGCCTGATGGAGGTCTACGCCGCCATGGCCGACGCGCTCGACCACGAGGTGGGGCGGCTGATCGCGCACCTTAAATCTACGGGCGAGTTTGACAACACGGTGTTCGTCTTTCTGTCGGACAACGGACCCGAAGGCTCGGACTACAAAGAAGCGGACCTGTGGTTGCGCATGCACTACACCCGCGATTTGGAACGCCTGGGAGGCCCTGGGGCCTATGTGGTGCCGGGACCCTCTTGGAGCAGCGCCTCTGCCTCGCCCCTCAATGGCTTCAAGTTCTATGCCGGTGAAGGTGGCATTCGTTCGCCCCTGATCATCAGCGGCGCCGGTGCCCTCACAGCGCACAACCAAGTGCACGCAGGCCTGACCCATGTCACCGACATCGTGCCCACTTTGCTTGACTTGACCGGGGTGGCGCGCCCCGGCAACAGCTACCTAGGCCAGCCCATAGAAGCGCTGACGGGCCGCAGTTTGTTGCCGGTGCTGACCGACCCCAGCGCCCGTGTGCGCGGGCCGGATGAGTCGGTGGGCTACGAACTGGCGGGCAACAAGGCCTTGTTCAAGGGCGATCTGAAGCTGGTGTGGAACAACCCCCCTGTGGGCGACTCGCAATGGCGTTTGTACAACCTGAGCCGCGACCCTGGCGAAACCCAAGACCTGCAAAAAGAACTGCCCCAGCAGTTTGCGGCCATGCAAGCCGAATACGCGGAGTGGGCCAAGGCCAATGGGGTGTTGCCCGTGCCCGAGGGCTACGACCCGGTCATGCAAGTCATGATCAACACCGTGGTCACCTACTGGCTGCCAACCTATTGGCCGCATGGCGTGGCAACGCTGTTGGCCTTGCTGGGCTTGGGCATCGCCCTCAAACGCCGGGCCAAACGACCAAAGGCGGCATGAAGGGCAGCATGAAGGGTTACCTGAACAGCCCCTGGCCTTGCGAAGACGGCGGACCCCAAAGGCTGCAGCGGCCGCAAAGTGGTGAGGGATTGGGCCTGCGCACGGGCGAGGTGCTGCAAGCCACCACACGCCGCACCCTGATGTCCACCATGACCGTGCTGGGCGCGCCCGGCGAGGTTTATTTGCTCACGCACACGGCCTTGCGCGCCCAAATTGGCCTACCCACCACCGCGCGCTTGGAGAGGATCGACCCGCACAGCCTGCAGCCCATGGCCCGCTCGCCCGCCCTCAAAGGCGGCCCGATGTGGCCCGGCGGCATGGCCATTCACCGCAACGGCGACCTGTACGTGGTCTATGGCAACCACGCCCACCGTTTGAATCGCCAATGCGAACCGCTGGCCTGTTTTGCCTTGCCGGTGCAAGAGCCCTACAACTCGTTTGTGGTGCTGGACAACGGCCTGATCGTCTGCAAAAACCTGTCGGCCAGCACACCCGCCCGCCTGACGGTGCTGGAGCCCACAACACTGCGCCCGGCCTGCGCCGACCTGGTGTGCCCTGAGCCCTCCATCGCCCGTTTGAGCGCCATGGGCAATAGCGTCTATGTGGTGGGGGTGCGTTGCATTTTCCGTTACCACTGGAACGCGGCGCTGCATGCCTTAGAGCGTGACCCCGATTGGTGCTTTGACTACATTGGGCCCAGCGCACAGACCTATGGCTGGGACGTGGTGCTCGATGGCGCGCACGCCTGGTTCATGGACAACGGCCTGCACCGCTACCGCCACCGCATGTTGGGTGCCGGTGTCAGCCGCACAGCCAATCGGCTCATCCGGGTGAGCCTGACCGATGCCAGTGACCACCAAATGATCAATGTCTCGGGCTTGGTCGGCGGCAGCATCACCAACCCACCTTTGGTCGATGTACAAACCCAAACGGTGGTCGGTTTCGACTCGGCCAATGCGGTGTTGCAAGCCTGGCGCTTTGACCCGCAGCTGCGCGGCTTAACGCCTTTGTGGCGAAAAGCCCCCTTTGGCAGTGCCAGCCACATGCTGCTTTACCCGGATAAGGGCGAGCTGGTCGTCAACGACTACCGGCGTCACGGCGAAGAGGTGGTGGTGCTGGACATCCACACCGGCCTAGAAAAAGGCCGCGTGCGCTTGGGTGGCTTGATGCAAGGCGTGGTCTTTCCCAGCCCAGGTTGGTCACGGGATTTTTATTGGTCTTCTATGGGCCAGTTGGCCAGGGTGTTTATTACATGAAAAAAACCATCCTCATCACCGGGGCCGGCAGCGGCATTGGGCTGGACACGGCCTTTGCGCTGGCCGCACGTCAGCACCGCGTGATCGCCACCACCGTTGACGAGGCGCAAGCCCAGGCACTCAAGGCCATGGCCTTGACACGCGGCCTGCCCTTAGAGGTCTTCAAGCTCGACATCACTTCAGCACAAGACCGCGAGAAGATCCTGGCGCTGGAGGTCGATGTGTTGGTCAACAACGCGGGCATTGGCGAGTCGGGTTCCTTGGCCGAGGTGGACATTGAGCGCATTCGCCGAGTGTTCGAAGTCAACCTTTTTGGCACGCTGGCGCTGACCCAACTGGCCTTGCGGGGCATGATCGCGCGCCGCCGGGGCACGGTGCTGTTGGTCAGCTCTATTGCTGGGCGCATTCCCATGCCTTTTTTAATGCCTTATTCCATGAGCAAATTTGCCTTGTCGGCGGCGGGCGCGGGGCTGCGCGCCGAACTGCAAGAATTGCGCTGCGGCGTGCATGTGGCGCTGATTGAGCCCGGCGCCATCCACACCGGCTTTAATCAGGCCATGACCGATCGCAAATACACTTGGATGGACCAGCGCTCTTATTTTGCAGCGCACGCCCAGCGCTTTAAAGCGCAAGAAAAACGCAACTTTGCGTGGGTAGAAACCAAAAGCACCCGGTCCATCGTGGCGCAAATTGTCAAAGCGGCCGAGGCCCGCAAACCCAAGCTGCGCTATGTGGCGCCTTGGATTCAGGGCTTGGCAGTTCGCCTGGCCCGTATTTTTGGAGTCTGATCACCATGAACGCCTTGCCCCTGGTCACAGATTTTGTGCGCACCGACGAATCGGCCTTTGCCCACATCCCCGATTTTCCCTACACGCCCCATTACACCGAGGTGGGCGGCCTGCGCATTGCCTGCATCGATGAAGGGCCGCGCGATGCCCCGGTGGTTTTGTTGATGCATGGCGAGCCGACCTGGTCGTTTCTTTACCGCAAGATGATCCCGGTGCTGCTGAAAGCGGGCTTGCGCGTGGTCGCTCCCGACTTGGTGGGTTTTGGCCGATCGGACAAACCCACCCGCCCGCGCGACTACACCTACTTGAACCATGTGCAGTGGATGACTGCTTGGATGCAGGCTAAGGACTTGCAACACATGACGCTGTTTTGCCAAGACTGGGGATCTTTGATCGGCCTGCGCATGGCCGCTGAAGCACCCCAGCGCTTTGACCGCATTGTGCTGGCCAACGGCGGTCTGCCCACCGGCACCACGCCCGTGCCCGGGGCCTTCAAAATCTGGCGGGCCTTTGCCCAATACAGTCCCTGGTTTCCCATTGGGCGCATCGTCAAAACCGGTTGCGCCGAGGGCTTGAGCCCGGCCGAAGTCGCCGCCTACAACGCCCCTTTTCCCAGCCGCCGATTCCGCGTGGGCGCCAGGCGGTTTCCCAGCTTGGTGCCCACTACTCCCTCAGACGTGGAGCGCGGGCGCAACGAAGCGGCCTGGGAAGTTTTCAAACGTTGGGAAAAACCATTCCTGACCCTGTTCAGCAACCGCGACCCGGTCACACGCGGCGGTTACCGCATCTGGCACGAACAGGTGCCGGGGGCAAAGGCCCAACCACACAGCATCACCCGAGGGGCCGGGCATTTTTTGCAAGAAGACCGGGGCGTTGAAGTGGCGCAGGCGATTGTCAACTTCATTCGCGCCAACCCAGTGCCTATTGCGCAGCCAGACCCGCTAACAAAGCCTTGACGGTCAACTGCATGACCGCCGTGGCTTCGCTGGCGGCCAAGCCTTGTTCACGCCGCAAGCGAATCCAAGACTCAAAACTCAGGACCAGGTCCAAGGCGTCGAGCAAGGGGGCGTTTCGGGCCACATCGGGGGGCAACAGGCGTTGCAACAAGTCGCGCTGCAGCCGGGCCGACGCCATCAGGTTTTGCGCGAGGTAAGCCGACTCGTGGCGATGCACCTGGGCGGCCACGTACATGGCGGCGGTTCGGTCGTAAATTTCGCTGCGAAAGGCAATACTCTGCAGCACACGCGCCTGCCAGGTCGGTGCATCCAAGCGCGCTTGCAACAGCGGTTGAATTTGAGCGTCCACATCGAAACTGATTTCGCGGTACAGCGCATCCATGTTGTTGAAATGGCGAAAAACCGTGCGCAATCCCACTTGGGCACGCAGCGCCACTTGCTCGGCTGTGGGAGAGGTATGGCCCTCCAAAATCAAGGCGGTCAGGGTTTCGACGATCTTGTTGCGGGTCACCACGCTGCGCTTGAGTCGGCCATCGAGTTGGGGCCGCTCCACCGGCAAGTCTCGCGCCTGGCTGGCAGGCACACTGGCCTCGGTTGGGTCTGGGCCTTCTTCTGGTTGGTCTCGCATGTTTTGCATTATGCCGCCGGGTTTGACTGTGGGCATGCTCGGCCTCAAGACCTCGCATGCAGCGAGGACGACGGCGTGGTTTGGGCCGGGGCCTGACTCTCCAAAGCCACACGCACGCCATGAATGCTCAGGCGCGGTATGTCCAGATCCAGCAGGCGTTCGCCCCCCAGCGTGCGCAGCCACTGCCTGACCTGCGCTTGCTCCAGCGGGCTCATGCGCGCAAACGCGTCCAGCGTGCGCTGCGCCATCCACAGGCTGTAGGGCAAAGCGGCGCGTATGAAGCGCCCCTGGCCCATGGGGACCTCGACATCGGCCAGCCGCCTGGGCAAGGGCTTACCCTCGGGCCAGTCCACGCGCAGCTTTTGTAGCTGCGCCAAGATGCCCTCTAGCAGGGGCAGGAATTCATGGGCAATGGCCTGAAAAACCGGCTCCAGCGTGGGCGCGATTTGGTCGTTGGGCAGAAGGCCTTGCGCGCCAGCAGGCATTTGCGCATGCTCGGGTGCCGCCATGCGCTCGGTCCAGGCGCGCAAATGCGGGCGTTTTGCCACCAGCTCACGCGCAGGCCAAGGGTCACGCGCCAAATGGCCATACATGGTACCCACCAAACCAAAATCACCCAACATGGGGCGGTCTCCAAACAAGAAACGGTGCTCGGCGAAATGCCGGTCCAACAGATCCAGCATCGGGTCCATCCAGGCATCCATCACGCCCAGCTGCGAAGGCCGAACACCCACCGAATGCAACATGCCGCGCAATTTGTTGGCCACCACCTGGACCGCAGTTTTCTTGGCAAAGCCAGGCAGCCAGGGCAAAAGCGCGTCACCGGCTTCACGCTCAAACAAGGCATAGTTTTCCGGATAAGTCCAGCGTGTGTGCATGGCCATGGGCACCCACCACTCGTCGCCCCAGGCCTCCATCCAATACGAGGCAAAGCGCTGCACCGGGGTGGCCGGATGCACCGACGGGCCGGTCGACTGCGCTTCGATGTGGTCAATGATGCGACTGCTGTCGTGTATCCAATCGCCTTGCGGAGTGCGCAAGACCGGCATCACGGCCGCACCGGTTTTGTTTTTGATGCGCCACATCAAGGTCAGCATGTCGACCGGTTTATGCACAAACAGAGTCTGCTTGTAACGCAAATAGCACAGGGCCTTGCCGGTGAAGTACGACAAATGCCAGCCGTAAAGAAGGTGGGTGTCACGCGCCATCATTTTTGGTGTTCTTGCAAGATGAAAAGACCAGCCGTTCGCAAGCCAATGAGGTTGGCACCAGGGCTGAAAAACAGATCAATTGGCACATCGTTTCAGCCAAGGATTCAAGCCGACAACAGAACAGCCAAATGCAGCAAAGCCGCCAGCAGGGCTAAAACCAAGGCCACCGTAACTCGGGGCAGCAGGGCCAAGGACAGCAGCGGCTGACTGGGAAAAGAGAAGGTCTGGGCGGTGCTGACACTTTTGAGGATGTGCATATCGCGCATAGCAGGGTCAGTGGCCAAGGCCATCATGTCGCGTCGGCTGCGGTAACGCATCAGGCCGACCAAGTGCCAACCCGGGTCAGCCGGGGTCTGCCACGCATCGACATAGCCGCCCACTTTGCGCATGGCCATCATGGGGTGGCCACCGTGCCGAAGCAACAGCTTTACAAACTGCACGCCATATTGTTGAAACAAAGCCTGGCCGCTGACCGGCAAACCGGTGACCGGGTGCACCACATCGCCCGGATGAACCCGCACCAAGTTGCTCATCAGAAAATCGCGTCCGTCATCGGCCTCAAGAAATGCACGCACCACCGCACGGTCGGTGTGGCCAGAGATTTTGAGTTGCGCCGTCCGGGCCAAAAACGCTTCGATTTCGGCGGGGGTCAAGGGCCCGCGCCAATTGTGGTACCAGAGCATAAAAACGGCGTAAATCGCCAGTGCCACCCCCCATATCCACCAGGCGGCCATCATGACCGCTGCTCCCCACTGGCTTGGCCCGCAGGCCTTGCGGCCATGCCATGCTGGCGAATGAACAGCGCCGTGTCGTCCAACGCCGCACGCGCCTCGGGCAGCCAGCGCGCCAACACGGGAAAGGCATGGGGCGCTTTGGCCGATTCTTGGTAACCGACGACAACCCCGCTGGTTTGGAGTTTGTCGCGCAAAAACAGGGCATCGTCTTGCAGCACTTCGCAGGCACTGGCCACGATCAAACACGGCGGCAGCCCCGACATGCCGCCCAACAAGGGCGAGACTCTGACATGGCCGCGCAGCATGTCGGGGGCATAGCTTTGCGCCGATTCATTCAGCAAGGAGGCATTGAGCATGGCATCGCTGGAAGCATTGCGCTCGTGGCTAGGGCTGTTGTTGCGGAGGTCCAGCCAAGGCGAAAAATAAAACATGGCCGCAGGCAATGGCAACTCGCTGTCTCTCAGGAACTGTAAGGTGGACAAGGCCAGGTTGCCCCCGGCACTGTCGCCCCCCATCACCAGCTGACTGGCCTCAATGCCGCGCTGCAAAATCTCCTGGTAAAGCACCGAGGCGTCTTCGAGGGCTGCGGGAAACGGGTGTTCTGGGGCCAATCGGTAATCCACCATGAGCATCCACACACCGGCTTTTTTCGCCAAATAACAAGCCATGTCGCGGTGGCTGTTGGGCCCGCCCATGACAAAGCCACCGCCATGAAAATAAACGCAGATCACCGGCTTGTTTTGGGTGGCCAGCGCTTGCGGCACCACCCACTCAACGGGCACACCGGCGATCACCTCGGCGCGCACTTGCACGGCGGGGTCTGGCTTGCTGCGGTTCAAGGCCATCCACTTGCGGGTGCGCTGCAGTCGGTGCTGGGCACTGAGCCGCATGAGTTGGCGTTGGCTTCGCTTAAGAAACAGGCTCAGAAAGAAGTTTTGCCAGCTCATGGGGCACGCTCCAGAACAAAATCGGCAGGCACAAAACGGCTCAGTTGGCGTCGCATGCGAAAAGTGGTCCAGGGCCAGTTGGTGCTGTTGCGGCCATTTTTGTCTAGAAAATAGCTGCTGCAACCGCTGTTCCAGACAGTTGTTTGAAGGGAAGACTGCAGCGCTTGGTTGAACTGTGCCAAGCGTTGTGGATGCACCTCGATGCTGACCAGGCTGTCTTTGCGCGCGGTTTGAATGGCCGAGAGGATGAAGCGCAGCTGGGCCTCGATGGTCACAAAGGCCGATGTGAATGAATACAAATTGGGCCCAAAGGTCAAAAACAGATTGGGGCAGTCGTGCGCCATGCTGCCCAAGTAGGCCTTGGGCGAACCCTGCCACTGCGCAGCCAAGCTGATGCCGCTTTTGCCCACTATGCGCTCAGCTATAGGGGGGTTGGCCACTTCAAAACCCGTGGCAAAAACAATCGCGTCCACTTCGCAGGACAGGCCTTGGCTGTCCACCAAGGTCTTGCCTTGAATGCGGTCAATGCCGCCAAACACAGCCACATTGGGCTTGGCCAAGGCGCGGTACCAGGTGTTCGATAACAAAATGCGTTTGCAGCCGATGGAAAAATCGGGCCTGACCCGGGCTTGCAACTGCGGATCTTGAATGCCGCGCTGGATGTTTTTCAGCCCCACGCGCTCCAATCTGCGCAGCACAAAGGGGTGGTTCAGGCCGCTGTTGAGCAGCTCAAACTGCAAATAAAGCACTTGACGCAAGGCTTTTTGCAAAAGGGGCAGGCGTTTAAACGCGCCTTGCCATCGCGCTGAAATCGGGCCATCCATCTTGGGCAGCACCCAAGGCGGGGTGCGCTGAAACAGGGTCAAGCGTTGCACCAAGGGCTGGATTTTTGGCACGAACTGAATCGCCGAAGCCCCAGAGCCAATCACGGCCACCCGCAGGCCTTGCAGGTCCAAACCATGGTCCCATTGCGAGGAGTGAAAGCGCACGCCCTGAAAGCTGTCAAGCCCCTGGATGCGGGGAATGATGGGCACATGCATGGGCCCACAAGCCATGACCAAAAAGGGGGCCTGCATATCGCCTTGTGATGTGCTCAGGCGCCAGCACTTGTCCTGGCTGTGCCAGCGTGCTTGCAGCAGCTCGGTGTTTAAGCGCAAATGGGGCAATAAGTCAAAACGGCGCACTGTCTCGTGGGTGTATTGCTTGATTTCCTCTTGCTTAGCGAAAAACCGGCTCCAGTTCGGATTGGGGGCGAAGGAATACGAGTAAAGCGCCGAGGGCACATCGCAACCGCAATCCGGGTAATGGTTGTCACGCCAAACCCCACCGATTTCAGGTGCTTTTTCCAAAATGACGAAATCTATACCGGCCTTTTTCAGCGCAATGGCCGCGCCAATGCCGGCAAAGCCTGCACCAACAATGACCACAAAAGGCTTGGAAACTTCGGGCGCTTGGCTCATGCGGTTGGGGCGGGTTGAACAAACGAAACGTTGAATAGCATGGCCCGCTGCAGGGGCCATGCGCCCTTTTTGGTTTGCATCTCAGTTGGAGTAATAGATGTACTCGTCGGTGGCATTCGTCGGTTTCTTAAGCGAATGGTCAATGGCAATCGGCCCAGCCCCCAAGGAGGGCCACATCGGTTTTTGCTGGCTTTTCCCCCATTCGGCCAATTGGGCTTTCATGGCGGCCAAACGCTCGGGCTCTTTGTTGACCAAGTTGACTTTTTCGGTGGGGTCTTGAGCCAGGTTAAACAGCCATTCTTTTGGGGGCATTTGCGAGACTTGCAACTTCCAGTCGCCAGCCCGCACTGTGACGTATTGGTCGGTGCGCCAAAACAATACATCGTGCGGCCGCCCTGGCGCTTGGCCCTGGATGAAGGGCAACAAATTCACCCCGTCAATGGGGCGGTCGGCTGGCGGCTTTTGACCGGCCGCAGCCGCCGCAGTGGCAAAAATATCGAAGTGGCTGACCGGCGCTGCAAGCTTGCTGCCTCGGGGAATTTGAGCGGGCCAGCGCATGAAGTAAGGCACTCGGATGCCGCCTTCAAAAAAGGTGGCTTTCCAGCCCCGGTAAGGAGAGTTCAAGCCCTCTAAACCGATGTAATGCGCGCCGCCATTGTCGCTGGTGAAAATCACCAAGGTGTTGTCATCCAAGCCCTGGTCTTTGAGCGACTGCAAAACGCGGCCAATGTTGCGGTCCAGCGAACGGATCATGGCGGCATACACGCGCATGGTGTGGTCGGTAATGAAGCTCAGCGCGTCATAGTCCTCGCGCGTGGCCTGCAGCGGTGTATGCGGTGCGTTGTAGGCCAAGTACAAGAAAAAGGGCCTGTTCTTGTTGGCCTCGACCACCTTGACCGCTTGGTCAGTGAGGTAGTCGGTCATGTACTTGGGCGGCTGAAAAGGCTCGCCGTCTTTGAAGCGCACGGCCCAAGGCTCGGCGGCCCAGAGAAATTTGTCAATCGGATCAAAGTCCTGCATGGCATTGACCACATTCGGGTGCTTGGTTGGCAAAAACATGGAGGCACCATGCATGTGCGACAAAGACTCGTTGAAGCCGTGGTTGTAGGAGCGAAACTGCGGGCTGTCCCCCAAATGCCATTTGCCCAAATGCACGGTGTGGTAGTTGGCAGCTTGCAACAATTTGGCCAGTGTGATCTCGCTGGTGGGCAGGCCCATGTCTGCGTAGGGAATGAGCTCGGACTCACGCTCGGGGTGGTAGATGGGTTTGCGCAACTGATCTGCCGGGGCCATACCGGTCACGGCTTTCATGAATTGCTTGGGCGTGGGCGTGAACTCAAAACCAAAACGCGTGGCATAGCGCCCGGTCATCATGGCCGCCCTTGAGGGTGCGCAGGTGGCGTTGCCCGAATAGCCGCTGCGAAAGTCAACGCCCTCTTTGGCAATGCTGTCGATGTGGGGGGTGGGCACTTTGCCGCCCGCGATGCCGCCGCCGTAATGCGTGATGTCGTTGATGCCCAAGTCGTCGGCCACAATCAGCACCACATTAGGGGGACGCCGCTGATCCGTGCTCTGAGCAGGCCCGGCTTGCCAGGAGACTTCTTGAGCGGGGGGGTAATCTTGGTGCAAGACGTATTGGACATAGAGCAACATCAGGCCCGCACGACCACCCACCGCGTAAAAGGCCAAGGCGGCCAACAACAACAAAGCCAGCATGGCCCAAGCAGCGCGTTTCAACATGAAAAAGTCCTCTCGATGTTCTGAAATGAGCCGGTGCGCATGTCAAGGCCTTTTGCCCATTTCAACTGCCGCGCTGCCAGACAACAGAGTAAACCAATCGCCGTCTTTGCCAACGTGCAGCGGTCCTTGGTAAATATGCCGCGCCCCTTTGGCAAAATTTTGCTCTAAACCCGACAAGGGCAAAGGCGGCACGATGTGGTTGAACACCAGCGCCTTCACGTTGGCGGCCTTGGCAATTTCGGCCGCTTCCTCGGGGGTGGTGTGGTAATTGAGCACATCGTGCATGATCTTGGCCATGTAGGAGCGGCCCGCATCGGCGAAGCCTTTTTCCACAAATCCCAACATGGCAGGCGACAAGGCTGCATGCAACAAAAGGTCGGCACCCATGGCCTCGCGTTGCACCGCTGCGCTTTTGGAGGTGTCGCCGCTGATCACCAGGCTGCGGTCTTTGTAGCGAATCCGGTAACCCACAGCCGGTTCCACAGGGCCGTGCGAAACACGAAAGGCCACGATCTCCAAATCGGGCTCGGACAACAACGCTTTGCGACCCGTGTCGCTGGGCAAGCTGAAAGTTTGGGCGATACCGCCAAAACCTGCGGGTGGCGCGATCGCCTCACCATGGTGGCCAGTGCGGTAAGTTTGGTCCAAGGTGTAGGCATCTTTGAAACCCTGCAAAACCTTTTCAAGTCCTTGCGGGCCATGCACCGGCAGGGCTTGCCGGGCCGTGCCTTGAATCCAGCGCTGCAGCATCAACTCGCCCAAACCATCGATGTGGTCAGAATGGAAATGGGTCAGAAACAGGGCCTCGATCTGGCCGGCGTTCAGGCGCATCAAGGCCAAGTTGCGGCTGGCACCCGAGCCCGCATCAAACACAAACATGCGCTTGCCCGCCACCACCACGGTGCAAGGGCCACTGCGTTGGGCATCGGGAAAAGGAGAACCCGCACCGCACAAACCCACATGCAAGCCATCGGGCAAAGCCGCCAATGGGTCGGCCACGGCAGTCAAACTGCTCACTTGCCGCTGCATGATGGCCATCGCGATGGGGCCGCGTTGCCACCAAGCTACAGCGGCCAACAACACGACAAAAAGGACGATTCCCCCCAAAAATTTCCGAGAACGTTGCATAGAAGGGCCTTTTTAAATGCGTGGAAATCTGCCCGGATTTTCCGACTTCAGGGTGAAAAACAGCAATCGGCAATATCCCTCTTGCGAGGCCCATTAAATTATGGCACTCTCAATGCAAATACATTTTTTTGAGCCGACCACACTCGCCTTTTGTCACCTGATTTCACCGCCTGACAGGCGCGCAGCCGTGAAGCCCGCGCCCGCCACTTGAAAACGGCAAAAAACCGCTTGAATTCACCCTTGGCATGCCTTACCGAATTCCTTCACCCAAGGGCGCGCCCACCTCACGGGCCCAACCGCTACACCGGCGCGCCTTGGTTTGGGCGGGGGCCATGCTGTTGGCTTTGGCCGCTGGGTGGGGTGTTTGGTTCTGGGGAGGTCGGCAGGCACAAGTCGCCAGCCATGAACCCTTGGTCTGCCCCATGCCTGCGCCCCCAACCGGGGCCCCAAACCCACAGCCTGGCATGGTATGGGTGCCCGGCGGCCGGTTTGAGCTGGGCGACAACGTTTACCCTGAAGAAGGTCCGCCGCAAAGCGTGCAAGTCAGCGGGTTTTGGATGGACCGCACCGAAGTCACCAACGATGACTTCGCCGCCTTTGTGCAAGCCACGGGCTATATCACCGAAGCCGAAAAGCCCTTGGCCGCGTTGCAAAACCCCAGCTTGCCCGCTCTGATGCAGCAGCCCGGGGCGGTGGTTTTTGTCATGCCTAACGATGTGCGCGGCCATGGCGACGTGACGCAATGGTGGCGTTACACGCCGGGGGCCAATTGGCGTCACCCGGGTGGCCCTGCAACTAACATATTGGGCAAAGGCGCTTTTCCGGTGGTGGCCGTGACGGTGGCAGACGCCCAGGCCTATGCCCGCTGGAAGGGCCGCGATCTGCCCTCTGAAGCCCAATGGGAA
>Ga0255128_1000322_pt1 | contig 21990 bp, 14 predicted proteins | sample Law_Miss_RepC_8d_FD_188562 | JGI IMG/M metagenome (GOLD analysis project Ga0255128, IMG submission 188562) | Freshwater microbial communities from St. Lawrence River, New York, United States - Law_Miss_RepC_8d | ecosystem: Environmental > Aquatic > Freshwater > River | place: USA: New York... | reverse complement strand
GGCTTCGGCTGGACGGGCATCGGCACGTAACAAAGCCCACGGCTGGCGAAGACCTCCAGGCCGGTACGGTCGCAGTAAATAATCAGGTCCAAGGTGCCGTCGTGCAGCGGCGCCGGCGCGCGATGTTGAGCCACCACCAGTTCTTGCTGCTTCACGTCGTAAACCACAGGCACCCCGCGAATGCTGAACACGATGTGGGTCGCTGGTCCGGGCTTCAGGACGGCGCGGACTTCGAGCAATTCCCCCTGCACCTTCGCCAGCGGATTCTTCGCGCCCGGAGCCAACGACAACGATCCCAAGCGTTGGGAGCCGGCCCGCAGCGCCTCCAGTTCGCGCACGGGTGTGAAGGTCAATCGCGGCCCGTCCGCCGTGGTCAGCAACCGGAGCTCCAGCGGCACGGTCATGGACTGGTTGAAGGTCATGCCCTTGGTGGCGGTCTGGAACCAACCCATTTGAATGCGACGACCATCGGCACCCGGAATGTCGCTGAAGGTCTGGGGCGCGTAGAAGCCCTTGCCTCGCTGACCGGCCAGGTTGCTCTGCTCGGGCACGAAGCGTGCGCCATCAAAGGTGCCCACGGCATAAGCGCTGTTGGCTGCGAGTAGCACCCACTTCCGACGGGTCGGATCGCCGTCCACGGGCAACTCGAAGAAGTCCGGGCATTCGAAGAGATAGGGTTTGCCGGGCGCATCGCCCTCGACAATTTGGGTCAGGCTCCAATCGCGGAGATTGGGCGAGTTGAAGAAGTGGATGGTGTGCTTCTTCTGCCGCTCCACGTAGAGCACCATCACCCATTTCCGGGAGGCTTCATGCCACATCACCTTGGGATCGCGATTGCCTCCGGTGATTTCTTTCAGAACGGGATTGCCCGCAAACTTGGTGAACTTGCGGCCGTCGGTGCTGTAGGCGGTGCACTGCACGGTGGGATTGCCGGCGGCTGTGTAAATGAGCACGAGCGGCGGTTTACCGTCCTTGCCGAAGCCGCTGGTGTTCTTCCAGTCCACCACGGCGCTGCCGCTGAACATCGGTCCCATGTCGTCGGGCAGGAGCTTGTCTCCGAGCTCCTCCCAATGGATCAGATCACGACTGACGGCGTGGCCCCAGTGCATGTTGCCCCAATCCCAACCGTACGGATTGTGTTGGAAGAACAAGTGATACTCGCCGTTGTAGAAGACCATGCCGTTCGGATCGTTGTTCCAGCCGCGCTTCGGCGAAAAATGGAACTGCCCGCGCAACGGCTCGCGGTACATCGATCCCTCATCCTTGAAACCGTCGCCTTGCTCGATCGCCGACAGCGCCACGGAATCGGCGGGCAATGCGTCCACACGGAGGGTGACGGTCTTTCCCCGCCAGGCCGACACGTCCATGGGCGCCCACCAGTCGGCGGAACCATCGGCCAACTCGATGTCGTTCCGAACGACGGACTTCCCATCCACCATCAAGGTGACCACGCGCTTCGGAGCCCCGTTGCGAATGGGCAGGTGCAAATAGCGGGCCGTCACCGGGATGGACCGTTCGACGTTCTTCTGCAGGCCTTTCGGTCGGGTGTCGGTTTGCCGGAGGTGATCCACATTGAGGTGCCCCCAACCGCCCTTGGCCTCGTCGACAATGCGAATGGAGGCCGTCTGACCGGCCAAATCGACGACGTCCCACGAGTCGGGGGCCAACGCCTCGCTGCCGCCGCTGCGGTCATTCGGTCCTGTTGCCGAACGCACCACCCGGCCATCCACCAGCAATTGCAGGGCGAGCTTTTGCTCGTTGTGACCCCCGCCGATGAGGAAGGCGACGAAGCGCCGCTCGATCTTGAAGGGCGTTGAACTCAGGGCACCGGTCGCGTCATCGCCCCCGCGGAACGTGTTGACCAAACCCTTCCCCAGGAAACCCTCGACCTGCATCTGCCCGGCTAATGCACCGCGGGCCGGGCCGCTGCCAAATGCCTCACCAGTGGCCTTCCACGCGCCGTAGTCGACGCCTTCAAAGTCGGCGATGAGGAGGTCGTCGGCCGCGCGGGCACCGGCGACGGTCGCGAGCACCATTGCAAGGAGAGCGGACTGGATGATCGATTTCATGGGACAGGAATTAGCTAGATCGAAGTCGGAATAGGATGCGATTCGGGATCGCAGTTCGAGCCTGAGAATAGGGACGGAAAATCAACCTGTTGCCTCAAAAGTTTTGACACCCTGAGGGATTGGCTTGGCGGTGGAGGATGAGGTCGTTGACTCAAAAGGGGTGACACCGGCTAGGAGAAGGGATGCCGATGAGCCGGAAGGTAGCCGAGGAGATGTTGCCGCGATTGCGGCAGCGGTACATGGGACGAGGTCGCGAGGGGCGCCAGCGGATGATCGACGAGATCTGTGAACAGTGGGGTTACAGTCGTAAGCATGCGATCAAGCTGCTGGGAGCCCAAGCCGGATGGGGAGGTGATCCGACTGTGCGCAAGGGCAGGCCTCCGAAGTACGGGGCGGAGGTGGTCAAGGTGCTGTGGCGGATCTGGAAGGTAGCCGAACAACCGTGTGGCAAGCGATTGAAGGCGCTGCTGCCGGAGTGGTTGCCGCACTACCAAGCCGAGTATGGCGTCCTTTCCCGGGAACTCCGGAAGGGGGTGTTGGAGGTCAGCGCGGCCCAGATCGACCGGTTATTGGCTCCGCGCAAGGCTCAGGCGGGTCACCATGGTCGGTGTGGCACCAAGCCCGGTGGATTGCTGAAGACCCAGATACCGATCCGGACGGACAACTGGGACATCACACGCCCCGGTTTCCTGGAGGCCGACACGGTGGCCCACTGCGGAGGCAGTTTGGACGGGGATTTCATCTGGAGCGTGACCTACACCGACATTTACAGCGGATGGACGGCCAACCGAGCGGTTTGGAACAAGGGGGCGCACGGGATTGTTGAGGCGACCCGAGAAGTTGAGAAGGCTCTACCCTTCGAATTGCTGGGTTTCGACACGGACAATGGGTCTGAGTTTCTGAACTGGCACTTTTTGCGTTATTTTCAGGATCGCCCCAAGGCGGTGGGGTTCACCCGCTCACGACCCTACAAGAAGGATGACAACGGCCACGTGGAGCAAAAGAACTGGACCCATGTCCGACGGTTGCTTGGCTACGATCGTCTGGAGGACCCTGGACTGATCGAGCTGATCAATGCCCTCTACCGGGAGTGTTGGGAGCCACTCCACAACTACTTCCTGCCTTCGGCCAAACTGGAAGAGAAGTGCCGGGTGGGAGCCAAGGTGAAACGTCGCCACGACAAGCCGCGAACACCCTGCGAGCGATTGCTGGCGAGTCCGGATGTGAGCACAGAGTCCAAGAGGTGGTTGAAAGCCAAGTTGGCCAGCCTCAACCCCTTCGAGCTGCATCGCCGACTGGAGGAAGGTCTGCGGGCTATCCTGCATCGGCCGCTCCATTCCAGTCGTCCTTCGGACTCCTTGCATTGCGCGGCCGATGCAGGCACATCCGTCCTGTCGCGGGTGTCATGACTTCTGAGTCAACGACCCCTCCACCCCGGATCTCCTCCGGTGTCATTTACTTTTGAGGCAACGGGTCGTTGAGCCTCTTCGCAGTCCGGCATTCCATGAGGTTCCTTCGGACACCCGCGCCGTGATGCACCAGTGCTGGAGCCACCTGTTTTTTCTCCACTGGATCGAGCGGCCCGAGCGCTTGGAAGCCCTGTTGCCCCCGGGTCTGACACTGGATGTCCATCTGGGAATCTCCCATATGGGCATCGTGGGATTCCTGATGGAAGCGGTTCGCCCCCGGGGGCTGCCGCCCATGCCGTGGTTGTCGTACTTCCGGGAACTCAATGTCCGACTGTATGTGCGCGATCGCCATGGACTCCCCGGGGTCTATTTCCTGTCGCTGGACTGCGACCGGGCCATCGCGGTCTGGATCGCGCGCACGTTCTTCAGCCTGCCCTACCGGCACGCATCGATGGAATTCGGGGCGACCTCCGAGGATTGCACCTTGAGCTGCCGTCGATGGGGTATCGGCCATGGGCGGGCCGAATATGCGTGGCGTCCCATTTCCATGCCCAGGGTCGCCGAGCCGGGCAGCGTGGAGTTCCACCTCCTCGAGCGTTATCACTTCTTCACCGAACGCGGCGGACACCTGCATCAGGGGCGAGTGCGCCATGCTCCCTACGAGGCCTCGCGAGCGCAGTTCTCGCAGTGGAGTGCCTTGCCCCTGGCCTGGAACGGTCTACCCATCCCCGACCGGCCTCCGGATCTGGCCCACTATTGCCGGGGTGTTTCGGTGGAGGCCTTTCCCTTGCAGCGCATCCCGTGATCGGTCGGGCTCAAGCTCGGCCTATGGCCTGGACCGTCAGCGGCGCGCCAGCCACCGGGTGGCATTGCCTACGATCCGGAGGGCGTTCGGGTTGAAGAAGACCGGGTAGGTTTCGTGACCGGGACGGAAATAAAAGATCCGCCCCCGACCCAAACGCCACACCGATCCGCTGCGAAACCACTCGCCCGAAGCCCAATGCTCTTCAAGCACCACCTCGTCCGGAGCCGGCACGTGGAAGGGTTCGTCATACATCTCGGTCTGCTCGATCGCGAAAGACTCCGGCAAGCCTTGGGCAATCGGATGATGCGGCAGACGGATCCGGACTTCGCTCGGTTTCCCGTCACCCCGATAGGCCGGGAAGCAGCAATTGGCCCGGAGCAACCGCACCTCGACGGGGCCCTGCGGCGGGCGACGGTATTGAACCTCCGGCGACAATCGTTCCTTGTAGCTCGGGGCCATCCACGGCCGGGGCAACAAGTCGCTTTCGACCATCACCGCACAGGCGCGCTCTGCCTCAGGCAAGGCCGCCAACGCCCTATCGCGGGCCACGGCGTTCATGGATTCGACGAAGGGGCGGGACCAGTGCGCCGAATGAAGGGCCAGCAAAGAGAGCTTCCCAGAGCGAATCCGCTCAACAATCCGCGCGGCGGTCGAGGGCTCGATCTCGGCGTGGCGGACATGGCCCCACCAAACCAGAACGTCGACCGAATCCAAATCCCGGAGACCCTGCTCTGCATCATCGATGCAAACCGAATCGACGGACAGGCCTGGTAGTGTCTGCAGGTGGTCCGCGATCTGGTTTCCGAGCCAATTCGGGTAAGCCTTCTTCTGGGCTGGCTGGCGCTCGTCCCAGACACGCACGCGAATCCGGGAAGATTGCGGAGTCTTGCAGCCCGCGGCCGCCACAACAGCAGCACCGCCTACTAACCAATCGCGTCGGGAAATCATGGGGTGGATCGTCCGGTGAAACCACGCCTCAGGCAACACCGTCCCACCGAGTTCGACGTTGCAGTGGCAACTCGATGAACCCTTTTCCGGAACATGGTTCGACAGTTTTTATGAATGACTGACCCCTTTTGTGTAAATATGCGGGACCGACCCCTTTTGGACTACCGGATTGCTTAGAGGGGGAGGATCTCGCCATGATCAGGGTCTTATATGTCGAGGCGGCAATACCCGTTTCATTTGATTGAACCCCAGTGGCAGCGGCACTGGGCGGCAGAACAAACTTTCCGGGCGTGGAACCCGGGGGACCGCATTCCGGAATCCCACCCCTTCGGGCTGCGCCATGGGCTGGACGGGCGAGCTGCGTCGGCGTCGGAATTGCCACCGAAGTTCTACATCCTCGACATGTTCCCCTACCCCTCCGGGGCCGGCTTGCATGTCGGGCATCCCGAGGGGTACACGGCGACGGACATCCTGGCGCGCTATCGCCGGGCCCAGGGCTTCAACGTGCTGCACCCGATGGGTTGGGACTCGTTCGGTCTTCCTGCAGAGCAGTATGCCGTGAAAACGGGCCAGCACCCGCGGATCACCACCGCTGGGCTTCAGCTATGACTGGACGCGCGAAGTAGCCACGACCGATCCAGAATACTTCCGCTGGACGCAGTGGATTTTCCTGAAGATTTACAACTCGTGGTTCAACCCGGCCACGAACAAGGCCGAACCCATCGACACGCTGTCCTACCCGGCCGACTGCCAGACCGAGGCCCAGCAGCGTGCCTTCCGAGATTCCAAGCGACTGGCTTATGTCAGCGAGGCTCCGGTGAATTGGTGCCCCGAGCTGGGCACCGTGCTGGCCAACGAAGAAGTCATCGACGGCAAGAGCGAGGTGGGCGGCTTCCCGGTGATTCGCAAGCCGATGCGCCAGTGGATGCTGCGCATTACCGCCTATGCCGAAAAGCTACTGGCCGACCTGAACACCATTGAGTGGTCCGACTCGCTCAAGGAGATGCAACGCAACTGGATCGGTCGCAGCGAGGGGGCCGAGGTTGATTTCCAAGTGGACGGACAGCCCGAGAAGATCCGGGTGTTCACCACGCGGCCCGATACCCTGTTCGGGGCCACTTACATGGTTCTGTCGCCGGAGCACCGACTCGTGGCAGGCCTCACCACACCGGCGCAATCCGCCGCGGTGAAGCAATATCAGGAATTCGCGGCCACCAAGTCCGATTTGGAACGCACCGAGTTGGCCAAAGACAAAACCGGTGTCTGGACCGGCGCCTTTGCCATCAATCCGGTGACTGGCGGCCAGATCCCCATTTGGATCGCCGACTACGTCCTCGCGAGCTATGGCACCGGGGCCATCATGGCCGTGCCTGCCCACGATGAGCGGGATTTCGAGTTCGCCCAGAAGTTCGGGCTGCCTGTGGTGCAGGTGGTTCAGCCGCCCGATGCGAAGACCGAGTGGCAGGGCTTCTGCGACGAGGGCACGGCCGTGAATTCGAGCAACGCCGAGCTCGCGCTCGACGGGCTGCCCACCGCGGAGGCCAAGCGGCAAATCACCGTCTGGCTGGAGTCGAAGGGGCTCGGCCAGAAGACGGTGAACTTCAAGCTGCGGGACTGGCTCTTCAGCCGTCAGCGCTACTGGGGAGAACCGTTCCCGATCCTTTGGCGCAAGGACGCCGATGGAAATTTGTACCACGAGGCATTGCCCGAGACGGCCCTGCCGCTGATGCCGCCGACGCTCGAGGACTACAAGCCGACGGCCGACGGACAACCGCCTCTGGCCCGCGCTCAAGACTGGCTGCACCTGCCGGACGGCGCCATTCGCGAGACCAACACCATGCCTCAGTGGGCGGGTTCGTGCTGGTATTACCTGCGCTACCTCGATGCGAAGAATGCTCAGGGCTTCGTGGGCCGCGAGGTTGAGAACTACTGGATGAAATCCGGTGGCAAGACGCCCGGAGTAGACCTCTACGTGGGCGGTACCGAGCACGCCGTGCTGCATCTGTTGTACGCCCGTTTCTGGCACAAGGTGCTGTTCGACTTGGGACAGGTGTCGACTGCAGAACCCTTCTTCAAGCTGGTCAACCAGGGCCTGATCCTCGGTGAAGACGGCCAGAAGATGTCCAAATCCCGCGGCAACGTGGTCAACCCAGATGACGTGCTGGTGGAATATGGTGCCGACGCGTTCCGCCTGTATGAGATGTTCATGGGACCGCTGCAGGACACCAAGCCGTGGAACACTCAGGGCGTCGAAGGCGTGTACCGCTTCCTCGGCCGGGTGTGGCGTCTCTTTGTCGACGAAAAGGCCGAGACGGATTACGAGCAAGCCTCGACCGTCGCCAGCGGAACCGATTCCGCCGCCGAGTCTGCCCGGCTGCTCGACCTGATCCGCCTCTCGCCGCTCATCCGCGACGACGCACCGACCCCGGCCCAGCTCAAGCTGTTGCACGAGTGCATCCGCAAGGTGACCCACGACCTGGAACACCTCCAGTTCAACACGGCCATCTCGGCCATGATGGTGTTCATCAATGGGGCCATGACCTGGGAAAATCGACCGTCGACCGTGCTCGGATCCTTCCTGCAATTGTTGGCGCCGTTTTCACCGCACCTGGCCGAAGAACTTTGGCAGCGGCTGCACCAGCACCGGGACGCCGCAGTGCCATCGCTAACCTATGCACCCTGGCCTGCGTTCGATCCGGCTCTCTTGGTCGAGACCGACATGGAGCTGCCCGTGCAGGTCAACGGCAAGCTGCGCGATGTGATCCGGATGCCCGTGGACGCCACCGCCGCGGAAATCGAAGCCGCCGCGCTGAAGGCCGAAAAGGCGCAACAGTTCATCGTGGGCAAGACCGTGAAGAAGGTCATCGTCGTACCGCGCAAGATGGTCAACGTGGTGGTGGCCTGATCCATTGCTCGGCATCCAGCCCATGAAATCGCTCACAAAACACCTCACTGCAGACGAACTCCGGATCGTCTGGATTTTGACGGCGGTGTTGCTCATGGGCATCGGCGGCAAAATTTGGATCTCCAGCCACCGCGGGACCGATTCCACGAGCACTCCCCACGCCAGTTCAGCCTCCGTACCGACTCCCTGAATGGAACTTCCCCGCCCCAAAGATCCGATCGCCGATCTGGTGGCCACTGATGGCCGTTATCACCGCGACGCCTACCTCTTTTTGAGGGACGCCTTGGAATACACGCAGCGCACCTTGAAACGGGAGGTCGGTGGAAAGACCCGTCACATCACCGGACAGGAATTGCTGGAAGGCATTCGGGAACATGCCCTGAAGGAATACGGCCCGATGGCGCTGACGGTGCTGGCGGAGTGGGGCATCCAGCGTTCGGAGGATTTTGGAGAAATCGTCTTCAACATGGTCGAACACGGGATCCTTTCCAAGACGGAGACCGACACGCGGAAGGACTTTCAGGACGGCTACGATTTCGAGAAGGCCTTCCGCACTCCATTCAAGCCATCCAACCGGGTGGCCTGATCTCCCCGCAGTCACCGATACAAACGGCACGACTCTGGCTTCCAACGTCTGCAGGGTCCGGCCTTTGCCGGAGCCAGAACCTGAACCCGCTTGAAACCCACCGCACCGCGCCCTGCCCCTTCTGACATCCTGTTCATGCTCACGGTGGGAGCCATGTGGGGACTTCATGGTCCGCTCCTGAAGCTCGCCTACCGGGCCGGACTGAACTTCGCTCTGGTTTCGGTGGGCGAATACGCCATCGCGACCCTGGCCTTCGGTGTGGCCTGTTGGATCGGTCGGGTGAAATGGCCCGCGGAGGATCGAGGATTCTGGTTGCGGATGTTCTTGGGCGGACTGGTGGGAAGCGGTGTGGTGCTCTTCCTGTTCTGGTCCTACCAACTCGGCCCCATTCCGGTCGGAGCCACGTTGCTCTTCTTGTATGTCCCCTTCACCTCGATCCTGGCTGCCCTGGTGCATCGGCGCTGGCCACCGGTCCGTGAGATCTTTTCCGTCTGCCTCGTGACGGCGGGAGCCGTTCTGGCCACCGATTTCATGGGGTCCACCGGTCCTGACAGTTTGAAAGGTGCCCCGCAGGCCATCTTGGCAGCGCTGTGTTTCGCCGGATTTTTCATGATCTCCGAAGGGCTCGGAAATCGATCAACACCGTTGTTTCGCTCCTTTTTCTTCTCGGCCTTGTCCGGACTGATCCTGCTCGGGGTGACCTGGTTGGTCGGTTGGCCCCTGAGCGTCGTGGGAACAAGCCTCGGTGGAACCCTGCTGTGGCTCACAGTGCTCAGTGCGGTCGGACAACTGGTCCCAGTGTTCCTCATGATGAAGTCGGCCCATCGTCTCGGCGGCGGTCTGGGAAGCATCCTGACTTCGCTGGAGCTTCCGGTGGCCGTAGGACTCTCCGCCTTGCTGCTCGGAGACCCGCTGCGACTGTCCCAACTGGGCGGCATCGGGCTTATTCTCGCTGGCATCGCTCTGCCCCACTTGCGGTTGGGTCCGGTTCCTGCTTCCGGATCTCCGGAATGAGCGACTTGATTCCTCTCATCGATTTCTCCCCCTTCTTCAGCGGGCCTGCAGGCCGACAGAGCGTCGGAGCCGCGGTGTTCCGGGCGGCCCACGAAACCGGATTCATGTACCTCCAGGGGCACGGGATTCCATTCGACCAAGTAAGTGAAACCTTCGGACTCGCTCAGGATTTCTTCAGACTGCCCAGCGAAACCAAGGTCCAGCACCTCCGCACTGCGGGCAATTTCGGCTATCAGTCACTCGCCCAAGAGGCCTTGGATCCCACACAACCTCCCGACCTGAAGGAGGATTTCACCATGCGCAACGCCTTGGCCATGGACGCCTCGGATCCGCGCTGGCCCTCCGAAGCCTTCCGATGGAAAGCCACGGGATTCTACGACGAATGCCGCAAGCTCGCCGCGCAAGTCATGCAGGCCTTTGCCCTGGCCTTGCGATTGCCGGAGGGGTTTTTCGACGACAAGCACACGGGCAAGACACAGACCTTGAGATTCCTACACTACCCGCCCAGCCGAAGTGTGCGACCGGGTCAATTGGGGGCCGGAGCCCACACCGACTACGGGACACTCACGCTCTTGTTCCAAGACAACGCCGGCGGATTGGAGGTGCAAAATACGAATGGCCTCTGGGTACCGGCTCCACCCATGCCCGGGACGGTGGTGGTCAACACCGGCGACTTGCTGGCGCGGTGGAGCAACGACGTTCTGCGTTCGACTCCGCATCGGGTTCAGGTGCGGCCGGAGTCGGCGGCAGCAGGGCGGCTCTCCATCGCGTTCTTCAGTGATCCCGATCCTGAGGTGCTGGTGGAAACCATCCCCTCCTGCATCACCGCCGATAGACCCGCCCGCCATGCTGCCATCCTGGCTGGTGCACACATCGAAGAACGCATCCGCATCTCCATGCAACAGGCGGCCCACGCCGCTCAGGCTTGAATCGGTCCCCACTGTCCTTTCTCTAATCCCATGCTCGACTGCTCCTCGATGGATTCATTGCCCGATTACTCCAGCCTCGGGCTTCCGACCGAACGCGATGGCCTGGAGCAGTTTGATCACCTCCAGGCCTATCGACGCCTGGGCCCCATTTACCAACTGCAGTTCCGAGGCGAGCGTCATGTGGTCATCGCCGGGATGGAGGCCAACGAGGCGGCCTGGCGCAACCCAGACCAATGGTCCTACCACGAAGCGCTGGTCCCTTTTCGTGAGATTATGGGGCCGAGCCATGTGACCCAACTGGACGGCGACCCGCACCGACGCAAGCGGCGCAACTTGCGCAATGGGTTTGCCATGAGCGCCGTCGCTCGCCACCTGCCGGTGATCGATGCAGTCCTTCGGAAGGAATTCGCGCGGGCTTGCGGACAACCGGTCCGCTTGCACGACTTCTTCATGACGGCCCTCACCCAGGCCAACAGCAAGACCGTGCTGCACTGCGAACTCAATACCGAGGCGCTGGCGCACTTCATCGCTTTCGAAGAGGAGTTCATCTCGGGCACCATTTTGGGGGAAGCTCGCCATGGCCATTACGCGCGACCGTCGTTCGTGGCCCATCGGGAGTTCGTTTTCGGATTTCTGCGGGAACTGGTCTCCGGGCGGCTCGCCGGTGAAACTCAACCCGACAGCTTCCAAGACATGATCAACGATCGCCGGGAACGTGGCGAACCGGTCGAACTCGACGAACTCATTCCAGAAGCCTACTTGCTGCTGATGGCCGGCACCGGCAACACGGCGAAGATGCTCAACTGCGGCCTGCAACACCTGCTGGCCAACCCGAGCTGGCTCGGATTGCTGGAAGAAGAACTGTCCGGCTACCGGGTGGATCAATTCATGGCGGGGATGGGTGCCTTTCCCCGGCTCAAGGCCACGCTCATGGAAATGGAACGCATGTTCCCCGCCGCGCCGATCCTTTCGCGGGTGGTGGAAATCCCCTTCCAGTTCTCCGGATTCGAACTGCCTCGCGGAACCCGGGTTCTACACCTGCAGACGCTCCCGCATTTCCTCGAGGAGGTGTATGACGAGCCTTATCGATTCGATCCCTCTCGTTGGATCGATCGTGAATACCCCAAGAAGGCCCACGGCACCTTCGGCGGCAGCACCCACATCTGCCTCGGCATGAACCTGGTCCGCATCCACTCTCCGGTGGCCATCGCCAACCTGCTCCGCGATTACCGAGTGAGCCTGGGTGGCGACCCCGATATCGTCGTAAACCTCAATTACGGTGTACCCCAAACCGCCCACCTCACGGCCCATTGGACCCGTCGCATTCTGACCAACCCCTTGGCCGCTCCTGCACCGGTTGCCCAAACTTAGCCATGGGCCATCCTTCCCACCTTCCGAACTCCATGCGCATTCCTCATTACACTGCCTCCGCCGATTTCACCCGCTTCGTCCGGTCGTTGCCCAAGACCGAAACCCATTTGCATCTCGAAGGTTCCACCCCCATCGAACTGCTTCGGGATCTGGAGCCGGAACGCTACACGAATCCGCCGCCGTTCTGGCAGCCGGATTTCAGATACGAGAGCTTCGACCAGTTCATGGCCTTGTACGATGAGTACTGCATGAACTTCTACCAGTCGGCCCAGCGTTATCATGATGCGGCCAAGATCGTTCTGGCCACGTGTGCCGAACAAGGCACGCGGTACGTGGAAACCAGCATCCACCTGCCCGGGTTGGCCGCGGTGAAAGACTCCGGCCCGGAGGTGCTGGCCGCGATCCGCGAAGCCGCACCTCCCGGACTGGAACTGCGGATTTTCGCTGGCATGTGCCACAACGACTACGCCGCCCATGGTTCGCTCATCGAGGCGGCGCTCGGCTGGGACGACCTAGCGGGTATCGATTTGCACGGGCCTGAATACTGGCGGATGGAAACCTGGAGCATCGACATTTGGCGGCGCGCACAAGCGGCCGGCAAGATGACCAAGGCCCACGCCGGCGAGTTCATGCCGGCCCCCTTCGTACGCTGGATCCTCGACAACCTCGGCGTCCGACGCATCGAGCACGGAGTGAGGTCGGTGGAAGATCCGGAGTTGGTCCGTCACCTCGCCCGCGAACGCATCACCTTGGACGTGTGCCCGATCAGCAATGTGAAACTGGCTGTCCAGGGAGTCACCTCCATGGCCGAGCATCCCATCCGGGCATTCTTCGATGCGGGAGTACCGGTGACCATCAACTCCGACGACACCTTCTTCTTCGGCAACCGGCTCGAGGAAGAGTATTTCGCGCTGAATCAGGAACTCGGATTCTCAAAGGCCGAGCTGGCCCGCATCGCTCTCAATGGCATTGAGATCGCCCTGCTGAGTCCGGAGAAAAAGCAGGCCCTCGTGGCCGAATGGCGGGATTTCGTGGTCGCAGAGAATTTGGATCTCGCCGTGGCCGAAGGATCAAACCGCTTCGTGGGATGATTTCTCCATGAACACCGGCACCGCGAGCATGACTGCCGACATGGATAGGTAACCGATCACCCATTTCCAGCCCGGTTTGAGAACCCCGACGATGTCGGCGGTGATGAAACCGAAGCTGTGAATGAAACCCAGGCCCGCCAAAAACGCCCCGGCCGCGAACCACACGGCTGCCTGACGGAATTTCTGATCGATAATGCACACGGTGGCCGCGGACAGGATGAGGCAACTGAGGAAATAACCCTGCTCGAGGGCGAACATGCCCTCCGCATGGAAGCTGCGGGCCTTGAGGATGCGATCGAGCAATTCCTGTCGGAACGGGTTGCCCGGAGTCCCCACACCCACTCCGGACATGACGTTCTTGGCCACCAGCGCGCAGTAACCAGCGATGGCCGGGAACAGTCCGACGATCACCGCGGGAATGTGCCGCCGCGGGATGGCGTCCATGGCCTGGGTACCCATGGAAATACCGATCCAAATGAGGATGGCCATGCCGGCTTCCACCGGGATGGACCAAGCCAGGAGGCTGAGCGATCCCGTCAGGCACACGAGGGTCACGAAGATGGCATTGAGGGTCGAATAACCAGCCCGCGAACCAATGGCCTTCCAACCGGGATGGCCGATGTAAAGGGTCGTGGGATACGGTGAACCGAAGACCGCCGAGATCAACGTCCCGATGCCGTTGATCAACAGGGACGGCTTCGTCTCGTAGCAATCGCCCGCCGCCTCGGCCGATCCGAGCACTTGCATGGATCCCACCACATTCACCACGCCCATGGGCAGGATGATGCTGAAGAAGGGCAACAAGTATGGCAGACTGTCCCGGAGTGCCTGAAAGGCCGGTGTCGGCAAGTGCAACCCCAAGTGACTCAAGTTCAACGGATAGGCCGGTGCCGGTGAGGGTAAACCAGCCCAGTTCAACCCCCAGGCTCCCAGAGTTCCGAGCGCAACGATCACCAGTCCGCCCGGAATGCCGCCCTTGAATCGGTATCCCCCATAGTAAACCACCAACGCGATAGCCAAGGTTCCCATGCCGATGAGCGGATAAACCCAGGCCCGGAACAGGAAATCCATGGCGATGAAGAACACACCGATGCCTGCCAATGCGGCCAACAGGGCCGCCAGAGGCGTGACCCGCCGCAAGTGATGGAGGAAAAACGAACCCGCAAACTCGATGAGTCCGGAGCCTACGCAGGCGGCGATTCCGGCCAACCAAGCAACCTCGTCGGCCTTCGGCTTGGGCAGGCCTTGGGCCAGGGCCATTTGCTGCGCGGGGTACATCACCAGCAACGAATAGATGATCACCGTGACCAGGTTGAACCCATACGGGAGCGCGCACACGTCGTCTCGCCCCTCGCGGGCCGCCAAGCGCAAGGCCTGACGGGCATACATCAAATTGCCAAAAACCAATCCCACTGCGGAAGCTGGCAGGATACGGCCGAAATACAGCTCCGGAGAAAACCCGAGCAACCCCAGACAGAAACCGGTCATCAGCAATAAGTTCACCAAGCTGTCGAGGCCTAGGGCGAAGAAGCCGTCCAGGTCGCCTTTGACAAAGGGTTTCATCGGGGGTGTTTGGGGATCGGAACCAAGCTCGTCGGCAGGGTCAAAACCGACGCTCATCCCGAGAGCAATTGACATGCCGCTTGCCCGGCCACGCCCGATCCCGCAGTCATCCCGAATGGATTGAGTATCTGCACGATAGCCGCATACACTCCTCTCATCGCAGTCGAACCCGCCAGGCCGCTGCGCGCAGTATCCCGGACAGATCGAGCCCGGATGGTACCGACCATCGTGGATATTTTCTGACTCACAGCGCCCGCCCGACGGCGTCTTGTGATGTGAGGAATCGGAGTCTAGCGTTTGCTTCATGCACCTCCGTGGATGGATCGCGGGCCTTGTCGTGGCGTTGATCTGCCTCTTCCAAGCCTCCGCGCAAGACGCCCGGTTCATCCGCCTGCGCAATGCCACGGTCACGACCCCACCGGCACCCGATGCCAAAGCGCGGTCCGCAGCGGTCAGCGCCAACAAACCACCCGTCTCAGGTCTTTTTCTCATCCAACTGGAGGGGCCTCTCTCAGCGGATCAACGCGACACCCTTCAAGCGAAACGACTGGCCCTTCTAAACCCCATTCCGGATCACGCCTATGTTTGCCACCTCGACACCGCATCGGCTGCCGAGATCCGGGCCATCCCCTTCGTACGTTGGCTCGGGGAATACCGGCCCGAGTGGCGCTTGGACCGTCGACTGACCGCGGCTATGGCCGAACAGCCCAATGTGCCCCGGGAAATCCGCCTCATGCTGCGCCCACAGACACCACCGGGAGTCTTGATAGCGGCCCTACGTCAGTTCAGCGGATCGGTGCACCGGACCGAGACAACCTTCGGCATTTTCATCGGGGGCAAGACCACCCCGCGCCGCATCTTGGAATTGGCTCGATCGGAGTCCGTGCTGTGGATGGAACCGGCCGGTCGCATGAAGTTGGTGGACGAAATCGCCACGGAAATCCTGATGGGCGACGACGGGGCTCCGGGAAAGCAGGCCGAAGTCCAACGCCTCGGTTTCGATGGGCGCGGGGTCACAGTGGCCGTCGCCGATTCCGGCCTGGACACGGGCGAGGCCGAGACGATGCACCGCGACTTGCAAGGCCGGGTCGACGCCTTCTTTGCCTACGGCGGCCTTGAAGACGCTTCCGACGAGCACAGTCACGGCACACACTGCGCGGGCATCGTGGCCGGCAGCGGCGCCATCGGAACCAAGGATGACAACGGTTACCTCTGGGGATTGGGCGTGGCTCCCGGGGCTCATCTGGTGGCCCAGCGCATGTTCGATGGAGCCGGCGACTACTTCGCTCCACCCAGTTACGAGACGTTGACACGGGACGCTGTGAGCAGTGGCGCCTACGTCGGATCCAACTCCTGGGGTGACGACACTCAAGGACGCTACGACCTGAGCGCCGCAGAATTTGACGCCCTGGTGCGAGACGCCGATGCCCGGACCCCAGGAGAACAGCCTTACATTCTCGAATTCAGCGCCGGCAATTCGGGTCCGGGCGAGCAAACCATCGGTTCCCCGGCCGTCGCCAAAAACGTCATCGCGACGGCGGCCTGCCAAAACGACCGGTTCGACCTGGCCCTCTACGCTGAAGGAGCCGAGACCATGGCGGATTTCTCCAGCCGCGGCCCCGCGGAAGACGGCCGCATCAAACCCGACATCACTGCGCCCGGCACCTGGATCGCCTCGCTGAAAAGTCAAATAGCCAGCGACGCCAACGCCTGGCTGGGTATCGACGAGAACTACCTGTTCCAGGGCGGCACTTCGCAGGCCGGCCCGCACGTGAGCGGTGCCTGCGCCGTGTTCGTGCAATGGTACCGGGAGACTCAAGGCGGACTGACTCCGTCACCCGCCTTGGTGAAAGCCGCGCTCATCAATTCGGCCGTGGACATGACTTCCGCCGAAGTGCCCGTGGACACCGATGACGAGGAAGCCGGGACCATGCTGGTGGTCGGCGGCACGCCTCCGGTTCCCAATGGCGACGAAGGATGGGGGCGTTGCGATTTGGCCGCGTTGATCGCCGGAGAACGCCGCTTCAATTTCACCGATCAAGGCATCGGCCTGAAAACCGGGACCCTCTCGGAAAAGAGGATCGTCGTGGGAGCCGATGACGCGCTCAAAGTGACCCTGACGTACACCGATGTCCCCGGACTACCCGCGGCCATCCCCGCCTTGGTCAACGACCTCGACCTGGAGGTGATTTCTCCCGATGGGCGTGTCTTCCGTGGCAATGCCTTCCTCGACGGTGAATCCGTGGCCGACACCGCCGAAGGGGATCGCATCAACAATGTCGAGGGGGTGTTGATCAGCAACCCCACTGCGGGCGAATGGGTTCTCCGCATCCGGGCACAACGGGTGATCCAAGATGTCCACGGGCGAACCAATACCGCTCCCGAACAAGACTTCGCCCTCGTGGTTTCAGGTCAAATTCCGTTCCCCGGCGAAGGCGTGGTTTCTTGGGACAAGGAAACCTATCCGGCCCCATCCATCGCCCAGCTTCGATTGGTGGACACCGATTTGCGCAATCAGGCGAGTGCCTCGGTCACCGTGACCTCCGATTCACAACCGGCCCCGCTGACCCTCACCCTCCTGCGCAGCGGAACGGGAGGAACCTTCACGGGAGCCGTGTCACTGGTCACCTCGCCCAAGGCCGGCAGCCTGACGGTGGCCAACGGTGACACGTTGTCCCTCTCCTACTCGGATGCCTCGCCAGCAGGCCTCCGCACCCGGACCGCCACCATCGACTTGGATCCGCCAGGCATCGATTCGGTGCGGGCCGTCCAGCGCTTCGGTCGGACGAGCCTGCGTTTCAACGCCAGCGAACCCGTGCGATCAGTGGCCATGGTCAACCCGGTCAACGGCCCGGCCTTCACCGTAACCAACGCCTCCCTGCGAACCTCGCCCGAGCTCTTCCTGCCCGAATTGGTGCCCGACCAAGTTTACCGCTACTTCATCGTGGCAACCGATGGCGCGGGCAACGTGCGCACCAACGACAACGCGGGACGGTACTACTTCTTCACCGCAACCCGGCCAGCCAAGGCCCTTCTGCTGTACTCCCCGGAGTCCACCTTTGAGCAACTGAACCTCCCCTTCCCCGGGATCGAACATTGGACCCAACCCCTCGACTCCCTCGGCATCGATTACGAAGTCTGGAACTTCGCCGAAACCAACACAGTCCCCTCCGCGGCCTTGCTCTCCGGATACCGTATCGTGATCTGGAGGCCCGAGGATCTGGCGACGTTGCCGGCGGGTTTGGCTAACGGGCTCTCGTCTTATGTGGCCGGTGGTGGAGCGCTCTTCGTGGCCTCCTCCGAGGTCTTGAGTCGCCTGTCGCCCGCGGAGCAATCCTTCCGCACCAATGTTCTGCACGTGGCCGACTTCACCGAGGATGTCGGCGCCACGATCGCCAACGGCGTCCATGGCGATCCCATCAGCAACGGCCTAGCCATCGGTCTCGATTATCAGGAGTTTCCCGATCTGGGATCGTTGCTCGATTTTTCCACCTTTCCGGATGCCCTGCGTCCCACTGCGGATGCGGCGACTATCCTGACCCAGGATGAAGGCCGGATCATCGGCCTGCGCTACCCGCGCACCGGCAACGACAGCCAAGGTCGCGTGGTCTTCTTGTCCATCCCCTGGGAGTCCATCCCGACGGACGCGGAGGCTCCGGACAACAAGGTCACCCTTCTTGGCCGAGCCTTGGATTTCCTGGTGCCCGGATTGCGAGGAGGTTCGAGTGTGACCTTCCACCAACCGGCCTACACGCTGCCCTCGGCCGCCATGATCGAGGTGAACGACGCGGCTCGCTCCGGCCAGAAACAAGTCACCTTACAAATCACCAGCTCCACCGATCCGAAGGGGTTGGAACTGCCACTGGTGGAAACCCCATTGAAGGGCGTTTTTCGGGGTCGGGTCACTCTCGGCAGCGCCGCGACCGACACCAACTCCGCGCGCCTCCGTTGCGCCCAGGGTGATGTGCTCACGGCGGCGTATAACAACGCCTCGGGCATCGCTTTGTCCGCCGAGGTGATCATCGACACAGTTCTACCGGTGATCAGTGGGGTGGCGACCGATCCTGCCTACAATGAAGCGGTGATCACCTGGACCACCGACAAACCGACCGACACGCTGGTGCGATTCGGCGAGAGCGGCGGCGACGACACACTCCTCACCCGAACGGCTTATTCGGCGGACTTGACCACCGAACACGAAATCCAGATCTCGGGCCTGCAACCCGACCGGGACTACTACTTCCTGCCGGTCAGTCAAGATGAGGCAGGCAACACGGCAACGGCACGCTTGGCCGGACGATCATTCCGCCTGCGCACGCTCCGACCGCTGGACGCCCCCTGGAAAGACTCCCTGGAGAAGGGTCGTTCCGGATGGGCCACCTTCGACGACGACGCCTTCGATGAGGAGACGGGCCAAAACCTGCTCAACACCACCTGGCAGTTCGGGACTCCATCCAACCGCCATGGCATTCAGGCCCATAGCGGAACCCACTGCTGGGCCACAAATCTCGAAGGTCAACCGGTCGACACAGCCATCGCCGACCTGCTCAGTCCGGCCATTGATTTACGAGGCGGCAACTCCGCCCGCCTGAAGTTCCGCACCTGGTACGACACCACCGAACGGAGCGACCTGCTGGACTTTGAATTGTGCCAGGTGGCCATCAGCACGAACAACGGAGCGCAATGGAGTGACTTGGCGGGTTTTGGTTATGGCGATGTTTCAGCGGATTGGGAAGAGGTGGATGTCGACATCAGCCGCTTCACGGGGCACGTCGTCCGCATCCGTTTCAACTACCAGTTGATAAGCTTCGAGACGACCGATCGTCCCGGATGGTTTGTGGACGACCTGGAGATTTCACTCACCCAGAATCAGCCCTCGTCATTCTCCATCACCAACAACTTGTCGCAGGCCAGCTTCAGCATCCGCGGCCCCACGAATTTCGGAACGGTCATCGGATCCGGCCGATGGTTCAATGTGTCCAATGCGGTCCCCGGCGAGTACGTGGTGCGCTGGTCTCCCGTGGAGCATTATCTCACACCGCCCGCGGTGACCCACCAAGTGGGTACCAATGTGCTGGTACTGGTCGGTCGCTACGAATTCCCCGATTCCAACACCAACGGAATCTCGGACCTTTGGGAAAAAAACTTTTTCGGCCGGATTCTCGGAGCCGATTCCGCTCCGGGCACCGATTCCGACGAAGATGGATTCTCGAACTTCGCCGAATTCCAGGCCGGAACCGCACCCAATGACCCAGCCTCCAGCCTCCGGCTGAACCTGCCCTCAGGCGGAGTCAACGCACCGATCCTGGTCTCTTGGCCCAGCACCCCTCTTCGGGAATACTCGCTGGAAATCAGCGACGATCTTCAACGTTGGACCATCGCCAGTGATCCCCGTCGCGGAACAGGGGGCCTGCTCACCAACACCATCCCGGCACTGCTGGGGCGAGGCGGCTATTACTTCCGGGTGCGCGTCCAACCCTGAACAAGGCAAGACCCCGATCCGGTGAAGGAATCGGGGTCTAAGATTGGGGCCTGAAAGACGTCGACTCAGGCTGCAAACGAAGTCCGCCGAGGGGCCATCCGCGGAGTGATTCTTAAACCACTCCGTTCAAGGAATCTTGAAGTTCGAAGGTTACTTCTTCGGCTCTTCCTTCTTGGCCTCGTCCTTCTTTTCAACCGGCGGTGCCACCCAACCGGTGTTGATGTCCACACCCGGCAAAGCGGCTTGGAGTTTCTTAACGCCCTCCGGGGTGACTTGGGTCTGCCAGAGGTAGAGATTACGCAAGTGCGTAAGGCCGGTGAGCTTGGCCAATCCGGCATCGGTCACTTTGGTGCCATACAAGTTCAGGTACACCAGATTCTGGAGCCCTTGGATGTGCTCAAGTCCAGCGTCGGTGATGCCCGTCAGCTCCAAGCCCAGTGTCTGCAAGTGGGTCAGGCCAGAGAGTTGCTTGAGTCCAGCGTCGGTGATCTTGGTGTTGCCCAGACGCAACTCGACCAAACTGTTGATCCCAGAAACTGGGCTGAGAGTGGCATCGGTCACCTCGGGCCCTTTCAAGCGGAAGTTGGCTTCCTTCCAGGGTACTCCCAGAGCGATCGGGCGGGCTTCGACGCCTGCTTTGGACAAGGCCGTGATACCGGCTGCCTCGGACGAGGCCGGCTGGAATTCCTTGGGCAACTGCGGCAACGGGGGCACCGGACGCGCAGGTCGGGCCGGCTGGGCTGAGGACGGAGCAGGTGCAGCCACGGCAGCGGCCAAGACCACGCCATCCGGCCACTTGGCACCCTCCTTGATCCATTCCTTGAGTTTGGCTCGGAGCGGTTCCGCCAAGGGGCCGCCCTCGGGGGGCATGAGTTCGTCGTTGTCCTTGGCGAGGAACACACGGTGGATCATCTCGCTCTTGTCCGGATCACCGGCCACCACGGCGGTCTTGTCGCTCTTGCCTCCCTTGAAGGCGGCGTCTTTGGAGTCCAAGCGGTATTTGCCCTTTTGCTTCTCCGTGCCGTGGCACTTGAGACAGTGCTCGGTGAGAATCGGGGCGATGTCCTTGGAGAAATCGACGGCGGACTGAGCAGCGAAAGCCGTGAGGCTGGCCGCAGCAATGGTGGAAGAAAGGATCTTCATACGAAGTGGGTGGACGTACGGTTCTGGTGAAGCTTCACTGGAGTTTCACTGCACCCGCCGGCAAAGGGAATCCCAAAGAAGGGGGAAAACTCGGCACAAGCGATCATTGCCCCGCGATCGGCAGCATGGTTTTTTCCCCAACGTGAATGTCCACCATCTGGAGCTCTTCTACTATGTAGCGCGATACGGCGGCATCATGGAAGCGGTGCGCAATATGCCCTATGGGATCCAGCAACCCGCCATCAGCGGCCAGTTGCTCCAACTCGAGTCCTGCCTGGGAGTGAAGCTCTTCCGGCGGCGGCCCTTCGAACTCCTCCCGGCTGGCACCGAACTCTTCAACTTCATCCGACCCTTTTTTGGTGAACTCAATACCATCGAGAAACAAATACGCGAAGGATCCCAGCAAACCTTGAGGGTCGCCGCTCCGGTCATGGCGCTCCGGGATCATTTGCCACGGGTGCTGCAGGAGGTACGCAAACGGTTTCCCAACCTCCAACTGACGCTGCGAGCCGGTCAACAACCTCAGGTGGAAGCCTGGCTGGAGCGGCATGAACTGGACTTCGCCATCACACTGCTGGAAGGCCATTGCGCCAAAGGACTCAATCACCTGCCCCTGTTGGAACTGCCGCTGGTGCTGTTGGTTCCCAAGGCTTCCCGGTTCCGCAACGCCGGGGA
>Ga0255128_1000321_pt1 | contig 22008 bp, 19 predicted proteins | sample Law_Miss_RepC_8d_FD_188562 | JGI IMG/M metagenome (GOLD analysis project Ga0255128, IMG submission 188562) | Freshwater microbial communities from St. Lawrence River, New York, United States - Law_Miss_RepC_8d | ecosystem: Environmental > Aquatic > Freshwater > River | place: USA: New York... | reverse complement strand
TGTGAGGGGGCTTCTGGTGGCAGCTCGGCGGCGGCCTTCAGTTCGCGTTCGTGGCGCCACTCCACCGCGCTCTTGATGGCCAGCGTCACCAGGGCCAGCAGGGCCAGCAACGAGGCCACGGCAAAGGCGGCCACCGACTGGTACTCGTTGTAGAGAATTTCCACGTGCAGGGGCATGGTGTTGGTCTGGCCGCGGATGTGGCCCGACACCACCGACACCGCGCCGAACTCGCCCATGGCGCGGGCGTTGCACAAAATGACGCCGTAGATCAGGCCCCACTTGATGTTGGGCAGTGTCACGTACCAGAAGGTCTGCCAGCCGCTGGCGCCCAGCACCTGCGCGGCTTGCTCTTCGTCGTTGCCCTGCGCCTGCATCAGCGGAATCAGCTCGCGGGCGATGAAGGGGAAGGTCACGAAGATGGTGGCCAGGATGATGCCCGGCACCGCGAACACGATCTTGATGTCGTGCTCGGCCAGCCAGGGGCCCAGCCAGCCTTGCGCGCCGAACACCAGCACGTAGATCAGGCCGGCCACCACGGGCGAGACCGAGAAGGGCAGGTCGATCAGCGTGATCAGGAAGCTCTTGCCCTTGAAGTCAAACTTGGCCACCGCCCAGGCCGCGGCCACGCCGAACACCAGGTTCAGCGGCACGGCCACGGCGGCGGTGATGAGCGTCAAGCGGATGGCCGACCAGGCGTCGGGCTCTTTCAGCGCTTCCCAGTAGGCGTCCCATCCCTTGCGCAGGGCCTCGGTGAACACGGCGGCCAGCGGCATCACCAGGAACAGGGCCATGAAGCCCAGGGCCAGCGCGATCAGCAGCACCCGCACGGGGCGCGATTCGGTGGTGCGAATGCTCATGCCAGGTCTCCCGAGCGGCGGCGTTGCCAGCCTTGCAGTGCGTTGATGACCAGCAGCAGGATGAACGAGATGCCCAGCATCACCGTGGCCACGGCGGTGGCGCCGGCGTAGTCGTATTGCTCGAGCTTGCCGATGATGATGAGCGGCGTGATCTCCGACACCATGGGCACGTTGCCCGCGATGAAGATCACCGAGCCGTATTCCCCCACGGCGCGCGCAAAGGCCATGGCAAAGCCGGTGAGCAGCGCGGGCGCGATGGTGGGGAAGATGACCTTGCTGAAGGTCTGCCAGCGGGTGGCGCCCAGGCACATGGCGGCCTCTTCCAGTTCTTTCTCGGCGTCTTCCAGCACCGGCTGCACCGTGCGCACCACGAAGGGCAGGCCAATGAAGATCAGCGCGATCACCACGCCCGCCGGTTGAAACGCGAGCTGAATGCCCAGCGGCTCCAGGTACTGGCCGATCCAGCCGTTGCCCGCCAGCAGCGCGGTGAGCGAAATGCCGGCCACGGCGGTGGGCAGGGCGAAGGGCAGATCGACCAGCGCGTCCACGATCTTCTTGCCTGGGAAGGAATAGCGCACCAGCACCCAGGCCACCAGCAGGCCGGCCACCACGTTCACCAGCGCCGCGATCAGCGAGGCGCCAAAGGTCAGGCGGTACGAGGCCATCACGCGCGGGCCGGTCACGGCCTCCCAGAACTGCGGCCAGGTGAGCGTGAAGGTCTTGAACAGCAGCGCCGACAAGGGGATCAGCACGATCAGCCCCAGGTAGAACAGCGTGTAGCCCAGCGTCAGGTGAAAGCCCGGCAGCACGCGGCGCCGGGGGCGGGCAGCAGACGCCGGTGCAGCGCCCGCAGGCAACGTGGCAGTGGTCATGGCAAAAAAACCAAATAGGGTGGAGCGACATGCCTCATCGCGAGGCGCGGCGGAACCGGCTCCGCCGGGCCGCTCGCGCCGCCCCCTTGAGGGGGTCGCGCGCAGCGCGGCGGGGGTGGGCTTACTTCGTGGTGTAGAGCTGGTCGAACTTGCCGCCGTCGTTGAAGTGCACCTTCTGCGCCTCGGCCAGCGAGCCGAAGTACTGGTTCACCGTGAACAGCTTGATGGGCTTGAAGGCCGCGGCGTACTTCTTCAGCACCGCTTCGTTGCGCGGGCGGATGTTGTGCTTGGCCGCGATTTCCTGGCCCTCATCGCTGTAGAGGAAGTCAAGGTAGGCCTTGGCCTGGGCGGCGGTGCCCTTCTTGTTCACCGTGCGCTCCACGATGGCCACCGGGTTCTCGGCCACGATGCTGGCGCTGGGGTGGATAGCGTCCACCTTGCCGGCGCCGAACTCGCGGTCCACCGACACCACTTCCGATTCAAAGGTCACCAGCACGTCGCCGATGTTGCGCTGCAGGAAGATGCCGGTGGCATCGCGCCCGCCACGCGCCAGCACCGGCACGTTTTTGTAGAGCTTGCTCACGAACTCGGCGGCCTGCTCGTCGCTGCCGCCCTTGCTGCGCACATAGCCCCAGGCTGCCAGGTAGGCCATGCGGCCGTTGCCGCCCGTCTTGGGGTTCACCACCACCACCTGCACGCCGGGCTTGACCAGATCGTCCCAGTCTTTGATGTTCTTGGGGTTGCCGTTGCGCACCAGGAACAGCATGGTGGACGTGGTGGGGGCGGCGTTGTTCGGGAAGCGCTTGGCCCAGTCTTTGGCCACCACGCCCTTGTCGGCCAGGAAGTCGACGTCGGTGGTGGTGTTGAAGGTCACCACGTCGGCGTCCAGGCCATCGGCCACGGCGCGCGCCTGCGCGCTGGAGCCGGCGTGCGACTGGTCCACCTTGATGTCTTGGCCGGTGGTCTTCTTGTAATGGGCCACGAAGGCCACGTTCAGGTCTTTGTAGAACTCGCGCGCCACGTCGTACGACACGTTCAGCAGCGAGGTCTGGGCGGAGGCCAGGCCCGAGGTGGCCAGGGCGAGGGCGGCAAGGGCCGCGCGCAGGGAGGTTTTCATGGCAAGCCTGTCAGGAAACAGTGAGGATGTGGGCCATTCTGGGAGCCCAGAAACCAAACACAAACGACTTTGTTCTTGTTTTCTTATGCTGCCTGGGAATAAAGGGCGCCAGGTGTGAGCGGCAGCGGCAGCAGCGACTGCAGCAACGCCAGGCCCAGGGGCCATTCGCCGTGGCCCGATTCCACGTTGATGTGCCCGGCCCGGGGCACCCGCACGAACTCGCTGCCCCAGGCCCGCGCGTAGGCCCCGGCCAGGCGTACGGGGCAGAACGGGTCGTTGTCGCTGGCCACCAGCACGCTGCGGTAGGGCAGGCGCTGGTAGGGAACGGGCGCGAAATCGGCCAGCACGCCGCGCCGCTCGGGGTCGGCCGGGGCCACCAGCAGCGCGCCCTGCACCCGGCTGGCCACTTCGTCGGGCAGGTGGGCGGTGGTGATGCAGCCCAGGCTATGGGCCACCAGCACCACTGGGCCTGGCTGGGCCTGCACGGTGTCGCCCAGGCGCTGCACCCAGGCCGGGCGCTTGGGCCAGAGCCAGTCGTCTTGTTCCACGCGCACGGCGCCGGGCAGGCGCTCGGCCCACAGGGTTTGCCAGTGCCCAGGCCCGGAATTGCGCCAGCCGGGCACGATGATGACGGTGGGAATGCTCATGATCGGGCCATTCTGGCGAGCACTCTTTATTCTGGGAACGAATGAATCGTTCTTTGTTAATTGCTTAATCGTCTGAATGGTGCCTTGGCCCGCCGCACCGGCCAAAAAAAAGCGCCCCGGGGTTGCCGGGGCGCGAAAAGCTTCCCGGGGGAAGCGGAGACAACACCGGTTGGGTGTCCCATGAAACCTCGGGCCCACCAGGGGCCCGGTGTGGGCGATCAGACCGCGGCCAGCGCCTGGTCCAGGTCGGCCAGCAGGTCGTCGATGTGCTCGATGCCCACCGACAGGCGAACCGCGTCTTCCGACACACCCGACTTGGCCAGCTCTTCGGGCGAGAGCTGGCGGTGGGTGGTGGAGGCCGGGTGGGTGGCCAGCGACTTGGCGTCGCCGATGTTCACCAGGCGGGTGAAGAGCTGCAGCGCGTCCAGGAAGCGCGCCCCGGCGGCACGACCGTCGCCGGTGGCGGCCTTCACGCCGAAGGTCAGCAGGCCCGAGGCCTTGCCGCCCAGGTACTTCTGGGCCAGCGCGTGCTCGGGGTGAGAGGGCAGGCCGGCGTAGTTCACCCAGCCCACCTTGGGGTGCTGCTGCAGGTGCTGGGCCACGGCCAGCGCGTTGCTGTTGATGCGCTCCATGCGCAGGGCCAGGGTCTCGATGCCTTGCAGGATGAGGAAGGCGTTGAAGGGCGAGATGGCCGCGCCCATGTTGCGCAGGGGCACCACGCGCGCGCGGCCGATGTAGGCGGCCGGGCCCAGGGCCTCGGTGTAGACCACGCCGTGGTAGCTCACGTCGGGCTCGTTCAGGCGGGGGAAGCGGGCCTTGTGCTCAGCCCAGGGGAACTTGCCGCTGTCGACGATGGCGCCGCCAATGGTGGTGCCGTGGCCGCCGAGGTACTTGGTGAGCGAGTGCACCACGATGTCGGCGCCGTGCTCGATGGGGCGCAGCAGGAAGGGCGAGGCCACCGTGTTGTCCACGATCAGGGGCACGCCATGGCGGTGGGCGATCTCGGCCACGCGGGCGATGTCGGTCACGTTGCCCTGCGGGTTGCCCAGGCTCTCCACGAAGATGGCCTTGGTCTTGGCGTCGATCAGGGGCTCGAAGCTGGCCGGGTCGCGGTGGTCGGCGAAGCGGGTGGTGATGCCGTATTGCGGCAGGGTGTGGGCGAACAGGTTGTAGGTGCCGCCGTACAGCGCCGTGCTGGAGATGATGTTGTCGCCCGCCTCCGCGATGGTCTGGATCGCGTAGGTCACGGCGGCCTGGCCCGAGGCCAGCGCCAGCGCGGCGATGCCGCCCTCCAGCGAGGCCACGCGCTGCTCCAGCACGTCCTGCGTGGGGTTCATGATGCGGGTGTAGATGTTGCCCGGCACCTTCAGGTCAAACAGGTCGGCGCCGTGCTGCGCGTTGTCGAAGGCGTAGGCGGCCGTCTGGTAGATGGGCACGGCCGCGGCCTTGGTGGTGGGGTCGGGCCGGTAGCCGGCGTGCACCGATCGGGTTTCGAATTTCCAGTTGGCTGACATGGGGTGTGTCTCCTCGTTGCGGGTTGCGGGGACGCTAGGGTAATGGGAGCGCGGCACTCAGGCCGCGCCCGCCCCGGCAGAACCGCCGGGTGGGCCAGGGCCTTTGTCTCGCGGGTGTCAGAAGCCAGGCACCACCGAGCCCTTGAACTCGGTCTGGATGAACTGGCGCACCGCGTACGACTGGTAGGCCTTCACCAGCTTGGCCACCCAGGGCTTGTCCTTGTCGGCGGTGCGCACCGCGATCAGGTTCACGTAGGGGCTTTTGGCGCTCTCGCGGGCGATGGCGTCCTTGCCCGGGTTCAGGCCGGCGGAGAGGGCGTAGTTGGTGTTGATGGCCGAGGCGTCCAGGTCATCCAGCGAGCGCGGCAGTTGCGCGGCGTCCAGTTCCACGAACTTCAGCTTCTTGGGGTTGCCCACCACGTCCAGCGGCGTGGCCTTCAGGCCGGCGTTGGGGCGCAGCTGGATGAGGCCCTGGTCTTGCAGCACCAGCAGCACGCGCCCGCCGTTGGTGGGGTCGTTGGGGATGCCCACCTTGGCGCCCTCGGGCAGGTCTTTCAGACTTTTGACCTTCTTGCTGTAGATGCCGATGGGAAAGTTCACCGTGTAGCCCACGGGCGAGAACTTGTAGCCGCGGTCGGCGATTTGCTGATCGAGGTAGGGCTTGTGCTGGTAGCTGTTGGCGTCCAGGTCGCCGGCGGCCAGGGCGGCGTTGGGCTGCACGTAGTCGCTGAACTCGATCACTTGAATCTTCAGGCCGTCTTTCTCGGCGATCTTCTTCACCTGCTCGAAGATTTGCGCGTGCGGGCCGGCGGTCACGCCGATCTTCAGCGGCTTGTCTTGCGCCAGCGCAGGCAGGGCGAAGGCGGCGCCCAGGGTGAGGGCGAGGGTGGTTTTCAGCAGTTGGCGTTTGCTCATGGTGGGTCCTTGTGGGAATGAAATGAACGAAGGTTGGGGTGGAGGGGAAATCACTTGTGGGTCATTTGTGACTTAGGCGGCGCACGAACCAGTCGCCCAGGCTCTGCACGGCCTGCACGAAGACGATGAGCAGCAGCACCACGGCCAGCATCACCTCGGGCAGGAAGCGCTGGTAGCCGTAGCGGATGCCCAGGTCGCCCAGGCCGCCGCCGCCAATGGCGCCGGCCATGGCCGAGTAGCCGGTGAGGCTGACCAGGGTGATGGTCAGGCCGGCCACGATGCCGGGCACCGCCTCGGGCAGCAGCACCTTGAACACGATCTGCGGCACGGTGGCGCCCATGGCTTGCGCGGCTTCGATCAGGCCGCTGTCCACCTCGCGCAGCGAGGCCTCCACCAGCCGGGCCACGAAGGGCGCGGCGGCCAGGGTGAGCGGCACCACGGCCGCCGCCGTGCCGATGGACGACCCGGTGAGCAAACGCGTGAACGGAATGATCGCCACCAGCAAGATGATGAAAGGCGTGGAGCGCACCGCGTTCACCAGCCCGCCCACGGTGCGGTTGAAGGCCGCGCTTTCCAGCACGCCGCCGCGGTCGGTCAGGCGCAGCGACACGCCCAGCGGAATGCCGATGAGCGCGCCCAGCGCGCCCGAGATGCCCACCATCACCAGCGTCTCCCAGAAGGAGGTGATGAACAGGTCAATGAGGGCCGGGGGGAACCAGGCCGAGAGTTGGTCAAGCATGGGCCACCTCCGTGGAGGGCAGTTCTTGCACCAGCACACCCGCGCCGCGCAGGTGGCCAATGGCCGCCTGCACCTGCTCGTGCGCGCCGCGCGCCAGCACCGCCAGCGTGCCGAAGGGGTGGCCTTGCACCTCGTCGATCTGGCCGTGCACGATGTTCAGGTCCACGCCGAAGCGGCGCACCAGGTCGGCCAGCAGGGGCTGCTCGCCACTGCTGCCGGCGAACACCAGGCGCAGCAGGCTGGCCGGCGCCTGGCCTGGGCGCCCCAGCAGCGCGCGCACGCGCTCCAGCACCGGGGCGGGCAACTCTTGTGGCACCACGTCGTCCAGCAGGCTGCGGGTGGTCTCGTGCTGCGGGGCGCTGAACACCTGAAGGGTCTCGCCCTGCTCGACGATCTGGCCCGCGTCCATCACCGCCACGCGGTGCGCCACTTGTTTGATGACTTGCATCTGGTGGGTGATGAGCACCACCGTCAGGCCCAGCTCGCGGTTGATCTGCTGCAGCAGCGCCAGGATGGAGCGGGTGGTCTCCGGGTCGAGCGCCGAGGTGGCCTCGTCCGAGAGCAGCACCTGGGGGCGGCTGGCCAGCGCGCGGGCAATGCCCACGCGCTGCTTCTGCCCGCCGCTGATCTGCGCCGGGTAGCGCTCGCCCAGGGCGCCCAGGCCCACCAGCTCCAGCAGGGGCTGCACGCGCTCGCGAATCTCGCGCCGCGACAGGCCCGCCAGTTCCAGTGGCAGGGCCACGTTGTCAAACACCGTGCGCGAGGACAGCAGGTTGAAGTGCTGGAAGACCATGCCGATGCCGTGGCGGGCGCGGCGCAGGCCGGCCGCGTTGAGCGCGGTGAGGTCTTGCCCGTCCACCCACACGCGGCCCTGGTCGGGGCGGTTGAGCAGGTTGATGGTGCGCACCAGCGAGCTCTTGCCCGCGCCGCTGCGCCCGATCACGCCGAACACCTCGCCGCGCTGCACCCGCAGGTCCACGCCGCGCAGGGCGTGCACCGGGCCGTTGCCGCCGCGGTAGGTGTGGTGAATGCCGTCGAGTTGGATCACGGTGCTTCTCGCGGCCCGATCAGAGCTTGGCCAGCGACACTTCGGTCGACTTCACCAGCGCCACCACCTCCGAGCCGATCTTCAGCTCCAGGCTGTCCACCGAGCGGGTGGTGATGACCGAGGTGACGATGCCGCCCCAGGGGGTCTCGACGTCGATCTCCGAGACGACATCGCCACGGATGATTTCCTTGACCTTGCCTTTGAACTGGTTGCGCACGTTGATGGCTTGAATGGACATGGGGTTCTCCTGAAAAAAGAAAGGTGAAAAAGAAAAAGAGAAAAAGGAATGGGGGAATCAGATGGCCCAGCGCAGGCCGTGCGCGGGCACGCCGGGCCAGTTCGGGTCGGGCGCGGGCTCGGCCGTGTCGGGGTGTTGCAGCACGCGGTCGAGGATGCGCTTCTCGGTGGCGGCGAAGGCCGCGTCACCGCGCGAACGCGGCCGGGGCAGGGCGATGCGCTCGTCCAGCGCGATCTCGCCGTCTTCGATCAGCACCACGCGGTCGGCCAGGGCCACCGCCTCTTGCACGTCGTGCGTGACGAGCAAGGCCGTGAAGCCGTGGCGCCGCCACAGGCCTTCAATGAGTTCGTGCATCTCGATGCGGGTGAGCGCGTCCAGCGCGCCCAGCGGTTCGTCCAGCAAGAGCAGGCGCGGCTGGTGCACCAGGGCACGGGCCAGCGACACGCGCTGGCGCTGCCCGCCCGAGAGGCGCGCGGGCCAGTCGTTCACGCGGTCGCCCAGGCCCACTTGCGAGAGCACGGCGGCCGCGTCGGCCCGCCGCTCGGGCGGCAGGCCCAGGGCCACGTTGTCGAGTACGCGCTTCCAGGGCAGCAGGCGCGCGTCTTGGAACATGATGCGCGTGCTGTCGTTCAGGCCTTGCACGGGCGCGCCGTCCAGCCGCAGCTCGCCGCTGCTGGCCTGTTCCAGGCCCGCGATCAGGCGCAGCAGCGTGCTCTTGCCGCAGCCGCTGCGGCCCACGATGGCCACGAACTCGCCGGGCTCGATCGTCAGCTCATTGCGCTTGAGCACCTCGCGCTGGCCGAAGCGTTTGGAGAGCTGGTGCAGCTGCACGCGCACGCCGCCAGAAGATGGGTGTTGGCTCATGGGGGCTCCTCAGGTGGTGGTCTGGTAGCCCGGGTGCCAGCGCAGCCAGTGGCGCTCCAGGGCACGGGCGAACACATCGGCCAGCTTGCCCAGCAGGGCATAGAGCAGGATGCCCACGAGCACGATGTCGGTCTGCAGGAACTCGCGGGCGTTCATCGTGAGGTAGCCAATGCCGGCCTGCGCCGAGATGGTCTCGGCCACGATCAGGATCACCCACATCAGCCCCAGCGAAAAGCGCAGGCCCACCAGGATGGAGCTCAGCGCGCCGGGCAGGATGACCTGCGTGTACAGGCCCCAGCGCGAGAGGCCGTAGGTGCGGCCCATCTCGATCAGGCCCGGGTCCACGTTGCGAATGCCGTGGAAGGTGTTCAGGTAGATCGGGAAGAACACCGCCACCGCGATGAGGAACAGCTTGGCCGCCTCGTCGATGCCGAACCACAGAATCACCAGCGGAATCAGCGCCAGGGCCGGGATGTTGCGGACCATCTGCACGGTGGAGTCCAGCAGCGTCTCGGCCACGCGCACCGAGCCAGTGAGCAGGCCCAGCGCCAGGCCCAGGCCACCGCCGATGGCCAGGCCCAGCAAGGCGCGGCCGGCGCTGATCTTCACGTGTTGCCACAGCTCGCCCGATTCGGCCAGCGTCCACCCGGCCTGCAGCACGCCCAGCGGCGCGGGCAGCACGCGAGACGACAGCCAGCCCCATTGGGCCGAGAGCTGCCACAGCACCACCAGCACCAGCGGCAAGAGCCAGGGCAGCAGGCGCTCGGCCAGCGCGCGCAGGGCGCGGCCCCAGGGGCGGGTGGCCGCCTGCACCGGGGCGGCGGGCGCGGGGTTGAGGGTCACGGCGGTATTGCTCATGGCCGTGCCTTCAGCTTTGCGAGGCCCGCTGGGCCGGTGGCGAGTACAGGTTGGCCACGGTCTCACCAAACGGGCCGGTGGGCGTGGCGCCGGGCAGCTTCTCGCGCACCGACAGGGGCAGCAGCGGGAACACCAGTTCCGCGAAGCGGTAAGCCTCTTCCAGGTGCGGGTAGCCCGAGAGCACGAAGTGGTCCAGCCCCAGCTCGGCGTATTCCTGAATGCGCGCGGCCACGGTTTGCGGGTCGCCCACCAGGGCGGTGCCGGCCCCGCCGCGCACCAGGCCCACGCCGGCCCAGAGGTTGGGGCTGATCTCCAGCTCGGCGCGCGTGCGTTTCTTGCCGCCTGCGTGCAGCGCGGCCATGCGGCGCTGGCCTTCTGAGTCCATGCGCGCAAAGGCGGCCTGGGCCTGCACCACGATGTTGTCGTCCAGGCGGCTGATGAGGCGCTCGGCGGCGGCCCAGGCCTCGGCCTCGGTTTCGCGCACGATCACGTGCAGGCGAATGCCGAACTTCACCGTGCGCCCGTGCCGGGCGGCGCGCTCACGCACGTCGGCCACTTTGCGGGCCACATCGGCGGGCGGTTCGCCCCAGGTGAGGTAGGTGTCCACCTGCTCGGCGGCCAGCTCGTGCGCGGCCTCTGACGAGCCACCGAAGAACACCGGCGGGTGGGGCTGTTGCAGGGGCGGGAACAGCAGCTTGGCGCCCTTGACCTGCAGGTGCTCGCCCTCGAAATCCAGGGCCTCGCCGGTGTGGCTGCGGCGGAGGATCTCGCGCCAGATGCGGATGAACTCGGCCGATTGTTCGTAGCGCTGGGCGTGGTCGAGGAACACGCCGTCGCCTTCCAGCTCGGCGCGGTCGCCACCGGTGACGAGGTTGATGAGCAGGCGCCCGCCGGAGAGGCGGTCAAAGCTGGCGGCCATGCGCGCGGCCAGCGCGGGCTGGTGCAGGCCGGGGCGCACGGCGATCAGGAACTTCAGCCGCTGCGTCACCGGCAACAGGCTGGCGGCCACCACCCAGGGGTCTTCGCACGAGCGCCCGGTGGGAATGAGCACGCCCTCGTAGCCCAGGCTGTCGGCGGCCTGCGCCACTTGCTTGAGGTAGTCGTGCGTGAGCTGGCGCGCGCCTTCGGCGGTGCCCAGGTAGCGGCTGTCGCCGTGGGTGGGGATGAACCAGAAGATCTTCATGTCAGGGCCTTTGGGTGGGGGTCACAGCGCGCCGACGGCGGCGTCGAGCAGGCGGATCTTTTTGGGGATCAGCTTCAAGTCGAAGAAGGTGTCGGCAATGGCCTGCTGCTCTTGCAGGATCGCCGGGGTGATCGGGCCGGTGCCGTACACCGAGCGCTGCACCGCGATGTCCACCGCCGGCTTGGGCAGGCCCCACAGCGGCGCGAACTCGGCGGCCAGCGCGTCGCGGTTGGCGCTGCCCCAGGTGTCGAGCTTGGAGAGTTCCTCGATCAGCACCTTGGTCACGTCGGGGTTCTGGCGCGCGTAGGGCAGCGACGAGAAGTAGTAAGAGCGGTTGTTCACCACGCCCTTGGCATCGGCCAGCACCCGCGCGCCCAGGCTGTGTTCGGCCGCGGCGAGGAAGGGGTCCCAGATCACCCAGGCGTCCACCGAGCCCTTCTCAAACGCGGCGCGCGCATCGGCCGGGGGCAGGAAGATGGGCTGCACGTCGGCGTACTTCAGGCCGTGTTTTTCCAGCAGCTTCACCAGGAAGTAGTGCACGTTGGAGCCTTTGTTGAAGGCCACCTTTTTGCCCTTGAGATCCGCCACGGTTTTGATGGCCGAGTCTTTGGGCACCAGCACCGCTTCCGACGCCGGGCGCGGCGGCGTGGCGGCCACGTAGGCCAGCGGGGCGCCGGCGGCCTGCGCGAAGATGGGCGGGGCCTCGCCCACGTCACCGAAGTCGATGGAGCCCACGTTCAGGGCCTCGAGCTGCACCGGGCCGGCGGTGAATTCGGTCCAGGTGACCTTCACGCCCAGCGGGGCCAGGCGCTGTTCCAGCGTGCCTCGGCCTTTGAGCAGGCTCAGCAGGCCCTTCTGGTGGCCGATGCGCAGCACGCGGCCCTGCTGGGCGAAGGCCGCGGTGGCCGGCAGGGTGGAGAGGACGGTGGCGCCGAGGGCGCTAAGCGCGCCCAAGGCCAGTTGGCGGCGGGTGATCGAAGACATGCGAATTTCCTTTGGGGGGCGATGGCCCGCAGGCGCGCACAGGCGCAGCCCTGCCGACCACCGCGAGGTGGTGAACAAAACGAAGGGGAAGGGGAAGGGGGAGCGATGGCGCGGGCGCGGGGCCCGCGGGCGCCGTCAGACGCTACATCGCACCTGCGAGAACGGCACGGGCGCGAAGCCGGCCGTGGGCGGCATTCGCAGGCCGTCGGTGAGCAAGGTGTTGACGGCGTCGTCCAGCCGGCTGGCGATCTCATCGCCCACGTGGTACCGGCCGTGCTCGTCTTTCGGAATCTGGGCGTCGGTGGCGTAGACGCCGGGCAGGATCTGGCGCGCCGAGAGCGACTGCAGCACCGGGCGCAGCGCGTAGTCCAGCGCGAGCATGTGGTGCGGGCTGCCGCCCGTGGCCAGCGGCAGCACGATCTTGCCCTTCAGGCCGGTCTGCGGCAGCAGGTCGAGAAAGACCTTGAGCACGCCGCTGTAGGCGGCCTTGTAGACCGGGGTGGCCACCACCACCGCGCGCGCGGTTTCCACCTGGGCGATGGCGCGGCGCACGCTGGCGTGGTTGAAATCGGCCAGCAGCAGCGCCTGGGGCGACAGGTCGCGGATGGGCAGCCGGCTGAAGTGCACCTGGCGCTGGGCCAGGCGCTCGGCCACCGCGTCGAGCAGGGCGGCCGAGCGCGAGTGCTCAGATGGGCTGCCAGCGATCAACAGAATGGACACGGTGAATCTCCCTGGGGGTGCGGTGACAGCGCGGCTTATTTTTTGGTGTAGATCTGGTCAAAGCTGCCGCCGTCGGCGAAGTGCACCTTGGTGGCGTTGTCCCAGCCGCCGAAGGCCTCGTCGATCTTGAACAGGTTGAGCTTGGGCAGCTGCTTGGCGTACTTGGCCTGCGCCTTGGGCGAGATGGGGCGGTAGAAGTTTTTGCCCGCGATGTCCTGGCCTTCGTCGCTGTAGAGGTACTCCAGGTAAGCCTGGGCCACGGCTCGGGTGCCCTTCTTGTCCACGTTTTTGTCCACCACGGTCACGGCCGGTTCGGCCAGGATGGACAGCGAGGGGTAGACGAAGTCCACCTTGCTGCCGAATTCTTTTTCCAGCAGGTAGGCCTCGTTTTCCCAGGCGATCAGCACGTCACCCTGGTTGCGCTGCGAGAAGGTGATGGTGGAGCCACGCGCGCCGGTGTCGAGCACGGGCACGTTGTTGTAGAGCTTGGCCACGAACTCCTTGGCCCGGGCATCGCCGCCGTACTTGCGCTTGGCGAATTCCCAGGCGGCCAGGTAGTTCCAGCGGGCACCGCCCGAGGTCTTGGGGTTGGGGGTGATGACCTTCACGTCCGGGCGGATCAGGTCGTCCCAGTCTTTGATGTTCTTGGGGTTGCCCGCGCGGGTCACCAGCACGATGGTGGAGGTGTAGGGCGAGCTGTTGTGCGGCAGGCGCTTTTGCCAGTCTTTGGGAATCCACTGGCCGTTGGTGTGCAGCGCGTCGGTGTCGCCGGCCAGGGCCAGGGTGGCCACGTCGGCGTCCAGGCCGTCAATGATGGAGCGCGCCTGCTTGCCCGAGCCGCCGTGGCTTTGTTTGATGGTCACGTCTTGGCCGGTCTTGGCCTTCCAGTGCTTGGCGAAGGCGGCGTTGAATTCCACGTACAGCTCGCGCGTCGGGTCATACGACACGTTGAGCAAGGTCACCGGGGCGGGCTGGGCCACGGCCAGGGTGCCGGCGGCGGCCAGCGCGGCGGCGGCCAGGGTTTGCAGAAGGGTGCGGCGGGTGCTCATGGGGGTTCCTTGTGTGCGAAAGGGGGCGGTTGTCAGGAGGTCAATCGACCTTGGAGCGCATCATCTCGACAATCGCTCAGACACGGAACGAATACGTTTTTGGTTGTTTATCACCAAAACATCTTTGGGCCTGCGCCGCCACCGTCTCAGGGGTTCGCGTGGGTCTTGGGGGGGCGCCACTGCGGCACGCTTCTCAGCAGCGCCTGGGCTGCCTCGCGGGTTTCGGGGTTGAGCGTCATCAGGTGATCGTCCCCGAGCGCCATCGCAAGCAGTGCGCCGTGCAGCAGGGCCTGGCGCTGGTGGGCGCCGTGGGCGCGCATCCAGTCGGCCAGCGCGCTGGCTTGCCCCTGGTGTTTGAGGTGGGCCAGGATTCTGTGCAGCCCGTTGTCGGGTGCCATGGCCTCTGGCACGTCCAGCGCCCGCACCAACTCGTCGAACACCCGTGGCCAGTCGGGCGTGGGGGTGGCCAAGGCGAGGACCACGCCGTCCAGGGGCTGTGGCGCGATCGCCATGGCCGTCGTCAGGTGCGGCCGCGCGGCTTCCGGCTGGCCCAACGCCAGCGCCTGCAGCTGCCCCAACAGCCGATGCGTGGCGGCCCGATCGGCCTCTGGCATGTGCAGGGTGAGCGCCATCTCCAGCACGGTGGCCGCCTCATGGGCCTGACCCGCCGGGTCCGCCAGCAAGCTGGCTTGTGCCAGCCGTGGTTCGATTGATGTGGCGTCGAGTTCAATGACCCGTTGCCATTGGTCGATGGCCCCTTGCCAGCGTTGCTGGCGTTCCATCAGGTCGGCCAGGCCCGCGTGGCACAGGGCCCGCATCTCCATGGACTGGCGGTCTTCCAGCACGGCGCAGCGGTGGATGCTTTCTTCCAGGCAGTGTTCCGCTGTCTCGAACTGGCCGCGTTCGACCCACACATCGCTGCGCTGCAGGGCCACCCAGATTTGTTGCAGGGCGCGCTCGCCTGGCGGCAGGCGTTCGCACAGGGCCTCGGCCTGATCGGTGGCCAAGGCCGCCGCGTTGGTGTGGCCCAGCTCCAGCTCGCATTCGGCTTGCAGTAGCCGGGCGCTGATCAGGCGGCGCACGATGTCCTTGTCTTCGCTTGCTCCCAGCGCGTCCAGCAGCCGCTGCTGCGAGGCGATGCTGTCGTGCGTCAGGCCCAGCATTGACAACGCCTTGCCTTCGAAGGTCAGGGCCCATGCCCATTGCGTCTGCCAGGCGCGCACTGCGGTGCTGGCCAGGTCGCGTATCACCGGCGCCAGGTGTTCGCGTGAGGCAGCCCATTCTTCGGCCTCCTGCAGCAACTGGGCGCGCGACAACAAGGCGACGGCCCACCACTCGGTCCAGGCCTGTGCATCGGTTTCACGCCGCTCGGTGGCGATCTGCGCCGCTTGTGTCAGGACGTCCAGGGCCTCGGGTGTGTCGCCGCCATCGGCCAGCAGCCGCGCCAGGGCAAGGCGTGCGCGCATGGCCTGCAGCGCCAGGGGCGAGTCGTGGTTGGCCACGAACCGGCCGATGAGCCGGCGGTAGGTGTCCAGCGCTGCCTGGCGCTGTCCGTGATCGGCCAGCACCTGGGCCAGCAGGGTGCCGGCCCTGATGGTGTCCTCGTTCAGGGCGTCTGGTGCGCCGCCGTCGTCGGGCCCCAGCAGCGCCTGCAGGTCCTGCACCGCCAGGCGCCAGCGGCCCAGGCTGGCCTGGGCCGCTGCCCGGTTGAGGCGCGCCCGGTTGAGGTGGCGCTGGTGCAAGGAATCGGTGGATTCGCCCAGCCTTGCGATAAGTTCTTCGCTCAAGGCCAGCACCTGGCGGTGCTGCCGCAGCCGCAAGTGCAGGGCGATGCTGAGCCGATAGGCCCAAGCCACTTCCTCGAGGGCCATGGCATCGTGGCTTTGGCCAAACTGTTCGCGCACGGCTTGGTAGCGCGCCAGCGCCGCACGCGGGTGGCCGGCACTCTCGGCGGCCAAGCCTTCCTGCATGAGCGCACGCGCCTGCACATGCTCGGGCAAGATGCCGTGCGGGCCATCGCGCACGACGGGTGTGCGGGCGTCGGCCTGCAGATCGGCAATCAGCTCGCGGTACGCGTCGGCCTGGCCACTGGCCTGGGTCAGGTTGGTGGCGTGATCGATCAGGCGCTGGCGCAAGGGTCCGGGGCGCAACATGCTGGCCAGGGCCAGCGCGTACTCGGGCTCGGCCTTGCCCTCGTTCAGCGTTTTTTGCGCCAGGCGGCGTCGCTCTGCCGGGCTGTAGCAGGTCTGCATGAAGGTGGTGAGGAAGCGAATGCTTTGCCGGGCGCGGCGCGGGCCGTTTCGCATCAGGTACCAGATGTTGTAGAAGCGCTCGGCCACCTGGTAGCCCTTGCGGCCTTTGCGATGGCTGGTGAGTGAAACCGCCTCGACATGCCCGCTTTTTTCCAGTCGGCTCAGGTGGCTGCTCACCGCCGCCGTGTCCAGGCCCGTGACCTCGCTGAGCTTGGCCGCGGTCATGGGGTTCCAGTTCAGCGCCAGCGCGTCAAACACCGCGCGGGTCTGCAAGGCCAGTTCTTCGGTGCGCGCCTGGTACCAGCCGGTGAAGGTATCGAGCATGGCGCTGAGTTGCGAGAGCACGTCGGCGCTCATGTGCGATTCGAGCACGCGGTACAGCACGCTGAGCGTGCGCGGGTTGCCGCCGGCCAGCGTGTTCAGCGCCGCAACGCGCCCGGGCTCTCGGCGCAGCAACTGCAACACCGGCGCCCCACTGGCCCCGCGCTGTTGCGCGATGTGCTTCAGGCAGGCCATCACCTCGGCGTTGTCCAGGCGGTCAAGCGGCTGGATGCGGAAGAAGTCGAAGAAGGGGGCTTGGTGCTGGTGAGTGGATTCGGGGTAGCGCGACGCCGCGGCCAGCATCACCGGCCCGTCGTCTTGTTGCAGGCACTTGCGCAGTGCCCATTGGTGCGCCTCGTTCAGGCCAGCCAGCAGGGTGTCGAGGTTGTCGATCAGCAGCACCGCACGGCGCCCCAGGCGTTGGCACTCCTGCTGCAAGGCGTCCCAAGTGGGGCCGCCATCTTGCTGCGTGCGCGCCTCCAGGTGCCGAGGGGTGTGCCGCTCCCACAGGGCGTCGAGGCGGTCCAGCTCATCGGCGGGCGCACCTTCGTCCTCGCGGGCTTCCAGCAGCGCGTGCAGGCAATTGCGCCAGAACACGTCCAGGCTGATCACGTTGTGCTGTTCTTCGCGAAAGCGCAATGGCACGAAGCGGGCCATCAGCTCGGGGGCTTCTCGAATTCCGATGGCGGTGCGCCGCAGCAAAGACGTTTTGCCGAAACCTCTTGGCGCCACCATCAGGTGGTGGCGCGCCGCCTGGCCCTCAGGCAACTGGCGAAGCTGGTTCAGCAAAAAAGTCAGGATGTCTTGCCGAGCGACAAAGCCCTTGAGGAAATCGGCCTCGTTCTGCGCATTGGGATTGAAGAGGATCAGGTCCATGGCGGCGCTCCTCAAGGTTGGGGCCGATAGCGCTGCCACCATCGCTTGAGCAGCGGGTTGCGAAAGCCGCTCACCGGTTGGTCGGCGGCCCAGTCGTCCACCTCGACGAAGCCCTCGATGTGCAGGCGCTGCAGCACACCCAGCAGCGCGTCACGGGTAAGGGCCGGTTTCGCCACCTGCGCCAGCAGGTTGTTGAGGTCCAGGCCCTGAGGGCGGACGGCCAGGGCATTGAGCACGGCGAAGGCCACGGCGCATTCCGCGTCGCGGTAGTGCTTGCGAATGTGCTCTTCCCATGGCCCGAAGGTGGCCATTTCTGAGGGTTCCAGCAGGCGCGAGACCGCGTCTTCAATGGCTTGTTGCGCGCCCTCGCGGTCTTCCGATGGTGCGCCGCGCACCTTCTGCGCCACGGCTTCCAGGTAGAAGGCCGAGCGCCAGCCCACTGCCGCCACCAGGCAGTTGGCCTCGTCGTCGGTGATGCATTGGCGGCCCATCAGCTTGCCTTCTCGTGCCAGGTCTTGCACCAGGTCGCGCGCGGGCCCTTCGGGCAGCGGGTGCAGCGTGAATGGCCGGAACTTCGCCAGCGTGCCCAGGTACTGGCCCAAGCGGGCCAGCGGCTCGATGCCGATGGAGCCCGTGATGAGCCAGCGCACCCGCGGGCAGGCCTGCTGCATGCGGATGAGCTGGTTCATGAACTGGCGCGCTGCGTCAACGCCGGCCGTGCCTTGGTCGTGCAAGGCCTTGAGGAAGATGGGAAGCTCGTCGATCAGCAGCACCCAGCGGCGCGCGGTGTCCTCGTGCAGCGCACGGATGAGGCGCTCCAGGAACTGGGCGTGATCGAGGTGTATGAACGCCTGGTACCAGGGGCCGCCATCCTGGGCCGAGGCCCCCAGGCACTGCGTCAGGCGCTGCAGCAGGTAGCTTTTGGCCTGTTCGCCTCCGCTGCGGCGCTCACCCAGCCGGCTGCACAACTCGCGAAACACCATGGCGGCGCTGGTGCAGCCCGCCAGTTCCACCTTCACCGCCACCCAGCGTCGCTCTGGGGCCTGTTCCACCAGCCGGTCCAGCAAAAAGGTCTTGCCCAGCCGCCGCGGGCCGTGCATGGAAATGTTGTCGCCGCGATCGAACGCGTCGTATAGGTCGGCCACTTCTTGCTGGCGGCCGTAGGACTTGTCTCGGTAGGGGAGGGCGGCAATCACGGGGGCTCCTGTCTCTTCCGGCGGATGAAAACAAAGTTGTTTTGCAACAGCTTTGTTTTGAAACGGCTTTGTTGTTTCGGCGCCGGAAAGGGAAAAAGCCCACCTTATAAATCGAAAGAACTACATCAAAGTGCCTGGGTATTGCCTGTCTTTAACCCCACACTGCGTCCAGCGCCGCCCAGGCTGCCGCGATGGGTGCCTCGCCCAGGCGCTCGGCGCGGCAGATGAACACCAGGTCGCAGGCCAGGCTCACCTGCTCGGCAATGGCCAGGCCACGCGCCTGCGCTTCGCGCATGGCAATCGCATCGCGCACCAGCGACAGGCCCACGCCGCTTTTCACCAGGTCGAGCATGGAGGCCTCCTGGTCCACCAGCGCCACGCGCCGGGGCTCCAGGCCGGTGAGCGAGCCCGGGCCGAACACGCGGCGCTGCAGGCGGTGGTGTGCGCTGTCGGGCGGCGTGTCCAGCCAGGGCAGGGCGGCCAGGGCCTTCCAATCTTTGTCGCGCACCTGCGGGCCCCAGCCGGCTGGCGCCAGCACGCGGTAGTGAAAGCGCGTGAGGTGTCGCAGGTGAAAGGGCGCGCCCAGGGGCGCGTCGGGCAGGTCCAGAAAGAAGCCCACGTCCAGGTCGCCCCGGTCCACCTGGGCCAGCACCTCGCCGCTCATGCCCTGGCGAAGCACCGTGTCCACCTGCGGGTTGGATTCGACCAGTTGCTTCAGGAAGGCGCCCAGGCGGGTGAACTCCGGGTCAAGAATGGTGCCGATGCGCAGCGTGCCGCGCACCGTGTCGTGCAGGCCGGCGGCCGCCTGGCCGAACTCGGCCAAGGCCTGCAAGGCCTTGTCGGCCAGGGGCAGCAGGGCGGCGCCATCCGGCGTGAGTGCCATGCCCTGCGGCGTGCGGGTGAAGAGTTGCAGCCCGGTGGCCTCGGCCAGGGCCTTGAGTTGCAGGCTCACCGCTGGCTGGCTCAGGTGCAGCCGCTGGGCTGCCCGCGACACATTGCCCTCTCGCGCCACGGCGGCGAAGGCGCGCAGGATTTGCGGGTCGATGGGGGGCGTTTTGGGGCGGTTCATGCCACCCATTATTTGACCGGCTTATGAGGTGTCGCCACACAAGTCATTGGCATTTCACCCAGCCAGCGGCCAAACTGTGGGCTATCGGGCGGCCGCCACATGAGCGCAGCAAATAAAACAGGCCCTCGCCACCCCCCTTCAGGAGACCCATCGATGGACAACACCGTGTTCGATTACGTGGTGATCGGGGCCGGCACCGCCGGCTGCCTGCTGGCCAACCGCCTCTCGGCCAACCCGGCGCACCGGGTGCTGCTGATCGAGGCTGGCCGCCCCGACGACTACCACTGGATTCACATCCCGGTGGGCTACCTCTACTGCATCAACAACCCTCGCACCGACTGGCGTTACCAGACCGAGCCCGACCCTGGCCTGAACGGGCGGCGCCTGCTGTACCCGCGCGGCAAGACGCTGGGGGGCTGCTCCAGCATCAACGGCATGATCTACATGCGCGGCCAGCAGCGCGACTACGACCAGTGGGCCCGGCTCACGGGCGACAGCGACTGGCGCTGGGACCAGTGCCTGAGCGACTTCCGCGCCCACGAAGACCACTACCGCCTCGACACCGAGGCCAACCCCGATTTCCGCCGCCTGCACGGCAACGGTGGCGAGTGGCGCGTGGAGAAACAGCGCCTGCGCTGGGACTTGCTCGACGCCTTTGCCCAGGCCGCGCAGCAGGCTGGCATTCCCGCCACCGATGACTTCAACAGCGGCACCAACGAAGGCGTGGGTTACTTCGAGGTGAACCAGAAAGCCGGCTGGCGCTGGAACGCCTCCAAGGCCTTTCTGCGCCCGGTGTCGCACCGGCCCAACCTCACGGTGTGGACCCAGGCCCTCACCGAGCGCCTGCTGTTCGAGCGCGACGCTCAGGGCCGCCTGTGCTGCACCGGCGCACAGGTGCGCGCCCTCGGCGGCCGGGTGTCGGTGACGGCGCGGCGCGAGGTGGTGCTGAGTGCCGGCGCGGTGGGCTCGCCTGCCATCCTGCAGCGCTCGGGCGTGGGGCCGGCGCCGCTGCTGCAATCGCTGGGCATTGCCGTGCAGCACGAGCTGCCCGGCGTGGGCGAGAACCTGCAAGACCACCTGCAGATCCGCTCGGTCTACAAGGTGCAGGGCGCGCGCACCCTCAACACCCTGGCCAGCTCGCTCTGGGGCAAGGCCAAGATCGGCCTGGAATACGCCCTCAAGCGCAGCGGCCCCATGAGCATGGCGCCCAGCCAGCTCGGGGCTTTTACCCGCAGCGACCCCGCGCAGCCCTGGCCCAACATCGAGTACCACGTGCAGCCGCTCTCGCTGGACGCCTTCGGCCAGCCGCTGCACCGCTTCCCGGCCTTCACCGCCAGTGTGTGCAACCTCAACCCCACCAGCCGCGGGCATGTGCGCATCACCAGTGCCGAGCCCGAGGCCGCGCCAGCCATCGCGCCCAACTACCTGAGCACGCCCGAAGACCGCCAGGTGGCCGCCGACAGCCTGCGCGTGACCCGGCGCATCGTGGCCCAGCCCGCGCTGGCCCAGTACCAGCCCGAAGAATTCAAGCCCGGCGTGCAGTTCCAGACCGACGAAGAACTCGCCCGCCTGGCCGGCGACATCGCCAGCACCATCTTCCACCCCGTGGGCACCACCCGCATGGGCCGGACCGACGACCCGATGGCCGTGGTGGACAGCCACTTGCGCGTGCGCGGCGTGGCCGGCTTGCGCGTGGTGGACGCGGGCGTGATGCCCACCATCACCAGCGGCAACACCAACAGCCCCACGCTCATGATCGCCGAGAAGGCAGCGCGCTGGATGTTGTCGGGCAATTGACTCGCGTGCAACCTATATCAGCGCAAACGGCCGATGTACTTGGCCTGCGCCGTGGCGTCTTCCGGGCCGGGGACGGGCTGCACCTGGCCCGCGCGCAGCGCCTCGGCCGCGCTTTGCACCAGAGGCTTGCGGGGCGCAGGCGCCAGCGTGGCGATGGCCGATTCCAGCTTCTCGGCCCACACCAGCAGCTCCACGTGGCCGTCCACCCGCGCGCGCTCGCGGGCGAAGCGGGCGATCTCCCGCGCGTACTCGGCGTTGCAGGCCATCCACTCGGTGTCGGTCACGCGCCCGGTCTTGCGCCGCAGCAGCACGTGCATGTGGGCCGCGATGCCGAACAAATCACTGGGGCTCATGGTGGTCTCCCAAAGGGTGGCGCGGGGGCATCTCAGTGGCCAAGCTGTTCGTTGTGCAAGGCCAGGTCGAGACCGGTGCGCTCCTGCTCTTCGCTCACCCGCAGCGACACGAAGCGCGAGGTGATCCACAGCACCACGGTGGTCATCACCACGCTGTAGCCCAGCACCGCCACGCAGGCCACCAGCTGCGCGGCCACGCTGGCCTGCACACCTGAGATGGCCGGGTCGGCCAGCACGCCGGTGAGCAGCGCGCCCACCAGCCCGCCCACGCCGTGCACGCCGAACACGTCCAGCGAGTCGTCGGCCCGCAGCCAGCGCTTGAGCGCCGTGGCGCCCCAGTAGCAGGCCACACCCGCGACCAGGCCGATCACCAGCGCCCCCCGCAGCGTGACGAAGCCCGCCGCCGGCGTGATGGCCACCAGCCCCGCCACCACACCCGAACACAGGCCCAGCAAAGAGGCGCGCCGTCGCGCCAGCCACTCCGCCGCCATCCAGGCCATGGCCCCGGCCGCCGCCGCCAGGTGCGTGACCGCCATGGC
>Ga0255128_1000316_pt1 | contig 22147 bp, 25 predicted proteins | sample Law_Miss_RepC_8d_FD_188562 | JGI IMG/M metagenome (GOLD analysis project Ga0255128, IMG submission 188562) | Freshwater microbial communities from St. Lawrence River, New York, United States - Law_Miss_RepC_8d | ecosystem: Environmental > Aquatic > Freshwater > River | place: USA: New York... | reverse complement strand
CTCGCGGCCCTTTCTACGATTCTAGGACTCCAACAGACCTTTGTAGTTCCTCATCAGCAAGTGACTATCGATCTTCTGGATCAAGTCGAATGCGACGCTAACTGCGATCAACAAACCGGTACCACCGTAGAAAGACGCTACAGTAAAGGACACACCGAATTGCGACGTGATAATCGTTGGCACGATAGCGATCAACGCGAGGAACGCAGCCCCTACATAGGTAATACGAACCATAACCTTCTCAAGGTAATCCGCGGTACGCTTACCAGGACGATAACCGGGGATAAACGCCCCTGAGTCTTTTAAGTTCTGCGCCATCTCAGTCGGATTGAACATAATCGACGTCCAGAAGAAGCAGAAGAAGAAAATCAACAACACATACAACACGTTGTAAGTGAATGATGATCCCGAATTAAACATAGAGGACAACTGCTGGAACCAGCTCGACATCGTGCTCCAGACTCCTTCACCTCCAGCAAAAGAAGTTGCCAGAAGCCCGAAAATCATTCCGGGGATCATTAGAAAACTGCTGGCGAAAATGATCGGCATAACACCCGACTGATTGATCTTCAGTGGAAGGAACTGCTTGGTCCCTCCAAACATCCGACGCCCACGCACGTGCTTCGCACTTTGCATCTGTATCCGCCGTTGTGCCATAGTGATAAACACTACCCCAAACACCACCGCGATGAATAACCCTGCCAGCACCGCCAAAACGTCGGGCCCAATGGTCGTACCGTTATTGCCTGTCAAAGAGCTCGACACGTTCTGACGCAAATCCCACAAGGCTCTTGGCATTTGAGCGAGAATACCTGCCATGATGAGCAACGAGATTCCGTTACCGATACCGTACTCATCGATCTGCTCACCAAGCCACATCAGAAACATCGATCCGGCCGTCATGATCGCTACCGAAGTCAACTGCCAACCGAGAGACAGATTGCTAGAGTTCGCCCCGAAAAACTGAGACGAAACGGTGGAATCTTGCCCACCGATGGTGAACTTCAAGTACACCCAACTTTGCAAAACACAAATCAACACGGTCAAATAACGAGTGTACTCATTGATCTTCTTGCGACCGGCAGAGCCTTCTTTTCGCAACTCTTCAATCGGACGCCAAACCGTGCCGAGCAGCTGGAAGATAATGGAAGCAGAGATGTAGGGAGCTAAACCCAAACCGAAGATGGTCAAACTTCGCAAGTCGGTAGCGGAGAAGACCGCTACTTTATCCATGAAGTTCTTCAATTCACCGGTAACGGCAAGATCTGACTTCAATACCGGTAGCCGCACGTGATAACCGATGCGGTAAACAGCCAGGAGAAACAAAGTCAGAAGGATCTTCTGACGCAACTCCGGGATTGAAAACACGATTTTAAGTTTGTCAAGCATGTTTTCGATTTTCCTCAATCGAATGGGTGTCCGTTGCCCAAAAAAATAGCTGACGGCACCTTAGCACCGTCAGCCACTATTGTTTCATCAAGTCGATAGCTTGCCTAGACCAAAGGGCTATTAGCCCTTATTGAGATCGGCAACGCGTTGCTTCGGTGTACGCTTCGCGGCCACGATCTTAACAGATCCGCCAGCGGCTTCGATCTTCTGCTTAGCAGATTCGCTGATTCGGGTGACTACCAAATGCAACTTCTTGGTAACTTCGCCACTACCGAGAATCTTAAGCTCGTCAAACCGAACCTTGATGATCCCCTTGTGTCGGATATCGGCAGGAGTAACTTCCGCCCCATCTTCGAAAGCACCGTTGATTGCTCCAACGTTTACACCTACTACATCCTCGGCGAATCGGTTATGAAAACCACGCTTTGGAGTTCGCATGTAAATCGGAGTATCACCACCATTGAACATAGGATGTCGGCTGTAACCGCTTCGGGACTTATGTCCGTCGCGACCACGACCCGATGTCTTACCGGTCTTGCTACCTACCCCGCGACCAATCCGTTTGCGTGGACGATTGATCTCCACGCCGTTGTTTACTTCTTCTAAATTCATTACAGGCTCACCCCTCGTAGGCGTTCGACGTCTTCCCTGGTTCTCAATTGCGACAAAGCATCAAAAGTTGCTTTGATCAGAACCGTTGGATTGTTGGATCGGAAACTCTTTGTGAGAATATCTTGGATACCCAAAGCTTCGCAAACAGAACGAACCGCTTGTCCAGCGATGATACCGGTACCAGGGCTAGCTGGCATGAGCAAAACGTGAGCTGCACCGAATCGGCCAGTCACCTTGTGAGGAATCGTTCCGTTGATGATAGGAACTTGAATCATCGCACGACCTGCGGCCTTTTGAGCCTTCGCCACGCTAGGAGGTACTTCGTTGGCCTTGCCGTATCCGTAGCCAGCCTTGCCCTTGCCGTCTCCGACAACCACCAAAGCTGCGAAACTGAATCGTCGTCCACCTTTTACAACCGCAGCACAGCGCTTGATCTTCAAGACGCGGTCGATTTGGGCATCACCTTGGTTGGTTTCATTTGACATGTTTCGAATCGTACCCTTGCTTCCAATATTCCCGACTTGGTTTGTTCTTGATATTAAAACTCGAGACCGGCTTCCCGGGCTGCATCCGCGAACGCAGCTACGCGTCCGTGGTATTTGTACGAACCGCGATCGAACGAGACCGACTTGACTCCAGCTTGGATCGCTCGCTCGGCGAGAATCTTACCGAGTTTTGCCGCTGCCGTACAGTTCCCACCGTACCCAATTTCGCCGCGAAGCCCCTTTTCGGCGGATGAAACCGAACAGAGGGTCTTACCGGATTCGTCGTCGATAACTTGACAGCCGAAGTTCTGGAGAGATCGGTACACACACAGACGAGGACGCTCGGCGGTTCCTCGAACTCGCTTGCGCACTCGAAACGCCCGACGTTTCCTTTGCCCATCGACAACTTTGCGAATGTCCACTTTTCAACCTCTCCAAACTCTATTTTGCTCTTTGGCCGCCTGAACCTACCGTATCGAAACTCGATTACGTAGCACTCTTGCCTGGCTTGATCTTCACTACTTCGCCGACATAACGAACGCCCTTGCCCTTGTAAGGCTCTGGCTTTCGCAACGACCGAACTTGGGCTGCGAACTGCCCAACCGCTTGCTTGTCACAACCCGACACGTTGATGTGTGTTTGGTCAGGACATACGACGGTCAATGTTTCGGGAATCGGTACTACCAACTCATTGGCAAAACCAACACGCATGTGCAAGTTCTTACCCTTGATCGATACTACGTATCCAACCCCTTGGACTTCCAATTTCTTTTCGTAACCGGTCTTCACACCAACAACCATGTTGTTGATCAAAGCTCTGGTCAAACCGTGAAGCGCCTTTGCGGTTCGCTCTTCGGTATCGCGTGTCACGACAACACTCTTACCATCCTCACCAACCGCGACCTTGACTTCGTCGCTGTGGGTAAAGCTCAACTCCCCCTTAGGGCCTTTGACTTTGACCGTTGCGCCGTCCAGGCTGACTTTCACATCCGCTGGAACATCGATTGGTTGTCTTCCGATACGCGACATTTGACTTTCTCCCGGAATGTGTACCAATCAGCCGATCGGTAGTCTTCCAAATTTGTTCTCTTAGTTTCCGCCCATCTCGCCCCAACGAACCTCCGTTGGAACACCCTCCGCAAGCCGCTATTAGCTTACTTCAGCCAAAACTTCACCACCAAGCTTGTGCTGTCGTGCTTCGCGATCGCTGTACACACCCTTCGATGTGCTGACGATCGAAATTCCCAAACCATTGAGGATCGGCTTGAGTTCCGTGCATTTGACATACACGCGTCGACCAGGCTTGCTGACCTTGCGAACGGATTGGATGATTTTCTCACCGTTCGGGCCGTATTTCAACTCAATCCGCAACGAGTTAAAAGGCTTGCCTTCTACTTCGCTGTAGTCCCAAATGTAACCTTCACGCTTCAGCACATCGGCTACGCTCTTGCGTAAGCCAGATACTGGTACATCGACGAAAGGTCGTTCAATCCGAATTGCGTTCCGGATACGTGTCAGCATGTCTGCGATTGGATCGTTGATCATTATTCTATTGCCCTACCCTACCAGCTTGACTTACGTACACCAGGGATCAAACCTTTATCCGCCAGCTGTCGGAAACAAATCCGACAAATTCCAAACTTGCGGTACACAGCCCGTGGCCTTCCACAGAGCTTGCAACGATTCTCACGCCGCGTCGAAAACTTCGGCTCGCGATTCGCCTTTGCGATTTTGCTTTTGCTTGCCACTGGATTTTTCTTCCAATCAAAACGTTGTTACGAACTATCTGTGAAACCGATTGCTTAAGATCGCTCAAACCTAAGCAGTTTTCTTTTTGGGTGCTCGGAACGGCATTCCAAACATCTCCAACAATCGACGTGCATGGTCATTCGTGCATGCCGAAGTCACGATGGTAATGTTAAGCCCTTGAGCCTTCGCAAACTTTTCGTTGCTCAACTCAGGGAACACCAACCATTCGCTCAAACCCATCGAGTAATTACCGTGACCGTCGAAAGCTGTGCGGCTAACCCCACGAAAGTCGCGAACACGAGGCAATACGATACTGATCAAACGATCGAGGAACTCGTACATCATCTCGCCACGCAACGTGACTTTACATCCGATCGCGACACCTTCGCGAAGCTTGAAACCAGCGATCGAGTTCCGTGCTACGGTCAAGACCGGACGTTGTCCTGTGATCTCTCCCATCGCTTCGGCTGCCAATTCCAGGAACTTCTTGTCCTGCATAGCTTCCCCAACCCCCATGTTCACGGAGATCTTCTCAATCTTGGGAATCGCGAAAACGTTCTTAATCCCAAGCTCTTCACCGAGCTGCTTTTGGATGTTTTCGATGTAGTGCTGTTGAAGTCGAGGCGCCATCGCGTCGTTTCCTCTATGATTTTTCTTTGCTAAATCTATCGTCTGAATGCGTAACTGGTCGCGAACCGTTCTAGTTCGCACCGACCCGAACTGTTAACCCTTTGCGGCCTTAGCTGGGGATACAACCCCAATCTTTTCGCCGGACTTCTTGCTGTAACGAACCTTCGACCCATCAGCCTCAGTTCGAACGCCAACTCGTGTTCGCTTGTTGGTCTTTGGACAAACCAACATAACCTTCGATGCATCAAGCGGTGCTTCCTTCGAAAGCCGTCCGCCCTGCGGATTACGCTGCGATCGCTTCACGTGCTTGTAAATGCGATTAAGCCCCTCGACAACCACTTTGTTCGCATCGCGATCCACGGACAATACAACGCCACGTTGCCCCTTGTCCTTACCCGAGATGATTTCCACCAAGTCTTGTTCTTTGATCAACATCGTTACACCACCTCGCTCGCCAATGAGACGATCTTCGTGAAACTCTTTTCTCTCAACTCCCGTGCAACCGCACCGAAAATCCGGGTGCCACGAGGGTTATTGTCTTTGTCAACCAAGACAACAGCGTTGCTGTCGAATCGCACATAACTTCCATCAGCACGGCGAGTCGGTTGCGCGGTTCGGACAATCACGCCACGAACCACCGCCTTCTTCTTGATTTCGCTACCCGGAATGACGCTCTTGACTGAGCAGATGATCACGTCACCAATTCCGGCATACCGACGTCGAGTTCCACCAAGCACCTTGATGCACATAACTTCGCGTGCACCGGTGTTGTCTGCAACTTGCAATCGGGTTTCTTGTTGTATCATGTTCTTAGTCTTTCAACCTTGGTTTTAAACCCCAACGCTATCTGCAATCTGCTCCGCCAGAAGCAAACCGCACAATCGCAACCTTATCCTTGAGTTGCAGCGGATTCGCCCCGAAGAGCCGCGACGTCGACTTCTCGATTCTTCTCAACAACGCGAATTAGCTTCCACCTCTTGAGCTTGCTCAACGGACGCGATTCTTCAATCTCAACCTTGTCGCCAGTCTTCGATTCGTTGTTCTCGTCGTGAACGTGACACACGGTCTTACGACGAACGATCTTGGAATACTTCGGGTGACGTACGAATCGCTCAATCTCGACTCGTCGAGACTTGTTCATCTTGTCACTCTTTACCACACCAACCAAAATGCGTCGCGCCATGTTTCCGATGTCTCTCGTTTATACCCTGCCTGTTGTTTCCGAATCTCTTCGTTTCGAGAAAGCCACCGGTCTTCCTGTGGAACCTGCGGTTTCTTTCTCTCTATTCCTATCAACCGAACAAACTTAGCCGTTAGGCTTAGAAGCCTTCCGAGCTCGCTCGCCTTGGATAGTCTTTACCCTGGCAATCAAACGTCGGTTTTTCTTCGTTAATGTCGGTACGTCGACTCGATCCGTTTGAGATTGCAAACGCAAACGAAACATGGTCTCAGCCGCTTCCGCAGCCGTGAGCTCCAACTGTTCGTCACTCATCTCTCGTAATTCTGTTGCCTTCATTTGCGTCTCTCTTCAACCTTTGCGAATTTACCGCGAATTGCAGAAACGCTAACCGCTTCCGCAATACTTATGCTCCGATCCGACCTTACGCAGGACGGCGTCGAACTAGTCGCACCCGAATCGGCATCTTAGCTGCCAAACGAGCGAAACAAACTTTAGCTTGTTGCTCCGAAACGCCCCCTAGTTCATAGAGAACCGTTCCAGGCTTGACTACTGCTACCCAGTACTCCGGCTCACCCTTCCCCTTACCCATCCGGGTTTCAAGAGGCTTCGATGAAACTGGCTTATCTGGAAAAACTCGTATGTACAAGCGACCTTCACCACGAACGTATTGGTTTGCCGCGATACGGCCGGCTTCGATCGTCTGCGCTCGGATCCAGCCACCTTGCAGGCACTGAAGACCCCAGTCGCCGAAGACGACCTTATTGCCGCGAGTCGCGTTACCTTTTATACGTCCTCTTTGGCTTTTTCGGTGCTTGACCCGCTTGGGCATCAGCGCCATCGTTGTTGTCTCCCGCGTAGGAACCTTGATTTACCCATACCTGAACTCCGATATTCCCTTGCGGGGTCGAAGCTTCAGCAAAACCATAACTAATCTTCGCTTGGATCGTGCTCAACGGCAACGCCCCCGCGTTCGCCTTTTCACAGCGAGCCATTTCTGCACCGCCAAGACGGCCAGAGAGTTGGATCTTAATGCCCTTCGCACCCGCATCCATCGCGGTCTCAATCGAACGCTTCATCGTTCGACGGAAACTCGCTCGCTTTGCAAGTTGCTTGGCAATGTCTTCGGCAATCAACTGAGCTTGAATCTCAGGTCGGTATACTTCCTCGACCTTCAAATTCACTCGACGACCGATCAAATTTTGTAGCTCTTCTTGGAGGACTTCAATCTCAGTCCCCTTCTTACCAATAATCAAACCAGGCTTGGCAACATAAACATGCAACCGGACCTCGTCACGGGTTCGCTCGATCTCGATCCGATCGATCCCCGCTTCGCGATAAGCTGGCTTGGTTGGGTGATTCTTGATAAAGTTCCGGATCTTCTGATCTTCAACCAGAAGCTCGGCGAACTCTTTCTTGCTGGCATACCATCGGCTCTTCCAGCCCATTACGATGCCGGTGCGGAAGCCAATTGGGTTTACTTTCTGTCCCATAGTTCTCTGATTCCTACAGTTCTTCCAACCGCTTAAGTTCCACCGAAATATGACTGGTACGCTTCAAGATCGTAAAGGCTTGGCCTCTGGATCGTGGTTGAAACCTTTTGAACATCGGTCCGCCATCGACGCGAGCGTCGACAACTACCAACTCCTCGACTCCGTAGGAGACTCCCTTGTTCTGCTCGGTATCCTGCGCACTACCAACCGCACTCTGGATGACTTTCTCAAGCATCCTAGCGCCGCGGTGTGGCTGATATCGGAGAATCTCTAACGCTTCGTCCGCGAACTTACCCCGAACCAAGTTCGCCAAAGGTCGAACTTTTCGAGCGCTAATTCGCGCGTACTTGTGTGATGCTCGGTAAGCCATTGCTATGCCTTGTTCCCTGATCAATTACTTCTTGCCACCCTTGCCGCCGTGACCCCGGAAGGTCCGGGTCGGTGCAAACTCACCGAGCTTGTGACCGACCATATCTTCGGTAACAAACACCTTGATGTGAGCCTTGCCATTGTGCACCATGAACGTAGCACCGACGAACTCTGGAACGATCGTGCAACGTCGCGCCCAAGTCGTGATCGGTTGGCTGCTGTTCGTCTCACGCGCCTTCTGAAACTTCGCAAAAAGTTTCGGATCTACGTAAGGGCCTTTTTTAGTCGAACGTCCCATCGCTTATCTTTCCTAGTTCATTCCCTAGCTAAGCTATTATCTCAACTTCAATTGACCATATCGCACCGACTTGCGGCGGCGAATGATCGACGCATTGCTTGGCTTGCGGCGTCGACGGGTGAATCCACCCTTCGCCAACTTGCCTGTCGGACTGACCGGATGACGTCCACCCTTGGTTCGCCCTTCACCACCACCGTGCGGGTGATCGTGAGGGTTCATCGCGGTACCGCGAACGTGTGGTCTCCAACCCTTCCAACGATTACGACCGGCTTTACCGATTCGAATCGCGTCGTGTTCCGAATTACCCATCTTTCCGATGGTTGCTCGCCCCTGACTTGGCACACGGCGGACTTCGCCGCTCGGTAGTTGCAACTGCGCCCAACCACCTTCACGTGCCATCAAGACGGCTGACGATCCAGCAGATCGACAAAGTGCTGCACCACGACCTGGTGTCATCTCAACGCAGCAAACTTCTGTTCCCGCTGGAATACTCTTCAATGGCAAGCAGTTTCCAAGAGTCGGAGGTGCACTCGGCCCATTGAGCAGCACATCCCCCTTCTTCATGTTGTCAGTCGCCAAGATGTAACACTTCTCACCGTCGGCATAAACAACCAACGCAATCCGAGCCGATCGGTTTGGATCATACTGAACGGAGTCGATGGTCGCTGGAATACCATCCTTCATCCGTCGAAAATCAATGACGCGGTACATTCGCTTGTGGCCACCACCTCGGTGACGAGCGGTAATGAACCCCTGGTTGTTGCGTCCGCCTGTCTTCTTCTGCCGCTTAAGAAGCGACTTTTCAGGCTTGGCGCCCGGTGTCAATTCTGCGAAATCGCTAACCGACGAATTTCTTCGTCCTGGCGATGTCGGTTTGTGAATTCGAATGCCCATTTTAAACTTTCCAGTATTCCGTTTCGATTGGACCCTGAGTTTGCGTTATTCGGTGAACGATCTTAGAAGAAATCAATCTTGTATTCTGCCCCAAGCTTCACGATCGCCTTCTTCCAAGCCTTGGTTCTTCCTGCACGGGCTTTGTATCGCCGAGCCTTACCATCGCGGTTCTGTGTAGCAACTGCTAGAACCTTGACGTTAAACAACTCTTCGATCGCACCCTTGATTTGAGTCTTTGTCGCAAGTGGACTCACTTCAAAAGCATAACGATTTTGTCGCGTCGCCTTGTGCACACCCTTCTCAGTTACCAACTGTCGGTAAACGATCTGGTGTGGAGTGAGTTCCATCGATGTCTTCGGCGGCTGTTTGGCCATCTCTTACTCTCCAATTTTCCAAAACTGTTTCTGGAAATTTCGCTTGTTGTCTTATCGTCGGTTTGTTCTTTACGGTTGCTCAATCTTGCAGCGGACGCACAGCAAACTATGCTCCAGCACGCGACTTGATCCAATCAAGCGCCTCTCGCGTGACTACCAACTTGCGTGGACGCAAGATCGACAACGCATTGAGGTCGCTAACAGGACTGATTGTCAAACCCTGAATGTTTCGACCGCTCAGGTAAATGTTCCGATCGTTGTTCGCTGTCGCCAGAGTCTTGGTCACCCCTTCGAGCCCCAACGCCTTGAACGCACCGGCCAAAGCCTTGGTCTTCGGAGCTTCCATCGCAATCCGATCGATCACGATCACCGAACCAGCACTGATCTTCGCAGCAATCGCCATCCGAGTCGCACCCTGAACGGCCTTCTTAGGAAGCCGATAGTAGTACGATCGTGGCTGACGACTATTGGCGTGACCACCACCGCGACGAACCGGAGTACGCTTAGCACCCATCCGTGCGTTACCAGTACCCTTTTGACGATACATCTTCTTCGTGGAACCAGAAACCTGTCCGCGACTCTTGGTCTTGTTACTACCTTGACGAGCATTAGCCAAGTACATGACGACAACGTCGTGCAACAACTGCTTGCTGATCTTCGGCGCAATAGACGCCGGGTCGATGTCGTAATCACCGACCTTATTTCCTGACAAGTCGTATACTGGAAGCGTTACCATGATTGATCCACCAAAACTTTCTTGACCCGTGATCGCTTTGCAATTCGCATCGCGTTTTTGTTCTCAGATTTTGCTCTGCAGACGCCGACCAGCCGACATCCAAACCGATCGACAGCAGAGCCATCTATCGGCACACCAGCCTGCGGTCAACTAGCCAACTTTGTTCGTCTCGCGAACAATGACGTAACCACCAGCAGGACCAGGAACAGCGCCCTTGACCAAAAGCAAGTTGTTTTCGACATCCACCTTGACAACCTTGAGGTTTCGCATCGTCACTCGGTCAACACCGTAATGACCAGCCATCCTCGTTCCCTTGCGGACACGACCTGGATAAGTACCAGCGGCCGTACCACCAGGATGGCGGTGAACCTTCTTTACACCGTGCGTCGCACGCTGACCGGAGAAGTTATGTCGCTTCATCCAACCAGAATAACCACAACCCTTCGACGTACCGGTAACATCAACCGACTTCACGCCATCGAGAGCAGCAACCAGAAGCTCTTCACCCACATTCATCGACGGAGCACCACGAAGCTCACGCACAAATCGCTTTGGCTCGCCACCCGCCTTGGGAACAGCGACCGCACCAGCAGAAGCCAACTTCTTCTCTCGCTTGCTGGAAATCGAAGCAATATGGCCTCGCTCAGCACGGGAAGCCAACCTTCGGGGCTTATCCAAGAAACCCACTTGAACCGCGTCATAACCGTCGCGATCTACCGTCTTGACCTGCAACACTTTGCAAGGACCCGCCTCGATGACCGTTACAGGCACCACGCGTCCATCTTGCTCAAATATCTGAGTCATACCGACCTTGCGGCCGAGAATACCTTTTCTCATGATCAAGTTCCGTAAATCGCCACCCACCGGGACCCACCGCACCTTCAGCACACCCGAAGACGGTCGTTACCCAGCAGGCATCCGCACCATGCGAGAAAACCTTGTGGAAAATACTTACTATCGCGACGTTGCTTTGATTTTGATATCAACGCCAGCGGGCAAGCTTAATTTATTCAACGCTTCAATCGTCCGCGCTGTCGCTTGCTTGATGTCGATTAATCGCTTATGAGTACGGATCTCGAACTGCTGACGAGCTTTCTTGTCAATGTTCGGACCGGAGAGTACAGTGTACTTCTCGATTCGTGTCGGCAATGGAATCGGTCCATGAACCTCTGAATGCGTTCGCTTCGCCGTCTCAACGATTTCCAACGCACTCTGATCGAGAACAGCATGGTCGTAAGCTTCCATGCGGATTCTGATTACTTCATGGGATCCAGACACTATTTCCTACCCTTTACTTAAGCCATTTTCAACGCGCATCGCCTGTCCGTCGGCCAAGAACGTCATAGTAGAGACACTCTTCGCCGGTCGACAACACGCTCAAACAAGCCCTGATGTGGACGAGGGAGCAAGATGGTAAGGGGAGCTTCATTTGCCGTCAACCGCAAATGGGTGTTTTTGAGTCTGTTTCATTTTCTTTTTGCTAGCAATTTGTCAAAAACCGTGGGATTCCAACGATTCTCAAGGTTTTTACGAGGGGAAAATAAAATCAGCCCGCTGATTTTTGCTCAACGGGCTGATCGAATTTTTCGGTTTTCTGAGTGACAAAATGCCGTTTACAAGCAGAAGCCAACGGCATAATCCCTGATCGGATTATTTCTCCAACCCTAAGCCAGCTCCACCCCCAGGAGGGCCTCCGCCGCCACTGCCAAGCCCAAGTCCACCCGGCATTCCCATCGGCGGACCACCCGCTCCTCCGAGCCCAAGCCCACCGCCTGGTCCAAGCCCCATGCCTCCAGCGCCGCCAGGACCACCCATTCCAGGTGCCCCACCGCCACCATCGAGGCGCAACGGGCCTCCAAGCGGCCCAACAGCCTGTTTGTCAGGTGTTGTGTACATGGCGTAGTTGGTGAAGTCGTCGAACTCCCGAAGCACAATGATCCTACCAGTCTCAGGATCCAACGCGATTCCTTCTCCACCAGTTTTCAAAAACGGATCCCGCGTCGGCTTGTTCTCTAACGGCAACATACCATGCATGTCTATCACCGTTGCAAGCCCCTTCGATTCCCGCTTGTCAACCGCCTTGATCAACTTGGAAATCGGATGGATCAACTCCAAAGGCTGCTCTTTGCCACCCTCGCGATTCGGCAATCCGAACACATATCCGCGAACCGCCCCATCCTTTCGTGGCAAAAAGCTCGCTATCTTCGGATCGTACTCTGCGAACACCATTTCAGCCTTCGGCGCACTTACTTCAAAAGGCTTGCGCTGAGCATCGGGTGCATAAGCCACCGCCATCTCTCCCATGTAAGCTTCCGCAACACGCTGAGTGGAAATCGGATCCGATGGCTCGGACCAGCCGGTCTTGCGCGCTGACTTTCTCTTGAAAACAGTCTTATTTCCGTCCTTGTCCTCCTCCGGCTTGAAAGCTTCGCGATCCTTGCGTTCTTGCTCAAGCAAATCCTGCACCCGTTTGAGCGCACCACTTGCAGAATCAAGCAATACCGAACGAGGCTGAATCGAAGCTGCGGCAGGGAAGTTTGGATCGACCATCAACAAACGCACGCGATATCGGTAAACGCGGTTTGCCTTGGCATCGAAATCATAAAACCGAACAAGTTTGTACTTGGTAGAAGGCAACTCTCGGGGAATGTCTTCCGAAGGTACCGCTGAGCCAGTTCCCATTCCACCGCCAAGCCCCATGCCGCCACCGAGTCCCATCCCGCCTCCGGGACCACCGCCGAGACCAAGTCCACCTGGAGGTCCACCACCACTTGGAGGACCACCCCCTCCATAACCGGAAGGAGGTCCACCGCCACCGGGGGCTCCGCCACCACCATAACCAGCAGGCGGTCCGCCCGCACCTGGTGCACCACCTCCACCGTATCCGGCCGGAGGTCCGCCACCACCATAACCCGCTGGAGCTGAACCGCCGCCGGTACTACCACTTTCAGGTTCTCCGGAGCCGCTCTCCCCCTCTGTATTCCCAGCACCACCGCCAGTGAGTCCGAGCCCACCGAAGCCACCCATCATACCACCACCCAAGCCCCCAGGAGCTCCGGTAGGCGCTACGGGACCACCTTGCCCTGAAGCAGGAATGTCCGGATGGCCAACCGCATTGCGGTAGTTCTTGATGAGGATCGGAGGGACCGGAATCGTGATGTTCGGTGTTGTCCAAGCTGTATCTGCAACTTCTTGTGAAGTACCCAGCCAAACGTTTTTCGCAAGCTCCGTCAGACGATCGGAACTAGCATTGGGCAACGGTTGCCAGTCACCTTCTGCAATGACCTTGTTCGGGTCGTCCGTTACGTCTACACGCTCAACTTCGAACCCGGCGTAATTCGGGGTATCCCGACCTGGCATCAAGTTTCCGCCAGGAGATAACTTGCTTCGGTACTCTTTTTCAAGCTCTTCGTGCGGCGCGAGGGCAGTCACGGTCACAAACCCTAAATCCCGTGGCCCAATGGCTCGCCGCCGTGGGTCGTTAGGTGTCGATGCTCCCAGCGTTTGCGATGGGAAACCTTGATCGTACCCCGGTGCTAAATAACGCTTTGCATTCGTGTTCGCACTCGCACCCCCAAAACCACCCATGCCCGGAGGCCCACCCATCCCAGGAGGTCCGCCAAAGCCAGGAGGCCCACCGGAACCAGGAAATCCTGGAGGCCCGCTCTCGCCTTCTTTTCCGCCCGGCATCGCTCCACCACCACGCGGACGATCTTCCCGCTTCTTTGGCTCCTCCCGCTCCTTGGCATCGGGCAGCTTATCAAGGAAATCGATCAACTGTTGATTTGCGTTGCCAACAACGATAGGTCCGTAAAAGTACGAAGCCATCAAGCTCTTCGCAGGAAGGATTTCGGGGTCAGATCGATAGCCAGTGATACGAGAGCCTGGCAAAGGAATCTCCGGACGATACAAATCCTTCGGGATGACTTTCGTGGACTCAACCGACTTCTCGGTGTAGCTAACATCGGTGATCCCTTTGACCCGAGCTTCCTCGTCTTTGATGGCATCCCAATGGTTTTCGCGAATCTGTGTTAAAACCTGTTGCGACTTGTCCGCAAGCGTCTTGGGCGCCTTGTTGGCATCGAAACCTTTGGTTGAAAAGCCGAGATAAACCAATCCAGCGCTGAGCAAAGCGATCAACGCAAATACAAACTTCTCTGCGTGATAGAGCATAAACTCCTTCGCATCGAAACTCCCTTTGGATTTCGATTTGCTCTTCGCCGCCTTCTCAACAGGCTGGCTTTCACTCGCGGCCGACTCGTCTTTGTTTTTCTTCTTTCCAAACATTTGAAAGGTCCTTCCTAGTTGTTACCAGCCGGTGGATTGCCGCCAGCCGGTGGAGCTGGAGGTGCGGATGAAGGGTCGGGTGAATTTGGTGCGGTAGGATCCGCTGGAGCGGTCGCCCCCCCAGATGCTGGCGGATTGGGATCAGCTGGCGTACCGGGAGCTGCCGGTGCACTCGGATCTGCTGGCGTACCGGGAGCTGCCGGTGCACTCGGATCTGCTGGCGTTCCGGGATCTGAAGACGCTCCAGGAACTGCCGGGGCGCTCGGATCTACTGGAGCATTTGGAGTGCCTGGATTCGCAGGTGTTGTCGGGTTCGAAGGAACGCTCGGGTCAGCCGGTGTTGTCGGTGTATTGGGTGCTGCCGGATTCGCATTGTTTCCAGCCGCAGGAGTCGCTGCCGCTGCATTCGCTGCCGGATCTGCCGGAGCCACACTTCCGATCGGTACACCTGCTCCAGCAGCCGGTGCATTGGTATTGGTTCCTCGAAGATTCGCAGGGGGATTGTACAAGTAGACCAGACCGTAGATCTCGATCGGAATCTCGCCGCGGGTATCGGGGGATTCTCCAGCACCTGGCATGCCGGGCATGCTCGCCCCCCCTCCGCCTCCTTCTCCAGAATCGTCTTCCTTAAAGCTTGCTCCTGCACCGCCGCCGGTGCCCATCGAAGCCGCACCGCCGGGGAACCCGGCTCCACCTGCAGCAGCGCCGCTAGCTGCACCAGGGGCTGCGGCTGCATCTGTGTTGTAACGCACCTGAAGGACTTCAAGCATCATCTTGCCGTTTCCACACTCGGTGATCAAACGACCGATCTGTGACTCGTCAACTTTCAATCGCATGCGAACAGGTATTCGTTTCGCCACTGCAATCACGGCATCATTCGCATTTTGCAAATTCATGGCTGTACGAAGCTGAGCACCGGTCAAGGGCTTGAACGAGTTGTCGACATAGCGACCATCCGCAGGGTCACGACGTGCTGGCGCACTACCCCCTGGCATCAAGCCACCTTTTCCGCCACCCATTCCGCCATACCCAGCCGGAGCTCCTCCAGCCCCACCGCCTGAGTATCCACCAGGAGGTCCTCCACCCATTCCAGGCATTCCGCCCATCATCCCACCCATCAAACCGCCACCTCCGCCAATCGCATCGGCACCGGCCAATGACCCTGCATCGCGACTCGCTCGTGCGCCCCATCGAATGAACTCGATCTCACGCACGATCGCCTGGAAATTCTCTTTCGCTTCACTGTTCGTGTTTGCCAAAATGTCCATCAAACCACGAAGCAACCAAATGTCTTCTTGGGTGTAATAGATTTCATAGATCGATGGTGGGGTTGGTTTTGCGAACCAAGGCAATGCATCGGAGATGATCTCTTTTTGCGAAGCTTCGGACCATCGAACCAAGTCCCTCGTGGTCTCTGCTGCTTTCGCTCCCGGCCCCGTGGTGAAGCCCCCTAACCCAGGAGGAGCAAAGGATCCTCCTCCTCCAGGAGGCTCAAATCCACCACCTCCCGCAAGCGCCTTTGCGTCGAGAGCAAACTTCCAACTACTGCCGATCTTCTTTGCAAGTGCAGGAAACTCTGGTTCAATGTAACCTTTGTACACATCGCGATCTCGGACGGTGATCTTATCGAGAGGCGCTGGAGCCTTTTCCGGCAATGGAAACGGAACTTGCTTTTCGAATGGCCGAAGACCATCGAAAATCTCTCGTGTCTGCGGAAACTGAAAAGCAGACTGCGGCCAAGTCAAAAACTCTTTTTGTCGCTCATATTGGAATTTCCAAGCTTGGTCGACATCGTCGATCAAGCCTTCAAGCCGCTTTTCCATCTCCTTGTGAGAAGATTCGTTCGGATGCGTAGCGGTCTTATTGCTGACTTCATTGATCTTGCTAAACGATCCGTTCAGTGCGTTAATCCGCTGCGTGATCGCTTGGTCTAACCCGCTCTTTACCAAGTAAAACACAACGGCGGATAGCAATAGCACTAAGCCGCTGATGATCCAAAAGGAATACTTTGCCGCCTCTTTCAGATAGCGTTTCAAGTCGTCCATGGTCTAACTCTTTCGTAAACTGCTAGTAGTTTTGTTTTGCGAAGTTTCCCGTCCGAGGTTTTTAGCCCAAGACAGTTTTTTGTTCCAAGACGCGTCCAAAGGACCATCGCATCTCGCTAAACACCAACGATTTAATCCTGCGGAGTGCTTTCCTCTTCAAAGTTCCCCGCAGGTGCCGCAGATGGCGCCGCCGGTGCAGCAACCGCCGGCCCGGTAACCGTTGCCAAAGCACCTGGTTTCCAAGCAAATTGAACGATGAAATCAAATTTGGGAGCTTCAAAGTCAGCCGGTACCAAGTTTCCTTGATCGTCTTTCAAAGGCTCTTTATTGCTTCCGCCTTGCGATCCACCACGGCCAGGGCCGCCTCCGAATCCAAGACCAGCGCCACCACCCGGGCCTTCGCCGTCAAGCGAAGCACCTGAACCACCTGTTCCAAGCCCGGCAGAACCAAAATTAGGACCGCCAGAACCAAGTCCCAGGCCACCAGTTCCACCCTTGGGAGCAAGCCCCCGTTCTTCCATCAATCGAACGTATTCAGGGTTCGGCAAACGGAACAGACGATTTGGTTGAGCCGCGCGGTTTCGCAACACCGGCCTTCGAACTCCCAAATCATACATGGTGATCTCACGAACCTCACCCGGCTTGACGCCAGGAAGCTTAATCGTGCCATTCTCAAGGAATTCCACGAGATAATTCGTCACGTGGGCCGCACCTTCTCGCCCTTGTTTCTCTTTGCCGTTGTAGTAATGGTAGCCCCTTAGCTCAACGACCCAACCCGGACCCGTCGGATCTGGATCCTTCTCCGGAGTTCTCTTGATCTTCGCAAAACCCGCTTGTTCACGAGCTTTGAGCTCTTCTTGATAGCTGTCTTTCAAATCCTGCTTGTACCATCCGGCAAGATTGTCGTAGTAGACTTGATCGATGCGAGTGACATGGAAATCCATACGATCTTTGTATGGAAGCTCCTGCGGAGTTTTTTCCATCAACAACGGATCGCGGTTCAAAGACTGCTCGACCGCTTCAAACAACTCCAAACAGAGTAAACGCTGCTCAGCCCCCTTGCTGACCTCCGCCCCGACGGACCGATAAAGATTCAATTTCCCTTTAAAATCTTCATCTTTCGCGATCTCGTCCTTCGATGTCTTGTCGGCACTCGTAACCGCCAACTCGGCACTCGTCCAAAGCTCTGGCCGAACCGGGCGATAGACTTGACCAAGCATCGCGTGGTGGGTTGCCATCCCCACAAGCAGCAACGACAAAGCACCAACCGCCCAAGGCTTTTTATTGCGGATAACCCGGTCGATCACGATATCGCGGGGGAGCAAATTCGTTCGCATCGGCCCGCGATTGAGCATCTGAAGGGCCAAGCCATACACCACGCCAAAGGCTGCGGCATTTTCCTTAAACGGTTGCGCACCAAGGACTTCCGCGCCGGAAAGCTTGGGGAACTTATCGAAAAGTTCGACATCCATCCCAAGGTTTTTGTTTAGATACTGAAGCAATCCAGGCATCTTCGCCGTGTTGCCCATCACCAACATCCCGTCGATATCCGCTTTCTTGTTCAACGACTTGAAAAATGCGAGCGATCGCTGAATTTCTGTCACCATGTCGTTGAAAACCGGACGCATCGCCTGGAAAACCAACTTCGGATCGTCGGCCTGCATGGCGTTCTTCTTCAAGTGCTCCGCTTTCGCAAACGTCAACTTGAGATCTTTCGTCAACTGCCTGGTGAAGTGATTTCCGCCAATCGGGACGCTTCGCTGCCAAATTCTGAATCCGTTGGTCACGATCAAGTCGCTCGCATCGGTGCCAATGCTAAGCAAAACAGTGTTTTTCTGAGGTGAATCCGGATCGTACTCTTCGTTTGCCATCCGCTCGGCAAAGCGTTCATGGGAGATCAAATTGTAGAGGCTCATCGGTGCAAGCTGCACTAAATCGATGTCGATCCCTTGGTCCCGGTACGGTTTCAAGGCTCGAAATACCGCGTCCTTCTTCATCGCGAACAAGCCAACTTCGCTTTCCAGCGCGTAGCCATCCTCGATTTGGGCACCTTCCATCTGCTGGAAATCCCAAATAACATCGTTCAAATCGAAGGGAATCTGCTGTTTTGCTTCGTACCGAACAATGTCGCCGATTTTCTTTACTTCCACCGGCGGTGGCTTGAAGAACTTCGCGAGACCGCTTTGACCGGGAACACTCACCCCGATCTTCGTCGCACCCTTGAGATCATTGCGGGAAAGAAACTGGCTCAGCGCATCGGCCACTAAAGCTTCTGGTTCCGCCTCAGGTTGCGAGAGGATTTTTGGATATTCCACGTAGTCAAACGTGTCGGCAACTACCTGATCCCCCTCGGTGTGACACCTCAAGGCTTTCAGGGAGCTTTGACCAATTTCAATCCCCCAGACATGCTGAATCTTTTTCGCCATAACGCGAATTCTCCGAAGACCCTCGAAAAGCTAACAATCAGGAAAAGCACAAGCAAGCAATCCAAAACGGACACTCTCCTGCAAGCTAGACCCGTTAGTATGTTATCGTGGAAATCATGGCACTGTCAAAAGTTTCCCACTTGCATCCCCAAAATTGTCATTTTTCTCATTCTCGCACCGATACTCTCCATCCAATCAGGCCTGATGCTGCGCTTCGCTCCCCTCGCCTTGTATCTCCATTGCTTCCCCCCTGGTACATTGAAAACTGGTAGGATAATACCGCGTCTCGCAAGATTTTTTCATCTGGGATTTTGCCATCCAAGAATCTTCCGGACCACTGGCGCTGTTTCCGTCGCAAGGAGGGCTTCTCCATTTTGAATCGCCAACCACAAACACGCTCGAATTGGACACGCTTGAATTTGATCCGCATCGGGGAACTCTGCCACCTCTGCTTCCAAAGCCCCCCTCGCATGCCGCTACGAGCCTGTGGATTCCTCCTGGTAGCCTTTCTTTACGCATGTCTCCAATCAGGCGCAGGTGTTTATCCAGATACCGCTGTTCCCCTAATCACGGGTATCCCCCTTAGCCCTGTGTGTTTGGGCCAAGAAGCCACCTCGAAACCTCAACAGAACTCATCCCTCAATTCAAATCCAAACGGAGTTTCGCTCGAAGCCAACCCACAAGACGCAGATGTCGAGATACTAGGCTGGATCGAAAAACTCGGTTCCGAAAGCTTCTCGGAACGACTCGAAGCCCAAGGGAAACTTGAATCATTCGGCGCTGCCGCATTGGACTGGCTTCGCATCGCCACAGAACACCAAGACCCACAGATTGCCTCTCAAGCACGATTCATGGTGCAGAGCGGCAAATTCTCGATCGATGGCGAAAACACCCCATTCGAGCTTCGCAAACTCTTGGATCGCTACGAACCGGCTGACTTCGGTTCCAAAGCCGAACTGATTCGCAAACTTGGCATGCTTGACAAGAACCTTGGTGTCAGACCTCTATGCCGAATCGCTCGCTTCGAATCGAATCCAATCATCGCAAAAATCGCCGCTATCGAACTTCTGCGTCGACTCAGCCCGTTCGAGTCCGCCGCTACACTCCCCCCTCCGACCGATCCCGATCCTGCAGATCTATCTGAGCCCGCAGATACCCCCGCCCTCTTCGCCGATCAACCACCCAGTCTTGCTTCGATCATCCTTGAAACGCTCAGCGGTGCAAAAAGTCAACCTAGCCAATGGTTGCAACTCGCATTCAATCGCAAAGAAAAATCTGAGCTTTCAATCGATCAATGGCTGTCGATCATAGACCAAGAAGAATCCCTCTTCCTCGATAATCACGCCGACACTTCGATCCAAGTACTCGAACCTCTGATGCGTTGGGTGGCCGAACAAGCTTCCCTCGAACCGAAACAACGCGACCAAGGCATTTCAGTCGCCAAACGCCTCTCTCTGATCACTGCAAATCGACAGCTTGCGGTCCTTCCTCAAATCGATTTCTGCGAATGGGCTCTTCGCGCAAACCTTCCAGAAATTGTTCCATTTCACTACGCACAAACCGGAACGCTGTTTCCTCAACAAGCCCCGGTATTGCTGAACTACCTGCTCGCAGAAAGCTTCTCCAAACAAAACAAACCCGATTTAGCGAATCAAGTCGCGAAGATGGCAAAAAGCCGACAAAAGATCGAACTGTCGAAAGACTTTGAAGTCCTCTCGGTCCTCGGTCAACCGCTGAAACCACCCCCAGTGAATGAACTGCTTTTGCGAAGTAACAACCAAGATATCGAACGTGCTGGTGTCGCCGAAGCTTTGATCAATCGCGGATCCTTTGAATGGGCCGAAGCCGAATTGAGAGAATCGCTCAACGGACGCGAAGACTCACCGGAATTCGCTACCATCTTGACCCTGACACTGCTCTCTCAAATGCTTCACGAACTCGATCGCGATGCAGAAGCATCCAATATCCTTGAGAAGTTTGCGCAACGTTATGAAAACGAGCGTATGTTCCAAATGCAGACGGAAACAAACGGGGCTGACATCCCTTCGAACTACCACCTCTTCGCTGCAAACGACCTAGCGAAAAACGGTAAACATGCCGAAGCCCGCGAGAGATATTCAAAAGCGATTGAACTCGCTCCTGATAACGTCGATGCGCTGATCGGACTCGCTCGATTACCGGAGAACGACGAAGAAAAACAAATGCGACTACAAGATCAATCTGAAGTCGTAAACGCGCTGAGAAAAGAGATCGAAGGTGTGGATCAAGATCTTCGACTCGCTGCTCCGATGTTTCAAAAAAGCGAAAAACGCAGGCTGGCTAACCAACTCAATACCTTCGCTTGGCTCGTCGCGAATACCCAAGGCGATCAGCAAGAAGCTCTCTTAATGAGCCGGCGTGCTTGCGCCCTAGCTCCCGACCGTTCTGCTTATCTCGATACCCTCGCACACTGCTTCGAGAAACAAGGTGACTTCGAATCCGCCTTGCGAGCACAACGCAAAGCAGTCGCCCTCGAGCCACATCAACCTTCCTTGCAACGCGCTTTGAAGCGTTTCGAAGAAAAGGCAAAAGAAAAGCGAACTCAAAACGCTCCTGCAACCAAGCCCTAACAGATCCTAATAGATCTTGATAGATGGGACTTCTCGCATCGATCGATCGCCAGATTAGCTTCGATCACACGTTAAACGCAACGCGCTAAACTCAACACGTTTATCACAGCGCGCTAAACTAAATACCGCAAACGCAATACTGCATACTCAATACCGCATGCCGAGCCTCGGCTTCGCGGTTGATCTTCATGGCGCTTCGGGAATTTTAGTGGCTGGCATTGATTTGCATCGGTTTTTTGCAGCCCCGTGTTCGTGCTCAATGAAACAGCGCTCGCGCTCAGTGAAACTGTGCTCGTGCTCGTAATCGAAAGCGACCTGTAACGGTCTTATGTTCGTTCAACACAAGACCTAACATTGAAGGAAACAAACCTGAGCCCGAATCGCAATTGGGCCTTGATGACGCCAGCGAGCCATGACCACGCCGTAACGCATCGGCTTCGCCACGAGTCTCGGCGTTTCTTCGCGCCGAGACTACTTCATGCTTGCGCAAGGACTTTGCTCACGTCCTCAAACTACTCTTTCTCCCCAAACTACTCTTTCGTGTCGCTCGAGAGCAATCGGATCGAATTACCAC